>Ga0247760_1001545_pt1 | contig 20814 bp, 20 predicted proteins | sample UWRJL171409R4_FD_179936 | JGI IMG/M metagenome (GOLD analysis project Ga0247760, IMG submission 179936) | Plant litter microbial communities from Arlington Agricultural Research Station in Wisconsin, United States - UWRJ-L171-409R-4 | ecosystem: Environmental > Terrestrial > Plant litter >... | reverse complement strand
TGGCCCAAATCCAGGCCAACAACGCCATGAACCGAATGACACACATGATGGCGCAGTCGTCACGAACGATGAACCGCGCGCAAAAGAGCGTCAACCCCGAGAAGACGCTGCTTACGCTCGACCAGTTCAAGCAGCAGAACGAGGAATACGCAATGTCGAACGGCATCTACCAGGACGCCATGACCCAGAGTACGAGCGTGCAGGTCAGCGACGACGCCGTGCACGAGCTACTTGGCAAGCTGGCCGACGATGCGGGGGTGGAGCTCAACCAGGAGCTCACGGCGGCGTCGACCAGCAAGGTCGACCCTGTCAAGGAGTCTTCCGAGCCAACAGCCGAGGAGGAGGATGCGCTGCAGCAGAGGCTGCGGGCGTTACGGGCTTAGGTGTGAGCGTGCTCAGACACAATGAAGGCAGGAAGCGACGCAAGCGGACGGGCGATACTAGTTATGAACAGGCATGACATTGGGTTCCTTGGCTCTGGCTTCTTTCCCAGGCATGGTGTTTTGTTCATACATGGCGTTGGGGACATAGGAGGATTCGTTTATGTAGGTCAGGTTGAGACCGCTGATGACCCCAGATCGGAATTCAGGGTTCGTACACTTCTGCTTTACCTTATGATCCTATCGACGGCCTATTATTGAGGCGGGATAGAGTTTTTGGTTATCAAGATATTATTTGACATCATGTTTTGACTTTCGAAGCTGAAAACTTAATCTTGCGCATGCATTCGGCCCCTGTTTAAATCATCTAAGCTCCAATGCTGGTCCGACATTCATCATTCAATACATTTTTTACTCCGCCCATGCAAAGAGCCGCTGTTATTCCCAGATTCCCCCACCATTCGCCTTTTGCGTAACTGACCATACCAAAGCATTGAACATGTCGCTGTGCTTCCACGATGCAATGCAGACCGAACCACACATCAATCATGTAACTCACATATACAAGCTTGCCACAGCCGTGATATCCCTCCTGATCATCTCCTGCGCGGCTGCCATCTTCTGGTATAAATCCGGATCGCCGATGATCCTCGCCGCGTTCTTCACCTCGCGACACGTCTCGTCCAGCCGCGTGATGGTCCGCACAATCGTACCCTCCAGCACATCAGTCAAGTCCGTGATGTTCTTGAAGCTCATACCGCGCGCCCACTCGTACACAACCTCCATTAGTCCAAACCTCGGTTTGCTGACAAAGTCGTTACCCTCCTCGGCCGATTGGATGACCTGATGCAGTTCCTGCACCTTGTTGACCTTTTCGGATATCTCGACGATGGTCTTCATGCCGCGCTCTAGGTTGCCCGTCAAAACAGGGACTGCGTCGGTTTTCTCTTGGAACACAAAAGCCGACAGCAGCGCTGCAATCTCGGCGGGTTCGTAGTCGGCAAGGACGTTCTCGAGGACTAGCTCCGTGAGAGTGAGCTCGTCGCCCGAGTGAATCTCACACGCGACCTTGCCCTTGAGCTGGATACGACAGCCTTCGTCGATGAACGACAGGTCCTTCAGCACCTGGATTCGCTGCTCGTAGTCGGGGAGCAACTGTAGGTTCTGGTCCGAGAGCGTTCGCCGGAGATCTTCGATGTGGGTCTGAATGAGCCACTGGTCGTGGCACATGGCAAAGTGCTTGAGGAACGAGTTGCATTCTGAAGCAGGGGTTCTGAAAATCTTAGCTTCAGCCTCTCTCCGCTTGCCGATTATGTCGTGCATCTGGAGGCTCTTGATCCTGCTAAGATCCATTTCGTCCCAGATCTCCGAGTTCCAAGTCCGGCAGATCGAGTGAGTTTTTTCCTTGGCTGCCGGGTAGCCATCGCCACCGAAAATATCCGGCAGGATTCCCTTGGTAATGAGTTTGGTTAGGCACACGATCTCGCTCAATGGCACATGCAATGTCTTGGTGTAGATGTGTTTCTTAGGTTGCGGAAGGGGTGTGAGGAGCTTGCGGAATGCTGGAACAAATGGGAGCAGATCGGTATCGTTGCGGAGATCCCTGTTTGTTTTGATCTCGAGAACGTGCAGCGTAGGATTAGTAGCGCTGCTCTTGGCGCTGGCGCCCTCGGAAAGCAGGATGCCCGGCGTCCGAACTCCATCTTTCATGTAGACGATGAGGCGCCCTGGCGTAAACATCTTCCGGCCCACGGGGATGGCCAGCAGCCCGCGGTACAATTCTTCCGTCAGCTGTTTGAAGTCTTCGCCTGCCTGGTGGCAGACGTCCATGTGATCATCGCAGACAGGGCACGGGTCTCTCTTGATCTTGGCCAAATCTGCCTCGGAGACCTTGACCGCCTTCTCATGCTCCGGGAGGAGCTGTTGAGTAGCGTGCTCAGAAAAGCTGCGCTTAATCATCTCTTCAATTTTCAGGGCCTCGACGCGGATTAGGTTGAGGATCATGTTGTAGGTCAGCCGGAACTGCGAACGAAGCTTGCTAGGCTCGCCCAGGATCATCTGGCGGAGCTCGGTAACGGGCGGGGCCTCATCGCCGCCCGGCGGGACGATGATAACTGAGCCGACAGGGTCGAGACCACGTCTTCCAGCTCTGCCGGCCATCTGGGTGTATTCTCCGGGGAGAAGACTGCGGAACGAATGTCCATCATGCTTGCGGTACCCGGAGAAGACAACCGTTCTTGTGGGTAAGTTCAAACCCATGGCGAAGGTCTCTGTCGCGAAGAGAACCTTGACCAGTGTTTGCGCGAACAAAATTTCGACCAGCTCCTTCACAATCGGTAGCAATCCACCGTGGTGAACAGCGATACCGCGCCCCAGTAGCTCTCGCAGCCTAATGATCTGGGGTAGGACTCTGTCCTCGGGCTTCAGACGTGCGATTGATCTTTCGATAATCATGTGGATTGCGCTCTTCTCTTGCGCCGTAGAAAAGTCTTGGTTGCTCAGGGCGTCTGCGTTTTCCTCGCAGCGCTTCTTGGAGAAGACGAAGATGCAAGCGGGAAGGAGGGTCTGCTTCTTCAAAAACTGCACCAAATGAACCCACAGGTTCTTGTCTTGAGCAGCCGAAGTAAATCCTCCTTGCCTCCCCGTCCGGCCCATGTGGCCAGGGGCATGGCTAGCCCGAGGGGGACCACCTCGGCCTCGCTGCGGACCTCCTCTGCCGCCGCCTCTCTGGTTCCCGCCTCTCTGTGGGCCACCTCGCCCTCCACCTCTCTGGTTTCCGCCGCCGCGGGCAGGAGGCGCCGCTTCGATGACCTTCGGTGGCTTGTCCTTGCCTTGAATGGCAGCATTGGCCTCCTTCCACCCCTTTTCGAGAAAGGTCTTATCAGCGTCAACGATCTTGTGGATGTTTTTGTTAGCCCAGAGATAGTGCTCCAGAGGCACGGGTCTCTTGGGCGTTGAAATGACGTAGATATCCCTCTGTTTGGTGCGGCCAACCCATGACGCGAACTCGTGGGTATTTGGCACCGTCGCAGAGAGCAAGATCAGTGAGATGTGTGCCGGAAGCATGATGATGACTTCCTCCCACACGACGCCGCGCTCGTAGTCGTTGACGTAGTGAACCTCGTCAAAGATAACAAACTCAACATCACGGATCAAATCGGCGCCGCGGTAGAGCATACTCCGCAAAATCTCGGTCGTCATGATAAGGCAGCTAGCTTCTGGGTTAATCTGAACATCCCCGGTCAAGATGCCAACTTCGTCGAATTCCAAGCGGAAATCGCGGAACTTTTGGTTGCTCAACGCCTTGATGGGGGATGTGTAGATTGCTTTTGTCATGTGCTTCGCAGCCAGGGCGATGGCATATTCTGCCACGACCGTCTTGCCAGCTGACGTATGGGCCGCAACGAACACGGAGTCACCATTCTCGAGATGGTAAATAGCCTCCTTTTGAAATGTGTCCAGCTCAAATGGCCACTCGCGGGCCATGTCCGGCACCAACTCGCGGAAGTTGGTCATCTCGCCCCGGACGTCAACCATGTGTGCCCATTCGCGGCCAGCCTTTCTAGCGTTGGCCGCTGCGAGTGTCCCACGAGGTTCGAGCGCGGGGAATTCGACTGGGAGCATGGCGTCAATATCCTCGACATCTTCATCTTCTTCATCCTCGTCGTCGTTCTCCTTGGCGCCATCAGCACGCGGCTGCTCTTCGTCGTCTTGTTTTTCAACACCAGGCGCATCCTCGGGCTCCTGGCCGAGAGTCTCTTCTACTTCCTTCGCTTGCCGTTCGCTCTCCACATCCGCGAGCTTCCTTTTCTTGCTGAAGTCGATACCCCTGTCGAGCCCAGGCGCAACTTCCAGGAGACCGCCCTCGCCAAGTGTAATAACTCGCTCCAGCTTCCTTTTGCTATCTCCAGCATCTGCACTGGAAGACCGCAGCTGGTCCTCCAATGAAGCGGTCGCCTCGATGCCATCCAGGCCACCGGGCGCGAAGGGAAAGAAACCTGCGGCACCGCGCACAAAGTCGGCACGGCCGGCGGGCTTCCTGAGCATCGACGTGCTGGTTTTTGCAGTCGAATGAGAAGCAGGCACGGTGACATTTCGGTACCCTGTCACCCGCCCTTCGAGGCCATGGCGAATGAACCGGGTTACGGTGCGGGTTTGTGTGGGTGCGATGCGGAAGGCCAGCGAGTAGTCGGTCGGAGTTTCCCAGCGCTGCTGGAGCCGATTGAGCCATTCAGTCGAGAACGTGGTCGAGGGCGACAGGTATTTCTTCTCGAGCTCGGCGCGCAGCTCGTCTGGGTCCTGCTTCTTCGGCGGACGAACGACTCTGTCGAAGAGGATGTCGTCGATGGCCTCAAAGGTGTCGTTTTTCTCCATATGCAGACGCTCCATGGCGTCGCTCAGGTCGGACGACATCTTGTCGTCAATTACTGAGAGGTTCCCAGTGATGGTGGACGGAAAGAAGTGATCATTCCTAGCTTGTTCTTGTCGAGGTACACGATGGTGGAGGAGCAAGCACGGATGACCCCGCCAAATTCAGACCGTGGGGTTGAACTTGCGAAGCCAAGGGTTAGGGTTCATGATCACGATAAGACGATAAAAACAAGGCGGTCTCGAGCTCTTGGGAACCATTCTCAAGAAACCTAGACAGTTAACATCCATTATTTCCGATGACGCTACCAAAAGATGCTCGCTCCATATCCCGGTATCCGTGCCATAAGCCGTTGAGAGCCAGCTCACCAAAGCCCGTCCATCTCAGCCATCGCTTCCTCGTCCTCAGCGCTAGGTTGGTGCTCCTTTTGCGCCTCCTTGGGCACCGATACTAGGGCCTCTGCCTCGGCCTCGGCCATTAGTGCATCTAAATCATCACCGTCTTCCTCGACATTGCTAGGCGCGGCCTTGTTCACTGCTGGAGCCGGAGTCTTTGCTGGGATCTTGGCAGTTGGTTGCGTCTGGATCTCGGCCTCCGCCATGAGCGCATCCAGGTCGTCTTCGTCTTCGTCGTTCTCCACAGGGGTTGCCTTTCCTTTCGAGCCTCCATCCCCAAATATGCTGTTGCGGACTGGTTGAGTGGGCTTTGAAGGCTGGGTGGACCCCTCCGCTTCAGCCATGAGAGCGTCCATCTCGTCCTCGTCAGGTTCTCTTGATGCCTGAGCAGCTTTCTTGACCGGACCGCCACCGAATAAGCTTCCAAACGATGGCGCTGCAGTTGAAGGGCCATCCTGCTCTGCCATAAGAGCGGCCAAGTCGTCATCATCCGGCACGTCGTCTGTCGGTTTCGGTGCCCCTTGCCTCGCTCGCGGCGTCGCGTTGTAAATATCTTCGTCTCCGAAGAGGTCATCATTCGCCGGTGTTGTTCCCCGCCCCTGCCCAGCCTTTTCGAAGATTGGCGCAATGCGGTTTGGTTGTGTCGGACCAGATGTCAACTGCTCCCCGAACACATCGTCGTCGTCCACTTTTGATTTCGGGCGCCCTTCCTCGATCCATTTCAAGCGCTCGTTTCGAATGATCGTCTTGTGGCCCGTCTTTTCGACCATCGCGAGCGCGTCCAAGAATGTGGCTTTAGGAAAGAGATCGTCGAGCCACTCCTGGTAAAAAGACAGTAGACGTGATGCATCGGAGAACTAAAGGCTGTCAGAGCATGCTCGCACCAGAGTGTCGGCAAATCTTACCTCGTGCCCCTTTCCCTTCAACTTGAGTCGCGGCGCCATCTTCCTCAGCTTTGGAATTCCCTTCTCAGACAGCAGCCTCCCCTCATCTAGCTTCACCCTCGGCGCGCGTGGCTTCTTCTTGAGGTCAATCTCCTCATCAATGCCCAGGACATCTGCCCCCTTGCGCTTCTTCTCGTTGGCGTTGTTCTTGCTGCCGGGGTTTTTGTTGCGGGGCTCGGGATCGCTTGCAAATGGGTCGGAATCCCAGCCGGCGAGGTAATCCTCAACGAACCCCTCGGGCTCTTTCCCCTTGCCGTTAGCAGTTGGTTTGCTAGCTGTCTTCGAAGGCATTTTGCGAAGTGATGGTGGTGTTGTGAAGACCTTGTTTCCCTTTGGATTGGGACGAATGCATGGTGGGATGCGCGACGCGCCTGGCCCAGTCGCGTCAAACTAGCAGGGGTGTAAGTGGGGGTGTGGCTGGAGCACCGACAGCTATGGCGAGTGCCGTGGCTAGTGCGCGTTAGCAGCGCCGCCTGTCGCCTGAGGCACCAACATTTTCGAGAGCTTCACCTGCGAGCTTCAACCTCCCATCCCGAACCCCATCGCCCAAGGCTTCGTGCAATCGCTTGACGACACCAGTGTCGACCGCCGGCCGCCAAAATGTCGACCTCCCAGACATACCAGTTTCCCAGCAAGACAATCAAGACTGATTACCCCGTGAGTCACCTCAATTGAGGCCGGTCGGCAGCGCAATGTTAACAAACCTCGAAATCAGCTCATCGACAATGACCCGTACGTCCCCGCGACAGTTCTGCCGAACCCCCGATCATCCCCCTCGATTCTGACTCAATTGGCTGCATAGACACTTCAGGCGCGTGGTGAAGTACGCCAGGCCCTCTGACTATGCGCACGGCGCAGTCGCGGCCGCCGGTGGCCCGGGCCTGCTCTGGGCGATGGAGAAGATGCACCCCTCGGGGGTTGGCAAGGGCGGTTTCGCACAGGCGGCGCGGCTGGCCGGCTTTATCGGTGCCACTGGTGGATTCCTCTACTTCTACCAGCGATCAATTCGTACGTATCTCGACTCAGCACGAATATCCCCCCCAGCACGGAGTCATTGGATGTCGATTCGGACGGGCCCAGACATTGGAATCAGAGATTTGGTCCTGGGATCCTCGCTAACGTGACATAGTTCGGTTCTACGGCATGAGCGAGAACGCCCGGGAGATCCAGATGGACATGCGGGAGATGGTAGACAGGGTCAAGTCCGGCCAGACGCTCTACGGCGAGAGCCAATTGACGCCCTCGATGCAGGGTGTTGCTGCGCGTCAATCGAGATACTCGGCACTGTTCTTCGCGGTTCTGCCTTGGTTCAACTTTGTCAACCACAGCCAACACGGTGTCGACACGGCGAAGTACTACCAGCAAGCGGAGAGGGAACTGGAGGCAGAGCGTCTGGGTAAGAGCGCCTAGTGAGCTTGGTCGGGCGAGGAGATGTGATACATTATCGGGTCTGGAAGCGTGTTCGGCTTCGGAGACCAGGGGCCGGCAGTCCTGTGTACATACGGGGTTAGACGACTGGTCCGTAGACTTGGTCAACTTGGGTTTTCTTGCGTTATCAACATGCTCGCCACTGAACGAGTCGGATCATGTCCCATTTCGCGGCGGATTGGATAGATCGGCTGTCGAAGTCGCCATCAGACTGGGCCCGATGTTGAGGGGCTTCACCCAGTCAACGAGCCTCCTCGGGCAGAAGGCAGCATCCCCAAGCATCTGCCGGCTAGGCACGGCAGCATCTAACTTCCAATTCGAATTTGTCAGAATCACCCTCCTCAGCACCGAGTTCCCACGGCACACCGGGCGTTATGGGACTCAGCTCTCTAGACACCCACTGACACACAAACGCACGCTCCCACTCAGCCACCATTGCCCAACTACGACATCACTCTCCCTTCACTAACCAAACCCCGTTCCAGCCCCTCCCGTTCACAGAAGTCACATCAGACAGACATGCAACCCCTCCCTCCCCTCTTCAAAGGCAAACCCCTCATCAGCTCCCCTCTCGCCAGCCCACCGTACGTGCCGCAGAAATTCGTCAGAAACCCCCTCATCAGACGGGACGCTCCAGCCCAGCCCAGCACCGAGCGAGCGAGCGAACGATCGATCGAGCTTATATCATTTATGCATGCGGCAGACGGTGCTGCAGACGGAATGGAAATCCCCCGATGCGCGGTACTGTGGTGCCCAATCTCGTGAGCGAGCGTGTATGTTGACCATCGGGCAGCAAGGGGGGGAGGCTAGGCCGGGCTGGGATGCATGTGTGCGATGTGGTGCGGTAAGCTAGTAGTGGCATGCGTATGTTTGTGGGTGTTAGGGGCACGCCTTTTGGGAGGGAAGTATCTTTGGGGAGTGGTACATGATCGATTGGGTTATTTCTTGGAAGAGTTTCCTCTTTGGGTTGGTGAGGTTCGTTGTTGATCTCGGGGTGGTGTGGGTCAGGGTGGATGTTTTCTTTACGACTGCAGTTCGAATCCTAGGTAGTTTTGCTGACATGATGATGTAGTATTTCTTTTTTTACTGGTTTAATCGCCATGTGCGATGTTATAACGTATGTACGAAAATGCTGGCTATGACAGAATATGCATACAGTCTTGTCTTCAAGACTCTCCTCCAAATACACGCTTCCCAGATCCTTTCCGGTCTCTTCAACGGATGATGGGGTTTTATCTGCTAATGCCTAAATAGATCGTATGACCACATGCCGAAGCGCTGAGCTCCTCCCTCCTTGCCCTTCTCTCGCCTCGACTGACGTCTACGAAGCAGGAGCGCACTGCGAGTAATACGGCGGCGAGACAGCCTTGCATGTGAATCCGTCCTGTAATAGATGTCAGTACAATTTTTTATTTTTTTCTCTCAGGAAGACGATTGACATACCGCGCAGCTCGTGCAGCCCGAGAACCCATTTCCACCGCACTGCCCGTAGGCCGCAGCAACACAGCCCCCGGCATCCGAAGTTGTCTCAGAAGCCGTCTCAGCGGGGGTCTCGGACGCGGACGATGAGCCGCTGTCATTGCCGACGGTAAGCTTCCCAGAAGGCGCGATCGCGGTGGGCGAGCTGCCGACCTTGCAGGTGGCCTCGCAACCGCTGCAGGCGGCGCTGCCGGCCTTCTTGTCGGTGCCGCCGGCGTAAACCTTGGGGCCAGGGGCGACGTAGCTGTCGACAGCGGCGTGGATGTTGATCTTGATGCCGGGGTCGTTGGCGCTGTAGGAGCCGGGGATCTTGACCGTTGCGGGGGTCGCGGTACCGTCGCCGCTGACGGTGATTTGGTAGCAGCTGACGTAGAACTGGGCCTGGCCGGACTGTCCTGCGGTGTGGAGGGCCAAGGCCTCAGCACGCAGAAGGTAGTCGCCGGGTGCGATGTCGCTGGGGATCTTCATGTCCATCTTGCCGCAGCAGGTGTTGAGGTCGCGTGTGCCCCAGTTGTCGTCGTCACCGACCTTTCCCTTCTTGGACCACGAGTTGGAGAAGAACTTGAACCAGCCTGTCGAGCCGTCGGCCTTGCTGGCGTCGGACACCTTGCTCAGGTAGCCCTGGACGGGGCCCCAATGAGCACCGCCGATGGCCTCGCCGCCACACTTCCGGTCACCGGGTTGCTGGGCGCTGAGTTAGTCTGGCCCTGGGCTTGGGGTTTGTGGATCCTTACCTGGTGCATCTCGACGGTCACCGAACCACCCGCCTTAACCGGGCACTTGCCTGCGACGCCCTTGGTGCCACCAACGTTGCAGGTGAACTCCTTGGCGCCGACATTTGTGAGAGGGCTGTTGCTCTGCGGCATGCGGATGCATGAGGCGCCGTGCTAAGAGAGTCAGTATCGTCTTAGGTGTCATCGTGAAAGGGGCTGACTTATATAATCGGTACCATCCACCCACAACTGCTGGAAGAGAGCGTGGCCGGCCACCTCCTTCGCGGCGAGTGCCGTCAGGGCGGCTACGAAGGTCGACTTCATGGCTGCGTCTGATCTGAACCTGGACCGCACGATTCGAGATGCAAGATGGTGACAGGAGGTGTGAGTCTGGTTGAAGAGGGCACTGGAGAGACAAACCGGCACGGGGGGAACCGTTTGGGGGCGCCCGCCTTAAGCTCTCGAGATATATACCTCGCTTTCTTGGTGCTGGGCCATGTAGGGGGGGCGTCATGACGGCTCTCGCGGGCCTTGGCTGGCCCGCTTAGAACCATTTACCGGCCCTATTGGGACGTCTGGCCAAAAGCATCCTGGTCGGCGCTCCTCGGCCTCACTTCGATCCTTGTGACCTGCCGAGGTGATGGGGCCGGGGTAGGCTGTGGGGCCCCAGGTTGCTGATGGGGGCAGACTGCAGCGAACACTATACCCCAGATTTTGAGCGCGTTCTGTGGCATAGAAACAATTTGCGGCTCGCGGGCACGAGACGGCCCAGCGTGGAATGCAGCTCGTCCGGATTGGTGCGTCGCGGGGGTTGCAATATCTGGGGTAGATTTACCCGGCTGCGCGGCAGCTATCGTTGCCCGGCTTTCCGCTATAAGACCAGGAAGAGGACGCTTGAATGTCCCGTGTCGGTTATATCGCCCATATGGACGGACACCTCCCGCACACTTGCCGAGCCGTGTCGTTCGTGCGGACTCTTGCGAAATGGACCTCGGTCCGGCCACACCTCGACTGTTTTGTTTTGCAAGTTTACATAATCAACCATTCTCTGTTTGGAGGGAGTGAGGTTTCTAGCTGCGGGAAGATAGCCGCGCTTGAAACTGTTCAGTTGCTCGCGTTTGTTGGTTGCGACTTTTTTCTGCCGCCCTTCCCTCCTCCTGCTACGAGCCTAATGAGCCCTATATAAAATGGCGCTCCTTCCTTCTCCCTTGGGGCCTGGCGCTGGTGCCCCTAACATATACTCGGGTCTTCGACACCACGTGCCATGGTCTGCACCGTCCCAGGAAACTCCGAATCCCCTCTCGGGAGAGCCGAGGCGGAAACAAAGGCATAACCGCCATACTCTTGCTTCGCTAACATCTCTAACGAGGAAGCCTACGTGATATTTAAGTCTGTGTAAACAAAGCCATAGGAAGTGGGTGTTTTAACGGCGTAGACCACCCACCAAGGAGCTGTTCAACGAAATAGGCGAGACCATCCGAGCGAGACGTGCGCAGAGATGTTGATAGATAGGAAGACAAGTAACAAGTCTTGAAGTAAGATTAACGAAGACGCCTGGAATCTCAATCTCTCTCTCGACCTTACATTCAACGCACTATTCGTTACCATCCTATGTGCCGTTTGCACATTCCGTGACCTCACCGGCACTGGCCAGCAGCGGAGACCTCTTGGGCAAAGCTGACGTGGTTCTTGGCCGGGCACACTTCCTCCTCCTCGTCTTCGGATATCCTCCGCCGCTTCCTCCTATGCGGTGTGGCCGGAGGGCATTCGGCGGATAGCGGTGGTGTTGGGAGCCAGTCCGTTTGGCGTGGCCTCCGGTGCCACTGGGTTCCCCGGACCGACTCTGGTATTAATATCATTACCGCCTTTATCTTTATCGTTGTCGCTGTCATCGTCAGAGGTGGCCCCCTCGAGCTCTTCCTGTGCCTTCAACTCGGCATTGCGCTTCCCTTTAACCTATGGTGGCGTGTGCCCCATCGGCCATTCGTCGGCAGCGCCATAATACATGACACTTCTGCATATCTGTTCTATGATGACCGCATTGAGATGCTGTTTAAGCGCGGTCACGAATTGGTATTCGAGCTTGTCGAGCTGGATCTTCAAGAGCTCGGCCGTATCACTTGAACCAGCACAGCATGAAGCTGCACCTCGGTGTCGGTATCTGGCTCCGTAAGGGTTTCGCTCGCTTCACCATCTGCGTCATACTTGGTGCGTTCCATCTCGCGTCGCAGGCGAACTATCTCGTCGTCGCATGTCTGCTCGGGCTCGACAAGCATGCGGCCGAGGGCAGCTTGAGTGCCATCCGCTTAGTTGTTCTGGCGCCGAGACGTCAGGGTGTCGTAGACGTCGCTGAATTCCAGCCTGGCGAGAGCATTCGCGGGTGTAAGGGAGGCAAAGGCGCTCTCTGACATTGAATAGCAGGTAGGGTGCTTACAGCAGACTCCGATGAGGCATATAAAAACCAAGCAGGGTAAATTGGCGAGTAGACGCGATAGCGAGCGCGGGGAGTGTAGGAGGGGGAAGGGAGCTGGAGGCTTGAAGGGCGTCAGGAAGTGTCTCAGCATTGGGCTCGGCTAGACGCCGAGCGAAAAGGGGGGGGAGTGTCTCTAATGTAACGATGGTGTGAACGACAGGTCACCCAGCGCCCATTGTAGATAATCGGGACCAGAGGTCGTGCTTAACGGCCACCTTTTGAGTTGCGTCGCAAGAGGTTGGTTGGTTGGGTGTGTGCGATGGGGAATGATTGGGCCGGAACGCGCTGCCAACCCAGCTCCCGACCCTATTTTACGTCAAAATACCCCCGTTTGGAAGGAGCGAGCTCAATGCATTGTACAGACATTTAGCTTCAACCCAATCAAGCCGTCCTATCTAAAGACTGTCCCAAGCACATCTCATAATATATCCCCCTTTTCTCTAGCAACTGTTCATGCGTCCCACTCTCGGCAATCTTCCCATGCGAAAACACAAAAATCCTGTCCGCCTTCTTGATGGTCGACAACCGATGTGCCACGGCTACCGTCGTCCGCTTCATACCCAAGCCGTCCTCCCCACCTTTGGCGGCTGCGTCTAGTGCTGCCTGGACGACTCTTTCCGACTCAGTGTCGAGACTGGATGTTGCCTCGTCGAGGAGAAGGAGTCGTGGCTTTCGTATCAGCGCGCGGGCAATGGCAATGCGCTGCCGCTGGCCACCTGAGAGTTGGAGACCCTGTGAGCCGCACGGTGTGGCTAGACCGTCGGGGAGGGAGGCGATAAAGGTTTGGATGTTGGCTTGGCGACAGGCTTCTTCAATTTCATGGTCTGACACAGGAGGCTGATTGGGGTCGTCGGTGTCTGGCATGCCGAGTGCAATATTGTCCCTGATGGAGCCCTGGTAGAGTACCGGCTCCTGCTGGACGAGGGCGATGGTACTGCGGTACTGACCAACGTGAATAGTCTTGAAGTCTACCCCATCAACAAAGACAGTGCCGCCTGTTGGGTCATAGAAGCGTTCGAGGAGGTTGATCATGGTTGTCTTGCCGCAGCCGGATGCGCCAACGAATGCAACAAACTCGCCGGGTTGGACCTGTGATCGTTAGCTAATGTGATGGGAATAAGCTGTGGGACGAACCTGTGGAGAAACCCCCTTCAGAACCTTCGTCCGAGGGCGCTGGGGATACGCAAACTCAAGCGCTTGACAGTCAATGGCCGCACCTCCATCGAGCTGCTTCTCAGGTCTCGGGGGTTGGTCGTCTCTATTTTCCGACGGGACCGTAGCTCTGAGACGAAAGATGTAGTTGGCGGCACGTTGCGCTTTTGTGATACCTTCCAGAGGAGTCAGTCTCTGAGCAGTTCAGCGTTAAAAGAATACTTACTGGTAGTGTAGGTGAAGAAACCAGCAGCTGCCTCTCCAGAGAAGATGACAGCGACAAAGACAACGTAGAACTGCGTGGAGGTGTACTCGCCAAAGGACATAAGTCGGCCGCCATACCTGGAGCCGAGTCAGATCATATCTATCCAGCCAGCATACGAGAAGACATACCAGAATCCCAAACCCATCGCCAGAAACGAAATCGACTGGCTCAACGAGTACCAAAACATGGTCCATACCAGGCTCTTGACTGATGTCCTGGCAATATGGCGAAGACTCCCCTCGTAGCGTTCAATGATCTGCCGCTCCAGGGCAAGCGAGGCGACGGTACGGATGGCTAGGACTGCCTCTGAAGCGATCGATGTGCTGTCTGCAAAACGGGCCGACGTGTCATCATCTAATTTGAACTCGAGCCGGATCCGCAGGTATCCCGAGAATACAAGCGGTGGAAGGGCGCCTAGGACCAATACAAGACCAAGTTTCCAGCCAACAATGATGGAAAGAATGCAACTGGAGATCAGGTTGATGACGACAATGATGATCAGAGCGATGTTGAACGACAACAGCTCCTGAAGACTCTGTGGCTCTTGTGAGAGGTGAGTGACCAATGCGCCGGTGGTGTTGCCCGGCTTGTCGAAGAAGGACATGTCCTGTCTAAGGATGATGTTGAAGACTTCGAGTCGGTAAGTCTTGATGGTGTTCTGAATCCTTTAGCATGGTGGTTCACAAATCGGGAGCTAACATACCTGGGCGAGGACATTGGAGAAGTAGCCGAGCAACGAGTATGCAGCAAGATTGCCTAACGCCAGAATGAAAAACATCAGGGAGTAAAAGTTGGCTTTCTCGAGCATAGCGTCGCCCGTCAGCGCAAAAGCCTCCATGATCCGCGAGAAGAGAATTGCTAGGGCGGGATACGAAGCACCTGTCCAACCACCCGTTAGTCTCACGATTCTCTACCGGCTGGTGAGGGCTCCTACCTCCTGCGATACAACTGATCCACACGATGAGAAACGTAGGCCAAAGGGCCCACTGTTCCCGCTGGAGGATGAAGAGGCTCTTCAAAAGGCTGTAGTTCGGTCCAACCTTCTCAAAATCTTCGGTGCCTTCGAACCCGCCGGAGAGGGCCGTTGACGCAATCTTCTCAGCAATAGCCCCTCCGTCCACTTTGTCTTGGATGCCATCATCCTCGTCGTTATCCTGTCCGAGGTCCTGCGCCCTTACGAGCCTCGAGTACGCGCCCTCCTGAGCCAACAGCCCGTCGTGCGTGCCCTGTTCGGTTACAATACCGCCGGACAAAACCACAATATTGTCGGCATCTCGAATTGTCGACAACCGATGGGCGATTACAACCATGGTTCGGCCGACGGCGACGTTGTTGAGAGCCTTCTGGACAATCTTCTCTGCGTTGGGGTCAAGCGCACTCGTTGCCTCGTCCAGAAGCAAAACACGGGGGTTTGAGATGACAGATCGGGCGATGGCGAGTCGTTGCTTTTGCCCGCCGGAGATCATGGCGCCCCGTTCACCAATCTGTGTATCGTACCCCTGAGGCATCTCCTCGATAAATTCGTGCGCAAACGCCGCCTGGCAGGCGTCCTCAACCAGCTTCCGTTTCTGGGGCTCATCAAGGTCTGCCATAAGCGTACCCGATAAACCATTGGCCACATTCTCATACACAGTGCCGTGGAACATCACAGGTTCCTGCAATGACATAATAAGCATGTGAGCATCGAGGATATCGGCCAGAAACGTACCTGCTGGACTAATCGGATATTTGTTCTCAGCCAGCGAAGGTTGTAGTCTTGGATATCCCGCCCATCAAGGAATACCTCTCCAACCAGGGGCTCAAACCAGCGCTCGGTCAGGCCAACGATGGTGCTTTTCCCAGATCCGCTCGCGCCTACAATGGCGGTCGTCCTGTTCGCCGGCATTGTGACGTTGAGTCCCTTGAGCACTGGTACATCTGACCTTGACGGGTAGGCAAATGTTACATTGCGAAACTCGAGATCCCCCCGGCACTCGTCGGGTTTGGCACCCTCGTCAGAAAGCGAGTCAATTTTGGACTGTCTGTCGATGACTTGGAACAGTTGATGGGCTGCCGCGGCGGCCTTGGATATCACAACAGTCTGCGGCGCAATCTGGGTGAGTGCCTGCGCGGCCAGGAGAACGGCGAAGATCACGGTGACGATGCGGCCGGGATCATCGATCTCGCCGCTATTGAACATCCGAATGCCCTGCCAGAATGCCAGCGCGTAGCCCGAATAGACGCAGAAGAACTCGGTGGAAAACAGCACAGCGTAGTTAAGACCCTTCTTATTTCCAACGACCTTGGCCTCGTCGAGAATGGCTTCGTACTGCCTGGACAGCTTCGGGTATGCCCAAAACGCGTGCGCTGTCCGGATTGTGGAAAAGACCTCGTCGGCGAGCTGGCCGGCCCTCCCATAGATGGACATGATCTCATTTTCTTGCACCGTATCGATACCCATGCATATGGTAGTCACGATAATGATAGCGGGGACAATGCCCAAGGTGATGAGCGTGAGCTTCCATTGCACGGTGAAGGCGACGACAAACGCAGCGACGAAGGTGGACAGAGCTTGGATTGCGAGTCCTAGCTTCTCCGAGATGCCCTGGTTGACTAAACTGGCATTGGTGGTAATATGGCCGGCGACTGAGCCACCCTCAGAGGAGTCGAAGAAAGCAATCTCCTGCCGTAGCGTGTGCCGGAGGAAGTCGATGCGCAGCGAACGGATAATCTTGATGGCGTTCGCCGAGAAGAGGACAGTCCACAGATATGTGAGGACAAACTTGGCCAGGAAAAGATAGACAAAGTACAGTGTGTATTCGTTGATGCTCGACCGGAAGTCGTCCGGCGTTGAGACGCCAATGGCAAAGTTGTTGAAGACAGTAACGAATCGCCCAAACACAAAGTTCATCAACGGCAGCACGACCCCTGATGCAATACAAAAGAAGATGGCTGGCGTATTCAACAGCCAGTCGACAGGCTTCGTATAGCGAAATACCCGCTACAGGAGCGGCAGACGCGTCAGCAGTGATCCGTAGCCTCATCGACCCGGATCAGGTCCCGGCACTGGCACTTACAAGATAGCTCCCGAATGCCGATCCATTCGATACATTTTGGCGTTCCGGCTCCGGTTTTGGGGCGCCGGAACCAGGGCCTTCAATGACCGTCGCATCCTTTACGACAGTGCTCGTCATGTCTGTGTTGCGGCTCAATAACCCCGAGACCGCCTACAATCGAGGAGAGTGCGCGCGCGGAACTCATAAGTATGGCGAGGCAGAGGCGTGAGAAATCGGGGCTTTTTGTTTACTTGTCGTCGCGCATTGTTCCATTGCTCGGTGGTACCGCTCCTGGATGCGAGGCCGAGCCTTTCTTCCCGCCATTGCAAAGTGGGTCAGCCGGGAGCTGCCTTACCACACCAGCTGCGGGATGACGCGCTACACGGCGGGTTTGACGGCGCCGACGCCGCGCGGCAGCGGTTTGGCCCCGTAAGCAAGCCTTGGCCGTCTTCTTTGGCCCATTCTAGACCCGAGGTCAGCCCCAGGGGTTAACCTACGAGGCGGGGAAGCAGGGGATCTTGCGGAGTCATGCGGACGCGGCCTTTGAGGAGCGTCCCCTGCAACGCGGGGTCCGCGGACGCCGAAACATCTACAAACGACCCGAGCTGCGCCGCCAAACGTCTAAGACGCAGGAACAAGAGCGCACATTACAGCAGCTTCGTTTCTTGTCACGTCTGACTAATGCTGTTACACCCCAACAGAAACCCATCGCTAATTCTGGGCGGTTCAATCAAGGCCCCAACGTGCTCAGGGCCGTGGGATGGATATCGACCAGGAGGGAGGCCTTGGCGAGTCCACTGGGGATACTGCAAAGCGGGCTGTAGGTCTTCTCTCCACGCTGCCGAAAGATAGATGGGGCCATCCGGGACAGTCGCGTGGTTTTCCGAGCACTTCGTTGCACGGAAACCCGGTGTCCGGGTCGGTTGCTTCTTGGTCCATCGCTAACCCGCGGCCTCCGTGGCTCCACGAATAGTGTGACCAGTGTCGACTCCGAAAGGTTCCGCCCCCTTCGCCCTCACCCCCACTCCTACGTAGGCCGCAAATGCTCATGCGTGCTCCAACTTGATAGATCCGCTGCGACAAAGAGTCGCCTTGTTCAAACTGCCGAACCGCAAACCGGCAATGCAGCAGCTCAGGTGTTGGCCAGCGGCCCAAGGAGGTCCGCCAGAGAGTGCTGATATCAACCCAATAGTAAGATTCCCGTAGAGACCTGGAACTAGCAACCAAATGGCTAATCGTGTGTTTTGTTGTGTCAGTGAGCGCAAGATCGACCAGTTCGAGGCGAGGCTTGCAGGTATTGAGGGCATGCTTCGGGAGCTGACTCTCTCCCTTACCAACCGGAGCCCGTCGACAGCCGCATCCACGGCTGTCCACGACAGCCCCGCCGGTTTGACATCAGGGCTGCAGGCCACACCATCATCCCTCCCAAGTGTCCATGAAAGCAGTGTCTACAACGAGGCAGACTCGGCGTTTGAGGGAGACTCGTCCATGGCGGCGCACTCGGTCTTCGCGAGCGAGTTCCTCCATGATGCTGTGACGCGGACATCATTCCGTATGCACAACCCGGAGATGGAGTCGGCACTTCAGTCTCTGCAGCAGATCGCCGCCATGCAGAAGCGCGATAGCGGGCACGACTCCCGGTTTGAGCATGTCAAGCCAATGCCGAAAGGAGGATTCCGTGAACTCCCCATGCCCCCAATGCACGTCGTGATATCTCTCTTGCGAGAAGTGAAGAGCGAGTCAGCCTTGTCCATGGTCAGTTTCGTCAACTAACAGACTTTCAGAAAAAGTACCTCAGAGCTTCACCCTCACCTGGATATGCGCCGCTCATCCGGATAGCTTTAACGAGAGATGTCGCTCGGTATACTTTCCGGACGAGGACTACAGCCTAACCACATTTGCCATCGTGAACGGGAGTCTGTATTATCTCTTACAAGAGAGAGCGTGGTATGCTGAAGGAAATGAGCAAGCCGAGTTGTTGCGATGCATGGAGATATGCCGCGCCAACTTCGAGACCGCGCTTGTCAATTTACCGCTATTGATGCCCGCATGCAAGGATAGTGTCGAGGTGCTGGTGCTGGGCGTGAGTTCGAAATCGCAGTGCCCATCCCCTCTCCTAACTAAATTCTCGTGTAGTCCACGTACGGCATCGAGGTGTCCAAGTTCACGCTTGCATGGAGATTCAACATTACGGCCGTCATCCTGTGCCAAACTCTCGGATATCACCGCCAGCCACCGCCAGCAATGGCTGCAGCGGACCTCTCGTCCGAGCTCAAGGCGGCTCTCTTCTGGTTTGCGTACTCGAACGACAAGTGCTTTTCTCTCCGATTTGGCCGCTCCTCGATGATCCAAGACTACGACATCACCGTCCCGCGCAAGCTGGGCGACAGCATTGTCCTGCCGGACCCTGCTTGGAGAACCGTTTTCCACCAATGGATCACGCATGCCGAGTTCATCGGCAAGGCTTACGAGCAGCTGTACAGCCCCGCTGCCCTGACATACACACCCGAGCGGCGAGCCGAGAGTGCTACAAGTCTGATTCGTATGTTGGACGACATCAATCGCAACATGCGTGCCGAACGCGAAGCAGCGGGCGTGACCTGGCCGAGGTCGCCAAAGGCAGCAGAAGGTGGTCCAAGCCCGTACTCTATCGACATGTCCATCATCTCCGATGACGTGATGTTCTATAGCGCCATGACGTTGATCTATCGGGCCATTCCCAACGAGCCGGGCCCCGAAGGTTCGTTGTACAATGAATGCATTGGGGCAGCGCGCAAGGCAATGGCGTGTCATCACGAATGTATGCGACTTGCGGCAACCGATCATGTAAAGGCCGGCTACATCCATTGGTTCGTTGCTTTCCCCCATGGTGTTAATATCGCTAATCGAAAAAGGACAATCCTGTACCTGCCGTTCGTGCCCGTCATCGTCCTCTTCTGCCACGTCATCGAGACGTCCAACTTGGAGGACCTCCAACGTCTTTCCGACTTTGCCGATTCCCTCCAGCCAGCGTCCAATGCCTCCAAGGCAACCGAAAAGTTCCACCGCGTCTGTCGGGTGCTGTACAATGTCGCTCGCTTGTACACCGAGGCAAAGGCGCAACAGGATGATGAGATGAATCTTGTCGGGAACGACATTGACATGTATTTGAGTCAGTTGGGCTTCATTCCTCAACAGGACCAGGCTCAGCAAGGGCCCGGCTTTGGTGATGGCGTTGACGAAGATCTTGATGCGAACCAAGCGATGAGGCTCAGCAGCTGGTTCTCGGCCAACAGGCATATCATGGGTCTTGTAGAGGGTGATCTGCCAGAGTTTGAGCCAAAGGCTTGGCCGAGTAGTGCAGAACCCGGGCGGTAATACAATGGTTTCTGAAAACCGATATATGTGTGTGACAACGGCGCATTCTGTTCAGTCGGTTGGTCTCCTCGGGTCGTAGACTTCGTACCCTTCGTCCTCAGTTTCGCTCTCGACTAGCTCACTCTTCGGGGCAGCTTCAAAGGCGGTTTGTGGTCCCTCCTCTTTCTTTACCGCCTCATCCCTCTTTGGCCCGGCAGCTGCTGGTGCCACATCGTCGTCGACTGGGACGAAAGCCGATTTGAACCCAGACTTCTTGAAGCCTCCCTTCTTGAAGCCGCCTCCGCTCGGACCAGAGCCGGCGCCGTTGCTGGCAGCCGCCTCGCCCAGTTTGATGCTGATAACTCCTTCGGCCTTTTGCTCCTGACGACGGGCGCGAGCCGCGGCGTTGGGGTCGCGCACCATGGCCTTCATGTCCTTCAGTCGCTGTTTGTGGCTGTGATCGTAGCTACTCAGATGAGCCTCGTAATCGTTCATGCGACTGTAACCCTTCTGGCAGAGCTGGCAGTAGAATGATTGCAGAGCCTCGCGCGCCGAGGAGGTCTGCGCCGGAGGAAGAGTTTGGTGTCGCTGGATCGGCAAGGTCAGCAATTGCGGGACACGCCACAGGGTGTCGGACTCACAGGAGGCATCTTGTCTGTCCTTCAGGGTTCGTCGCTTAGTCTATCGTGATAGTGGGAATGCTAGAAGTTGCGATCAGCGGGTAGTGAGGTAGTCGAGACTGAAGTTGGTTGTTGGGAGTTCCTTTCCAGAACTCTGAATCTTGAAAACAACAGCTCGCGCCTTGCCAAGACATGACGGCCCCTGCGGATTGTGGGGTTCTGGCA
>Ga0247760_1001544_pt1 | contig 20849 bp, 12 predicted proteins | sample UWRJL171409R4_FD_179936 | JGI IMG/M metagenome (GOLD analysis project Ga0247760, IMG submission 179936) | Plant litter microbial communities from Arlington Agricultural Research Station in Wisconsin, United States - UWRJ-L171-409R-4 | ecosystem: Environmental > Terrestrial > Plant litter >... | reverse complement strand
ATCGCGCCGCCAGTTATTGTCCTCGTTATAAGTGGCGGCGCGATTTTGGATCTGGGGGAATCGGGTGCCGCTGCGGAGAAGCTCGGTTTTCGCATCGGACACTCTGTTGTTTGCGCTGCTGTCGCTCGGCTCAAGAGGATCGAGGCCCATTCCAAACTCAGCGCGTCGTGTCATTGCTCCCATGCTATTCTTAACAATCATTGTGAGGGAGTCGACATAGCGACCGAGGTTGTTCTCGTGGATGAAGTGGAGGAAGGGGAGTGCCGTGACGGGGTTGAGGTTTTGGCCGGGCTCGACCAGCATCAGATCCCAACGATCGTATTCCCAGACGGCGTGGTGGAACAGAGCGGGGAGCACGATATCGCGCCATCGTTTGCTGACGTGCGAGATGTTCTTCAGCGGTGTTTCGGAGTCGCTGAGCATGTCGGTCTTGGGCTGATCGTGTAATCGGGTTTCCGAGGGCGGGGCTGCGTCGAGGTAGCTGAAAATGTGGCATAGCAGCTCTGGGGGGAGCGCGTCCACGGTGACCGGTTCTGATGACATTGTGCCGACGATTGTAGTTGGAATAGCGGCGGAGGGAGTGAGTGAGTTGGGGAAGGAGAGGAGGAGAGGAGGAGGGGAAATAGCCAGCGACGTCAGCGGCCGTGGAGATGTGGGACTGCGGGGCTTTTGGGGCGGCGGCGCCAAGACCTGCCAGGTCGGTGACGACACAACCGGCTCTCACCCCCCCTAAACTCCGATCCCCACTCCTTCGATGCGATCTATGGATCGAAGATTCCTGCGCATCACTCTTCTGGGCACTGCATCCATTTTAAGACTCCCACCAACCTGAACCACCACACGGCACACCACGACTTGACGTTCTTTCCTCTCGTGTCTGGTGTGGGTTGTTGGAGCAAAGAATTCAGTCTTAGTGCACTGTATCTAAGGGTCAGGGGATAATCCCCCTGGCAAAACTTTTCCATTGCTTAAAGGATCTGGGTTTCGGTCAAGGCCTCCAAGGAACGTTCTGCCAGAATTTTTTGTACACTAAGCCCTGACAAAGTGCAGCATTGCGTCGGCTCAATGCGCGGGGTAGGTGTTGTGATAAAGACCGTGTTCCAGGCAAACGCCAATAGGGTTGCAGTCCAAGTATGGCATAGGTCTCTGGGTAGGTATATAGTCACTGCATTGCATTCCCCTGTGTAGGTAGGTACTTACTCTTCAATGACATTGATGCCGATACCTACCTAGGTACTTATCTACTTTCTTGAATACGACCAGACACGGAGCGCGCCGGCGGGTTTGGACCGCTTGCTCAAATTGAATTGCCTGGGCATCAAATTAAAATGTCATTGTTGGGGTTATTACCTCCAAGTTTCCGGAACTAGAAAATCTCGACTGGAGGAGATGCCGCAACGTCTGGTGTGTTCCAGGCTGCACCCAGGCCGACTATTTTATAGTCCCAACCCCTGAAAGATTGTTCGCGCGGCATTCTTTTCCCATTTTTAAGGGGTTATAATGGAAACTTGAGGCTCCTAAGGAGTAAAATTTCAAGGCCCTAAATGTTAGTGTTAAGGCTTAAATATTCTGGCTTGACCCCTCGTAAAATAACTTCCCAGTCATCATTCATTTTGGAAATTCAGTGACGAGAGATGATATGGTGGCTAGGCTGAAATTGGTTCGGGATCTTGTTGATTCCATCTGGCCTGGTTAGCCTTGAGAGACGGACCCGTTTTCACCCAAACTGGGGCATAAGCCAAAGAACAAAAGGGCCTTGTATGTATGGAGTGTTGACGAAAACATACCACAAAAAGTTGCAATATACTCGTGTGTGTTCCCGCTCTGTCAAGGATATCTGGCTACCTTTACTTTGCCCAAACAGCTCCGAAAAAATTCGAGGCACGCCACAAAATTCTGAATCCAGGGCCAAACCATCTCTGCTTGACGCCTTGTAGAACGATCTCCAGCTATTTAAATACAGAAATTCAGAGGTTGGATTGTACAGCATCATCAACGAAAGCCTTCAGACACTGCTTGCATTGCAATACACTCACGCGGAAGCCGGAGCCATCCTGGCAATGTACCGCCTTAAATAGTTCGCCACATGATGCTCCCTCTTCTTCCCAGCCAGAGCCGCCTTGATCGGGGAGCCATACCTCCCACCCTCAATGGTCGGGTCCGCACCAGCCGCCAACAATATCTTGACATTCTTCAGACAACCGTGCCTCGCCGCAGCCTGTAAGGCTGTTTCATACTTTCCGCCCCGCGCGTTGGCGTCTGCTCCGTGGTCAAAGAGTAACTTGAAGATTGCTGGTCCTTTTTCAGACTCATACCGACTTGCCGCGTGTAGCGCGTAACCTGTCTTCCCAGAGAGCTGGTGTACATCGGCGCCAAGTGACAGGAGGTACTCGACTGCATCGAGCTGGTGGTTGAGGGCAGCACCTTGGAGTGGACATCTGCAACGTCGGTTAGAAGGTGATCTCAGCGTGGTGCCTAGATAGTGACTGACCCATACTCCTCGCTTGCCAATGTAATGTCGGCGCCCCGCGCGACAAACTTCTTCATCAAATCCACATCCCCACGGCGAGCCGCCGCCTCTAAAGCTGTCCCATGGCGGGGATCATACGCATTAATGTCAGCCCCGAGGGCCAGCAGACGGTCAGGGACCCCGAGGTGCCTCCTCAAAATAGCGACTTGGAGCGCACTCGTCGCTTTTTTACTGGGTGGGGAGTTGACGTCCGCACCAGCATCTAGCAAGACTTGAATTACTGGCTCCGCGAGGCTGTCTCCTCCATACTGAAGGTGACTCAGTACGGCCATCAGTGCAGTTCTGTGAGGGATCGAATGTCAGTTTACAATTCTCATTGATGTTGCGGATGCTTGAAGATACATACCCACTTGTCTCACTTCTCGCATTCACGTCGACGCCCTGTTTCAGGAGGTACTTGACCATTGCGACGTCTCTGTTCTTCGCCGCCTTATGCAGTGCCATGCCAGGGATGCCTTGCTGCTTGTGGATATTGGCCCCATGTTTAACAAGCATCTCGACGCCTTGAGTGTACCCGGATCTGGCCGCAGACACCACAGCTGCTGACTCGCACGCGCTTGCGTCTGCGCCATGTTCTAACAGCTCCTTGAGCATCGTCCCTCTTTTACACCGACCAGCTGCGCAAAGTGCGGATGATTCACGGTCATCTCCAACCCTGAACACATTCGGGTCTGCCCCTCGTTCCAGAAGGAGACGAAAGATGTCAAGGTCGCCTTCAGAGACAGACAAATGCAGCGGGGTGGTCCAATAACCACTTCGGCCGTTGATATTGGCGCCATTGTCGAGGAGAATCGACACTGTCTCGGCATCGCCTTTCTTAACAGCGGCCTGAAACGGTCAGTTACACACGGCCCCAGTCTCGTACAGTAACTGTACTTACCCCCAAAGGCGAGAGAGATTTCCCCTCACCGCCAAGATTGACATCGGCACCGGCCTCTAGGAGATGACGGACGTATTTGTCACCATCCTCGGCATTCTTGCTGCCCATGATGGCGTATACCAAGGCTGTGCCGTGATTTCCACCCACTTGGTTGACATCTGCACCGTACTCCAGTAGCAAATGAAATGCCTCCTCATTGTCGCGTTCAACTGCCTCCTCAAGCGCAGTGCCGTAGAATCCCCGACCGGGCCAGTTCGGGTCGGCGCCGCGTTCAAGGAGCAACCGGGTCAAGCCGTCGTACCGCGGGTTCCAGATGGAACCAGACAGTGGACTGCCAAATCCTCCCTCGAAGGCACGGAGATCCTCGAGAGTGCCAGAGTAGTTCACATTGGCACCCGCATCCATCAGGAGTTGGACCAAGTCCATGTTCTTCTCTCGAGCGCCTATAGCACCTTCTAGGCAGGACCCATATCTACCTTCGCGCGCCTTCACATTCGCACCACGCGCAAGAAGCAGCTTCACAATGTTTTCGTGTCCCTCGTGTGCCGCGGTCTGGAGGGCGTCGCCCTGCTGTTCGACCCACAAGTTGACATCGGCGCCACGACTGAGTACCCACTCAACGAGATCTAAATTACCTGTTTCGCAGGCTTCCATGAGCGCCGTGTCCTTGTGAATGATGCTGCCGTTGATATCAGCGCCGGCGTCGAGGAGAATTGTGGCCATCTGAATATCGTTCCGAGAGACAGCCTCGGCCAGACACAGAGTGTCGTCGCTGGGTTGGTTGGGATCTGCGCCTCGCGCTAGAAGATCCTTGACTAGGTCTTTGTTCTTCAATCTGACGGCTAGATACAGAGCCGTGATACACTCGCGACCTTTGCTGACTGCGTTGACATCGATATCCGGGTGGCGAAGTAGAGTGCTGGAATCCAACATAACGAGGTCAGCATGTATGCATACAACCCAGTTGCCAATTGTCCATGATCTTACCTGACGGTCGCCCAATCCTTGCACTTGATTGCAAGCTGCAGAGCTGTGCCTCTCTTACTCTCAACGTTAACATCAACCCCCTTCTCCAGCAGTCTTGGGACGACACTGCCGCGTTCTCCGTCCACAGCCTCGAGAAAAACGTCATCGTCAAGTTCAACACCGGCATCGATAAGCAAGTGTGCCGCCGACATATTGCCACCAAAAACCGCGGCACGGATGGCTGAATGAAACGACCCGCCCCGGTGATTCAGTTGGGCACCGTGCTCAATCACGAGCTTGACAATGTCAATATTATTACCTTCGCTATTGCCCTGCGCAGAACCGGCAACTGCCGCCTGTAAGGCATCACCGCCATCGCCTCCATGCAGGTTGGGATTAGCACCGCGCTCGAGCAGAAACCGGGCAATGTCGATATAAACCGTCGAGTCTTCCCCAAGCCCTTTCCGGTGGGGCCTTGCGTTGAAACATGCCGCTTGAAGTGGGTTGTTATACCGGGCATGTTGGCATTGTATGTTGACATTTGCGCCGCATGCTACAAGCATCTGCAGGACCATTGGTTAGATTGTTGTCTCCTGTACCGCACGTTAAGGGAGCAGCCTACCTTGACCATTTCCAGATCCAGGTGTTCAGCCGCGGCGTACAGAGGGGTCCCGTAGCCCCCACAAACATCGTTGACGTCGGCGCCCTTGGCAAGCAGCATCCTGACAATAGGCTTATTGCCCGTGCCGGCTGCGATGTTTAGTGCCTTTCCTCGATGAACACATAGGACGTCCATATCGGCGCCGCGGTCTAGTAAAACTTTCACCACAGGGGGGTGCTGCTGATCACACGCTGCAATTAGTGCAGTGCAGTGCTCTCCCCCGATGGCATTGATGTCAGCCCCCGAGTCCAGCATCAGCTTCACGATATCGGCATGACCACCATAGGCTGCAGCCTGCAGTGGATAACCGAACTTGCCACAGTGTCGGCCGAGGTTGGCCCCATGTTCTAGCAGCAGCAACTCCACGACGCTCTTGTGACCAAACAGCGCTGCAATCTGTATAGCCTGCCCGAACTTCCCATGTACTGCGTCAACATCACAGCCGCGCTCATCCAGGAGCCATCGGCAGAGTTCCAAATGGCCGAGCTGGGCACTGTAGTAGAGTGGCTGCGGGATTGCATCCAGAGACTTGGCTTGTTGGGAAAAAATGGAATATCGGGAATACTCGTCATCTTTCTCGGCAAGTGCATCTGGCCGACAGATGTTAACGTAGTTGATATACGCCACGCAGTTGTCGGGATCCGTATTCAGAAGCTTCCTGATGAGAGAGTTGACACGCTCTTGCTCTTGACTGCGGGATACTTTCTGTGATTGCCAATGTTCGGGCCAGAACTGCGCGGCGTAGGCGAGGAAGGGGAAAGCCGTAAACTTTTCTAGATCGAAGTGGGGAAATCGCACACCGCCGCTAAAGTCAAGTAGGTAGACGAGAGAGAGCTCCGTAATTGCAGCATGCCCACTGGCAGGCGAGAAGCAGAATCGGGACACTCGGGGCGAGGCGCTTAACCGAGCACGCTCTCTCATCATGTACTCCTGTACGGAAAAATGCGCAAATTGCACGAGCTCCAGTTCTTGGTTAGCTACCCATGACCAGCGACGTTCGACGAGATTCTTCGCCGCCAACCAGGCCGTCTGGTGATGGTAGTGCACACTCTTGGATGCCGATACCAGACTGGAACAGATCTCGAGAGCCTCGCGGCAGTGGGTGAGGCGATGTTCTTCGGGATCAAAGCTCTGGCTCTCATAGTCGATGACCATGGCTTCGGCAAGCTCATCGAGTGTCAACGGGCGTAGTGAATGCGTGAGCATCATCAGAGCCGTGCGGGCAATCTGCCAGGTCCCGTCGGGAATGGATGCCAGGATGCGGTCGTAAGTGTCATCGAGCGTCTCTGGGAGATCCTTGAGCTGCTTTCGCACCTTGCCAACCTGCTTGCAGTCCTTGATGAGGTCAAGCTGGCACACGACCCAGCGAAACATGCCATGTGCTTTGGAAGAAACGGTGTCTTCAATCTCAGTCTTGAGCGACTGCGGGAAGTTCTTCATGGTCCGGTTGACAGAGATAAAATGTCTAACATGCAACCGTACGTCGGCCCCGACGCAGTCAACGGGGATCGGGACTTGACGAATGCCGGCGCTCGACTCGCTCATGCGCTTCTCGATATCAAACTCATTACGGCTCGTGAAGAGGAAATTGTATGCCCGGCTTGTCTGTCCAGTTTGTTCGATCCGGGTAAGTATGAGCTCACAAAAGTTATCTCGGCTCTTGATTGGACATTCATCGAGCGCGTCGATTATAACATAGGTCGGCCTGTCAGCTTCGCCGCTGAGTAGCCCGAACAGAGCATCGGCGAGCACCTCGTCACTTGCATGCTTTCGCCCGCTGTCGTGGGAGTCAAACAGTGTTTGTACTGCGGGCGGAAGGGTGTCGTCATGTCGAGACAGCTGCCACAAAAGACATCGGAGGAACGTGTTGAGATTCTGAGTCTCATGGTCGCTGAAGTCAAAGTAGTAATAGGCGAGTCGTGCGTGTGGCTTCGCCTTGCACAGCTGTTCAACATGATCTATGATGGTGGAGCAGAGAATCGTCTTGCCCGCGCCGGGGATGCCGTACAGCCACAATGCCTGGCCCGCATTGTCACGCCACTGGATGAACTCGGCGTTTTCGAGAATCCACTGGTTGGTCCCCGTCTGGTGCGACTTGCGAGAAGCGAGGTGCTTGACGGTAGGGTCGGCGCTGCGCAGCCAGGTGAGCACCTTGTCGCGTTGTTCTCGCGCGTGACTGTCAACAACGGCACTAAGCGTGCTGCCAGTCAGTGCCACTTCCAACAGAGGGATCTGCGCTGAGATCCTGTCCGTTATCTGCTTGATCTTGTTGGACTCGAACGGCCATTGCAACTTTTGCCGCAGTCGGATTGGCCCACTCGGCAGCTTTTCCTTCAACTCTTCGAGACATTGCGCGCAAACGGAGAGCGGGCCGTGTTCCGCAGCCAAGCCCCTGAGTGCTTGGAGATATGTTGCAGTTGTCGCTCCGTCTTGATTTTCAGCAAGTTCTTTCAGGTCCTGGAGGAGCGTTGTTAGGAAGCCGACTTGGTGGATGATGCGGTCAATGTCGGCCGCTGCTTCCTTGACCTTGCCTGCGTATCGGTAGCATGCACCGAGAACTACTTCCGAAAGCTGTAGCACAGCAATGATGCTAGCAACACCCTCCAAGCCTGACATTGCGTCTCTGGGAAATCGAGTGCGTGTTGGGAATTTGCTGGATCGTGATGGTCGTGGTTAGTTAGGCCTGTGGCGCTGGCGTTGATGATAATGGTTGTGGCCGTCCATCTCCGTCTCTCAGCCGCACGTCGGCAAAAGGGGCTTGATTCCGAAAGCCTGCATGATGCTGTTGTGCGACACAACCGACCGTTGGCTAGAAATGTTTCCTGCGCCTCAATCCGTGCCCATGTGATTGGCCGCAGAATCATAGTCTTGTTTCGAGTCGCGCTGGCACCTTCAAAGCGCGCCCAATGATGACGGTGAAGACAAAATGAGCGTCTGGTTGGAAGTTGGGGCATTGGAGAAGAGCTCGAAAAAAATTGCCTCTCTTCAGGGAAGGCGCGTCCTTTCCTCCGCTGCAGCGTCACATTCACTCGACGATAAGACAGCACATCAAATAGTAGACACGCTCAAAAAATCTATTCAACTTGGCCCTAAACGCATGAATTACAATCCAACCAACCCCTGAAAGATTGTTAGCGTGAGACTTGGTGAGTATCCAGCATATGAATAATAGCTGGGAAGTTATTTTTGCGAGGGGTTAAGCCAGAATATTTAGGCCTTGAATTTAACATTCGAGGCCTTAGCTTAACATTCGGGGCTCTAAAATTTACTCCCTAAGGCCTCAAGTTTCCATTATAGCCCCCAACAATGGAAAAGAATGCCGGGGCAGGTTGGCCTGCAAGCTGCAGCCAAGCCGTAAAGTACCGCGCAAACAATTTTTCAGGGGTTGGGCTGGACGTGCAAACCCACAGGGCTGTCAAGTCATGTCAACTGCATTAAAATTAAAGCTACCTACCTACAGACTAAAATCACAACTCATCCTCATGGTTGAAACATAGCAGCGTATCCGAAATTGTCAGCTCCTCCTTCTTCTTGTCAGGCTCTTTCCCAACGCCTCCAACAGCGTCTCATCATCAAGGCCAATTGCCCAGACCATTATGCCTCCCAGACACCGCTGGGTTGGATGGTCCAGCTTCAGCTTGGGCGTCTTCTGATCATCCCAACTCACCCACTGATCTTTATCCCACGTAACTACTTGGACAGCGTCCTTTTCGTAGAAAGTCTGTTTACCCCCGTTCTTGATAATCTTGTTGATCTCCGCCAGGCGGCAGATAATATACGCCCGACACACATCACCGGTACACTCGCCACCGAGGGCGCCTTCTTTGAACTCACAGCCGGCCTGCATGCAATTCGGGTTGGCCATGGTGAAACTGCGACCGTAGAAACCCAGACCCATGACGACACGGGAGGCGTGTACATTGTTGCGTCATAGAAGCTTGAGACCCATTTGGATTTCAGTTAGGTTAGTGTGTGCGTAGGCGTAGGCGTAGGGGCCGATGGGCTTGATGTCGCTGTCCCATGTGCCGTCTGTCCTCTTTCAGTCAAACCAGGTTGTCAAAGAATATGAAACTGGGAGGGAAAAAAAAACTTAAAACTTCACGGATATCATAGGTCATAATGTTGAACTAGTCTACATACCTCTCGTTTCCAACCCGTTTAGGTTGAACCCTCGGAGATACCAATACGATGCCGGTAGCGTCAAGCTGATTACATATTGCCTACCCGTCTGGTCTTGTTCAGGGGCGCTCACGCAGTCTTCGGCAGAGGACCACAAAGTTGTCGTAATCCCCCGGGATCCCACCACGATCTTCGGCAACGGGGTACTTCTTGTGGTGTTAGCGAGTTCTAAGTAATCCAGTGAGGAAAGGGGCGGGGAAACATAGGTGCATGAATACATTAAATTCAGCCTCCAACAAATTAAACGTATACAGTCCAACCAGCCCCTGAAAGATTGTTTGGCGCGGTGCTTTTTACGGCTCAACTTGGCTGCTATCTATTCTATATATTAACAAAAACCCCTGCTGGATACCTAGGTAAGGTACTCACCAAGTCTTACGCTAACAGGTCTTTCATGTTGGGGGTGGTTGGACCGTATCCCCGTCGACTCGTAAAAAGTGCACTACAATTACAATCCTTCCAGGTACGTAATGCGCAGTTCTTTCTTTTCTCTGTCTGGCCTAGTGTAGTTCAGTTTAGTTTGAAGTGACAGTCCAGGTGGCGACAAAAGATCTCCACAGGGGGTCTGGTCATGATTTAATCTTGATGGTGTCTTGATATGAACTACCCACTCCTCCACTGCAGTTACTAACTGGGCAGGGGATATTCTCTCTCTCTCTCTCTCTCTCTGCTCATGCTGTACCAAAGGATTGGATATAGAACCAACAACATGAGATACCTTAGCTTTGTGCCCGAGTTGGCTAGGGTCAGGTGGAAGAAAGAGGTGCAGGACTGGTCAAACCCGCGAAAAAAAAGGGCTATTTTTGCCACGAGCCCTTCAACGCCACGTACTTTTGGAAACTCGGTCATCGTAGTCAATGCCTGGAAAGACTGACAAGACGACTACCTGACCTGCGCGAATTGATGGCCTTGTTAAACGCTTGTAACTGGGAGGAGGAGAAGGAGGAGGAGGAGGAAGAGGAGGAGGAAGAGGAGGGGGGAGTCCCGGATGACCAAGACTCTTGAGATTATTGTCCACGCCATCACAGACGCAAACCGAGTGGTCGACTGGACGAGGACTTTGTTTCTGTTCTGTCTGGCCCGTTGACAGCCCTCCTCGCCGTATGTCATGAACGAACCCTCGCGACCTGGGGCCTCGCGTCCGGACCCGCGTCTACGACGCCACTTCTCAGCAAAAAACGTGGGCCCTCATATATATATAAGTCAAGGCCGACGGTCGGATTCCATTTCCCCCGGCTGTTGCCGATTTAACAAGCAATGGTACCTAGCTACCTACCTATTGAGGTATCCCACATGTCATTCGCCGAGTGCAAAGGCGCTTGGGCTGTTCCGTACGCCTTGGTTTTTTTTTTTGCCTAGGTACGTGGCCTGGTATCAAATTCAGAAGGGAGGACGAGCGCCGAGTTTGGTGTGTCACGCTTCCACGTATTTTCCATGAATATATTAATAGAGCATGACAAATCAGTCGGCGAGTCTTGTCAAGCGTGTCATTTAGTAATTAAGTCCTCCGGAATCAAGCAATACTACTAGTATGCCTTGATAGAACCAGGCATGGACAAGTCCGTGGCTGTTAAACGAGTGCAAATGAAATATTAGGTATTATATCACACGTCACTGTCCCCCTTTTTTCGCGTGCCCCATGTAGATAGGTAGACATCTCGGCCTTGGAACTCTCAACACACAGCCACCCCCCACAATCATGTCGTCGACTGGAAATCCTCCCTCAGCGCCCGCCCCGTGCAGACATGGCCCACCGGCGTGTGCAAGATGTCCTGGCCGCCCCTCCGGGTGCTAAGCCACTCCAATAGAAACACAGCAGGACTTTCGGCAAAGCTATCTGACTCCTCCTCATGGCGCAACGTCTGCGACTCGGCCCCGTCTTCTCCTTCTTCCGGGCCGTCATCATCATCATCATCATCATCATCATCGTCACGGGTCGTCTTGGAAAAAGAGCGGTGGAGAAATCGAGCTAGACTCTCGCACTCGTCTACGTCGGCGTAGAGCCGACCGGCCAACACTCCGAGTTCGACACGGAACCAGTCTGGGACTGCGTGGTCCACGGGCAGGGCAGGGACGCTGTAGTATGCGAGCTTGTTGAACGCGAGCATGGTCTTGGCCACTGGTGCGGCATAGGCGATCAGGTGCGCCGCGGCGGCGGGACGGTTGGCTTGGCCGTCGCCGACGTCTCGTAAGATGGGTAGGACGAGCTCGGCTTCTTCAGGGATGATGACCAAAGCCGTCTGTGTGCGGGGACTCCAAATGATCCACTCAACGGGGCGCTGTTCCGATTATCCCGCTTGTAAGCACACTTGGTGGTTTTTTTTTTTCATTCTTTTTGAGAATACCGAAAAAAAAGGGGGAAAAACACTTACCAACAATCCATCATCGCATTTCATATTGAGAGGCAGCTTCACGATTCTACCAAACTCGTGCGAGACAAAAAGCCTCGATGTCGTTGGGCGCACGCCAAACTGGCGGCCGAGGCCTGTGCTGCCGAGGTAGGCAAAGGCGTGGTCAAAGACGGCCTTCTGGAGGACGCCATCGCGTGCGAACGTCTTGATGGCGGGATGCAGGCCCGGGAAGCGGAGAGCCTGGAAGTTGGGCGGCTTCTGCGCCACACGCATCTCCTCGACCTCGACCTCGACCTGGCGCTCCTGCTCTACCTCGGCCAGCGTGTGGTCCATCCGAAATCCCCACTCCCCTCGTCTTCGCCTTTTGCTACCGCTGCCGTTGCTGCTGCTGCTACTGTCACTTCCATCGGCGACGGCTCGGAGCTGGTCTAGGAGAGCCTGGAGCTGAGGGGCCACCGAAGAGCCTGGCGGGGGATCGAGAAGCGGTGCCCCTCCTGCGGCGGTGCCGCGCGGGCTTTCCCCGTAGAGCTGCTCTAGGGTTTGCGTCTCGGACTGCTGCAGCACCGCCAGGAGCCCCGCGCGCTGCGACTTGTCCGACATGGCATCGGGGTAGCGCCAGGCGGCATCGGTCCGCCTTACAAAGTCCATCCCCTGCGAGAGGTACAGCTCGCGCACGCTCTCGTGGGCACGGCACGTCTGCTCGAGAAGCCAGCGGATCACGTGGTGCGAAGTAACCACGGCGGCCGTGTTATTATTAGGGATCCTGCACAGATCTCGAACGCTGCGGTCGACCTCGGGAGGCGCAAAAAAGGTTAGTGACTGGGTCGTCCCAAGCTGTCGGAGGCGCATCGCAGCTGTGTCGGGCTCATTTGTTAGCAAAAGGGTAAAAAGGTAGGTACCTGCCATTTTTGCACAGAAGGAATATATATATATATAATATATACGAACCCTGGACTGTCAAATCCTTGGTTTGGCCCAGCGCCAGCGTGAGTCCTCCGCGCGCCTCAGGGGGAAGCTTCAGGTCGATGCCGCGGGTGTGGGCCTCATCCAGGTAGACCAGACATTCGCTGAGGTCTTCGATAAATGGTGTAGCCAGCAAGGGGACATCTTCTTTGGTGACGCCGCGGTACGTGACCCAGGCGCGGCTCGAGGCGTCAAAGTAGACGGCCGCTTTGGCGCTGTGGTCGAAGCGCAGCCACGTCTGCGCAAGGGTGCGGTTGTCCATCTCGAGGATATAGGCGCCGGCGTCGACGAGTACGCGGATGGCGTGCCCCTGGAGCGCAAGGAGCAGCCCCTCCTCGGACAGACGCCGGCCCTGCGGGTCGACGGCGACCACGTACTCGCGGTTGCGCCGCTGCAAGAGATACGAGAGCACCTCGGCGTTGGTGTGCCGGAGGGCGGGCAGGTCGTCCTGGCGAATGGTCAGGGGCAGCATGATGCGGTCATCGTTGGTGCCGCTGAAGCCCGTGGTCCTCGCCCAGCGCCCCCCGGGCTCGGTGCCCGTGGGATGGTGGCGGAAGAGAGGAACGTCCCAGGCCGAGACCTGGAGCTTGAGGCTGAACTGCTTCGCATGGGCCGGGAAGACGAAGACGTTGAGGTAGTCATCGACGACGTTGCGCGCACGGCGCAGGTGCTGCCACAGCGTTTCGACCTGGCCTGCGTCTTCAACGTTGATCGCGTTCCATTGACGCAAGGCCTGAGGAAGCAGGCTGTTGTCGGCGCCCCCGCCCCGCGACGCCACCCACCGCTCGTACCGCGCAGCCGGGTCGTCGCTCTGCAGCACGTGCTGGAGGCCCTGCAGAAACTGTGCGAGCGTCAGGCCGGCGTAGTAGAAAGCGAGGCAGGTGAGCACGATGGCGACGTCCGGGTGGCCGAACTCGGCGCGCGACGATGGCACGCCCTTGGCTTCGAAGGGCACGGCGATGGGACGGCGGGCCGGACTGAGCCCGTACTGCACGTTCCACCGCCGGCCGAGGCAGAGCACTAGGATCCGACCCACCAGGAGCCCCCGTGCCGTCAGCAGCTTCTTGACCGCGGACTCGTACTCGGCGTCACCAAAGGCGGCGGCCGCCTCGGCCAGCAGCTCCTCGCTTACGTCTTCCTCGGACAGCACCCGCCGGACCGCCCTCCGACGCCTCTCCCGGACCCGCCGTCCAGCAGCGATGCCGCCGTGCTGCTGATGATGGCCGGCGAAGGAGGGACGGAGGAACCAAGCCCGCTCTGCGCAAATGTCGTTCACGATGCGGTCGTGCAGCGCAGCCTGGACGTCCTCGCGAAGGAACTGCACCATGGGCAGCGACCCCCTTCCGCCCGGCCGGCTAACCACCTCGATGCTCCCCGGAAATTCTCGCTGCAGACCGGGCAGGTGGTGCGCCACCAGTGCCAGTAAACCCTCGGCAATCAGCCACCGAAAGGGGTGTCCGTCGACAGTCGTCTCAGGCCCGCTCGGATAGATGAGCTGCGTCCGGACGGCCAGGGTATGGTCCGCCTCGTCGAGGAGGTCGCGCGACGCGTGCTCGAGCCAGCCCTGAAACGCCATCATCCTGCCGGCCTCTGCCGCAATCGCCCTGACTCTGGCTGCCTCCTTTTCCTGGCCCGCTTTGACACGGCCGCGGCCGGGGCGGCGGGACCAGCCGGGACGACGGCGGCCGCCGCCGCGTCGGCGAGGCGCTGACACCCGCCGAGCTTGAACGACAGCAGCTGCTCGTGCGTGGTGACGATGAGGCCGCTCGAGCGGCGCACTTGGAGGTGGAGATCTTCGTACAGGCCGAGCATGGACGGCGTTGTGGGCGTGCGGCGCGAGAAAGCAATGTGGCGGACCTCGCAGCCGACCAGGCCACCGAGCCGGGCCTGGACTGTCTGCGCCGTCTGCAGCAGCAGCGGCTTCGGCACGACCAACCGCACCAAGCGCTCGCCGTCGGCCAGCGCGGCGACGGCCATGGGCACGATGCACGACGTCTTGCCTTGGCCCATGTTCATCTGCAGCACGCTGTTGCGGCCGGACCGCGGTGCGATCATGGCCCGCGCCACCTCGACCTGCTCAGCGCGCACGAGAAAGTCGCCGTCCAGCTCCATGAGCAGCCACGCCGTGTGCTCGGCGGGGTCCCAGTTCTCGTGGCCCGGGTTCCGCAGCTCCTCGCCGATGGCACGCTCGTTGCTCCGGCACAAGGCCGACCGCAGCCGCTCCAGCTTCTGGACGCGGGCTACGGCAAGCCCGTACGCCACCAGGGCCGACTTCATGCCTGGGCCAAACCGCTGGTGCTGCCGCCCTCGTCCGTAGCGCAGCAGGCTGACCAGCGACGTGGGCGTGTTTGCGCAGGGCCAGAGACCGCCGTGCTCTAGCCACGGAAACCGCGCGTCGTCGGCCGCGAGCGCCTCCCACAGCCGGGAGCCGAGATCGGTCATGAAGCCGCGGGCCTCGTCGGCGGCGGCGTCGAGGGCGTCGAGGCCGAGACCCGAGGCGGCAAACCGCGCCATCGCCCTCGCCCCGGGCTCCGTGCTGGCTGCTTCGGCTTGGAGCGCGGTCAAGCTCCCTAGCAGATCCTGGCCGTACCGAGTCCGTAGGTCGTCGGATGACTCTGCGAACGGCTTGAAGATGCACATCAACTCAAAGGCCACGTGAGGCGCCACGCGGGGAGTAGTGCCCGCCCTAGGTTTGCCTTCGCTTTCCTCTTGAGAACTCTCCAGGAAGAGGGGTGGGGCGGCCGCCGCCGCCGCCGCAGGAACGAAGGCAACAGTAGGGCCTCGCTTGGCTACCAGCCGGCCCGACACACCACGGGGGACCACAACTTCATGGCACCACGGTCCCAGCTCTACCCGTGAAGATGCGGCCTGCGGCGCGAACAGCGGCGACCGTGTCCGAGGCACGCCGTTGAGGATCGCCTGGACACGGCTGACGTAGCTCGCCAACTCCGGGTTGCGGCGCCTCTGCCCCCACTCGGGCCGGATCGCTTCTAGGGCGCTAGTTACGTAGGTATAGCTGATCGCCCACGTGGTCGCCATCATCTCCCCTGCTACAGCCGACCATGGCGCGGTCCACCGTTCACGAAGCAGACGAGCCATCCTGTTGCCCTCGGCCGCGTACTTCTCCTGATGCTCCACACGGGCCATCTCAGCTCTGGCTCTGGCTCTGGCTCTGGCTTTTGCCTTGCGTCCGGAGGACGGCACCTCGAGCGGCACCTCGAGCGGCACGTAGGCCGCGGCGATAAGCATCTCGAGCCTCTCCACGGGAGGCGGGTCTTGTAGGCCAAGGTCCCAGTAGCCGTCGCACGGTGGCGGCGGCTCAAGGCATCGCAGCTTGGAGACGCAAGCGAATGCGGCGAGGTGGTAGATGGCGTCCATGTTCGCGTCGGGCGCAAAAGCAAGCAGCGCTAGGCGGAAGAGGACCGGTGTGCGTTGACCTCCCGATGCTTGGCAGAAGCCGACGAGCTCGGCCCAGTGGTCGCCAATGGGCGTCTCGATCCGGGCAACCAGGGGCCCGCGCCCCCCGACTGCTGCTGCTGCTGCTGCTGCTGGCGACGAGAACCCACCAGTGCGTGGCAACTCCTTCAGCAGAGAGGCGGTGTTACCGCTATGGTGCGGAGGGATCGAGAACGGCTGCTGGCAGATGGCCCTCGCGATTTGCATCACGTTTTGGCTCTGTGGTGTGATTCGGCATGTCTGGTCTCGACCGTGATAGGGAACGTCGACCTGGTCGTCGTCTTCGTTCCCGTCCGACTCGCCATCGTCGTCATATCTTGCCCACTGGCGCTCGTACAGACGGCGCCGCGAAGCCGCACGCAGCCGCAGAGATGCGTGACGGCCTGGGCTCGTGTCCTCGTCATCCTTATCCTCTTCGGCCTCGCCATAATCGCCGTCCTCGCCGCGGCTCTTGTCCTCAAACTTTGCGAGGCTGTCAGACTTGTCAAAGATGCCCCGCAGCACGGCGTTGAACCCGTCGTGCTGGATCGTGGTGGTAAAACGACCGTCCCAGGTCGCCGTCTGAAACCGCCTCAAGCCGGGGGGGTAGTACTCTCGGGCCGGCAGCAGCTCTGTAAACCGCTCGAGAATGAGCCTCGAGTCCTCGTCGAGGCTGGTCCAGGGCTGTGCAGCCGGCGAACGGAGGATTTGAATGGCCTCCTCGGTCCCGCTCCGCCCGGTTAGGGGATCCGGGACGCAAAAGGAGGTCAGGGCGTGGCATAGCGCCTTCGTGTACAGGAGCCGCGGCTCTGGCGGACACGACAGCCGGCCAAGCGTGGCGTCAATGTCGAACTTGGCGTATGCGGCCGAGCCCTCGTTGAGCCGCACCGCGACATGGACCCCCTTGCGACGCGCGTTGAGTCCACCAAGGGGCACGATGACGCTGCGTCTCCTCGGGTTGGCCGTGTTCCGCAGCACTATTTTCCCCTCGAGGCCGTACCAGGTCCCGGCGTCCTGGTCGGGGTCCATCTCGGCCTTGAGCTCACGGAACTCCATCAGGCCGTTGTCGTTGACGAAGAGCGAGAGCTCAAGGTGGCGTATCTCGGCCGAGAGCCGCCCCCGCTGCGCCAGCGGCTGAAAGACGGTCAGCTTCTCAGGCCGCTCGAACCCTGCCAGCATACCAGCCATCTGATCAAACACCGGGGAGTGGGGATCAACGAGACGCACGCTGGCGCGCTGGGCGTAGCGCTCCGGGACATGTACGGCCCAGTCCCGCTGCCGAGCTTTCCAGATCGCCGGTTCGCGGCGGATCTCGACTTGTCCCGTGCTCATATTCAACCAGTGGCAGCATTTTTCCACAAGCCCAAGGGGCAGATCTACATTGATCGTATTGCTAGCAGTGGCGGCGGTGGTCGCGGCAGTAGTATCAGGAGTAATAGTGGTGGCGGGTTCCTGGCTGCTGTCGACGCTCGGCCCGTAAAAGACACGTCGGGGGATAAACTCGAGAAGGGTACCCTCGCGTGTTACGGCTTGAATCACAACAACCTGGTCACTACGGGTGCCAAAGTGGACCGCCTGCTGCGAATGGAGGCCGACGAGTTGATGTGTCATGCCTGGTAAAGCAGAGGGGTACGTAAGCAAGTGGCGGTTTCCAAACAGCTCCTTGACGTCAGGATCGTTACGAATGCTGGCCGGCAGCCGGCTGCGGGGTCGGCCATTGACAAGGAGGTGGCCCTCGATCAAGTGAAGGTGAATTACCTGTCCGTTATATGTCAGGCCCGCCGCCGTCCGCACCTCGTTTCCTTGGGCGCAGATCCAATCGCGCTCGGGCGGGGGGAGAAATGTCCATTTCAATTCTGCGGCGGCAGAGCCAAGCAGACCGGGAAGGGTGTCGGAGAGGGCACTTCCAACACTCGAGGGGTGCGCTTTAACGGCCACCCGGAGCAGAGGCTCCATCTGTAGCGCCGCTTTCGTGTCACGGACGAGCATTGCGCGCAGGCCGGGTGGGAGCCCGTCGACGCCAACCAGCAGGTTCTCCTGCAGCGCTACCGAGGCTCTTACCCAGGCGGCCAGCTCGTCGGCCCGCAGCGGTGAGCCGGACTCTATGTGGGTGATGGTGAGCGCCCGCCGGCTCAGCAGGGCTGCGAAGAAGGCGTACTCAGCCATACGCTCAGCCGCGTCAGCGCTAGCCGCGGTCTGCATCTCGTCGCGTAGCCGTACGATCCAAGCCAGCGCTGTCTTTCGCATGGCTTCCAGCGCGGCCGCTGCCTTTTCTCTTCTCCGCAGGTCGGTGGAGAGGTAAAACACTCGCAGAGCCAGCGTCATGAGGGTCTCCATGCACCATGTCTCCCGCCAATTAGACGAAATGGTAGCGAGGCGCGTCTCGATCTGCTCCAGGAGGCGCTCGGCAAACACGGGCTCGTTCCTAAAGATGGCGTGCGCTGCTCTCCAACAGGAGGCGGCCGCCTCCGCTTCCGCCCCTCGCTCTCGGTCGTCATGGAGGCCACTCGCGCCGCCCTCGGCTTGTCCTTCCACCCGTGGCCCGGCCTGCACGGCCAGCTGGCAGATGAGTCGGGCTGTTTCTTCACTCCCTAGGTTGAGATTGATGGACCCCAGCTCAACCAGCACGTTGGGCCATCTCCGGTACGTGCCTCCGAGAAGCTTCTGCCACGCCGAGAACTCGTGGACCGAGATAGTAGGAGGGCATGCAGTCCGGTTCGCCTGGATCTGATAAGAGGAGGGCCCCTCCACGGTTGGGCCTGGGTGACGGCAGTCAGGCAGGACGGCACTCGAGAAAAGCACCCTGGGCAGCTGGACTCCGCACAGGTGCTGCAGGGTAGGTGTCTTGTCAAGCTCGCGGACCCAGAGACCAGCCGCCGCGTCATACAGCTCGAATTCGGCGGCCAACGGCAGCAGTACCTCGGACAGGTTGGAGCGGGCAGTGCTGATGCGGTAGTGCGTCTGGAGGAAACACTTCTTCCTCGAAGCCAGAGTAATCCGGCTCGGCGGCTGCGGCGAGTTGCGGTGCCGCGCCAGCATATGGCTCTTGGCTAGCGTCTTCTTGGGTGAGGCAGCCTTAGCCGGCTGGCTCGGGTGCGCTAGGGTGACGAATATGAGCCAAGTCGCGTCGCGGTATGCCGAAAGGTACTCGGGCTGCCCGAGTTCAAACAGCACGGCAGCCCTCTGTGCGGGCGATCCGGGAGGCGGCAGGTAGTCCTCATGCACAGTTATGCCCAGACGCTGCCTGGTGCGCCACCTCCGGCACCTATGGCAGCCGCTGATATCTTTCCGACCGCCCTCGTCGATGGTGCACACGCATATGCCCTGCTGTATTTCCTCACTGAGTTGGTCATACTGGTGGCATTTCCGCCTCCATTCCGTTTCCTTGGCGCGCCGAGCGTTGTCCGTCTGCTGCTGGATGCGTGACTCAAGCCGTTGCATGGCGCTCGAGCCGGCCACGAAGCGCGCCGCTATACATCCGTCCCCAGTGCGGTCGAATATAGTGGCGGCATGTGTCGTTTTAGGAGCACCGCGGCCATCAAGCCTTGGGGAGTCGCTGGAATCTGGTTGCTGCTGTCGTCCTGCGAGGTGGGTCTGCACTTTGTGCAGACGGCGCATGCCCGAGAGCGTGGGTAGTTGAAGCACGTCCAATAGCTCGGGGGGGAAGACTGGGCGATAGTCTGCGAGGAGAGGACACGCCTCTGTGGCGTACGAGTCCATGCGGACCCAAAGCTCGAACACGCATAGCGCCAGAGCGCTGCTTTGCTCGGGGTCCCATTCCGACACGGGGTTCATCCCGCTAACGAAACTTTGAATCTGCCTGGCCAAGTCGAGGCAACGCGACTCTGGAAGGGCAGTTGCCATGTTCCTCCGCGCCGCTTCCTCGTCCGATGCCTGCTGACTACGCCGTTCGGCTTTGGCGAGCAGCGCGATGCGGCCAGTGAATCCTTGGACGTGCTGGATCCCCACATCGAGCGGGCGAGGCAGCTGGAGCAACTCGGCGGGCGGCTGCTTCGGGGCGGGCTTAAGGGCAAGCAAGCGGTCGAGGTAACGGCCACTATATGGGAGGGAAAGCCGCAGCGCGTCGGCGGTCACCCGCGGTGGAAGGCGAGGGACCCGGGGGACCGAAGCCCGCTGGACACGCTTCCACACAACTTCGACTCGGTGGGTAGCTTCTCTCACAGCATCCTCGATGGCCTTTTTGGTGGCGTCAAACAGGCAGTCGTACACCTCGCGGCCCTCCGGGTGGTCCTCGGCCGTGGTCCTGTCCATCTCGAGCTTGGCCATACGGCGACACAGCTTGGCGCGGAGAAGCAGCACCTGGTCTGGACTCAGGCGCGCTGCGCAGTCCTGTAGGAGCTGGGCGAGGACGACGCACATCAAAAACTTGTAGCAGGCGCGTCCTTGATGGTTGCCGGCGCTATGGTACAGTTGGCGCAGAGCCCCCACGCGCAGAACAAGCCAGAAGGGGAGGCGACGCCACGGCGCGTCGGCGTTCTTCAGGTTGACGTCGTCTCGCACCCGCTTCTGCAGGACTGGGACGCAGGCCTGGCCTCCCATGGTCTCCAGTAGCGGCATGAGCATATGCGTCACGAGCGCGGGATCCGTGGTGTCGCGCGACTCGGCCACCGCGACGCCGGCCTTGCGGGCGTGTGCGCGGAGTCTAGGCAGAGATTCCATGCTGGCCTGCTCGAGCAAGTCAGCTAGGTGCTGTTGGAATGACACGTCGGCGAAATCTTGGGTCGACAATTGCGCGCAGCGACCAGGGAAATCTCGCCGCATGGCGTTGCCGGCGGCGAGGACATGTTCCGCAGGGGCAGACGCCTCAAAGGCCTCGACAACGACGGCTTCTTCCGGCCTGCAAGCACGAAGTGCCCTTGCGAG
>Ga0247760_1001542_pt1 | contig 20883 bp, 23 predicted proteins | sample UWRJL171409R4_FD_179936 | JGI IMG/M metagenome (GOLD analysis project Ga0247760, IMG submission 179936) | Plant litter microbial communities from Arlington Agricultural Research Station in Wisconsin, United States - UWRJ-L171-409R-4 | ecosystem: Environmental > Terrestrial > Plant litter >... | reverse complement strand
GCTATCATGACCTACCTCTTCCTCACCCTCACCACCCTCACCCTCGCCGCCCTCACTTGGTTCTACCTCCGCCTCTTCCCCGTCCCCCTCCCCAACGGCATCCCCTACGACCCCTCCGCCCTCTCCCGCCCCTTCGGCAACGGCCCCGCCATCAAATCCCACGGCCAGCTCACCCGCGAACCCTCCGCCGCCATCTTCGCCCTCGCGCACAAACTCTCCTCCCCCATCGTCCAGTTCCTGGTCACCTCCCTCGCACGACCCGTCATCATCCTCGACGACCCGCGCGAGGTCGAAGACATCTTGGTGCGGCGCAATAAGGAATTCGACCGGGCGTTTTTGACGACGCTTCTGTTCAAGCCGATTTTACCGGCGTCAACGCTCGCGCAGGTGACGACGCCGGCGTTAAAAGCGCAGAAGAGGCTGTGGAGAGATGCGATGAGTCCCGAGTTTTTGAGGCGGGTAGTCGCGCCGAATCTGCAGACAACGGCGGGGGAGCTGGTAGAGCTGTGGAGGGAGAGGATGGCCATGGACGTAGGGAAAGAAGGAGAGGGGGTGTTTGAGGTGTTGGGTGATCTTTCCTCGATGGCGCTGGATGCGATTTGGGTGGCGGTGTTGGGAACTAAGATTGGAGTGTTGAGGTATGAGACTGCGAAGGTGCGAGGGGAGAAGGGGGAGGGGGGTGATGAGGCGGAGAAGGTAGTAGAGATAGTGCGGTTTGCGGTGGGGGAGGGGAGTTCGATTGTTAATAAGGGAGTAGCATCGATGTTGCCGGTAGTGACCTTCGCTTTGATGAAGTGTAAGCCGTCGTATTGGAAGTTTAGGAGGGTAGGGAGCGAGCAGGTGATGAAGATTATGAAGAGGGCGTGCGAGCGGTTTTACCGGCTTTCGGAGGAGTCGTCTTCTGGCGAGGGAGAGGAGTATGATGCATGCGTGATGGACTTTGTGCTCCGGCGGGAGATCATGACGGCGAGGAAGGAGGGGAAGCCGGCGCCAGATCCGACACGCAACCCGGCGATGCTTGATGAGTTGTGGCTGATGCTTCTGGCTGGTCATGACTCGACGGCTGCGACCATGGCGTGGTTTGTCAAGTTTATGGCGCTGTATCCCCGTGCGCAAGCAAGACTCCGGGACGCTGTTCTTGCCATCTTCAAAGAGAAGAAATTTCCGGTGTCGTCAGAGATCTTGGAGGTGGATATCCCATTCCTGGACGCTACGATCGAAGAGATTGTCCGATGTTCGGCGACGGCGGCTATCACCACGCGGCGGGCACTTGTCGACACGCAGATTCTAGGCCATCGTATCCCGAAGGGATCAAACGTCATTTTAAACTTACGCATCAACAAACAACCATTCGAGATTAAAGAACGCCGGCGCAGCAAGACATCCCAAGCCGCCCAAATCAAACGCACGGGTGGTGGATTTGAGGGTGAAAGTGGCAGAGACCTGGATCTTTTTGAGCCCTGTCGGTGGCTGGCCCACGACGCGATTACCGGAAAGGAGGTATTTAACGCTTACGCGCTACCGAACCTGACCTTCGGTGGTGGTTTTAGGGGTTGTTTCGGGAAGAGGTTAGCAATGATAGAGATGCGCATTGTTGTCGTGACGCTGATACTCAACTTTGAGTTCCTGCCGCTGCCTGAGGAGATGTCTGGGTTGGAGGCGGAAGAGGAGGTGTTCAGGAAGCCAAAGACGGCCTTTGCAAAGTTGAGAGCGTTGTAGGGTTTCAAAGGTTTAATTTGAGGAGAAAGGTTGGCTACGAACCCATGGAATCGCAAAAAAGACACGGCTAGCATGATACCTAACCCCGATAATTCCCATTCTTGTTCCTAGAGGACAATTCAACTCCTATCTCACAAGACCCCTATTCCACCCCTCAAAAATATTTTGGCGAAACCCGTAGCCTGTGTCCGCCTCTGAGTTGAGGGTTTCAAAATGTTGGTGACATGGTCGACCCTCGCGCATTCTGAAGCATTCGCAATATCGGCCGAAAAAAGCATGTTCCACGCCCCGCTACGAGCCAATAGACCGCGGACTGGTATGGAGAGGGCGTATGAAGCACAGTGGCGACCGTCTCTCGCCAGACATGGTCGTTCTCTCGCGATGGCGGCGTGCCGATTCCATCGTGGATCGTTAGGTCAAGCTGGGCTGGAACATTCCGCTAAACGCAGTCATGCTCACGTTTGCCATCACGGCGCTGCTGTCGCCCGTCAACATTGGATCGGTTGTTACCTTTCACGCCACTGGGTCGCTGGCGGTTAATGCTATTCTTCGGACCTATCTCATCTCGTATGTTGCATCAACAGTGCGAAATGATTCATATCGCAGAGGGCCTTCAGCAGGTTGTTCAAGATTGGGAGCAGGTCGGGGGGTTTCACTTAGCGCCGGACCAGAAATAATTAACGTATAAAAGTAACTCGAAGAGCGGAAGCTACCGATGATTATAAACGAAGTCCTAGAGGAGATAGAGGAGTCGGCTAGAAAAAAGTGTCAGGTGAAACTATAAAGGTAGTTGATCGCGACGGAAACCAAGAATCGTGTCGTCTCCTTGGGAACGACAGTCGGAGATCCATGCGGCAATCCTCGAGGGCTTGGAATCTGAACTGAATAAAGACCACATTGCTTTGCCTTTGCTTCGTCTTTGTGTGTACGTGGGTGAGTAGGTGAGGTCGACAGGTAATAAATGCGCATGGAAAGAGAAAGGATGGGAGAGGAAAGATCCGATGGAGAGACTGCATTTTATGTTTTCCTGAGCAAAGATATTTCGCTGAAACTTTCCACCAAGCTTTCCAGACAATTCATGTTGAAAGACAGAGTTTTGATACAACCTACCTTTTAGCCATGTCAACAACTAAGCGGGAGGCGTTCAAAGTCTTAGCATAACCCTCTGCGCACAAACTAGGTGTCGGCTTATATAAGCAATTGGGGCCATTCGCGGAAGTAGCCGGCTTGGCAATAGGGGACCCTGCAGGCCAGAGATCCTCTTCCACAGAACAACAACAATACACAACAATCACCACAATTGGCCATAAGTGCTAGATTCTGACACTAGGTATGTGGGACGTACTTGAAATCTTGTCGCTAAAGGACAGCGATGTGGCGTTTTAAGGGGTAAAAAAAAAGTATAGGGGAACGCCATAAGCCCCATAGCAGAGCTTGAAAAAAACGCCCGCAGCGCAGTTGGAACAACCGGGAATGAACGCGTAGCGTCACCATCCAACGTCCTCGAAAGGAGCTCAGCCGGCACTACCGCTAGGTTATCAGGACGTGCCTGATGCCTATTCCACACTACGCTGAGATTCTACCCCGAGGGGATAGACTATATAGCTCAGACTGGCCCCACTTTCAGGTAGTACCTGTCGTTTTTTGAGAGGAAACCGAGAATAAGACTCGATAAATCCACACTCCTTGCTAGATCTCTAGCGGCTTACTCTCTGGCGCTAAATGCAGCCTTACGTGCACCCCCTCAGCGGGCGTCAGGACAGACATCCATCCCCTCTTGAAGTTGTTGCTCCCCTCGACAGGTTCAATCTTGTCATATCGCATGACAATCCGCGCAATGAAGAAGGAAACCTGCGTCATGCTGTACCCCTGACCGAGACAGATCTGTGGCCCGCCCGAAAAGGGGACGAATTCCCATCCCCGTCTCCGTTCCGCCCACCGCTCCGGGCGGAACTCATCCGCGTCCTCGCCCCAGATATCTTTCCGGCGGTGTCTGTTCCACGAATAAATTAGTTTCACCTTTTTCTTTTACCAGCCACCAAACACCAAAGAAGAAAACTTACGCCAAGTACGTCCCCATCTGCACCCTAGCCCCCTTCTTCACCGCAACGGGGTCCTTCCCATCCGGCCCGCCCCCAACAGGCAACACCGTATCCCGCACCGCAACTCTCACATTGATCGGCCCCGCCGGAAACAACCTCAGCACCTCCTGGAAGCAATACTGCAGATACATACAACTCTTCAGTGTCTCGAGGTTGAATTCCTCCAACCTGTGTTCCTCGGTCCCGAACTTAGCTACCACCTCTGCTCTCAACTTGCCATACTTCTCTGGGTGAGCGGCCAGCATGGCGAATATCCATCCCAACGAAGCAGAGGAGGTATCCATCCCTGCGACAAGCAGGTGGGTAGCCTGGTCGACCATGTCCCTTTGTGCTGTTCCGCGGGCCTCCATCTCCTCGATGACGTTGGTGGGCTTCCATTCACCCCCTGCGACGTCCGCGCCGCCACGGGCTTCTTTGCAGCGGGTACGGACGGAGGTTACGTATGCATCGACCATGCGCCGCAGCTCGCGACAAGAGCGGCGGAACTCGATGCTGTCGAGGAGCCAGTACATGTTGGAGAGCTTGATACGGTGGCCGACGTAGTAGGAGGCGATCATGAAAGTCTCGGCGAAGTTGTCCAGATCCGAGGAGACGGTTGAGGCGGAAGGGGGGAGAAGACCGAGGCGGATGAGCTTCGCTGTTTGGGTTTCGGCGGAGTGACCAAACAGAAACATTGTTACCGTGTCCATGGAGAGTCGGTAGACATGGTCCTGCACAGACAATTAATATGGAATGGAAGGGGTGAGAAAGTGCAGAGCATACCATGAGGTTGAAATCCTCTGACCAGCCCTCGGCGTTGGAAGTGCCGAATGCCATGAAGGCCAGCTGCATGTGGCGTTCACTGGCAGCGACGTTGGCGTCGAAGTTCTTGCGAGTGAATTGCGTACGGATCACGCTGCGCCAGTGAGACCAGACATGGCCGTCAAGCGTCAGGATGCCGGGGAGGAGCATTGGCTGGGCCGACATCAGCCGGTACTTGGAGCGTTTATAGTCGTCGAACTTGGTCGCCAGAACGGCCTTGAAGTTCTCTGGCTCAATCGTGTTGATGCCCTTCTGTCTTCCAAACAGGGGCGAGATGATGGCGTGCGTATTGCCGTATTTTGCGTGCTGGCGGCGGAAATGGTTGTCGAAGAGGTCGCCGCGGAGAGATGCCTTGTAAATCTCGTACTTACGGTTCAGACTCCATGGCATGGGAAAGGGGTTGGGGGCATGAGTGACCGGAGAGCATTTGGATGCTTCCGAGAAGCGAAGGAAGTTGCGTTTCTTCCACATGGCCTTAGCATAGTTGGTGAGGAAGATGACCAGCAGGACCACGATCACGTGTTGGATGCCAAGTTCGGTGATCTTGATGGCAGCGTAGGCCGATGCAACTTGTTGCACCACGACATGGTCCGCCTGGGTCTGAGTATAGTTGCCCATGCTGACTGCTTTCTCCCTCCCCGGGATGTAGGAGCTGGCAAGGGACAATGAGGCCTGAGGAGAAAAAGTACAGAAACACAAGTGTGAAAAGTCCTGGAAGCCCTCAGTAGCTTTTTGTAGCACTCGGGAGTCGCGTAAGAAGTAGTCTCTGCGGGGGGCAAACAGCTCTATATGCAACATCTCGTCGCCCCCAGTAGTGCAAAAACCAGGCACGGGATGCTCATGAGGACTCTGCCTCGGATGTCGCGTTCTGTACGGTATTCTTGACGCGCCTTGGGCCCATTGACCAAGATGCGAGCATATCACTACCGGCGCACGGCGTCGAAGGATGGGATCCCCTGCGCTTGGAATTTGACTTGAAGCTAGGAAGGAAAAGCCGCAATGAAACGCTTTGAGATACTTGGAAGCATACGGTTCGGCGCCGAGACGGGGTGTTATCCAGTTATGGTTCGAAAAGGCCCGGGATTCGGGGACTGGGGTCCAATAGCTCCATATCGGCAGCGTCCAACTCGGCTGAGGGTTTTGGACCCTTCATATGAAGTCCGAGCCGACCAGTGTGACGTGGTTCAGCGATCCGAACCGCGGTGTTCTCGGCCCGATGGGTTTGCTAAGGTACCTTTAGGCCTCCATTACCCTTATCTTGAGTGCCGCGGCAAAATGCAACTCTAGCGAAAATCGCGAGTTTCTGCCGCCAGCCAAGGCAGTCCTAGCCAGTCAAAAACTACTGGTAGGCGCCCCATGCGCTCGTACATGATGCAAACAATCCTTCGCTTCCATCACGCGTGCAAAAGTGCTAGCGACGCATACAACCTATGCCCAACTACTGGTGTCGGGTGTTAGTCCAGTTTCTTCAGCCGGCGAGCAGATGGGTGTCTGAGAAAACAACGTTGTGCCACGCTTGGGTCAGCCAAAGCTCTGACTCGAGCGAGTTCCAGCACCGCTGCATGTGCGTGACGAAGGCTCAGTGCGCAAGTGGCACAGATGCTTCTCCTTTCGGCAAATACGCCGGTGGGATCAGGTGCAGGTACAGTTGCGAGTATATAGCCAGGGGCATTTCGGGGCCAGTTTGTTTGGAAGGGGAAGAAAAAGGTTGCCACCATAAATCGCGCATGAAACCAAAGTCCTGTACGAATACCCAATTCTGATCCTATCACCACAATGGCCGCCACAGCGGAGAGCAACCAGGCCCTTTCTCGGGAGCCCCAGGCCGTCCCTGAGGTCTTACATAAGACCGAAACGGCGTACGCGCTTGATCGTACGGGGTACACAGCCTCCGGCAGGCAAGTACCATATGCCTTCGGGACGTGGCAATGGCAGTTGACACTCGCTAATACCCCCTTTGTCACATTGTAGACTTTTCTTCCAGCACTATCTGTTCAAAGATGTGACCGGAAGCGTCATCAACCCACGCATCCTGGCTGATTTGCGAGCCTCTGTCGGCGCCGGTGATGATGGCGTGGTTGAGCTCAAAGTTGCCGATATTGGTACGGGAAACGCGTGAGTCCAGCCTTCTTTTCTTGTCAGAGGTAACACCAGGTGGTTCTGACCTTCTTCCAGTGCCTGGGCTTTCGATGTGGCGAGGAGTGCCGGCATGCCTGACTTCAGGTTCAATGTCCATGGCTTCGATATCAGCAACGAGCAATATCCTCCGGGCCACATACTTCCTAACAACATGAAGCTGAGCATTGCCGATGCGTTGGTAACCCCGCCAGAAGAGCTCCAAGGCACATTTGATATTGTCCATATTGCCCAGTTTGCCGTTGTTCGGCCCCTTCATGATGACCCGGCAGCAGCCATCGAGCATGCCATGGCCTTGCTGAGTACTGCCCCACCGATTCTTGAACCCTGGTGCAGTTGCTGACCAAACCAGAGCCCGGCGGTTGGCTCCAGTGGGATGAATGGGCCCGAGACACGAACAACCATGTCGGCATGACGAAGCTGGCGCCCGCGCCGCGATGCGAATGGGCTCTCGGCGCCGCGAGCAAGGTGTTTGCAGAGTACGTGGTGGTCGAAACGCTCTCGATCGATGGTTTATCCGATGCTGACGGTCTCGTCCTATTTAGATGGCTGATGGAGTCGAACCTGGCGGATCACTTTTCAAAGCATGGCTTCGCCGAGGCGACGCGATTCAAGTATGAGCCGCGCGACGACCAGCTGCCGGGGTTGACCATGCTGTGGTATCTAACGGGAGATGAGCTTGTGAGGTTTGGGTACGAAGAGCCGACCAAGTCGCTGTTTTTGGACGCTCTTGCTGGCGCATTCGGCGAGACGAGAGACCCCTCCATCAGCGCCATGTTCAAGACAGCAACTTCGTCGTCAATTGGGAAGAAGCCGAGCGCAAGAGGCTGATAGAGCGATACGGACTTGCAGTCAGCCGGATGCTTATAGGTAGATTGCCAACTCGGACCAACACAGGCATAATAAGCAAGCACGTGATGAGTCTGATGAGTCGTGAGCCATCGAGTCGTGAGACGTGTCACGTGTATGGTCAGCGGTGTGTCTTCACCTTGAACAAGCTGCAGGTGCCAAGACGCGTGAGCAAAATCATCCATGCCTCCTTCCCCTCTCCTGCCTCCCAGCTCGGCCAGAAGAACGGCCGACCCAAACTTCACCCCTGTCCCTCAGGCAACGCAGTGGCATCATCCAAACAGGCAAACTCCACGGCGCACGCCAGACACGAGCGACTCAGTCCTTGTACGTTCATGAGCGAACCCGCGAGAAACAGCCGTGATGGGAAATCCCCGCGCACGTGTGCGCAGTCGAGCAGCTGCCAGCAACTCTCTGGGCTGGTGGGGATCTTCAATCGCCATGCAGATGCAGATGTGATAAGGACAATCTCTCCCCAAAACGATAGGGCAGCAAGATAGCCGCTGGCAGAAGAGATCGGAGAAGGACATTGTTGCGCCAGACTCCACTCCCTACCCAGCCCGCATCGTGGGTATCTCGCCTGCCCTGGCCCTTCCACCCCGAAATACTCATGATCGACAGCCCAGGTTCCTCGTACACCTCGTTTCTGACTGCTCGACAACCATGCAAGCCTCCTGTTCTGTAATCGCGATGCAAAAAATGGATTGCGGTCGTCAGCAAATGCCATCATCAATGCGTTTTTTTCCGTCAGCGCACTAGCTCGTGGGGGCTTTGGGGATGCCTACAGCAGAGATTTAGCACCGCTGACCATGCCAACTCTGAAACAGCGGACAGGACGCCAGTGACCGCCACACGGGAGACAAAAGGGGACGAACAGGTGTGACCTCGCGGGCCGGCGCTCTCTGTTGACAGCTTGAAGACGGGAAAAGTGGGCAGAAGTGGGCAGAAACTGCCCGGTGCACACCGCGTCGATGGCAGGCTGCTCCGCGGGGTCAGCGCTTTGACCGAACTTCCAAGGGATGCGCCAGGGACGCCGCGGGACCACAGCAGGGGACCTCGAAGTCCGAAGGACGCGCTAATCCCGCTTCGGGCATCGCGCCAGGAACCGACGAGGAACAGACCGACGATCGTTTCCCGAAACATGATTCAACGGCGGGCTGGGAACGCCCCCAAATGTCACCACCATGGAGACCAGGATCGCGGGCCAGGGTCGCTGTCTCCCTTTGCTTCTTTCTCCTACGGGGCTTGAAATTGGCCAACCGGGCCAGTCATCATGTCAGCAACTGTGGAAACCAAGCCACGCTCCCACAGAAGCAGAAGACGCGCTGAAGAACCCGCTGCGCCGGGTTGCAAGCGATCATGAAAGGGGGAAAAGATCAGCATCCGCCCGCGCACACGTACGTTCCCTTCGCCTGCTTCGCCGTCTTCTCGCTTGACCTCCCTCTCTTGTTGCACGACTTTTTTTTTTTTTTTTGCCCTTGCCCCTTGATCTTCTTGAGCCGTTCGTTCTTTGGCTCTGGTTGCTCGACTCACTCTTTGTTCGCAGCGAAAAGGAAGCCTTGCACAGTCAGCCACACGCACAGAGGGGGATATCTGGATCTGGAACAGTCGACCATCTAATCCGTAGCACTCAGCCACCAATTCTTTCGTGCCTGACATCGAGGACGTTGCCATGTCGCCGTAACCACTCGTGACTTACTACGACCTGGGACTAGGATTTTGAGCCAGCCGCCGGACTCGCGACGGGAAGGAAGGAAAGATGTATATCAACGCCAGGGATTTGCGCCTGGAGAGGGACCTCTTAGGGGATGTGCTTGGAGGCGTTGTCAATACAGTCACGGACACGACGACGAAGGCTGTCAATACCGTCACGGACACAACCACAAATGTCGTCGATACCGTCACGGACAAAACCCCAAATGTCGTCAATACCGTCACGGACACAACCCCAAAGGTTGTCGATACCGTCACGACCACCGCCGGGAAGGTCGTCAACACGGCCACAGGCGCAACAGCCAAGGTTGTAGATACCGTCACAGACACAACCCCAAATGTCGTCAATACCGTTACGGACACAACCCCAAATGTCGTCAATACTATCACGGACACAACCACAAAGGTCGTCGATACCGTCACGACCACGGCCGGGAAAGTTGTCGACACGGTCAAAGACACGGTGAATGCAGTGGTAGCACCTGTGGTCAACCCGCTGCCTCCCCCGCCGCCACCGGGAGTCACGGTGCCTGCCGTTCCTCCAATCACGACTACCCCTGTTGTTGTTACGCCTCCTGCTCAAAACCCGGCGCCTGCTCCAGCACAACCGGCGCCTGCTCAGCCCGCACCGGACACCGGCTCGGGCTCAGGCTCAGGCTCAGGCTCAGGCTCAGGCTCGGGTTCAGGCGCTGGTTCGGGGTCTGGAACTGATTCAGGATCCGGCTCGGGCTCAGGTTCTGGTGGCGACACGGGGTCGGGATCCGGCGCGGGAGCTGGGACGGGAACTGGCGGCTCAGGTACTGGCTCAGGTGCTGGTACAGGTACTGGGTCTGGTACGGGCACTGGCACTGGCACCGGCACCGGCACCGGCACCGGATCTGGAACTGGCAGTACGACTGGAGCCGGCACATCGACTGGTACGGGAAGTGGCACGAAGTCAACTGCGGGTTCGGACACCGGCAGCAGCGGCGGAAAGAAGAGCCCCCTTGGATTAGAGGTTACTGGGAATACCCTTTTAGTGGATGACCCAGCTGGCTCCGGCGCTGGACGCGGCGGACTGGGCCCCTCTGGCTCGACCTCCCGCACACAAACTGGCTCTGGCTCTACAGGGTCGGGCTCTGGCGTCGATGACGGGGATCGCACCGCGGATGGTGGCTCTTCGAGAGGTGGCTCCAAGACGGGCGGTTCCGGAGCGGGCGGCTCTGGTGATGGACCAGGGGGCGGAAGTTCAGACGGCAACAACGGAGGCCAGCCGGAGGGAGCCTCAACGAGCCCCATCCCTGCTATTGTTGGTGGAGTTATCGGTAAGTACCCTTGTTCGTGCTATTGGCGTCGCAATTAACATCGTTCATAGCGTTTACGGTGTTGCTGTTGATTCTATTGGCACTTGTTTACAAGTATCGCCGCCATCGTCGAGTTCAGACCATCCTCATCAAATATACGCCCTTCAACGTCTCGCCATACAGCAAAAGCGAGAAAAAGCGCTCCTCTATGGGAGCAGATCTTCTGTTTTGGGATGATCGCGAGCCGAACATGGAGGAGAAGGGGCAGAACCAGAACCGACAAAGCATCAGACAAAGCCTCCGCCAGAGCTTTCGGCAGAGCCGCTTCGACTACGGGAGCACTCTACCAGGCCCGGTCACGCTGCCCAACCCCACCGCTACCCCCGTGTCGAAGAGGAGCGATGGGCCCCCAGTACTCAACCTAACACTCACCAACACTCGCCCGGAGACACCCACCCAAAACAGGGGGTCCGGTGACTTCGTTGTATCCCCCATGTCAGCCAACTTCCCCCGATCACCATCGCCAACGTTTTCCAGTCCCCGTAACAGCCAGGGATCTTTGGGTGGAGTCAGCATCGCGAGCAGCGGTGTGATTTCGCCGTCGCTCTTTTCGTGGCCTATGCCTCCATCTACCTCTGGCAGTGTTATGGGCTCGCCTCCAGTTACTTCTCACGGATACGCCAGCTCTACTGACAGGACGCCGCGGTTCAAGTCTATGAGATCTCCCCAGCCAGCACCACCGTCGAACTGGCAGCGGCCAGAAAACTGGGTAAGAAGGCCATGATCCCTCATGCACCGACTCAAAGTCCGGGGCTCCGAGACTGACGACGTCTTCAGTTTACGAAATCTTGATAACTATCTCGTCCTATGTGGTAATTGGCGTGGGGATCACGGAGTAGGGAACTAAAGAAGCCAAACAATCTCAGGCCGAAGGAGTGACTGGAGTTTTTGTGAACAAGTCTGGGCTTGTCATTTAGGAGGAGAGAGAATCGGAGCAGGAGATTGCTCGCGAACAAAAAGTCCTTCGCTCAGCGTACTATATGACCTCTAAAACTGTATTTACTTTTCTTTTCGTCGACATCCTCTCGTTGCGACTTCGCTTTATGCAACGCTTTTTGTTTGTTTTACTTGGTGCTTCCGTTCGAGTTCTCTTTCTATTTGGTGCTTTTGTACTGTGCTGGCTTCGACTTAAGGATTATGGAGAGTAACAAGAACAGATCCGATAGCTTAAGACAGACACCCAACTTCCCATTCACTGGGAATCAGTAATGGTAGTGTAATTACCAACCTCTGTGCCGATTGGTCGAGTGAGGGATTGGCACTGAGTGATTGCTGAATATAACTTAAGTGTATGAATGTTGCCTAGCGTTCGGTCATCTTGACGCTGACATGTAGGAAGGAGTACTAGTATGCAAGCGTACTGTTTGATGATCCTTCCGCCACCAACCAGCCGCTCAGTACCCCCTTGATGGTGTCTGAATCCTGGTCCGTGAATTTACTTGAACAAAGATAGAAAATTACCAGGCTTTTGAAGGTTGGTCTCTTTTTGGCGGCCACCGTCCGCCGTCAGGTGATGTCTGCATCCCCCGATCCTTCAAGCTAAGCGAAGAGACAACTGTGCGTCAACTTCAACGCGAGGCTTTGATCGAATACAAAGCTAACAATGACACCATCAGGATAATAAAGATCCTTGCAGAAACAAACGGGCGGTCCTAAGGCTGTCCAAACTGCGCTGAAGTGAGGGGGTTCTGCGATGATGATTGGGCTGCCAATACGCCCAGAGCACAATGTTAAGCGGCTGCAATTCGGATGCCGGACCGGTGTACCCCTTTACGCTCTGACTGCTGCATCTTGCCGCGTATGAACCTAGCGCTGACCTTTTTAAGCTCTACTGGTGGGGTGTTGCATAGCTCCATTAGGAATCTTCAGATGCCGAGCGGTTGTGCTGCGCGTATTCGCGGGATGAAAGTTGAACTGTTTGTAGGTAACTGTTTGTAGGTCCTGGGTAGGGTGCGGAAACTTCGGACTGGTACGACTGCGAAGGCTCCAGCCAAAGAGTCCCCTCAGCTAATGCGTAGGATGCTTACTATCAAAGGATCCAGGCCGTTTGTTCGAGTTGATAGGCCATCTCGCATTCTGAACAACCTTCTCGCACTCTAAAAAGGCCTTCCTACACCCTGAAAAGTCCTTTCACGCTGCGGGTAAGGCCTAGACTGTGACAAGCCAGGCCATACTCGGTCGCGCAAACACACTGTTCTTTGAGATGCGGGGTTGATGTGTTGGGAGTTGGGTAGCCTCCCATGCAACATGTTGGCGTCCTCAGCGTCCGTGTACAAAGGTGAAGGAGGGGCTCATACCTTGGTACTAACCCAGGCTAGCTGCAACATTGCTGACCCCAACATGTCAATGTGTCCTTGGGTCCCAATGAGGCGTTTCGTCTCGAATCCCGCCGTCCACCGGCAGCCAACGAACCGCTCTCGCCTTATCATCGATTCCACCACCCCTGCCACGGCGGCATTCGGGATGAGCCCGTGTGATGGACTTCGTGGCCATCCCAAGTACCTAAATTTCTAGGCAGCATCTCTTGACGCAGGCGGCTGATCGTGTCCTGCGGACGCTCGGGTATAAGACTACCAGACTGCCACCCCCAACAACAACGCCAGGATAGGTGTCCAGCACTGCCAGCATGATTTCCCTTTCGACTACTGCCAGTGCTATGGCGGCGAGTGCCAGCAACTACATCACGAGCCTGGGGCAGAGTTCGTCGCCCGGAGACTTCAAGCTGTATTCCCACTTGGAGCCCTTCACACCCACTTGGGCGAAAGCCCCGCCTAAGCTGTCCACCGCGCTGCCGTTCGCCATCCTTGCCCTCCTCCTGCTGAGAAGTATCGTTGCCCGGGTACAACGGTGGAACCGCTTCCGCCATATCCCCGGCCCGTTCCTCGCTGGCTGGACAAGCCTCTGGTCAACATATCACCACTGGAAACAAGACGTCCATCTGCTCCACAAAGAGTTGACGAAGAAGTACGGTCCGCTGGTTCGGACGGGTCCCCGCGACCTGATCTGCAGCGACGTCGACGAGCTCCTACGGATTCAGACGTTCAAGTCCCCGTGGAGGAAGGATGAGTGGTACTTGTTAGGCCGCATGACTCCTGGGATCGACAGTATTTTCAGCACGTTGGACCCTGAGCTCCGGAGAAAGAAGAAGCGGAAGATAACACCCGGTGTGGGTGATTCACCTAGACCGAATCTCCATTGGCATGCAATTGTCCGCTAATGTGTTGCCAGTATGCTGGAAAGGGAGTTGACAGCTTCGAAGACAGCGTCGACAGGGGCACGGCCGGCTTCCTCAAAGCGATAGGACGGTATGCTGACACCGGTAAGGCCTTCGATGTGGGAACGCAAATCCATTTTGCCACGCTCGATATGCTCGGCGAGGTGGCATACGGCACGCCCCTGGGTTATCTCAAGAACAACAAGGATATGGGTAACTTCCTGAAGATCAACAAGGCGATCCTACCTATCATGCATATCTTCAGCAACTATTCGCGCATCTTTGCCATGTTGCACCACTGGCCGCTGAACCGCTTCATGCCCCGTGAAGGCGATGGCGTTGGTGCCGGCGCCGTCATGAGGTAAGCTGCAGCTAATCGTACGCCACTTCATAGTAGATTGTCCGGGCTAATATGGTGCGTCTTCTAGCTACGCCAGAACGTTCATCGACGAGCGGTTCAAGCCAGGCGCCGAAGAAGGCCGAGATATCGTTCAGTCTTTCATTAGGAACGGCTTGACCAAGGAGGAGATACTTCAAGAAGTGGCAGTGCAATTGTACGCAGACCTCCTTGCCGTGGCCCAAGAATATACCTGCCCGTGCATCATGCTGACCAACCGAACCAGCTTCGCCGGAACTGACACAACGGCCAATACCATCACCATGCTCCTCTATTTTCTTTCCAGTAACCCACCGGCTTACATACGCCTACGAAAGGAAATCGACGGTGCCACTGCCGCTGGCCTCCTGAGTAAGCCGATGAAGGACTCGGAGATCCGCCAGATGCCGTATATGCAGGCCTGCATCCGCGAAGCCCTTCGCCTCATGCCGCCGCTACAAAGCACGCACTTCTACAAGGCTGCCCCGCCTGGCGGCGATATCGTATGCGGATATCATGTTCCACACGGCGCGCGGGTTGCCACCAACAGCACCATGTATACCATAGGCAGGCTCGAGTCGTTCTGGGGTGATGATGCCGAGGAGTTCCGGCCCGAGCGGTGGTTTGAAACTGATGAGGGGCGCAGACAGGCAATGCTGACAAGGACAGACTTGGTCTTCGGGCATGGCCAATTTGCCTGCGTGGGCAAGGTCATTGCGTGGATGGAAATAAGCAAAACGGTGGCTGAGGTATGATGTTGCTCCTTTTTGTCTTTTTGTGAACTCCATGTACTGTGGGCTAACCATGAGCCCAGCTCTTGCGGGAATTTGATGTCACCGTTGCCAACCCCTTCGAGCCCATGAAGGTGGCTTCTGTGATGACTTGGATCATCCACGACTTTGTGGTGAAGATCGAGAGGAGGCGGGACTTGGCGACGGCTACCGTGGTAGAGTCACACTGAGAGAGACTCAAGGCACTGGAGGGAGGAAAATAGTCGCAATTTAGTTGCAAGTGGCCCATCGTCCTTGCCGAGACTGCTGGAAGTATTGCCATATCCAGAAGTGCTTTCTGTCCTGAGTCAGTTTGCCGAATAAATACGATACATCAGGACAACAGCCCGTCAAGTGCGAACATACAAACATTACCTCTTGGCAGGCAGTTCCTCATTGTGTTGCTCATGGAAGCGAACGGATTTTGCGCGATGCCTCTCCGGAAGAGGATGCGCTTCGGGCTTGGCTAGACTGTGATTCTTGGGGATAGGAGTTCAACAGGTACGCCGCAAGCAAAACGAGCAGCCCTCCGATGAGGAACTGGACGGGGGATGCCATGCTCTGCACCCAAAGCATGAAGATGAAGCCTTTAAGTGCCAAGATGCCAACTTCAAGAAGCTGCTCGGCCATGGCAGCCGTCGTCTGACGTCGGTTTTCGTCCATTTCGTTTCATGCAAGCAGCCGGGTGCTGGGAGATGTCAGCTCCTGGGGTGCATCCATGTCTCAGAATAATCTAGAAGTTCATAGTGATGTGTCGTACTGCGTTAAACGCCTGGACAATGAAACCCTGTCTGATTAATTTGGTATTGTCCTCTCTTGGTATTGTGCTGCCGTCACGTGCATCTTTGTCGCACCTTCCGCGACTGGCAGGACAGGGCGCGGGATGGTTACCGCCAAAGCAATCGCCACATCCCTTTTTCTCTGCTTTGTGCCACAAAAGGGGCTTGGCTTTAGCTCGTGGACAATGATATCGGGATCACGAAAACGAGAAGTTTGGCTAAAAAGAGGCCTCTGGAAAGTGCCAAGACTTGGAAAGCGTGGGGATGAGGATCGAGGCGCATGCAGCGCGACAGAAGGAGGCAAGCCTGCCCAATTTTCTGCTGCATGCCTTCAATACGTGGCACTGCGGTTCCGCAAATGGGCGCCATTGGAATGGAACTCTGCCGTCGCGCGGGCGAGCGGGCGGCGGCGCGCTGTCGGAAGGGAATCCCAACCCCGCCGCTGTGGAACACCAGACCATCGCTGGATTCGCCCGGCGCCGATGATTTGCAGGACTTGCAGCTCCCTCATGCAGGGCGCCTCCGAGCGATACCACTGAGCTGATGGACGATGCGGCCCCGCCGCCACTCCGATCAAAAGCGCCGATTGCATCTTCGCGCCGGGACCAGAACTTGCACCTCACCACATCATTGCATTTCGGCCAGGCCCCGAGCCGGACTCGCAATGTCCCCCGGCGCGGTGCGCATCGCCTTCCCGGGCGACCTGCCGAAGACGGGCGCGCAGCAGATACAGCCATACAACGGCGAGGACCAGTATTTCGATCCCGTGCCAGCCACCGATGTTTGGGCCGTGTACCTCGCCGCCCGGTTCTCGAAGCGCGAGGAGCTGTACGATAGCTTTACCGCCCCGGAAAAGGAGCTCGTGAGAAAAGAACTGCGCCGCATTCGGTATCTGCGCGAGTACTTTGGCTTCTACCGGCTCCATCCATCTGACCACACGCTTGCTGTCTCGTTGGAGAGGGCGCACATTCGATGGAGGGAGCGGGCCTCCCAGCGATGCAAGGAAGAGCTGGTGCGCCTCGACGGCGAGACCCCGAAGGCCGATAAGTCTTACAGGTTACTCATAGCCAGGAATCGCAACATCCTCGCCCAAGTGCAGCTTTGGCAGTCCCAAGTATACACCGATTTCCAGCAGCAGATGTCACCTGTGAGCTATATCAGCGGGCTTGAGGCCGTCGACGACAGCATCGACGACAATCCACGTGAGGCGAACTACGGCTATAACGGATGGCTCATCGTTTTTGAGAAGGGCCAAGGTGGCGTGACACTGGACCACCCCCTTTGCCACGGCCGCTTCCCCCATCAAAAGATTCCTGTGCAGAAACTGCTGTATGCCAAAAAGGAGACACCACTCAAGCGCTCGGGGAACAAGAAACAACTTCGATACTTCCATCTTCAGGCTAACAATATGAAATGGGTTGAGGTTCGTGACGTCGCTCCTGCAGTTGACGATGCATCTAACGTGTGCCAGGACGCCATCTCTAGGTACTACGGGGAGGAAGGTTCCGAGTTCGAGGGACATCGCAAGTCATATCAGCGACGGCTATACCAGCATAGCACCTCAAAAGGCGAGTCTAATACGGAAAGACTCCTGAAGCGGGAGCTTTGGCACGGTCAGGAGCGCGGCGGTGTCGACACCCATATGCCGCCACACTCCCGCCAGATCCGCCCCCGATGCGCCATTGTACCATCTCCGCCATGGAGCAGCACCTCTCCGGATTTGAAGGAAGAGAGTATACCGGAAGACGCTCCTTCTGAGACATACTCTCACTCCTCGCACGGCTCCCAGGATATTGTCCTTTTTGTGAGCCCAAGACCTCCTTTGAAACTCGCTCTTGCTCTAACTTCCCCCGCCAGATGCCTTTTCTGCATTGGGAAATCGAGAAACGGCTCGCAAGGATGACAAACGTGGTGCGCAAAACGAGGCAGTTGAAAGAGCAGGAATACGATCTTGAGCGGTCCGCTAAGCGGAGGGGAACATGGGGGAGTGTGGTTGAAAGGGCAGCTATGGCCGCTCGCGCCCAAAGATTAAACAGTACCGATTCAGTACCTCCGGGCGTTGGGCACGGAGATGAAGAGTCGCCATCTTGGAGGCCACAATCACCGCTCGGGACGTACCTTTGGCTGGCATCAAAGCTTTACCAAGTCATTGACGAAGCGGCCGACTGGCGACTCATTGGGAATCACTTGTACACCCAGTCCCCTCTGCATATTAGGCGAACTCTAGAGCAGTATTCCTGCTGGACATCGGAGGACACATCGCAGCGGGACCGCCAACAGGTCGTGTACCGCGGCACGAGATTGAGGAATGATCCCGAGGCAATGCCCAGGGTTGTTATGGTTGATCAGCTGTGGTTGTGGATTCTGGATGAGAGTAGGTACGACATGGTTCTTAATCGAAGCAAGCTAACATAGATGGCCAGACACGATCATATCTGCCTTCCCTCGAAGATGGGGTCGCAACAAGCCAGATCCATCTGCCGTTCACCGGGCTATCCGCGATAACCTCGCCACCATCGACAAAAGCCACGTCAACTCAATATACGATCTTGCGTTAATCATTATTGACGAATGTTCCAAGGTATTCTTTGATCGGACAAAGCCGGATCTCCGTCCCGAAGTAATTGACATCTTTGGCTCGGCAATTTCAAATATTGTAAGTAACAACCTCTTACGTACCTCGTACCCTTCGTCGATCTAGAAGCCAGACATTTACAGTCTCGCAGTCTGAGAAAAAGATGGAGGCATACGAGCGTTTTGGTCGGGACGTGAAGCGCATGAACGCCGAGGACCCGCTGCAAACAGCCGAAGAGCTGCTCCGAAAGTCGCTCAATATCAAGTTTGAGTGGTCGGTACTCATGGAAGCGCAGAATGTCATCGACCAGCTCCAGATCATGCAGGAGATTTTCACGCAACAAATCACGGTCATGGGTGACTTTGAGAAAGCCTTGCGAGCTATGAGCTCGGACCCGACACGAGATCAAGAGGGTCTCAGGACGGCGTTGGAGAGAGCCGTAGCGCTCATCGCCGAGATGAAGCTGCGGAGGACCGAGCTCGCGAATCTGGAGAAGCGACAGGCAGACGCCAGAGGCCAGGTATGACTCACGTTCCGGTCTTTATTGTTGGTGACATGGGTGTTGATGGCAGTGCAGCTACGCGAGCTTCTCGACATGAAGCAGCAGCAGTCGGGCATCATCGAGGCCAAAGCTGCGATTCGCCGCGCTGACGAGAGCGTTCTCCAGGGACGATCAATTGTGGTATTCACTGTTGTCACCATCTTCTTTGTAAGTTATCCCCTAGTCGCTTTCTCAGCGAGCAGCAGCCTAATTTGACCCAGCTCCCCCTATCCTTCTTCGCCACCCTCTTCGGCATGAACGCCAAAGAGTTCAACGAGGGGTACATGGCCCTCAGCACTCAGCTGATCTATATGTGTAAGCCGCTTCTGTACCCTAATGGTGACTCTTTTCTGACTCCCACCGGCCACAGTCACCATTTCGAGCGTCGTAATCATCCTCGCCCTGGCTATCGCCTTTAGCATGTGGGCAAGGACCGTCCTGTTCGGTGCCTTCCGCTTCTCTTTCGCCTACCTGTCACACCGCGCAGGAAAGGGAAAGCAAAAACCAAAGAACCTCAAAGCTGCCTCGGCTCATACGCTCAGAGAGTTCATGATAGCCAAACAGCGGGAGTGGGAAAGCCGAGATGTCGGGCCAGGCGCCTTGGCGAGTGGTGCCAGGTTACCGATGCACAACGACGATGATATACTGCCAAATAAGAGTGGCATGTTCACTGAGATCGCCATGTCACGACTATGGAGGCGCAGCCGCTCGGAATAGAAGAAGAGAATCGGGTTTTGTACCATAGTTCTCGGAGTATCTGTAAAAATGCGTTGGCAGGTCTCAAGTCAAGAGCTTTTCCAGGGTAGCACTGTATCGTCAGAGTACAGGTGAGGTTAGCCATGTTGCTAGTGTGTTGGTATGCTCTTACTACAATAACTGCTTCCCGGTTTTCTGCATCTGGACCCTGCCTGGACTACCTCGTTATAATTGTTTCGCCATGCAACCTTGTCTTCAATTTTCACCTCCCCTATGCCCCTTCCATTCACTCATGCTCAAATCTACAATACTCCGCATTCTCGTCATGTACGCAATCAAGACAAATGCTCGCCTTTTTCTTCATGACCTCGAGTTTTCCTTCGATCGTGTCCTGGCCAGTCGGAACTCGGTGTGTGGTGTAGTGAATGGAGCAGTACTACAGAACATTTTTGACGGCAGGGCTTGACGTATTCTCTCGTCATCCAATAGGTTACGGTAAGGAGCTGTGTACTCTGAGACAAGCCCCAGTGTATGTCTGGTAAAACAGTCCATATCGCTGAATAAGAAAGCCGAAGCGATGAGATGCCCATTTCCACCATATCGAATGTCTGTGACTGCCTTAGCCACTGAGAAGCGGCGAATGTGAGCGCAACTGCAAGGTCGTACTTGTCAGCTGCAATCGCGATTTGAAGAACCTGCTTCGGTGGCAGGGTAAGCGATACAACATCGTTGCGGTGGTGAATAACGCAACAGATAATGCGCAGAGCTTCGGGATCATCCTCCTCGAGACAAATTGAGCGTCGGGATTCTTCAGAGAGCCCCTGACCTTCACTCCAATTAGGCCCGAACATGGCGTTGAAGACTTTGGAGGCGGACTGAAGGAGTAACGAATGTACCCTTAGTCGCAACCCCTTCGGCCCGACGACTAGGACAACATTTTCATTAGGAGAGATGGGTATGATGGGATTGGCTTCGCTGGTCGAGTTCGGTGAATCCATACTCCAGTAACGGTGTTCCGAAATACTGAGCTAGGTAGGTTGTTTTCCTCTCAATGCCACAGACCCTCACTTCCGGGTGGAGAGCGCCTTGGGTTGGAGGTTGGGCACCAACTGATCCCCGTCGCTTTCGCTCTGTCCGTCGGCTAAGTCAAGTGACCGGCTTTTGGAACACCCCCGCATTTGGAACACTAATCCCCATATATAACCCTGAAAACCAGGGTTGCGTAATTCATTAAGCGAAACAACTAGATAAAAACTAAAATTGGTGAAA
>Ga0247760_1001541_pt1 | contig 20900 bp, 21 predicted proteins | sample UWRJL171409R4_FD_179936 | JGI IMG/M metagenome (GOLD analysis project Ga0247760, IMG submission 179936) | Plant litter microbial communities from Arlington Agricultural Research Station in Wisconsin, United States - UWRJ-L171-409R-4 | ecosystem: Environmental > Terrestrial > Plant litter >... | reverse complement strand
CAAGACTGGGTCCGCGGATGGGGTCGGTGTACCAGAGACTTGTGGAGTTATGTCTTACGGACGGCTTGCTTGTTGGTGAGCCATCATCTGTGAATGGACAAGAAGACCAGAATGCGGTGGGGGGCGTTCCGGGAACTGGTGGTGTCCCCGTTGCAATCCTTGGCCAGCCCTTTCCTCTCTTGAATGGACGCACTGCAGCTGGTTAAAGCTAAACAGCAAGCTACGGTTAAGCAAACGGTAAGCATATAGACGGTAGGCCATACAAATTAAAGGAAATTTTCTGTGCCCAGATTCGTCACAGATTGCCAAGCTGTGATAGACATAATGCAAGCAATAGAATAGTTAGCTCCCCTCCCCACTTGACACCTTGTGATAGATAGATATATACAAAAGAAAGAAAAAAAAAAGAAAAAAGCTCACTACCAAGCTCCCTCGGGGGAGGTTTGTAGCTACGAAAAACCCCCGGTGGGGTTTTTGCTCCGTCGGAGAAGGGGGAGTGGCGAGGCGACTACACCGGGATTCGAACCCGGTGTACTTCGAAACCCCCCTTGCGGGGCGAAACGACAAGTTAGAACTCCATTAACCGTTGAGCTAATGGTGCCTTAACTTGAAGTCTCCGTTGTGAGGTGCCCCTTGGGGGGTATCGGTGAAAGTGGATAGTTGGTTCTGATATATATAACCCGTTCTGTTCTGTACCAGACTCTGAACTCGATGCGTCCGTCTGTCCGTCTACATGTAGTCCAGCCCCAGGTGATTCTATTCGATTCGAGAGCACCCCCATCCTCATGAGTCCAGTCCATCGCCCACGATGGGATAAACCAGGATGCCCATTTTGGAGAACGAGGAAAACAAAACACCTTTTATCTCGCCCGCAACACCAAACTAAAATCTGCGCAGCATTTGAAAACTCATGATCGAGCGGCGTTCCACTTTCCACCTTCCACCCTTTGGTTTCCATCTTCCAGTCCCGCACGCCACTAGTCTTCTTGCATGCCTGCCTGCCTGCCTGCCTGCAATTTGCAAAGGGAATTTTCACCACATCTTGAACAGCGCTGCCCTCTCTACCGAGACTTCTTCCAGTCCATTCAGAAACACACGCCTCGAGCAATTCCAAGCAAGTACCCATTCACACCTAGATACCTAGGCACTTTTGATAGACTGTTCAATATTTTTTGCCAACCCCCGTTGCAAAGCCAAAAGTTGCCTCCAAAATGGGATTGCAATCTCTCTCTCTCGATTCTCAATTCTCAAAATCTCAATTCGTATTCCATGCCTTGTGTGCCGTATCGCACCACACAGTGTTGTACCACTTGACACCAAAACTTGTCCATTGATGGAAGCTGTCATTGAATTTGTCCAGTCGCATCTACCTACCTACCTACCTATACTACACTCATGTCTGGTTGGGACATGAATCGCACTAGTCGCACTGGCCGCACTGCCTACTCCAAGGCTAAAATTATCTTACGCAGGGCAGTGCCCTGTCTTGATCTAATCTGATTTCATCTGATCTGATCTGACCTAGCCTGACCTGATCTGATATGGGTCTGATCTCATCTGATTCAATCTGATCTCTGTGGCTGGGCCCGGAGAGATTCATCGCGATTCATCACATGTATGTATATGCATGCTCCTTCCATCCTGCACAGTAAATACCTACCTACCTACCTTAGGTAGTTACTAGAACATCTGCCGGCTATTTCATTTCATTCGGCTAGGCGCCGCTGTTGGCACAACCCTTTCGCTTTGTTGTCCAGTTGCTATTCGTAATGGCTGCTTATTCTTGTAGGAGGTTGCTGGTTACCGGCCTGTGCCACCTTGGGACATGAACCTCCGGGGGTCATATCTCGCATATCTCCATTCTCAGCCAACCCGAGTCCCAAATTCAGCCCCCCTTCCCACTCCCCCCATGTTTGAACCCCAGTCTAGTCTAGTCTAGTCTAGTCTAAGCTCAAAATGTTGGGAAGGGTGAGTGGAGACTAGGAACAAGAACGACATGGCTTGACAAGGCATGGCATGAACATGGTTGAAAGATGGCAATACTCCATCAACTTGAAAGGTTGTAACTAAATTTCCTGTGGAGTCGTTTACTCCCTTCCCTAAACTCCCTCAAAATATCAACCGAACGCCATCATTGCCCAGCCCAGCCCAGCCCAAGCACGAAAAGTGCGTCACCAAATCTCCAAAACACGCTAGTATACAAAAGAAAAAGCAAAGGACGTGATTGTGCCAAAAAAGGAACAATGAAATGAAGAACGCGTTGTCCAGGCATATTTTGCTTGCCCCCGGATTTTAACAGAAAAAAAAATCCGCTTGTCGTTGGGAGGCTGTAGTCTGTCCACCACATACACACCCCAGGGTATATCCACCGAGATAATCACCATCCAAAATTTGTTTCCTCCATCCTCAAGGAAAGCCTGACGAAGAAATCCCATGTTATGCAGTTTGTCGGAAGGAAAAAAAATCAGCAATGCTCCCTCGGCGGCAATCCCGCACTCGTCGTATGGCGATCCTTGTACGTCTTTTCAACAAATCCAAAAAACCTATCAACATCTTTCACAGTCGACGCCAAGCCAAACGACACCCTTAGTGCACCGGCCGAGGGCATTCCCAGCGCGCCAATAATCTGATCAAAGCTGACATCGTCTTCCTTGCTGAATTGTTTTAGGACGCGCACGTCAAGGCCAAAGGCAGCTTCGCCCACTCCGGGGTTACAAAAGCAGCCGGTGCGTAAGGAGATCATAGCCGCCGCGGATTCGTAAGCAACGAGGCGTTCATCGATGATTTTGCCGGCCGTGTCAATGAGGTTGAAGGCGACAGTGCCGCCGCGGGATTTCATATCCTTGGGCCCGTAAATCATGGCCATGGGGAAACCGTCGCTATGCGTGAGCGATTGAAGCCGTTCCAGGAACCACGCGGTAAGACATCGCACGCGGGTTTCGATAAGGGAAGGGCCGACGGAGGAGGAAATCCAGTCCAGGCCGACGTGCACGTCGGGAATACTAAGAAAGTTCAACGTGCCGTCTTCAAAGCCGTCGCCCCCGACGGCGAGTCGGTGGAAAGGAATCCCAATCGTCACGGCCTGGACGGTTCCTCCGGAGAACCAGGGCCGATCAAGTCGGGCAAGGGCTTCCCGTTTGGCAATCAGACAGCCGACACCAGTGGGGTATCCAAACACCTTGTACCAGCTGACGGTGACGAACTCCGGTTTGACGACGGAAAGATCGAGTTGGCTGGTGGGCAGGTAGGCCGCCGCGTCGAGGAGCACATCGTAGCCGCGCTCTTGGGCCAGGGCAACCCAGGAGAGGGGATGACGCACGCCGCTAAAGTTGCTCTGGGCGGGGAAGGCGAATAAGCCGTTGCGGCCGGGGCGGGTGTTTTCATCCCTGGGTGTGGTGCCGCAGCCAGGGAGAAAAAAGTCACGTATCCGGGCGCGCTTGGGTAGACAGGCGACGACGTCAGCCGAGTTGACGCGGAGTTCGGGCGTGATTAGCGGGACATAGGTGGTACGGGCGTGGCGGGTGCGGGCGAACTCGCGGATCCCGTTGATGCTGTTGTGGTTGTCGGCCGTGAGCACAAGGCGGGATCGTCGGCGGAAAGGGTAGGCTTCCCCGACGAGTCGGGCGGCGGTCGTAGCATTGGCGGTGAAGACGACAGCGTACTCGGCCGGGTCGGCATTGAGATGCTCAAGAATGCGCTTCCTTGTCTGGTCAACGGCAATGGTGGCGGCCTCGCTGGTGGGATTGACCGAGTGGGGGTTGCCGAACACGGTGTGCTTCATGCGCGCTTCATGTGCCCGGAATTGGGACTGGGACGCAAGTCCCGAACCGGTGTAGTCAAGGTAGACATGGTCCTCGGCATCGAGGTGAGAGTATTCAGTGGAGCGGAGATGGTCCAAAGGATACGTGGTTGCGTATTCCGGATGTGAATCCAGTATCCCTACCATGGTGGCGGTGTACACGTGGTGATCATGGGGAGAGGAGGAAAAAGGAGAAGAAGCAAGAGTCGTGGTTCGGGGTTTGGGGCGAGGTGTCGAATATTAGGACCGTAAGCAGATCACCGGGCCGCCGTTTGGGACGGAGGCAAGATTGTGGCGGAGAATAGAATGATGATGTGAGATTTTGAGCGGTAGGTGAATCACTTTTTACTGGTGGTGGGAAGGAAGGAACAGGCAGGTGAGACGGCTTGGATCGATAGGCGAGAGAGATCCACATGTTCATGAGGTATTTATATTATAATTAACGCCTGGCCGCTCCGGAGATCAAAAATGAAGTGAGAGGGCGAAGCGTCCTGTCTCGTAGACACGGCAGGCCTGCGCAAAAAGGAAACTAACACGCCATGACCAGACGAAGGAAGAGTAGGATGATACTATCAATATGGGAGGTAACACACCCAAGTGGCCGCGGCCCCCCCTTTGCAAAGGTCCCACCTGCAAAGCTGCTGCAGCATTTCGCGAGAATGCTTATCATTCGCCAACGGAGCAGTGGGAGACTGATGAAGCCAGGTATCCAATTCGTCCGCAGCAAGAGTGAAAGCCCGGTGAGTAAACATTGGACCCTAGGAGTCTTGGCCCGGATAGTACGTACCTTTGGGGAGGGCTCAGGGAAATATGCATGCAGCCCGCACGCCCCATATAGCCCCATAATGTTCGAAGCTGCAACGCATATGGATCTAGCCTGCCGGGAGTGCAGCCCGTGGCTATTTGTTCTGTCTATGCTCCCGCGGCTTTTTAGCGCCAGGACATATTAAGCGAAACAGATTTGCTGTGCTTCTTGCGTGAAAGTGCCAAGCCGTCGCAGCCCGTCGTTTGCTTGGTCGACTCGTCGCGCTTCTCGCACGAGTTGGCAATCTATTTGGCAGCATAGCCTGAAGACCGTTTGCCGCGGTCCCCAACCAACGTGCTATGGTCAACGCGGCAACGGCAGGCCGGCTGCAGTTGAACCGACGTGGGGAACGCAGAGAAGCGGAGAGAGAGTAAAAGTCGTCGCGGTCTTGCGGGCCAGGCCACGCACAGATGTTAGGGGACGGGACAGGTGCCGTGTGATCCCCCGTCTTGGAACTCTTCTGGACCTCTTCGCCCGGCCAGAATTGGAACGCGCCAGTCTGTGTGGCATGGCAGAGCCCGCCGAGGGCACGGCCGGTGCAGATGCCACACAGACCGCCGTGCCGTGGACAACAACAAACTCAACGACCTCAGTAATCTTATCGACGACGTGGCACCCAGCTTCTCTTTCTGGCTCGCGCAGGCTCGTTTTGGCATCAAGTCGTCGACGTGGTAGCGGGGTCCAGTCCGAATGGAGTCGACCTCAGCTGCGAGAACTCCCAAAGGACGGCAGGTTTGTGTAGTAGTAGGCTCAGAGCGGCGAACTCCACGTACTTTTTCTCGACGAGTCGACGCTATTTCCGGGTTGCAAAGATACCGATGCATGTCCCAATGCAACCGTACCGCCTAGTTGTGGTTGCGTCGAAGCTGCTAGGTCTTACATACTACTCCTCTCGACTTGCAGTAGCGGGGACAAGAAATCGATATGGACCAATCTCGTGTGTTGCAAATACCCGCCGAACTTCCCAATTGTACCCCGCCTCGGTGTATATCTGGTCAGATTTGCCGACATTTTCATGAGAGGAGTATTATTGTTCTTTCGCGGGCCTTGCATAATCTTGCCCATGGCCAGCGACACGTGGATTGCAGTCATCCCGCCACTCCCACCTATTGTCGGGGAAGGCGACGCTGCAGCCTGCACGAGATGCAGAGTCATCCGCGCCTTGTCGTTGGCTGAACCAGATGCGCGGTGCAGCCCGGAGGATTCCACCCAATCGATCCCAACACTCTTGAGCACCGACTAGCCATGTAGTCAAGCGCCACTGCTACTGTTGAGCCATGCAGTTACTAACTCGGTGAACTCGGATTCCAAGCAGCATTCACATAGAGGCAACCCTTCTGTTTTTCGGTGTTGTATTGGCACACTGCAGCCAACACACGGGACTATTGATTGATGCGCAGGACACCGGCAGCCTGCTGGAAGGCCGTAACTTGCTCACCGATGAGTACTCTATGCTGTGCTCTTTCATCGTAAAGTTCGGCGGATAAAAGGGCGAACTTCGTTGGCGGTGGCCATCTTGTCGACGACCTGCGAAGCCGGACGGAGGGTGACATTGACGTGCCGTGGGCTTCGGTTTGCCATCTTGGCTTATCAATAATACGACTCGAGTATTGACCGGGCAAGTGGTGGGTTAGGTAGGCAAAGGGAGACAAGGGAGGGCATATCCCGCTCCTTCCCGTCTCTCTGCATCATTGTCTTGAAAACCTGGGTCGTCGGACGACAAAAGGACGACGAGAAAGAACTGTCGGCCAAACCTGGTTACGAGAGTCTCGTCAGCGCAAGATAACGTAGGGGGAGTGGCTTGGGATGTTGCGACGAGGAGGTTCGAGAACAAGAAACATCGGGATGTTGTGCATTGCATTTCCGTGATACTGGATCTGTTTGACGCCCTGCACCGTCAACTGGATAGTCAGTGCGGGGAACCCTGGAGATCCGAGTTGATCCATGCAATGTCTGAACATGGGAGAGGGGGTAGCAAACAACAGTCACATTTGAATGATGAGACTGCTCTCGGAAAATGGAGAGATGAGAGGAAAACCTATCAGCTTCTCTCGCAAACAAATCCGGTTGAACTTCGAGGGTCTTGGCACTCAAGGAATGAAGATCGATATCAAAACGGGAAATGGGGGAGTCGTGGTGGTGTGAACACAAGCTGGCTGCATCGACCGAGTATGTCTATGGCAGCTTATCTTAGAATCAAAAACTCGAGTTCGTTCAGTTTTCGTGAGGTAATGCTACTTCCTTGATCGTTGTTGCCTTAAAATTTTCTCAGGTTTTCAAACCCGTGACTCACCAAATCTCGAATGCCAAGCAGAAGGAACTTTTGGTTCAAGATGCGCTCAAAAACCCATGCAGGGTTAGGGTCTACGGGCACCCTCACCTGATTCTGGGCTGAGGGAAGTGGCGAAAGAGACTGCCAACCAAACTTTTGCACCACCGCAGCGCCGATTCGCGGCGTTACACATGACATCGCAACAACAACAGCTCGGCGGCAAGAGGGTACTTTGCATTGCTCAATATTCCCAAACCGCACTCCTCACTTGAGGGTGTTGTCCGTGCGATGCATGAGGGCTGAGCAACTCCAGGTCTCAATCCCCGCATTAGCGCCCAGTATCCGAATTTGTGCCTTCCAGCACCAGCGGTGTTCGGAGAGTCGCGGGACGGGTCAAGCAGCGGCTGCGGAGCCAGCAAGCCACCAGAGCCAGCAAGAGGCAGCCACGACCTGTGACCTCGAACCTGTGACCTCGACCTGGGGGAGCTTGCGATGCACCTACGCAGCCCAAGAGAGAGTGTCCACAGTCAGTGGGTTCCGGTTTCCGCACAACCGAGTTGCCCGACCGCCACCCGATACGACGCGGGACCCCGACGCCCCCCCACCAAGCAAATTCGAATCCTCGTTTGCTCGCAAGAAACGGGCCCAAACCGCCTTACCGCCGCGACCAAGACACCGCAAAGCCGCCAGGCACGCCAGGACAAGCTTGAGGTTGGCGCGGGTTACGAGCATCCATGGTCCCATGTTTCGCATTCGCACCTGGTGACACCATCCATCCATGCCTGATGACGGCATCAATTTGTCCCTGACCCCCGATCCCGCCCACCTCCACTGGACTGCCCATGAGCGCCTCGCCCCGGCCTCAGAAGCGCACCGCCGGCACGTGTGTCACGTGTCGCGCACGCAAGGTTCGCTGCGATGGCCGCCGCGGTATCTGCAACAACTGCGAGCGTCTCGGCTTTCAGTGCACCTACGATGAGAACGTCGTCGTTGAGACCGTCCAGCTCACCGACACCCCCGGCCCCGCCATCGCCGTGCCCCGCCGCCGCGTGCGCCAGGCTTGTCTGATTTGTCATTCCAAGAAGGCTCGGTGCAGCGGCTCCGTTCCCCAATGCGACCGCTGCCGCCAGCAGGGCCTTGAGTGCGTTTACCGCCCGGGAAAGCGGTCACTTCCGTTGCCGAGTGCCGGGGGTGCCACCGGAACCGGATCGGGACCCGTGCCTCAGGATGTCTTGATGAGAGATGACCCTGACCATGGTGCCGCATATGACCAGGCCACCTTTACCCACGGCAGCGCAAGTCCCGCCGGCACTGGCTTCGATCTTCCCGAGCCCGAAGAGGCACTGGTATCGCGTGCCTTTGAGTCCTTTTTTCGGCACGTCCATCACATCCCCATGTTCTCGTTCCTCCACAGGGCCTCGCTCATGGAACGCTACCATGCCGGAACTCTCGACCGCAGCCTCTTACTCGCCCTAATCGGCATCACCTCTTTGCTGACGGACATGGGGCCAGGTATGGACGAGTATGGGGATCGCTGCATCGAGGACGCTGCCTCCATCTGTCTTGGCGAGCTCGAAAAACCATCAATACTCCGACTCCAGGCACTGGTCATCGTGGTCAAGCACCACATCCTTTCCAAGAGGTTTTCGAGCGCCTTTATGCTTCACGCTGTTACCAGCCGCTTCGCTACAGCCTTGCGTCTCAACCACGAGAATCCCTCACTGTGTTTTCTTGCTAGAGAATCCCGCCGTCGCTTGATGTGGTCGATCTACATGATCGACTCAGCGCTCGCTGGTGGGCAGCCAGATTTTGCCATCTGGCCGGACGCTGAGCGCCAAATCCTCATCCAGCTACCCTGTAACGAGAGGCATTTTGAGTTCGACCTGCCAGAAGTCACTGAGCAGTTGCGACCACCACCTCCAGATACACAAGGTATCATGCCTCCGCTGCCAGATGTGGTGGGATTTATGGCATTACACGTTCGCATCCACTGGATGCGAACCCGAATCTTGCAGTGCACTCTCAAAGCGGCCACTTCACCCTCACTGGAGGAGCTGGCCGCCCTGCCTGGACGCTGTGCAGAACTCGCTGCTGAACTGGATGTTTTTGAAGCTAGACTGCCTCTCTCGTTCCGTTGGTCTGAGGCTAACTTGCGACTTCGCACGTATTCTCCCCGCCTAGGCATTTTCGTCATGACACATGTCTGGTGGAGGCAATGCCATCTCGACCTCTACCGACTTTTTCTTGCCGGCCTTAAGGAGGCACTCCCACCTACAGCCATGGCGCAAATGGATCCGCATTTTGTTGTCCAGGGGAGGAGGAAATGCTACGAGCATGCAAAGGCCATGGCCGACATGTTTGCGCAGCTACTGACACTAGGCAGCGATGCCCCCATGACTGATATTGATCTTCCCGGTTGTGCGTTCCAGTGCTCCAGGATTCTGTACCACGGCCTGCAAACAGCGGCTGACGAGATGGGGTTCACGCTCGAAGGCGTCCGGGAACTCGCCACCGTTTGTTTGCGCACCGCGCGACAATCGACCACCGGGTCAGCCTGCGCTAGTATCGTAAGCCACATTGCACCCCGTATGAGACACCACCTACTGACATTGCATCTAGCAAGCTGATATAGAACGCCTCATCGCCGAGGGCCTCCACCTGGTCGCTGCATCGGACCTGCCTAACATGATGCCCGCCACTCTGGACGACGTCGGAATGCAGGTGACGCAGGCACCCCTGGGTAGCATCAGTGTGGCGCTTTCCAACCCGCCTCAGTTCTTCAGCTCGGCCCCCGGGTCCGTATCCATGACCACCCCGGCCATAGCGCCGACTGAGCCGATGGGGCTTTCGGGGCTAGCGGGGTCGAGTGTTAGCGGAGCTGGGGGAGCGAGCGGGAGCAACGCGTTTGAAGAGTCCCTCGATGCATTTAGTTTTGGGGCCGAGCCATCCGGGCCAGATTCGTGGATGGCATTCGCAATGTCGAGTGATTGGTTGGATATGACAGGGCACTTGCCCCCGGACGGAACATGACTGTGACTTTGGGTTTTCTATTTTTTTTTCCTGTTCGAATTTGCATCAGTAATGGCGGAGCTTTACAGTGGTGGAGATTCCCTTGGTACAATTGTTAGTTGGGTTTGCTGGGTACGAAGGTTAGGTAAACGTAGAGAGTTCGCCCCGTTCTGCACAAAGTGGAGGGAGGGGCTGCACAGTAGTTGATCAAAGTAAAGACAAAAAAAGATCCAAAACGAATATTTATGGTGTGTTTGCACCTGTTGTTTACATCGTCGCACCGTCATGTTGTGTCATGTCGCGCGAGAATGCAATGGGGAAGCAGATCGGTTTTGTCGCTCCCAAATTCGAGCTGTCACGTCATTTCAGGCTGCAATGTCGACACCTCCTCAGCTGTGGAGGGGGTCCCCTCGGGCTTGCGGGCTTGTTGATTCCCCGTTACATTAGTGGCGGGCGGACACAACCGTCAGCGCTTTACCGCAGCATTACCGCAGCAGCACCAGCAGCACTGAGCACCTTTGCCGGGGTGTGGGGTCAGGCCTGCAGCGGTTGCCAGGGATCACCATGCAGTAGACGAGAACGTGGAGCGTGGGGGCGATCTGATCTGCCCTGGAAAGACATGGTACGTACGGATATCCGTACTTTGTATGTGAAAGCGAGGCATGTACGACTGCAAGTATGCATCGGAACATAATCGGAAGGCAACTCTAGGCCGCACGTACGTATGCATGCACACAATTTTCTCTGCGGAAGGGTTTTTGCAAGAAAGCAACATGGACGGGAGCACTTCAAAATTGTGTGGGATTAGGGCTTAACAAGCACCTACCTACGTTCCTACCTTTTGGTTCTTGGTTCAGTAATTAGGTTAGGGGTATCTTTTGCATTGCTAGGTACACATGTATAAGAGCGGGGGAGCCCATCAACAGCGTCTGTTCGTTGCGGATACTGCGTATTCGTACTTGGTGTAGACAGACCAGGCATCTAGGTTTAAAGACATGCGGATGGTGACCGTTACATGCAGGGCCATCCAGAATGGAACTCTTTACGAGAACGAACAAGACGTGATTATCGGTACAGTATGCTGGGGTCTGGTAGATAGGTATGTATGTATGGGCAGTTGCATCACCGCAAGAGCGGTGTCTCCTCTGAAGGGCCCCCCTCGCTGTCTGGTCTGGCACCAACTGCAACGACGGTAACGCTCCTATCCGGATCAACCGAGCTCTCCCGGTAGACCCACCCGATGCAAAGGCCGGCACCGGGACCGAGCACCACTGAGGTCGCAACCATGACGAGCACGACGCGCCACCCAGCCTCAACAAAGATCCAGTACAGAACCGTCAGGCCGATGAAGAAGACATCGATGACAATAAACTTTGTGGCTGCCCGCGTCATCTCCCGCCGATCGTCGCGTTGCGCTGCCAGACTCCAGATGATGAGCACATGGCCAATGACGGAGCAGATGACAGGCACGGCATACACGGCCGCTGTGGCTAGCCGGTTCGACTCGAGGTGAAAGCTGCCGTGCCAGGTGTCGGCAAGGACGGCAAGGACGGCGCGGCGGACCGCCTTGCGGATGAGAGATACCCAGACAGGGAACAGCAACCAGACGAGAATGCTGATGGGCGCGCCAGACGCCAGCATGGCGACTGAGGGGGCTACACAGCCAAGGGCAACCGCAACGGGGATGGCAATGGCTTCTGCAACCTTGGTGAGATGGCGCATCGACTCGCCAAAGTTGGGATCAGCCGGGCCGGCAAGTTCGGTGGGTCCCCGCGCGCGGGCAGAGATGATCTCGCGGCTGCGGTGGAAAAAGGCGGGCAGGATGAGCAGCTGCCAGACTATGGCGCCGCCGAGGAGGTTGAAGACGAGCCATGGCCCCGTGGGGTAGGCAATGAGCTTGCTAGGCGAGTTGCAGATGCGGGCAGCCTCGACGGTGCTGACGGTGAGCAGCGAGGCGATAAAAGAGAACACACCGGCCATGATAGCCACAGAGCGCCGAGCCGCCACAGCTTCCTGGAAGAAGCTAACGAGGAAGCATGACGGCGTGCCGATGACGGGCAAATGTGACAGCCACGGAATGCGTGATCGGGCGTGGCATTGTGAGTAGAGCATATACAGGTTGGTGTCGCTGTGCTGGTAGAGCACGTAGCCGGTCAGGGCGGCGAGGAGGATGGGTGGGATGAGCAGGTAGCGCAGAGAGAAGTGATGCACCACCTGCCGCGGCCGGCGCGAGCCTGCGTCCATAATTTTCCTAGAGTTCGTTCGGCCGGGGATTTCGGATATCGAGAATGTCCGCTCTCCAAAAAGATAGGTCTTGGTTGGCGATGCGTTGCCAAACCAGACCTTGATAGAAAAAAGGCAAGGAGGACCCGGCTGGCGACGATAGCGACGACAGCGACGACGACTACAGCGGGGAGATCGCGGATCTCGTGATGCCTTTTTCGCACTTGTTTTGGCGGGTCGTGATCTCGGCACACCAGACATCACGTGGGGCAACTGCAAAAGGCGGGGTGATTTGGTGGAGCAGGTGGACCACCTAAAGCGGACGCTCAGTGGACGCGCCTGGCACTGCTGTGCGACCACTGTCAGATTCAGTGGCAACAAACACCAAAGAGCTTTCCAGTCCTCAAACTCAAACAACAGTCAAGAATCAAGGTCCACGGCCCGCAGGGCTCTTTGCAACTAATCTTACTTCGTGATTCCTTCAGGATTTGGCGCCTAGATATGGCGTCGAATCGCCACAAAACCGTGTGCGCTGGCTGTCGAGCGCGAAAGAAGAAATGCGATGTGCGTCGACCTCACCTGACGATGTGACCACGCTAATAACGCTGGGTCCTTCCACAGGGAGGGCAGCCAACTTGCTCCGCTTGCGCCAAGCGAAACATTTACTGTCGCTATGTCTCCAGGCCCGGTCCGATGTCTGCCGGGATTCCATGGCAGGCTTTTGACTCGGCTTCGGACCCCGTGGAGTGGAGCCTCCCCGGTTCCGGTTTCGTCTTGGGTCCTGGCAGTGGGGCTGGCCCCGGGGATGCTCTCTTCCCAGGTCTCGACCGTGTATCTCAGCCAGCTGCTCTGTCGATCGAACCTTGGGACACAATGATGGTGGAATCTTTCACAGCATCCTCTCCCCCTTTCCCTTTCCCTCTACAGCACCAGTCATCCTTTGGCCTACTCCCTGATAATGGTTTAGTCCCATCGTTATCGGATGGCTCGGAAACGGTCAACTTGGGCCCAGAACCCAGCCTCCTTCCACCTCACCACCGTCTTGTTGAACTGACAGACATCTTCTTCAGTCGAGTTCAGTGGTACCTGCCCTTATTCCACCAGCAGAGTTTCTCGGAAGCTGTCTCAAGCGGCGAGGTAGCCTCCCGTTGTCCCCTGCTTCTCTACTCCATCATTGCCTTGACTGCGCGTGCACACCCAGATGCGGAGATGCGAAAGCAGCAACCAGCATGGTTCAGTATGGCAAAGACCCTCTACGAAAGCTCCCGACATGTTCCAGAGCCAGCACTAGATACGTTGCAAGCGGCCGTCTGCATCACTATGCAAGCACTCACCATAGGCGAGCATCACACCGCTATGTTCGTCTTGAGTAGGGCCTGGAGGCAAGCTGTCACTCTTGGCTTCCACCAACTCGACTCGGCTTCTCAAACTGCGAGGCCAGGCTTAACTTTACCCGTAACCAGTGATTGGAGGGAAATGGAACAGCGGCGACGCATCGTGTGGTCTTTATACATTCTCGACAGGGGCATGTACTTTCCCGCCGGGCTCACTCACACGATTGACGATCGCCAACTCCGCCTACGTTTGCCTGTGGACGAACTCACTTTCCAGGAATCTGAGATGGTACCCCCACCCTACCATTGCCACTTAAATAACCGTTGACTGAGGCATCTGCAGCCACCCACGCAATCTGATATCCCCCAATTCTCTAGCGACCCCAAACGATTTGTCCGCCAAATACAGCGTTTGGTACGCATTGCATCAACCGGCACATTCCGGTACCTCGTGTTTGCTTACTTCCTACTTGGTCGCATCACAGAGCATATGTTCTCACCAGACTATGACCTAGAGGATGAACAGACTCAGTCCGAACGGGCGTTACTTGAAGACGTCCTCGCGCAGTCAAGATTAATGCTCCCAAGATCCGCCATGGACCTCGCCGCCGCCAACCATGCCGACTTCGCCCACGTTATCTGGCTGAGGGTTATGATGGACGTCAACACGATTTTTCTGTACCACAGACCCTCCAGTGATATTCACAGCTCCTCCCTTGAAGCTGAACCAGAGGTCGATACTTCCCAAGAAGCAGACCACTGGCAGTGTTGCCTAGCTGCAGCTCGCAGCACTGCATTGCTCATCCGGGAAGCCAGCGCCATCTCTACCGATTTGATCATGAACCCGCTCATCGCAGCTCCCATCTTTACATGTGCTCGCATCTTGGCCACAGAATACGTGCTGTTGTCCCCATACCTGCAGAATGGTGGGGCAGAAAAGCCTCAGGGCAGAACCCCGCTGCGAACTAGCCTGGAAACAATGCTGCTGATCTTCAACAGACTCGACGAAACTTTTGGAGGAATACTCCACAAGTTTCGCGTTGGGCTGCTTTACCACTTGGGTATGGATTTGGCTACCATAAAGAGTGTTAAGGCAGGGGGAAGCAGGGGGTTACTTCTGAGCTGCGCCCACTGGCCGACTGACAAGGATGTCGAAGGCGTGGATGGGATACCCGATTAGCCCGGCAAATCTCATTTCACACTTTTTTCGAGAGCGGCAGCGAAAGCTATGGGGTTATCTCTATATTAGAGTGGTTTTCTCGAACCTAACTATCCTCATATGCGGCCTTCTCCCCAAGTCCACCACATCCGCCCTCGCCCTCGCAACATGTGGCATGGTCCTCAAGCTAACAGCCTCCCGCCATCGGTACGAACAATGGTCCCATCAATAAGGTGATCCTTCATACAGTACAGATATGCCTCGGCCGCATCCTCGGGCTTCCCTATTGTCTTGGTCAAGGTCTCCTCCAGCCGAAACTTTTCCAACCACTCCTCAAACCCGTCCCCCATTTTCCCAAACAACTCGGTCCTCACCGCTCCTAGGGCCACCAAATTCACCCTCACCGGGGCCAACTCCACCGCCATCACCCGCATGGCCCCTTCCAAGCCCGCGCCCACCCCTGCCGCCACAACCCAGCCAGCGACGGGCCTCATGGACGTTGAGCCGCCTGTCAGCGTCAGTGACGACTCGTGAGACACATTGACAAACTCGGGAAAGAGCTTCGCCACCATAATCGGTGCCGTGAACCGTACCACCAGTGCCTTGGTGATATCGTCGGGTGTGACCCCACTCAGGGGACCATTATTGAGCGAGTCTCCTGCTGTGAACACCACATGGTCGAGCTTTTCCGTTCCCTCCGCCGTGGCGAAGAGGAATAACTCCCTAAGGTTGGCTTCGAGAGTCGACGGGTCAGATAGGTCGCATTCCTTCCCGGAGAGTGTTGCAGCACCACCACCGCCACGGCCACGATTTTGAGAGAGGCCTTGCCCCCCGGGGGTGGCACGCAAACGGTCGAGAGTTCGGGAGACGCTAGTAGGGTTGGAACCTGAGATGATGACGTGGGCAGAGTGCTCAAGGAGCGCCTCGGCGACGGCATAACCTACGCCGGAGGTGCCGCCGAGAATGAGGACGCGGCGGCCAGAGAGTTTGTGGATATACTTGAATTGGAAGGGGCTAGACATGATTGTCTTTGACGTTGATGGATAGCGGTTTGCAGATGGGATGAGATGGCGTTGGAGGATTTTAACTTGCTATGATGGCAGTAAGGCTGATCAGAGAGATGACACGGCGATGTCTGTGGCGTTTAAGTAAAGTTTGACGAACTCATCGTTCTATATATATATACGTCGAGACATTCCGCACTTAAATTTGCCAATATGAATGTCGCCGACACCAATGAACCTGGCGGCGCCCGTCAAGTCCCATTGCGCAGCGCGCCGATCAATGCCCCACCTCCCCGACGACAACTTGCCCCTGTTTCAATCCTGGGAACAGGAGCTAAACGGAGTTAACACGCAAAAAGTGAATCCTCTGCCTCGTATGAAGGACGTTGCACAATTTCCCCAGCCATACCGCCGTTAACACCATCAAGATGAGGGATCCATGGATCCGAAGCCGCTGCCCTGCCCCACCTCGTCGCCGCATCGTCGGCGCCCTTGCATCATCCTAGCGGGGATAACCCCGCTGTGGGGCCAGTGTCGGCGCCGCTAAGCCTATTCCGATCGAAACGCTACCGCTCAGAGCACACCAGTCTCCCAGTGTAGAGACGGAACTGACAGTCTGACCGTGATGATTGTTTCCAGGACCAATGCAAAGATTGTTCGCGTGGTTACCTACTTTAGAGTACAGATTGGCAGCTGTCGAGCAGAGACTCTCCCCAAGACCAGACTGGACTCCAAGCGCCACATGCAACCCACGGCCACATGCAACGAAGGGATCAGATTGTATTGACAGAAGCTTCCATCTGATTATTCCATTGTATCCTCCATCGTTTAGTTCGCTGACCGAGCGGAAATTACGCAGTACCCAAAAAAGGGTTGCTGTTCTCGAAGTCAGTTGTCGTGCTTGGCCCTATAGCTCTTCATGTAGGTAGATCTCTCCAGAGCATCGGTTCGATACGCACTGGACAGAGCACAAACTGTGGCTTAGCGATGCAAGCTGTCCATGGTGAATAGGTACCTAGGTACGAAGGCACGGTAGGCTGACTCAGAAGCCAGAATGACGAGCACACTGTGAAAATGACAGAGGCTGGGTAAGTGGGTCCATTCTGGATATTGCCGGGTCAGTCATCCATCCATCTCTCGCATTCAGGCAACCTATCCCTTGCCGGTGTTGTCAAGACTGGCCTTTTTGCCTTTTGCAGCCCGGAGTCTCTCCTCTCCAGGCCCGCCGGAAAGCTAGATCGAAGGGGCAGGCGTGTTTGACACCTCCAGTCATCTTTCCCGCATCCGACCGACATGGGCACAGATCCCCTGTCTGTTGATGTTTGGTATACATTATCTCTTTCAACAAGTTGACGCTGGTGACCGCCAAGCCAAACTTTGTGGCGTTTGGCAAGCGGAGGTTGTGAAATGTAGATAGCGTTCACCCGTACTAACTCCGCTACAATAACTGTGTGGAACCAGCCCTTGCAGTACCCAAAGTGCAACACTGGCTTTCCTTTGGCGATATAGAATAGTAGGGATTGTATTTCTTCGTTATGCCCGTTTACATTCCGTACGGGTTAAAATAGGCCGGTACCTATCTACCCTGCCTAACCCATGTCCCGTATTATATGGTTTAGGGCGTGGACCCCTCTGGTACATGCCAAGACTAGATATCGAACCGCCAGCAGTTGTGCCAACGAGATATCTAGGATATTACAGGCGATGCAAGAGAAAGGAAAAGATAAACGAGAAACATGCGAAACATCCTACTTAGGAGGAACTCTGCAAATAAAATCCTACGTACTTTACCTACCTACCCCTTGTAAAAAACACAACACAGTCGTTTTAGCGGAGTCGGCGTTCACAAGCTTGGTGGTCCGAGTGACAGTCACATAACTGAGTTTGGGGTGAATTTGGCGTATGGCTGCCTGCAGTGGGGCAAGTCTCGTGATTTCGCGCCCTAACTTTTGGTGCATGGCTGCCTGCACTGTCGGAACGCGCTTGCCCAATCGAAGTCGACGCGCCAGAAATATTTGATGCGGCGCAATTCTTTTCCAAGGATTTGTCCTCTGCACGACTCTTTCCCACCTCATTCTTTGTCAATCGCACTTTTGCCATTCTCAGCAATCTCATCCATCTTTCTTCAATCCATCGCGAGCACTCAGAAAATCGACACCTAAAAACGGATCCTCATCATGCCGCCAAAACGAGGCAAAAAAGCTGCTGTCGCCGCTCCTCCTGCGGCTCCTCCACTCCAAAGCTGCAACATTGCTTTTAGCGGGACGTTCAAAGGCATCACTCACGGTGCCCTCAAAATCAAGGCAGAGGCTTTGGGAGCGGCTGTTTCTCCTTCCATTGACCCATCGACAACGACCCACTTGATCGCCACCGAGGTGGATTTCAAGAAGAGAACCGCCAAAGTGGTGGCTGCCGATGACAACAAACTCCCAATTGTAACAGTAGATTGGCTCCTAGAGTGCGAGAAAGACAACACCAGGGTCCCCGAAACAGACTTCGCACTCAACTCAACAACATCCCTTCCAGTGCAGACAAATGGGTCCACTCAGGTTTCTGGATCCAAGAGACCCCTGTCGCCAGATCCCAACGCTTCCGACAATGACGCGGCGCCAAAAACCAAGACCCGGGCAACAAAGGCCAGCAAGGCTAAGAAGGCCGCAGAGCCAGAGGTCACGACTGAGAAGGCCAAACCGGGAAAACCAATTCCTGCCGTGGGTGAGGGTCAGGTCCTGAAGAAGGACATCAGGATTCCTCTGGATGAGGGGTGCCCCCTCACAACATCTGTGGTTTACATTGATTCAGATGGCGTCATCTACGACGCATCCCTGAATCAAACCCACGCATCCCGAAACAATAATAAATTTTACCGCATCCAGGTAAGACCATCTGCTCCTGATTACGTGGATTCATGCTGACGAGGGTGTAGTTGGTTGTGGACCCCAATGGTAAGTATCATGTTTGGACCCGATGGGGCCGCGTTGGCGAGCGTGGCCAGAGTCAACTACTGGATGGAAATTCCCTCCAGCACGCCATGAGCCAGTTCGAGAAAAAGTTCAAGGACAAGTCCGGCCTCGCCTGGAGCAAACGAGGAGACCCACCGAAAGCCTCAAAGTATGCTTTCGTCGAGCGCAACTATAACGAGGATTCGGATGATGAAGACGAAAAGGAGGTGGTCAAGGACAAAGGAAAGGACAGGGACCCCGGCTGGGTGCCGCCTGCCTGCACTCTTCACCCATCGGTGCAGAATCTCATGAAGCTCATTTTCAACCAGCAGTTCTTCAATGCTGCTATGAGCTCTCTAAACTACGATGCTAACAAGATGCCACTCGGGAAGCTCAGTAAGGCAACGATCTTACGGGGCTTTCAATCTCTCAAGGAGCTCTCGGCTTTGATGGATAACCAGTCTCTTGCCATGTCTGTGTACGGTGAAGACTACCAGACAGCCGTTGAGAACTTGTCTAACTCCTTCTACTCGGTCATTCCTCACGACTTTGGCCGCAATCGGCCGCCGATCATCTCGACGCAACCCATGGTGAAGAAGGAAATAGAACTTCTGGAATCCCTGAGCGACATGAAGGATGCTGCCCTGATCATGAAGCTGGAGAATGCCGGAGACGATGACGTTCATCCCATAGACAAGCAATACAACGGTCTCGGCATGCAGGAGATGACCCCCGTCGATCCGAAGTCGGCTGAGTACACCCACCTCCAGGAGTACCTAGTCAACACGCGCGGCTCTACCCACAGTTTCAAGTACACAGTCGAAGACATTTTCAGAATTGAGCGCCAAGGAGAGTATGCACGTTTCGACTCTGTCCACGCGAAGACGGCCAAGAATCGCCGTCTTCTCTGGCACGGTTCACGCTCCACCAATTTTGGTGGTATTCTTAGCCAAGGTCTCCGCATCGCTCCGCCCGAGGCCCCCGTTTCCGGTTATATGTTCGGAAAGGGTATCTACCTCGCTGACATGTCATCCAAGTCGGCTGGTTACTGTTGTTCACATCTGTCGGACAATACGGGTCTTTTGCTACTTTGCGAAGCAGAACTCGGCGACCCCATGCAAGAGCTCGTCCATGCCTCCTATAATGCGGGAGACACTGCTAAGAAGCAAGGCATGCTGTCAACCTGGGGCCAGGGAAGGACTGGCCCGACCGTTTGGAAGGATGCTGAGTGTGTTCACCCGTCTTTGGCGGGCATCAAGATGGTGAGTGACTTTTTTCTTGAGCTGACATGTCCCAAGCTAACCTTGCTCAGCCCGACACCACTATCACGCCGGGAGACACTGGTGTCAATGGTGCAAACCTGTACTATAATGAGTACATCTGTTACGATGTTTCTCAAGTCCGGCTTCGCTATCTCTTCCGGGTCAAGATGAATTACTGAAAGTCGCGGCTGGAGTTGGGTCAAAATGGGGGTAAGAAGGTGGTAGCTTTCTGGTATTGATTCTTCAGGAGTTCGAAGAAGGGCCAGGGTTATACTTGGAGGAAAATATCCTGTCCTGATCTCCGACAGATGGAACTATTTTGATAAAATGACTGCAGTTTACGTTTCCCAACCTGTGCACGGAGTGAAGTTGTGAGTGATCTTTGGGTGGCTCAACTTCCAGGCTTCAAGGGTCTTCTCTACTACTGGTGAGCACCGCCATTGCATGATCTTGTCTTTGCACACCTCGTCCCTGCCGGTGAGGTCGTACTCGCAGGTACTTAGGTGCCACAGGCAACTACCACAGGCACCCTCTTTGAATCCAGGTGCTGTGATGCAGCTAAAAAAAGGTTGGTTGACATGTAGCTGCTTTGTGCTTTCGTCGTCGGCATCGCTCAACATATTTACTGTGCGATGATATGATCAAAGTTGTTGTTGCCAGTTATGGTGGGAGTGTTTGGCTGGGTCTGGCAACAAGTGCCCCCAGTTTTAGACGCCACAGTTTTCCAGGAACATGTGCTGTTGGTCTGGTCTTCCCAGGGGCCGGGCCACAATGGTGCCGGTCAACCGATCAGCATTGTTCACTAGGCAGAGACGAGCTTTCGCGCGCTAGATAGACACCACGTTTGGCCGTGCTGGAAGACGTCGACTGCAAACGGATCCCCAGCCTACCTTACTTAATCACCATTGGCGCTGGTGACGCTGGGCATAGCGTTCCACGGCCTCTTTTTCCCTTTCTTCTCGTTGGGATAGAGCTCGAACCGCTGTACCGGATAACCATCCTATCCTATCACAGCTATTGCAACTGGGTCAGCATTATCTTACCTCTTGCACTCATGGAGGTGGTATGGTTCATACCCTTTTTTTTTTTTT
>Ga0247760_1001540_pt1 | contig 20914 bp, 29 predicted proteins | sample UWRJL171409R4_FD_179936 | JGI IMG/M metagenome (GOLD analysis project Ga0247760, IMG submission 179936) | Plant litter microbial communities from Arlington Agricultural Research Station in Wisconsin, United States - UWRJ-L171-409R-4 | ecosystem: Environmental > Terrestrial > Plant litter >... | reverse complement strand
ACAGCTTGTTGACCCTTTTTTTGTCAAAGAAGTTGCGCTCGCCTCGCAGAATCTTTATTTGCAGAAACCAACGGCCAAGCATGGAATGCTGGTTAAGCCATTCCACGGAGGCAATGCCCACAATGTCCTCAGAGAACGCCTCGGCGCCACTTTCATCACCACCGGCCGATTTCGGCCATTTTCGGCTCAGTTTTCAGCATTTCTCGCTATGGCGCCACCAAAAGCCACGCAAACCAAGCCTGCCCTATTCTTCGATGACTACGGTGATGGGGCCGAGACTTTTGCTATGGTGGATTGCGCGAAATTGTGTGCGACGGCAGACGATCGACCAGTCGACCTCGTGGCATCAGCAGAAGATTGTAGCCAGAGTGTGGAAATGGGAGAAGTTTCCCAACCATCGTCAGCCAGGTAAGTTTCAGCGGATTCCCCCGCAAGCCAACTGAGTCGTTCTGACTTTGCCTTAGCCCCGCGTTCAATGAAGATCCGCCCGGGGACGAGTCGACCTGCCTGGACCCGCCCGATACCGGGGAAAGCGTAAAGTGTGGCGACGCTCCCCCCGAGATCGTGGGAGAGTTCGGAGGGGTCGACTCTTTCCCCGTGGTTGGCGACGGTAGCGTGGTCGACGACGCTGGCAGTGATGGCGATAGCTCGGTGGTCGACAATAGCGACGACAGCGACGATGAGAGTTTGGCGGCCAGTGACAGCGATGCCGATGTCGATGAAAGCAGTGATAGCAGTGGCGGCAGTGGCAGTAGTGGCAGCGGTGACGGCAACGACGAAGTTGCCACCGGGGGCTACACGGAGTCCGAAGTTCGTGACAACCTTGGAAACGGCGAAAGTAGAGTCTCGACGAATTAGGAGATCGTCGAGACGTTCGCTGTGCCCGAGGACTGCGTACCTGGACACGTGTACGCCCTTGGCAGTGACCAGTACGTTTACTCGCTGCGCCTCGAGGACCGACAAGTGCGGATCCTGACGTCGCCCGAACTTGCCGAGTTCCAGACCATGTACCCTGAAGTCATTCCCTTCGACCGGAATGTTCATTGGGGGTATTATGAGAATTACCCCACGCCGCTCCCAGAGGGCATCATGGCGACGAGCTGGGCGAACCACAGCTTCATTGACCAGACTGGCCGTATGGATACCCGCACAAACGCTGATAACCGGTATGGCGAAGTGCATCCCCTCTCTAAATGCACTTGGACCTTGTTCCCGAACAAGGACACGCCAAGTCGTGGGGCCGGCCCAGAGCTGAAGGTGACCACACCGGATGGGATAGAGTTCTGGCCAGACGACTTGGCCTACTACTATGGGGAGAACTCGTGGGCAGACCTAGACGATGATGAGTGGTGATGACTGGTGGTCTGGCAAAATATGACTACACGGAGATCAAGCTTGCTGGACTGACCAGGATTCGATACTGTACTGGGACGGGCTTACCGGGACGGGCTGAAATTGGTGGGATAAACTGCATGGGACTAGGATGGAACGAAACGGCTTGAATTCGGCATTGACTGGGATTGGGCTGGCATGGTTTGCATCACGAGGCTGCATGTCACCCTTTCGGCATATCTATTTTGGCGTCGCACCGGACATGTGCATTAAAGTAGAGGCATGAGCTGGGACTGGGAGGGCTTTTTGGAATTTGCTCATTTCATTTTCGCTCTAAGGGCTCTTAATTTGCAACCTGTTGGATGAATATTCTGGGTTGTCTAATTGGGCTTAGTGTAAACTGCAAACACTATATGTGTGGTGGCTGGATTTGGATTTGGCAGAGCAATCAATGCAAACACGAAGAAAATAAAGATCAAAGGACTCATATTTACTTTTTAAGCTAGAACCCTTTGTTTTCCTACGGCCTAGATACTATTCTATATACCTGATACCTTATCTTATATACCTACCGAACAATGTAACACAAATACGATACAATACAATACCTTTTATCTCTTTGTTTTCATACACGCACACGCACGCACACATGTGAGACAGGCATGCGGCATGAGGCATGCAAGTTCCCGAGACCTTGTTGTGTAAAGGATAACTTCCGATATCTCCGAAACTTTCCGAAATTTCCGAGATCTTGTGTCAGGTATCACTTAGTTTCCAAAGAGATCTAGTGTAATCTGTTCTGATCGGATTGGACAGGGTCGCATCAGAGGTGTTTGCTATGAATTGGTTGGCCGCACTCAACTTGGCTTGACTCAGTTGTTGACAACGTAGAATACCTAGGTACCTACCTATGCAGTGTTGCGTTGTGCTGTGGCAACATGAAGTGATGCTGTGGTACCGCGGCAAGCGATACTGCAAGTGCCGGGCGGTCACACGTCAAGCACATAAGCTCTAGTCTAGCTTCTAGCCCCAATTTTGTACTCCATGTCGGGCTATAGTCGGCTCCGTTCAAAAACCGAAACCCGTGGCGTGGTGTGGCGTGGCGTGGCTGGATCTCGGCCTGACCAGTCTGGTGTGCAGGTAGTGTTTAGACCAGGTAGTCTATTCTAGTGTCCGGTCTACGCACTGGCCTCCCGCAGAGCAGACAGCTGGTTCAACGAGCTACGCATGATCCACCTCGCCTTTTTTTTGAGAGAGAGAGTTTACTTTTCACATTTACGTACGGTGTGAGGTGTTCAGGTTTATCTTTCCAAATGCGAGGCTACCGTTGCCATGCGGAGTGGAACCAATTGTCTTCACTGACAATGGAATCCGTCGTCTGTACTTGATAGAGTGGAATACGCTATCAGGCAGGCATGGAATATAAGTGGGGTATCTAAGCATTTATCACCTCGGCCTATATATATATAACGCATTCAATAGCGACCAAACTACAGAGATACCTACCTTACCTAGATATGCTGGCTGTATTCGCACCGCAGTCAGGTAAGGTGGTAAGGCACAAAACACCCGCGGGACCCAACGGGAATGGTGCAGCAGAACTAGATACCTACTTTCTGTTTCTTCCGGTCACTTCGTTCTCAGAGGTAAATTTGTTTGGTCCCCCCTTCGAAATTACCGGTCGGACAAAACACATTTCAAACAACAAGAAAATGTGATGCCAGACACCAGAAAGCTGAATACCGGGGGGGATTCGCGGTATCTAAATGTAATCTGTTACCAAGATGCTGATTATCCTCGAGAGATATTGCTCTGTTCTCCCTCTCGAGAAATAACCTGGGGGTATTTCAGAGATGTTAATTCTGATTCCTGGCCGAGGCCATCAACGCAACGGAAGCTGGCCACTTGGAGAGCGGGATGTGTTCATGGCCTATTCTAGCCAGGCCTGCCGGGAGCGAGTGAGGACCTTTGGATATGCCCAGCCCATGACATTGCCTTCGAGGACAATAAGTTCTAACAACAAAGATGATGTTGGTCACGGAAACTCAAAAAGATGGTGGAGCGAGAGAGGGCTACGAGAGGCTGTTCGAGGCATTCTACATAAGTCAGAGGCGCTACCCTTCCCCGACATTAAACTCATGGGACAGTCCCCGCCATCTATGTCCCGAATTAGAGAAGGTCTGGGGGACTGTCTCATTAATCACTCAAGAGGTTCTTCCCGAGAGCTAGGCTTTCCGCTGACTCCCAGTCAGCAGTCGTTACAGCAAGTATTCAAGGCAAGAAAATGAAGCAAATAACCCCAGGAGAGGCGAGGCATTCATAAGGGGCGATCTACCACACGTTTCTGGATGAAATTAGGTATAGCTACTGCTGTAGTCTGTCAGTGGAGAGAGAAAAGCACTTGCGGCTCAGGGGGCTGCTGGAAGAATGTAGTGGTGCCATCCAACAATCACAAGGGCACGATAACCTACCTCTGTTTGTTTGTGTGTATAGCAACTTTGGGGCTGAGCACTGGAGCTCCTAACAAGTCTACGCCGATGGAGTATTTCGTATATTACGGCTTCGAACACGCACCTCAAAGACATACACCCCGGAGGAGAGCGATACCGGCACAGAACAGACTTACAAAGCGTTGTGGTATGTTGGGTTAATAACAGCAACACCCCTGACTTCCTAGCTTGGATTATGATCACTAACGAACAAAGAAATACGGGACTGAATATCCATCTGCCCCCCGACGACTTGGTATCCTACACGCCGTAAGTCCTGTCGGGATGTCCTTTGCTCTCTGGCGATTCGGCAATCCTGGGATCTGGGATCTGGGATCCAGGATCTAGCGTGGCGGTCTCCTGGTGGCCCCAGCACCGGCAACGACCGTCCACCCCTTCGATTTCCCTTTAGACTGGGGAGCAACGCAACCACAACTCTCTATTATGTGAACGCAGGCATCCACAGCAAACACATCATCACCCCCGCTCAACTCCCAGACAACCAGCAGCATCACGACGACAACGATGGTCATCACCACGACAACAGCCCTAGGCACACCATTTCCCCACGCCTATAAATACTTGGCCTTCCCCCAGAATTTTCTGGTTTTCTCTCTCTCTTCTTCGCTCACCAGAAAAGACAAGATCACGACCCTTTTCATCAGGAACTTGGATTTCCCCCCATCAGCGTCTTTTCGATCTTTCGAGCTGCTTCGCTTTTGGGTTTTCTTCTTCATCTTCTTGATTATTAGTTATTGTAATCTTGTCTTTTTTCTTCGCTTTTGTCACACGTGCACACGCACGCATCTTCACACAGTTCTTCTGTTGTTGCTCGCTGTAGCGTGACTTTGCAAGCTTCCCTCTCTCTACACCCTTGATATTCTACTCTTGGGCTGTGTTCTTTACCAGATATCCGCGGAAATGAAGTAAGTTTCATCATTCACCCGTTTTCTATGACATCCTTTTTTTGTTTTCCAAGGGGACCGCGCGCGCGGTTCCTTAGAGGTGATCTACGACTAAACGCCGACTTTCCTGTCTCTAGCACTACCGATATCTGCCGCGGGGCTACCATCGCCATGATGAGTTCCACTGCGTTTATTCTCGCTCGAGCGTTCATTGGTAAGTTTTCCTCTTTGACTTCTCATGAGTTATTGTTTCCTTTTCTTTTGCTCTTTCAGCTCAACTCCTAGCCGCGTCGGGGCACAACAAAAGATTGACTAACCTAAACAAATTAGATTGCGAAAGCAACCCCATGGCATCGCCGCAGACTTTTTCTGGGGAGAAAAAAGGAGAACAAGCGGTCGCCAAAAGGCCAGCACCAGCCTACTCCCAAAGAGACGGTCGTTCCCCACGTGCAACGTCCTAATCTTGGGGGAGAAACAGACACGGGCACAGAAGTGATTCGTGTCAAGTTTCCTGTTTCTGCGATGGAGGAGCCCAGCTCTTGCAGAAACAAAAGCAATCATAATACTGAGGAGAATTGTCTGATGACTTCCCCCATGAACATGAACATTGGCACGCAGAGTTCAGACTCTGCCTCTGCCGTGGCCGTCATCAGTGAAGGAGCTGCACAACATGATATTGCCCAGTCTCACGACTCTGGTGATTTCATTCATGTTGTCGCTCTGGATAATAATACTGATGTCGCCTCTCGTGCCAAGGAGGAGTTGACTATTAAGTCCTCCTCCATGACCGCGCTGGTTCTTGAAACCGCGCTAGCATAGCCTGCAGAATCCGCTGTGAATGATAAGGCAGTAACCGAGCTTGCTCCTCTTCTTCTCAGCAGCAGCAACGAATCCACGTCAGTCGAGTTGGGAATGGAAAAGCATGCCATCTCAGTCCTCCCTGACAACCTCATTGACAAGAGCAGCCATACCAACGTCAATGAGGTGGATTTGTCTTCATCATCACCAGTCGTTGAGGAGAAAAGCCCAGTGTGGAACAGAATGCCCTCTGTGGCGGAAATCTCGACGACACCTTTGGCATTGATAAAGCCGACGATGAAACAGGCGCCAAAAAGATGATGGTGAAGATGAAAATCATATTGCCAACACCAACCAAGACAGGGACGGTGGCTAGAGATCCTAATAATGGCGCCCGCCCGCTTGGGAAAAACCACGGCGTCATTATACATGAAACATGAACATGATCATGATCATGCACCCGCCAGCCCGAGCAACCATACCAGCGCTGGTGGGAACAACAATCATGACGACGTCGTCACCGCCAAGGACACTGCTGCTCTCTCGATATAGAATATCGTGAAACAGTTCTCCGGACCGGAGGAGGAGCTCGACTACTTCTCCTATTCCGATTCAGATGGCTCTGACAAGAACTACCTGAACGAAGAATTGGACGACGATTCTTCTTCTGACTTTTCGTCCGACTCATCTACCTTTGTCGATGATCCTGACGAAGAAGAAAAATAACAGACCCCAGTCACCTGGACGCGTCTAGAAAATACCTCGTGGGCTCTACACAGTTGGATTGACCAAATCGGTCAAATCTACCTGATTCGCGAGGGGTACACGTCCACTCTGAAAAACAGCCGGGCCAATAGCTGTTCTTGGTCACGGTTCCCTGTCTGCACCGATGGAAACAAAACCATGGTCAGGCAGAGCAGTATAGGACCGGAGCTTCGGCTGACGACGCCAGAAGGAGAGGAGTTTTGTCTCGACGATCTCACCTACTATGTCGATGCTACTTCGTGGGCTGACATGGATATTGACGAGGAGGAGTAGGATGTTATGTTTTTGTTATGTTGTTGTGTGGGAAAAAGTATCATGTGGGAAATGGGATTCGCACCTCAGGGGTTAGTTGGGTAGGTAGTTTGGATTCATGTCAGAGTGATGGGAATGCTCGGAAATGGCCAGGAAGGAAGCCAGGGTGTTGTTGTTATTGGATACCACTGTGGCGGAGATAAGGTGAGGTGGCGAGAATTGACGGGTGTTGGGGTATGCTTTTTTTTTCTTTTTCGTCCCTTGGTTGTGTGAAGTGATTGTGTTGTTGTGATGCGACCGACAACAGCTCTAGGCACACGATTTTTCCTATGCCTATAAATATAAATACTTGGCTCCCCCCTACCCCCAAAATTTCTCTCTTCTTCTTCACCACAAGCATTCTACGTTAACAATGTCAAGTAAATCTCGGTTTCCCCTAGTACTACTAATATTAGGGTTACTGTGACTGTTGGGTCTTGTGGCTCCAGTGACCTTCTTTTTACCGCCGCCAACTTGGAAAACACCGTGACCACCATTATCACAACCAAAGACTTTGGAGATTGCTAGAGTTGACTGTTCTCATAGTCCTCGTAATCTTCATGTTGTTGAGGCCACTGGCAAAGGTGAATCCCCTGGCCAGAGCAACCATACCGGTGCTGGGGAGACTAACCAAGTTGTAGGTTCTGGTAGTGGCGGCGGCGAACTTGCTGAAACGGAATAGCATGCCTTGAAGCTGTTCGCTGCTGCTGCTTCTCCTGAAATTTCCTCCTCTCACAACTGGCCATATGCCGTTGGTAATGATGGGGTGGTCTATTGGTTCTTTACTGGGCCAGACCATGATGACGAAACAGCAGGATACCGTGGCGAAAGCCTTCATGGTCCTGAGTGGGATGTGTTCGCCCAGCTACACCCGGATGGACACGCGTTGCAGGCAGCGGTCCGGAAGGAATTTGAGGCAGCGAGCCCCCACGATGACAAAACTCGAGTCTTCTTTTCGGATGAGGATGAGGATAGTGATGGCGGCCATGCCTTCAGCTCCGACTCCACCAATTCTGAACAAGACTTTGAGTTCGATAACGATGACGACGAGATTGAGTATCTCGACAATCGTCAAATGCCCACGTACTACTCATCCTGTCCTCCTGCCGGTGGTCGGGATTTCAAGTACGGCCTCTGGTCAATCCCAGAAGAGACACCATCCTCTGACTCCGACAGCGATACCAACAGTACCGATTCGGAGATCATTGGATGTGTGCACTCTGGCGATGATGATGACCTATGCCGGCTCTCAGGGAACCCTCCGCTATAGCCGCGCAAACAGCTGCAACTGGGCGAGGTTTCCTGCCAAGCACCTGGTCAAACAGGGTACGGGGCTAGAACTCCGTCTGACTACGCCGGAGGGCGAAGAGTTCTGGTTGGATAGCCTTACCTACTATATCGGTGCCAGTTCCTAGGCTGATATGGATAGCGATGAGGAGTAGGAGTGGGGGGGTGTTTGGCGTGCAGGATTGGGTTGTGGGAATTGGGCTTCGCACCCTGGGGTTGTTTGTTTGGATGAGAGTGTCGGTCGGAAAGGCCATGAAGCTGGGGCACTGGATTAGACACGGGTGTGGGAATTGGCGGTGTTGGGGTGCGCCTTTCCGTCGTTTTGCTGAGTGAAATGATTATGATTGATGTGATTTGTGATGTGATTTGTGATGTGATTTGTGATGTGATTTGTGATGTGATGTGGCTTGCGACGTGACTTTGTTGCTCTCTTGTCCATCTTCTTGTCTGTTCGCCGTATAGGGAAGAGTAATGATGTAATTACAAACCCAGCGGCCTAGTATTTAGGCCCTGAGGGGTATGGATTTATGGTGATGATTGATAACACTGGCCTGTCATGACAGTAATTTAGCTACTTCTGCATTTCGTGCCCCTAATCTTCTGAGACTGGAGTGACGAACCAAATATGGCAACTGTTTCAGCTGCTGATATGTCAGCGGTCCTTCGTACTTTGGTAAGCCTCCATCAACTCTTCCCGTAGTTTCTCGGCCTCCAACAATTAACAATACACCCATGCGACACCAAGAACAAAGCACACATCAAAGCACAAAGAAAATTCAATTCCTACCACAGGGTATCCTTGTCTTCAAGTTCCAAGTCGCTGACTCCACCCTTCCCAAGTCTAGAGTTCCAAGTATCTCCCCACCTTGTAAACAGGATACATAAGTATGATCATGCCGCCCCAAGAACATATTTCCACATGGATAAATGTCAAACATGAGTTTTCCCCAAGGTACATTTCCCAAGTATTGATGTTCCCAGTTCCAATTGAAGTCCATCGAAGCCCATCATCCAATAATAAAACCATGGAAGCCAGAGCAAAGCCATGATGAAACCGGTCCAAGAACCCAACCCAGCAAATGTGTATGTGCGTATGTGTGTATGTGTTCCCCATGATGTCGCAAAAAGGAGTTGCATCCAGAAGAGGAAAAAAAAAACACCAAAACCCTGCTTCCCTCTTGTCATCCGGCTCCGTCATCGGTCTTCCGTCCTTATCCTTTGAGCAGAGCGCCTCATCATCAACCAACCATCCATCCACCGATCCATCCATTTCTATCAGCCAACCAACCAACCAACCTCACATGCATTATAAGGATAATAATGATAACATCAGGGGTATCAAGTAAAACCTTCAATCCAGTGCAGACAAATGGCAAAAGCAAATAGAGAAAGACCCGGTGCGAACTCGACGCGAACCCAGCCGGACAAAGCAAGCTGAAGCCCCCAGCGGGTGGGATGGGTTCATGGAAGCTCGAGACCGAAAAGCTGACGAGTAGTAGCAGCCCCGCCCGGCAGGGTAGCAGCCAGTGCAGTCCAAAAGCAAGCTTCGCTCGCGTCTTTCGTAACAACTCGTCAAGTAGCCCCGGTTCGTCCCGTGTCGTATCGTCTCGGCTCACCGAACATGTTCCTCTCCGCTTCCTCCGAAAAATGTAAACAGGACGCCCACCATATGACATAGATGGAGAGATGAGGAGAATCAAGACAAAAAGGAAATCATCATCACACACCACACATCTCGACAACACCCTCAAGCCGTCTTCGGCTTCTTGTGGGGCGGCGACGACCCGCCGCTGCGCATCCGAACAGTACGCACGGTTCGCAGGAGGTTATTTCTCAAGACACGCTCGCTCCGCTTCGTCACACTGGAACCCAACACGGTTAGCGATCTGGCACCGTTTTCGCCAAGTACAATGCCGAAGGGTTCTTGCAGTTGTTCGTATGTTAAAACGCCGCCAAGCCGAACTCTTGACGACGAATCGCCCTCGTGGAGGCTCTCCTCCGTGTCTTCGCCGTCAAAGATAGACCCTGAGCGTTTATGCTGGACCGTTTCCGTCGGATAGAAGGAATCCGCGTTGTCGTCGACACTGATCACGGAACTACTGTCGTTGTCATCGTGGTTGCCCCCACGGCTACGGGGATTGATCTGAACATCGTGATCGTCGCGATCGTTATGGGTGCCGTGACCCTCGCTGCCATTTCGATTGCTGTTGTCGTTATCTTCGACAGCGTTGCGTGCGGCAGTGCCCCCGGACAAGGTAATGGACGAGACGGGTGTCTCTTGGCGGAAATCGACGCCAAGATGATCATCTGGTGCTTGTGAGCCATCTTGCATGACCACCGCGAGCCATTCTTGTGGCTCAGTCAAGTCGGCGAGGTACCGGGTCAGAGTGAGAGGGCCCTCAGATTCTTCGCTGAGTCTGGGGGGAAACTCTGGTGTACGTGGTGACAAGACAGTGTCTAGCGGTAACGGCGGTGGTGGTAGTTCGGCAATGTCTGTCTCGTCAATGACAACAGTGGCGTCACTTAAAGCCGGCGAGCCGGGACCGGATCCGGGAAAGGGGACAAAGTCGATATACGGAACCGCGCACGGAGCGACGACACTGGACATCCGGTACGCGATCCGTTCATGGCGTTCTTCTGTCGTCTTGTACCATCTGAGCGGCGGCGGGTCGCGGGACTCCTCACCATGCTCTTTCTCAGCGTAGTCAAGCGTAGAGAGGCCATGCGCGACTTCGGCAGGCGGAGAAGCTGAGTCCAGGTGGAGGAAATAGTCCTCCGGTATTAGATGCTCAAAAGATGAACCGGGCGAGGGAGGACCTGCGGCTGCGGGTGGTGGCGTCGCCGACCAAAACCACGGGCGACATGTTACACTGCAGCCCAAGTTAGAACCCGAAAGCGCCACCACTCGCCGGAGCATGGTCTGTGTCCGATGCGGCAAGCAAAAGTGACAGATGGGAAGAACTTGCCTCTTCTCGTTGACGTCGATCGAGTCGAAGCTGATGCAAGACTCGGCATCAACCGAGTCCCGTCTGGGAACTTTGGAGGACTCGTGGTGAATAACGACGTCGCGGTCGAGGGCGACGCCAAAGAACTCGATAGCATCGAAAGCTGCCATGGTGACACAGATGGCAGCGACGGTCGGGTGCTTACATGGCACGCGGGGGGTCGGGCGGAGGTTTTTAAAGTCGTGTGTGTGTTGCGTCGGGAGTGATGCAAGGCGCCCGTCTGCTGTCTCGGTCAATCGGCGGAGCGGCGGAGCGATGGGGGAGCGGGTAGCGACAGCGAGAGCGACAGCAGCATTGAGCATCCAGCACCTGAACACGCAGCACGCAGCACCAAAACCGTCCCGTGGATGCGGCTGGCGTGGGCAGATGTCGCTGACTGGATCCGACCCGGCGAGCTGGTGAGGAGGGCCAAAGGAAGAGAGAGGAAAAGTGGTGAGGGCGCGGAAGAGGTTTTCGCTTCGGGTTGGCTGGCTTCACTGTTCAGGTTTCTTGCACTCCTCCAGAGTCGCTTTGGGGGGCGGCCGCAGCGCGAGCCGACAGGGGGGGCCATCCATGGCGGCATCTAATTTGGTGCGGGCAAGGCGGGGAGGGGCCCGAATGCAGGGGATGCAGGTGAAGGAAACGCCCCAAGCCCAAACGGGGAAGCATCCGGGTGGAAAGGCCAGCAGCAATGACGCAGGCGGGAGCGCTTCCGGTGGTTCGCACCCACGGTCCGCAGGAACAGAGGAAGGCAAAAAACCCTAACTCCAGGTTCAGGCGAGCTGTTCCGGTCTAGCGCCCCGCTTCTCCACCAATGACAGCGGCTCGTGTGCCTCGAAAGGCTTCGGCACGGCACGGGGAGCTTCGGGACACACCCTGAGAGCACTTAGACGGAGCCTGCCAGTGGAGGATTGCCAGAGCGCTGCGGCCAGACCAGACCTTGCTCTTGTGGTTTTTTGTTGCGCTGGTTGGCTGGTGCGCATCAAAATGACAAGTGTCAACCCTCGAATTTCACGTTTCGTTGCCGGCCGGCGACATTTGCAAAAACTTTTTTGCAATTTACACCTTCCTTTTTGGCAAACGCACATTTCTCATGTTTTTTTGTTTTTTTTCCCAAGCCAAAATGACAACTCATTTCTAATCTGGGTCCTCTGACTTTCCATATCTGCAACCTGCAGCCGCGCAAGGCGTCCAACGGCACGCCAACTAAACACCGACAGCTTGGCTCTGGGTCACAGTTTGCTGCAACCAGCTCGCATGATTATCACGTCCTCGACAAACGCGGCCATCCCATTTCTGGTCAGCGCACCCACTACGTCGGGTCCGAATTGCCGCATCCACATTCCCAATTCCACAAATTACGCCAGCCATTTCACGCAGCTGCTCATCAGGCTCGCTGTCAATTGGCTGGCACCCCTCCCCCTCATTCCTGCTGTCAGCACCATCCCCCTCCTTTTTCCTCATCACACACCCGTCTTCGGACCCGACGTTATGGGAAGAGCTGCCAGTCCCTGCAGCCCTCACATCAAGGCAGTATCCCGAACCGCCCCTTTGGAGTGGCGGTCAGAAAATGATCGATGCGCTTAACCATCCGGTCGGGTCCATAGTCACTAACTTGTTCGCATTGGCGTCGCATTTGCAATGTTTCGTAGTTATTATTTTCTGTCCGGAGTTTTGCTGTGGAGTCGCAGACCGGTCACCGAAGGAAGTGCTTCAAAACCCGCCAACGCTGCCGCCGCCGCAGACACGCAGGTGACGAGACGGGAACGCGGGGCATTTTTTGGTGACAGTCACATTTCTTTCCCCGCCGATCCATTCCAGTGTACACCTGTTTGCCAGCCCGCTCCTCCACGCTCAGGTATTTCGCTTTTCGGCACAATTTCCCCAAAACTCCCTGTCCGGTCACCGTCCGTTCCTTGTTTGCTCACCTTTTGCAACTGCCGTCCAGCCGGTCAGGCACAGTTACACACGGCAGGTAGGCAGCACGACCAGCCACCAATTTCGCATTTGTTTCCAGATGGTTGAGAAGGAAGACAAAAAAAAAAAATAATCTCCACCCCGGACCCAGTGCCGCGGCGCAAAGTCAAACTAACCTTGCCAAGAGACGGGAGCCAGATTAGCTTTCAGGGTGGAGACAAGCATTGTTAGCGTGAGACTTGACATTTTACACCGAGGGAACAATAAAAATGATCTCGCCAAATCGAAGGTATGGGAGACTAAACTCGTGAAACTTAGGATACAGCCCTAAAAACAAAATTTTTTTCAGCAGACGGGTGAGATGAGCCCGCGGAGTTGAGTTTTGAAAGACGGATATCTCGACTGTCTGACTCTCCAGCATGTGTGATTGTGCGTGTGTCTGTCTGTCTGTCTCACACTAACATCCCTCCAGGGATCACGACTCCTAAAACTGCCAGACCGGTCACCGCTAGTTCCTTCAACTCCCTTACCCCCCTTCCCTTCCAGGGGTGTGTACCCACTTATAAACGCCATGTTCCAATCCCTCGGGTCCCTAAAGTGTCGGGGGGTCGGTGGCCGGTCTGTCGGCGGGTCCCGCGGCAGTTCTGTTCTGTTCATCACAGTTTCACAAGAAACGCAAAAAGAAAGATTTGCCTTGGTTTCCGTGTTTTCTGTGTATGTTGCCCGTCTCACTTGCATACAATGTAATGCATACAATGTAATCCACATGCATGTCTGTCTGGTGGATGCCGGCCCTTTTTTCCTTCGCTTTTTAATTCCTTGTTTTCTAGTGTCATTTATTTTTTGTCAATCACTTGCCGTTTTGTCAAGCTTCACCCGCCCGCTCGCGTGGGATGGATGTGCCCGGGGATTAATGTGCCCGGAGGTAGGTCCATGGGATATCCGTAGGATATGATGGGACATGGATGTGATGGGGATTGGGAATGGGAATTCTCCCCGCTTTCTTCATCTCCCTGGTTCTTCACCTCCCTGGTTCTTCATCTGCGCTGGCCCTTTGTGCTGGAGATCTGCGCTGGAGCCGGGACTGGGGCTGGAGCTTCCTCCGGAAATACTCCATTCTGGGCGTTCAGGTGTCGGGCGGCGCAACTGGGCCATCTCACTGCATATAACACATATGCAAGCAACATGGATCCTACGACCCAGCGCAATGGGACTTGCCCCCCCTCCCATTCGTCTCTCATCCTCCTCCACCCCCTTTTCTTTTAAACCTTTTCGCAGCACTTTTTTTGGCCGGGGGGGGCGTGCCGAGGCGAGATTGGGCTTTGACTGCGAGCAAGCAGTTGAGGCAGGCAGGCAGGGCAGGCAGGCTGCATGCACGCACGTGTGTGCGCGGCCCAGTCCCGGACAAATTCGCAAAGCGACATCCACAATACTAAAAGAGGGGGTGTCTGAGATGTGGGCGTGTATGTACGAGCAAAGTCCAGACCTGGAAGGAGCCGAAGGAAGACAATTCATGGTGTGCCTACACGTACTGTGAGAAGTACATACATAAAACCTGTGGTCGTGTACCGGCAAGGGTTTGGCAGGCTGTTCGCGAGGGTTCCGAGTGCAGAAATCTGACTTGTACCTGGCACTTGTACCTGCCGGTGCGCACCTGGCCGTATGGGGGTTTACTTTCGCTCGGAACCGCAGTAAAAATTCGTACTACCAACTAACGTATCTGCACAATCCTCATGCAAGACGCTCCATCATGTGTTCCCAAGTCCATATTCCCGGTAACCATACATACCACCACAGGCTGACAAAACACTTGCAGCAAAACTTGCTCACACCCACTAACGCGCCTTTCACGGAGGAAAGCAAGGTCTTTACCCCCCTCCTCCGCCACCTAGATGCAAGAATCGCGTCAGTATTGCATGAGATGGTGCCGACAAGGCAACTGAGGGATAAAACCAAACGGTGAGCTGGCAAGGAAGGTAATACTCACATCCACCACCGCCGCCTCCTCCCCCTCCACCACCACAACCTCCACCGCCTCCTCCCGAAGACCCTCCACCGCAACCTCCTGATCCCCCGCAGCCGCCACCACATCCACCACCGCAGCCTAGTGGTACATTAGCATGCCACGTAATGCCATTGTTAGACCCGGGACGAGATACTTACCCCCTACACCCATGCCCCCACAACCTCCAGGCCCTCCACAGGCTCCTGCAGCGACACCACCCCTGTGATATGCGGTCAGCTTTTTCTCTAAGACGTCATGGCTAGTCTAGTAATCGGCCTTATCTCGGGCTGGCGTAGTTGGTCTGAGAGGTGCTCCAAGAACAGACATGGACAAGAGGAGTGGCCAGACAACTTATCAAGGCGAGAATCGGCAACGACCCATGATCCGTCATCACAACAGACCAGACCAAGGTGCAAATAATAGTAGAGAAAAGAACATACCCACAAGTGCCCGCTGCACACGACCCCGTCGCGCCAGCTGCACAAACCGCCACATACCCCGGATAGGCACCGTAGTACATTCCCGGCGTCCACCACATGGGATACATGTATGGTCCATAATACACATACGGGTAACCCCAATGGTCGTAATACTGCTCACGAGGGGGAATAGTCCGTCCACGCTTGGTTGCACGTCGCTGGGCCTTGTCATAGGCAGCGTTAATACGTTTCTGTTGCATAGCGACAATTCTGCGTTCGAACTGGGCAAGACGAGAGGGGCCAGCGGGAGTGGATGGGTCGATGGTTCCTTTGACTGAGTTGTGTGCCGAGATATGGGCCGAGTTGGAAGGAGGGTGAAGGGCGGCAGCACCGGAAGTGTGGAAGCTTTCGGCCAGCCGCTCGTGGGTGGAGATGCCGAGAAAAGAACCGACAGGGTTTATAATAGAGGTCCGGACAGCTGTCGTTGTATAGTTAGATATCTTCACTTGTATTGCCATCGTGGGCAGCGGAGAGGGACAAACCTTCACAATACCAACAGGTGCATTCGGAGTATACCTCCCCGTACTTGTCCTGGTAGGCCTTGCTGGTCCACTCAAAGTGGGTACTGAGAGCATCTTCATCAATCTTGTCGTCGTGGTCGATGAACCGGGACGTCTTGGCCACAGTTGCGTCGTAGTACGAGACCGGACTGAGTTGGGAAGTATGCCACGCAAGGTCAATATCAAGTGTCGGCACAGCGACGTGCTTAGGGTTCTCTGCCATCAGCGTAATGAAGCGGTCATACTTGATCAAGAGACGGTCCATGGTGGCGCGGGCCGTCGGGCTGTGAAGCCAATCGAGCTTGGCCATCTTTTCAGCGAAAATTCCCTGACGCATGACAGCAGCACATAGGTCCAGAGCAAAGGGGGAAAAGTTGTCCCAGTATCGCGACATCATCTTCCGGACGCAGACACGGGACTTGGGAGGAAGCCGGTACTTGTTTGTTCCCGGGGCCCAAGCTACGCCATCAACGGTGCGCACCAAGTTGCGGTCGGCGACGATCTTTTCGATCTCGGCTCGGACGTGTTGCATCGTGGGCTGCGCAGGCCCGGAGGTTATCAGATCGACGATCTTGGTGCGAATAGAGTTGCAGCCACTCTTGAGAAGACGATTAGGGAATGTCCTCGGTTGCCTCAACTTTTGGCTGCTGTTGCCCGTCAGCGGCTCCGGACGGCCTGTCAATGGGTCCAGGACAGTGCCCGGCATAGGTCGATTATCGGGGCCGATCAAGCAACGGGCGTCGGCGACAAACTTGGAAACACAAAGAAGCTCCTTGCAAATCATGATGCCACAGTTGGCGCAGGCGTATTGCAGGTTACCGTCGCCATAGCCGTTGCCGATCAGGTCCGGTGTGACGCCTTCCCATTTGATATCTTCTGGGCGGGAACATGTAGTCCAAGGGACCTGTAGATGGGTTCCGCAGCGGGGGCAACTCATGTCCTTGACTAGAGGGTCATCTGCGTTTTCCCAGGCACGACCCGTTTTGGCTACCCATTGCGCCTTGGTCTCGTCGGACACGTTGTAAGAAAAGTTTGTGTCGATGACTCTGTGGACTAGTTCCCATGGCATTCCAGAGGCCCACAGATGACGAAAGCCGTACAGAATCGAGTCCTCCAGATAGGCGCGGGGATTAAGCATGTGAGTATGCCATACCATGAGCACATCTGAAGGTGTCAGTCGGCTGGTGAACATTCTGGTTGAGAGACAAACTCACCAAGTGGGGGAAGCATCTGCTCGTTCCAATGCATCACGGGCGAGGCAGGCGGAGGATCCGTGAAACGAACATACCCCGTGGTTGTAAATTCCTGCATCATATCATCTTCACGCAGCGGTTCCCCCCTGAAGGTCCTCCACCAGGCCTCGTATCGCTCGACGGCGCGGGCGACAAAGAGAGCCCAGCGCTTTTCGCGGATCTGGCTCAACGTGTGCAGTTGCTTGTCCTTGAGTTTCTCCGCGATCGGCTTCTCCGTCTTGTCGTCGAGCGGACCGGCGAGGCTGTCCCATAGGCCAAACAGGCCATCGGTATAGCCGACATCCTCTTTCATCGACTGGATGGCAAAGAGAAGCTTGAGGTGGGCAAGGCAAGAGTCGGCTGTGGCATTTGCCGGACCGGGAGGAAGCGATAATGTCTCGAATGCCGCAGTGAGATTTACAATCTCGTCCTGGACGTCGGGGGCCGCATCGACGACAGTATTGTTCCCCGTGGCCCTGTATGCGGGCGGGGGGGCGGATGCGCCGGTTGTTTGGTCGGAGGTGTTCTGACTCGAGCTGAGCCTGGACGTGCCCAGCATGCTGAGAGGGGATGCTGCGTTGGGCATGTCGACGATGCGCAGCCAGATATCGATGGCAGCGTTGGAGAGATTGTTTGTTGATGGAGCGGGGTGATGTTCGACCTTTAAATGCGGCCCAAAAACGTAACGGCTGACGTTGCACAGCGGATATCGCTTTGTCTCACCGCTGTCCTCGTGTACAAGGCCATGTAGTAGAAACCGGTGATACCGGCTGTTTGCAGATGGACGATGGGTTGAAATACTGCCTTTTGCAATGCCTCAGAGGATGTGGGCAGTCTGCGGAGGCTGTGCACGAGGATGGTAGGTGCATCGGTGCCAGATCGGGCGTCGGTGCCGTGCTTGCCCAATCATGAGTTTGAGCGATCGGCAGGTGATTTTCGAGATGAGCAAGCAATCCGAACCCGCCAGACTGGTGCACCTGTCTCATTCGCCAACTCGCAGCGGAATCTGCCACAGGTGCGGCACAGCCACTGCGCTCTGTCGTTCGCGATCGCAGGCTAGCTGCTGCGACAGGCAGATGCTATTCAGGTCCAGAAACCGCCCCCCTTTCAGCGATGATGGGAGTCTGGCTCAGTCTGATTAGCTTGATTGCACCGACCAAGTCCTACAACTTCAACAACAGGTGCAAACCAGCTATGAGCGTGCCGAAGAGATAGCTGTCAATCAATCGGACCTCTATCTTCAACCGACTTTGCCGTTCTTGACGTGTTTTTGCAGAACCAGACAAGGGAAGATGCCATTGATGAAAATCACACCGAATTCTCATCAGGGAACTGTCACTGACAGAACTTCCGGCTTTAAGCAAACGACTTTCCGCGAGAGACTATCCGGTAGACACTGTGGGTCCAGAACCATGATTTCGGCGAGTTAACCGTTCTTGGCGTTTCTCGATGAACATGTTCGCGTGCAGCCCCCGACACTCGGCAGATGGATCCTCATGATAACTCCTGAAATGAAACCAAGATTCAACATCAATGGCAACCTTCCTTCCGGGACCAAGAGTCTGATTGACAAGCTTCCTCGAGAACTGAGTCCGATTGACAAGCTTCCGCGCGAGAACTGAGTCTGATTGGTCCCGACATGTCGGTGGCTGGAAGTGCTTGGCGCGGGGGAGATTCTTCTTGAAGTGGGATTTAGCGATTGCGTGATAGCTCTAGCCCCTCACGCAATCAATCCCTGCTATAGCTTCCTACCCTCACTCCCTCCACTCAAAACTAACGACGATCCCAGCTCTCAGAGACGCCAAAAAATCAGGGTCTCCTGGTTGATCGAGCGAGCCAATTGATTGCGTTGTGTGTCGTGCCGTGTTGAGCCGCGTCAATCGCCGTCAAAATGTCGTCCTCGTCGGATCTCGTCACGGTTGTCGTGGTCCCTTCGCCCTTCGCCAACATAACCCCACTTTACGAGGTCGATCCCGACGCCGACGTGCTCCTCATCGTTCCGCCAAACAGCAAACCCTTTGCGCCCTGGGACGAAGCGCTTCCCAATGGTGTCAATGGCGTCAATGGCGTTGGCGCGAATTCGTCAGCGGCAATCAATTCTCCCTTGGGGCTGCGCATAAAGGCCTCATCCCGCCATCTCGCCCTCGCGTCCCGTGTCTTTCGAAATAGGATCCAGCATGCCAATTCGAAGCGCAATAGTACCCAATCCGACGGGCGCATTCATCTCACGCTTGCTGAGGGCTTCGATCCTAAAGCCGTATCGATTGTGCTGAACGCCATCCATAGTCGGGGTTCCAAAGTACCACGCGCCGTCGAGCTCGAGACGCTCGCTCAAATCGCGCATTTCGTCGATCGTCTCCAGCTGTATGATGCTGTCGAGATATATGCGGATCGGTGGATCTCTAAGCTGGAAGACAAGCTCGGCGAGGCGTACGATCGGGATTTGGTGCTGTGGGTCTACATCAGCCATGTGTTCCGACGACCCGAGGTATTCAAGGCCGTGACAAAGGTGGCGGTTGCGCATAGTTCGGGACCGCTGAGGACTCTGGGGTTGCCGATCCGGGAGAAGATTATCCGTAGGTCCCCGTCGTCGTCGTCGTCGTCGTCGTCGTCGTCGTCGTCGTCCCCCTTTAATGTCTGGTTGCTGGGCGATTGATTTGATTGATTGATTCAATTCTGACGTGGCTGTCGTTTCCAGGCGACATTGATGCGCAACGACAGGCTCTGCTCTCTCAGACGCTGGATATCCTCCACTCGACCCTTGACGAGCTCACTTTGGGGAACTTGGCGTGTTCGAAATATAACTGCGACACTTATCTCCTCGGCGAGCTGATCAAGACGCTGCATAAACCACGGCTGGTATGGCCGAGGCCAGCAAAACCGTTTGTCGGGGTGAGCCACTCGGCGGTTGTTGATGCTGTCAACTCCAGCGCCGAGTTCCGCCCGCGAGAAACTGTCCCCGTGGTTGGACTCTGGGGAACACCGGTGAACGTGACGAAGTTGCCGAATCGCAAGCGCAAGAGCCCCGTGGAGCAGCCGATTACGCCGGAATCATCGCCTGAGCCTGCGCCTAGGAGTCGGAGCAGCTTGGACTCGCATGTTTGCGATGCCCGGAAGCTGGTTCGCCGGCTGGAGGGGCTGGATGGGCTGGAGGAGGGCATCGTGGGGCTGGAGCTGGAAAGCGAGCGCGGCTTCAAGCTTTATTAGGATGTGCGGTCGCTCGGTCGGTGGCAATCTTTTTTTGTGCGAATCTATCAGCAGAGCTTGGTGTTAGTGAATACCCGCATTTGTAACTTGATAGAAGCATTTCCATCTTTTTTGTCAGGGTTAGGTATCTATCACCGTTGGTTTTTGAAAGGGGAAAAACAAGGGGGGGAGGAAATCAAAAATCTCAAAAGAGCACATACCTATTCCAACAAGGTCCTCTCCCTGTTTATATCGTTCTCTCCAAATCCTTTTTTTTCCCCGGAAATTCACAACAGCGTCTCCGCATCCCCTGACGACGACGAGACTGACTCTTCCTCTGACAAAGTCGAAACAACCGTCGTACAATACGGCGGCCGGTATCCCCGTGGCAAGGTTGTCGGAGGCCTTTCCACCACCGAAACGGGAACAGACACAGACACGGGGATACCGGCGGACACACGAGCTGGGACAGGGCCAGACGCTGGGACGGGGCCAGACACAGGGACGGGGACACGGGCCGGCCGCATTCCCACTCCCACCCCTACTCCCACCTCTGCTGCCCTCGCACTCGCACTTGCAGGCTCTCTCCACCGCACCACCAACTGGGGGGGCCGGGGTTGGGGCCGCGGTTGATGCCGGTGCGGAGGGACGGCAGGAGGGGCGACAGAAGCAGGAGGAGGAGCAGGACTAGGAATTTGTCCGGGTGACCGTGGCCCCATCACCGCTGGGCGAGCTACCACGGGG
>Ga0247760_1001539_pt1 | contig 20917 bp, 21 predicted proteins | sample UWRJL171409R4_FD_179936 | JGI IMG/M metagenome (GOLD analysis project Ga0247760, IMG submission 179936) | Plant litter microbial communities from Arlington Agricultural Research Station in Wisconsin, United States - UWRJ-L171-409R-4 | ecosystem: Environmental > Terrestrial > Plant litter >... | reverse complement strand
CCTCGAGTCGCAGATCGCGATCGTGGGCGGCCAGTCCGGTGTCTCCGAGCAGTCGAAGGCGATCGTCGCCCTCGCCGAGGCGATGGCCCGCACCGGGCGCGCTCCGGCCACTCCGGTGGGCGTCCTCTCCCAGCAGATCGACCCCGCGTCGCTGCCGAAGGATGTCAACGGGCTGCCGGTGCTCGGCATCTCGGACGACACCCTGCAGCCGCTGCCGTTCGATCCGACCGGCGCGTTCCTGCTCGCGGGTCCGCCGGCGAGCGGCCGCACGAACGCCCTGCGCTGGCTTATCCGCTCGGTGGACACCACCGTGCCGAAGACCACTAAGTTCTACATCGGCAACTCCCGCTCCGTGATCGGAACCCTGCCCGGGTGGGAGGCGACCGCGCGCACCATCGAGGACGCCACCGACCTCGCGAAGGAGATCACGGCGATGGTCGCCGATCCCTCCACCAAGGGCAAGGTCGTCATCGTCCTCGAGCAGATCGCCGACTTCCTCAGTACGCCGGCCGACTCCTCGATCGTGGAGCTCATCAAGGCCGTCAAGCGCTCCGACCACTTCCTGATCGCGGAGTCCGAGACGAGCCAGTGGGGCTCGTCCTGGCCGATCCTGGGCGAGGTGAAGTCGGCGCGCACCGGCTTCCTCATCACGCCCGACGGCATCGAGGGCGAGACGATCCTCAAGACCGGACTCCCCAGGGTGTCCCGCAACGACTTCCCTCCGGGTCGCGGTTACTTCATCGCGCGTGGCAAGGCCACCCGCGTGCAGCTGCCGCTGTTGGGAGAGTGAGGGAAGTTCGACATGGGGAGGGGTGCCCATCGACCTCCGTTCGACCCGTGGATAGATTCATAACCACTAGCCCGCTCCCGTAGCGGGGAACAACACAAAGGAGCACCACAATGGCTAACCTCAACGTCACCTACGACGACCTCCGCGACGCTGCCCGTCGCCTCACCTCGGGCAAGGAAGACCTGCAGCAGAAGCTCACCGACCTGAGCAACCTGGTGCACCAGCTCACCGCTGAGGGCTTCCAGGCCGAGCAGTCGTCCGCCGCCTACCGCGACTCGTTCGAGCAGTTCCGCTCGGGCACCTCGCAGGCCATCGATGGCCTCGACGGACTCAGCAGCTTCCTCGTCTCCGCTGCGGACACCCTGCAGCAGACCGACGAGGGTCTCGCGAACGCGATCCGGGGCTAGTGACCACGCCGGTCCCCGTTCGCGGGGACCGGCGCTCTCACCCCACCACTTCCACCCCACACACGACACGGAAAGGACCAGGACATGTCAGCCGACAAGATGACCGTCGACTACGACGATCTCGCACAACTCGAGACGCGTCTCACCAAGGTGGTGAACGTGCTCAACTCCGAGCTCGAAGCCACCGCTGTTCTCGCGGCCAACTGCGGCGACGCAGGCCTCGGAGTAAAGATCATCGCCTTCGGGCAGTCCTGGAACAAGCACCGTTTCGACATTCGCGACACCCTCGAGTGGCTCCGCGACTCGGTCAAGAACATCCACACCACGCTCGAGGAGACCGACGCGACTCTCGCGGCCGGCCTCACCGCGCCCGCGACTCCCACGCCGACTCCCGGCCCGTCGCCGACCCCGAAGTGAGCGGAATAGCACATGGCTGACATCGTCCCGCCGCCGCTGAGCGGCGATACCGACACGATCCGATCGTTCACCCAGACCTACCGCAGCACCGCCACGGCGCTGCGCCAGGCGGCTGTCGAACTCCTCGCCCTCTCCAACGACCAGGTCACGGTCAGCCAGGCGGTAGACGAGATCCGCGAGAAGGCCACCCAGGCGTACACCGCGACCGAGAAGGTCGCGACCCGCTACGAGGGCGCGGCAGACACGTACTACGCCTACCGCCAAGCACTCATGGATGCCCAGACCAAGGCCAACCAGGCGCGCGGCCTGATCGACAGCAACAACACGAACGCCGCTTACTGGCGCAAGCGCAAGATCCAGCTCATCGCGACGGCATCCGTCTCCGCTGCCACCGACCCGGAGTTCCCCAAGGACCTCAAGGAAGCCAACGACAAGGTCGCCGACTTCGACGCCGACTACCAGTCCGCGATGGCGCAGTACAACCAGGCGGTGGAGGACAAGGCCACGGCCGTGGCCATCGCCATCGCCGGGCTGGACACCGCGGCCTCCGAGGCCGGTCTCAACGACAATTTCTTCGAGGGCCTCGCCGGCATGGCGCAGCAGCTCTACGAGCTCGCGCAGAAGTACCTCGCGCCCCTCATCGAGAAGCTGCGCGACCTGCTCGAACTCATCAAGAGCATCGTCGACATCATCTCGCTCATCGTCACGATCCTCGCGATCTTCATACCGGCACTCGCGCCGCTCGCCGCGGCACTGACGCTGGTGTCGCTCGCGCTCAGCGTGCTGGTGCTCGCCTGCTCGCTCGTGCTCTTCGCCCTGGGCAAGGAGTCACTCGGACGTGTGGTCGGCGACCTGATCGGCGTCGTCGTCGGCATCGTGACCTCCAAGCTCGGCGGCTCGGGTGCCGCCCACGCCGCAGAGGGTGTCGTGGCCGGAGCTGGGCAGACGTTCAGCCAGGTTGCGGCGGCCAACGGCGGCAAGCTCGTCACCGTGGTCGACGCGCTCGTCGAGGTCACGGCCAAGACCGGAACCGAGACGCTGATCGACCTCGGCGTCGGAACCGCCCAGCACCTCGCGAACACCGGCCTCGACATCACGGCCGACCAGTTCCCCAACGCCAACGGGCAGCCCGCGGGCACCGAGGGCGTCGGACAGGTCGGCGGTGTCACGTGGGACTTCAACTCCTTCACCGACCCGAAGGACCACGTGGTCTTCGCGGCCGACACGGCGCTCGGGTTCATCCCCGGGTACTCGGAGGTCTCCGGATTCGTCGAGAACGTCGGCGGCTACGTGAGCATCGACGGGGTGTTCGAGCTCGACCTGAGCCCGACCAGCAACATCTACGACGCGGTGGTGGGGTCATGACCGACATCAGCACCGATCGGCCCGCCGCCTACGCTCTCACCGTCCCCGCCAACTGGTACCTGCTGCCGGAGGAGGGGGAGGACCCGGAGGCACGCTTCCAGGAGATCCTCGTCCAGCTCGAGGCCGGTCCCGAAACCGCGGCCGCACTGCGGCCGGCGTTCGGGCAGCTCCTGGAACTCGCGAGCGTTCTCAAGCCCGGCCAGCGCAAGACCTACGGGTTCGTTGCCAGCGCCGAGCGCGGCGTCGCCGACGCGATCATGAGCTTCCGCCTGACGAGTGTCACCGCCGATGCCTACGGCGAGTACCTCGCCGCGGTGGAGACGGCGAGCACCGGCGCGAGCATCCGCGTCGTCAACCGCGAGGTCGCGGAAGCACGTGTGCCTGCCGGTCGCGCCGTCGTGCTCAACGACGTGCTCGCGCTCGACGACCAGCAGGGCATAGTCTCGCCGGCGCTCGAGAGGGCCATCGTCGCGGTGTTCCTCGACACCACCCCGGTGCTCTTCGAGGTGTACGTGTCGACCCAGAACCTGGGTCGCTTCCCCGACATCGCCGAGTTCGCCCTCGAGATCGCGGGCGGTTACCTGCCCGAGCCTACAGAATGAGTTCCATGACGACCACCCAGACGCTCCGCTTCAACCTGCCGGGCAAGTGGGCGCGCATCGACCTCACCAGCGAGGCGTCGAGCCGGGCATCCATTCGCCGTCTGCTCGACCAGGTCACGAACAAGCGCGACGACCTCGCGGGCGTGCGCGCCGAGCTGCGCGGTCGGTTCCAGAAGGCCGCCGACCTGGCCCGCGAGGGTGGTGCGGTGGACATGCGCATCGCCCAGGAGCTCGCCAAGGGCGTGCCCCTGCCCGCGTGGGCGACGCTGTTCGAGCCGACCATCGAGGACGAGGACTTCGCGCGCCTCGGCATCACCGAGCTCAAGCAGGTGCTCGACATGGGTACCCGCACGAGTGCGCCCGTCGGCACCAAGGAGATGGACAGCGACAAGATCGTGGCCATCCGGCAGTCGTGGCGTCGCACGTCGCACGTGGTCGAGGGCGAGGTCGAGCGGGACTTCGAGATCGTCGAGGCCGACTACTGGCTGGCCGCCGGCAACCCCAACCGCGTCGCGCTGCTGACCTTCTCGACGGCGTACGCCGACTACGAGGAGGAGATGCTCGCGCTGTTCGACGCGGTCGTCGGCACCATCCGCTGGCAGTCGCCGGACGAGGCGGCTGAAGAGGAGTCGACCCCCGCCGAGTAATCCTCGGCGTCCCGGCGCGGTAACATCGAGGCCGGGACAGCAGGGGAGGCAGCATGTCGGACGACGGGTTCATCGGTCTGCCTCCGGGCATCCTTCCGGTCTCGCCCGACACCGATTCGTCGACCGTTCGTCGTGAACGACCGGAGCGCGCGCGCACCGAGCGCCCCGAGATCGTGTTCTTCCCGGCTGGCGCTGCGCCGGCTCCCGCTCCGGTCGCGCCCCCGGTGCCAGAACCGACAGCTGCGCCGCCTGCGCCACCTCCCGCGGTCCAAGCGCCCCCGCCTTCGCCGCCAGCGCCCGAGGTCGACGACGAGACGCGCGCGGTGCCCTCACGGCACGCCGCGCCCTCCTGGCGGCTCTCCATCCCCGGTCACGACGAGGTCGTACTCGACGGCGTCCTGTTCCTGGGGCGAAACCCGGTGGCGACGGGCGGGCACATCGGCGCGCGCGTGCTCGCCATCGACGACTCGAGCAAGTCCGTCTCCAAGACCCACGCGATGCTCGAGGTCGATTCCGCCGGCCTGTGGGTGCACGACCTCGACTCCACGAACGGGGTCTGGGTGGTCCCGGCGGGCCAGGACGCCATCGAGGTGGTGCCCGGAACCCGAGTCGCGGTGCCGGCCGGCGCCGACCTCGAGATCGGCGACGTCGTGATCCAGATCGAGCACTCCTGACACACCGCGGTCCCGCGTTCGCCGAGTGATACTCTCAAGACATGCGTTTCGATCGACTCCTTCTTCGTCGCCGCGACGAGGCCTAGTCTCCGGCCTCCCTCGTCGCGGAGTTGTGGCGTGGCTGGGCCCATCGATCGAAGAAGGACAGCACTGTGACGAACATCAGCGATACGCAACGAACCCCTCGCACCCTGGCCGAGAAGGTGTGGGATGACCATCTGGTCGTCAAGGGCGAGGACGGCAACCCCGACCTCATCTACATCGACCTGCACCTCGTGCACGAGGTCACCAGCCCGCAGGCCTTCGACGGCCTCAGGCTGGCGGGCCGCCCGGTGCGCCGCCTCGACCTCACGATCGCGACCGAGGACCACAACACCCCGACCCTCGCGATCGACCGCCCGATCAAAGACCTGACGAGCCGCCTGCAGATCCAGACGCTGCGCGACAACTGCGCCGAGTTCGGCGTGCGGCTGCACCCGCTCGGTGACATCGAGCAGGGGATCGTGCACGTGGTCGGCCCGCAGCTCGGCCTCACGATGCCGGGCATCACGGTCGTCTGCGGCGATTCGCACACGAGCACCCACGGCGCCTTCGGTGCGATGGCGTTCGGCATCGGCACGAGCGAGGTCGAGCACGTGCTCGCCACGCAGACCCTGCCGCTCGCCCCGTTCAAGACGATGGCGATCACGGTCGAGGGCGAGCTGCGCCCCGGCGTCACGGCGAAGGACATCATTCTCGCCGTCATCGCCCAGATCGGCACCAACGGCGGCCAGGGCTACGTGCTCGAGTTCCGCGGCAGTGCGATCCGCGCGCTCTCCATGGAGGGCCGCATGACGATCTGCAACATGTCGATCGAGGCCGGCGCCCGCGCGGGCATGGTCGCCCCCGACCAGATCACGTACGACTACCTCAAGGGCCGCGCGCACGCCCCCGAGGGCGAGGACTGGGACGCCGCGGTCGAGTACTGGGACACCCTCGCCACCGACGACGACGCGGTGTTCGACGCCGAGGTCTACCTCGACGCGAACACCCTCGAGCCGTTCGTCACCTGGGGCACCAACCCCGGGCAGGGCGTCTCGCTCAGCGAGCCCGTTCCGAACCCCACCGACTTCGCCGACCCGAACGACCGCGCGGCGGCCGAGCGGGCCCTCGAGTACATGGACATCGAGGCGGGCACCCCGATGAAGGACATCCGCGTCGACGCGGTCTTCATGGGCTCGTGCACCAACTCGCGCATCGAAGACCTGCGCGCGTTCGCGAGCATCATCCAGGGCCGGAAGAAGGCCGACGGCGTGCGCGTCATGGTCGTGCCGGGCTCGGCGCGCGTGCGTATCGAGGCCGAGGCGGAGGGCATCGACAAGATCGTCGAGGAGTTCGGGGCCGAGTGGCGCTTCGCGGGCTGCTCGATGTGCCTGGGCATGAACCCCGACCAGCTCGCTCCGGGGGAGCGCTGCGCGTCCACTTCCAACCGCAACTTCGAGGGCCGGCAGGGCAAGGGCGGTCGCACGCACCTCGTCTCGCCGCTCGTGGCCGCGGCAACGGCCATCCGTGGAACCTTGTCGAGCCCGTGGGACCTGGAGAACAGCCCACTGCCCGAGACGACCGCGAAGGTCGGTGCCTGATGGAGCCCGTCACCCTCATCACCGGCGTCGCGGTACCCCTGACCCGGGCCAACGTCGACACCGACCAGATCATCCCCGCCGAGTTCCTGAAGCGCGTCACCAAGACCGGTTTCGAGGATGCCCTCTTCTTCGCCTGGCGTCAGGATCCAGACTTCGTACTCAACCGCGAGGCGTTCGCAGGCGGCAACGTGCTCATCGCCGGGCCCAACTTCGGCACCGGCTCCAGCCGCGAGCACGCCGTGTGGGCGCTGCGCGACTACGGATTCCGCGCCGTGCTCAGCCCCCGCTTCGGCGACATCTTCCGCGGCAACGCGGGCAAGCAGGGCCTCCTCGCCGCGCAGTTGAGCGAGGCGGACATCGAGTCCATCTGGCTCATCATCGACGAGCATCCGGGAATAGAGATCTCGGTCGATCTCGTTGCCAAGAATGTGACCGTTGGCAAGGCCCAGTTTGCTTTCGAGATCGATGATTACACTAGGTGGCGTTTGCTCGAAGGGCTCGACGATATCGGTCTGACCCTTCGGAACGAAGCCGATATCACGGCATTCGAGACGCGACGCGAGGCATGGCGACCCAAGACCCTGCCCGCTCGCCACGCGAACTAGCGCAGGCGCGCGAACCAAAAGACATGAGGGTGTTTGCATGAATTCTCTTACCAAGGATGCCCAAAAGGCGGCCGAGAGAGTGGGACTGCTGTCCGACAAGATCGTGATCAACGGCGGCAAGCCCCTCGTCGGTCGCATCGAGATCCGCGGCGCCAAGAACCTGGCAACGAAGGCCATGGTGGCAGCACTCCTTGCTGAGACCCCCAGCGTGCTCAAGAACGTGCCCGACATCAGCGACGTCGTCATCGTCACCGGCATGCTCGAGGCCTACGGTGTCTCGGTCACGAACGACGGCAACGGAACGCTGCACCTCGACCCCAGCAACGTGCTCAAGGCGCACTTCGCGCAGATCGACGCGCTCGCAGGCTCGAGCCGCATCCCGATCCTGTTCTGCGGCCCGCTGCTGCACCGCCTGGGCGAGGCGCTCATCCCCGACCTCGGCGGCTGCCGCATCGGCGACCGTCCCATCGACTTCCACATGGATGCCCTGCGCGCGTTCGGCGCGATCGTCGACAAGAGCTATGAGGGCATCCGCCTGACGGCACCCAACGGCCTGCACGGCGCGAACATCGAACTGCCGTACCCGAGCGTGGGCGCGACGGAGCAGGTGCTCCTCACCGCAGTGCTCGCCAAGGGCGTCACCGAGCTCAAGAACGCGGCGATCGAGCCCGAGATCATGGACCTCATCGCCATCCTGCAGAAGATGGGCGCGATCATCACGGTCGAGCCCAACCGCGTCATCTTCATCGAGGGCGTCGACAAGCTGGAGGGCTACGACCACAAGGCGCTGTTCGACCGCAACGAGGCCGCCAGCTGGGCCTCGGCCGCACTCGCGACCGAGGGCGACATCTTCGTCGGAGGAGCCCGCCAGCAGGAGCTCATGACGTTCCTCAACATCTTCCGCAAGGTCGGGGGCAAGTTCGAGATCCACGAGGACGGCATTCGTTTCTTCCACCCGGGCACGCCGCTCAAGCCGGTCGTCGTCGAGACTGACGTGCATCCCGGATTCATGACCGACTGGCAGCAGCCGCTCATCGTCGCCCTCACGAAGGCGCACGGCCGCTCAGTGGTGCACGAGACCGTGTACGAGAACCGCCTCGGCTTCACGGACGCGCTCATCGAGATGGGCGCCGACATCGTCGTGCACAAAGACGGGATCGAGTCGGTCAGCCGTCGCGTTCCGCGTCGCCCGCTCGAGCAGGCCGCCGTCATCGTCGGCCCGACCGACCTCCACGGCGCCGACATCGAGATCCCCGACCTGCGCGGGGGGTTCAGCCACCTCATCGCCGCGCTGACCGCGTCCGGGCAGTCGACCGTCTCCAATGTCGGCATCATCAGCCGCGGGTACGAGCACTTCATCGACAAGCTCGAGCAGCTCGGCGCTGACTTCGTCTACGAGGGCTAGGCCGGTGGCCGAGGTCACGCCGAAGTCAGAGAAGACTGCGATCTTCCGCTTCTTCGCCGGCCTGCTGCTGCCGTTCATGTACGCCGTCGGGCGCTACCGCCTGCACGGCACCGAGAACGTGCCGAAGACCGGTTCGTTCGTCGTCGCGCCCAACCACTACAGCAACATCGACCCGATCGTGATCGGCGTGGCGATGTGGAAGACCGGCAGGATGCCCCGCTTCCTGGCCAAGGCGTCGCTGTTCCGCATCCCGGTGTTCGGCTACTTCTTCGCCAAGGCCGGCCAGGTGCCGGTCGAGCGCGAGGGCTCGGGGCGCAACGCGGGCGACCCGCTCGCCATGGCGAAGGGGATCGCCGCGGCGGGCCACGCCGTGGTCATCTACCCCGAGGGAACGCTCACCCGCGACCCGGACTCCTGGCCCATGCGCGGCAAGCAGGGTGCCGTGCGCGCGGCCATCGACGCCGGCGTGCCGCTCATCCCCGTCGCGAGCTGGGGCGCGCAGAAGATCCTGCCGCGGTACGGCAAGATCAGCCTCTTTCCGAAGAAGGACGTGGACATCGTCTTCGGCGAGCCGCTCGACCTGAGCGAGTTCGCGGGCAAGTCGCGCGACGTGAAGGCGATGGCGGCGGCGACCACGAAGCTCATGAACGCCATCACCGCACTCCTCGAGGGGCTGCGCGACGAGAAGGCGCCCGTCGAGCGCTGGGACCCGTCCGCCCACGGGCAGAGCGAGGTCGGCAAGTTCGTCCCACCCGTCGTGTAGGGCGCGCGGCGCGCCCCAGCTCCCCGTCATTTCGTCGAAAGTGCACTGTGACGCAGTGGCCGCCGAGTGCACCCCGTCAAACTGCACTATCGGCGAGCAGGAAGGCGCCACGTGCCGGGGCGGGCGCGGGGCAACCGGGGCCGATGGGGGAGAATGGCCGGGTGCCAGACATCGCAGACAATGACGTGACGCCCCGCCGCAAGGTAGCCGTACTCGGAGCGGGATCGTGGGGCACGACCTTCGCGAAGATCCTGGCCGACGGCGGCTCGGACGTCGCGCTGTGGGCCCGCCGGCCGGAGCTCGCCCGCGAGATCACCCAGTCCAAGCGCAACAGCGACTACCTGCCCGGCATCAACCTGCCGCGGGGGCTCTGGGCTAGCTCGAACCTGCACGACGTGCTCGACGACGCGGAGCAGGTGTACCTCTCGGTTCCCGCCCAGTCTCTGCGCGAGAACCTCCGCATCGTCAAAGACCTGATCCCGCCCGACGCCATCGTCGTGTCGCTCATGAAGGGCGTCGAGAAGGGCACCCGGGCGCGCATGAGCGAGGTCATCCTGCAGGAGCTCGGCATCGACTCCAACCGGGTCGCCGTCGTCTCCGGCCCGAACCTCGCGCTCGAGATCGCCAAGGAGCAGCCGACCGCCGCCGTCGTCTCCTCCGACACTCGCGAGACGGCCACTGCGGTCGCGGTCACCGCGAACAACCCGTATTTCCGCTCCTTCGTGAACACCGACGTGATCGGCACCGAGTTCGCCGGCGTGCTCAAGAACCTCATCGCCGTCGCCATCGGCATCGTCGACGGCGTCGGCTACGGCGAGAACACCAAGGCGGCGATCATCACGCGCGGGCTCGCCGAAATGACCGACTTCGCCGTCGCGTACGGCGGCCGTGCCGAGACCCTCGCCGGCCTGGCGGGCCTCGGCGACCTCATCGCCACCTGCGAGTCGTCCCTGAGCCGCAACAACACGGCGGGGCGCCTGCTGGGCCAGGGCTACAGCTTCAGCGAAGTCATCAAGCAGATGAACCAGACCGCAGAGGGGCTGTCGTCCGTCGCGCCCGTTCTCGAGCTCGCGCTCGCGAAGGGCGTCGAGATGCCCATCGTGAGCCAGGTCGCGGAGGTGCTCGCCGGTACGCTGGCACCGCGGGACATCGCCCCGCACCTCACCACCGACGAGCTTCCGCAGGGAGAGTAAGAGTGCCGAAACTCACCGTCGCCCTCCTGTTCGGCGGCCGGTCGTCGGAGCACACCATCAGCTGTGCGACCGCCGGCGGCGTGCTCTCGGCGATCGATCGCAGCAAGTACGACGTCATCCCCATCGGCATCACGCTCGACGGGGCCTTCACGCTGCAGCCCGACGACGCCGAGCTGTTCAGGCTCGACCCGTCGAACATGCCGATGGTGTCCGACAACGGCTCTCGCATCGGCTTCCCGCAGTCCGCCACCTCCCGCGAATTCACCGTCACGGATGCCGCGGGCCAGACCCGCTCGCTCGGCGACGTCGACGTGGCCTTCCCGATCCTGCACGGCCCCTTCGGTGAGGACGGCACGATCCAGGGGATGCTCGAGCTCCTCGGTGTTCCGTACGTCGGCAACGGCGTGCTGGCGTCCGCCCTCGGCATGGACAAGCACTTCACCAAGACCGCGCTCGAGGCCGCGGGGGTGTCCGTCGCGCCGTGGGTCACGGTCTCCCCGAGCCAGTGGCGCAACGACAACGCCCTCTGGCGGGAACGGGCGGCTTCCCTCGGGCTCCCCGTGTTCGTCAAGCCGGCGCGTGCGGGTTCGTCCGTCGGCGTCACGAAGGTGCGGTCGGCCGATGAGCTCGACGCCGCCCTCGACATCGCCTGGGCGGAGGACGGCAAGGCTCTCATCGAGAGCGCGATCGTCGGTCGCGAGATCGAGTGCGGGGTGCTGTCCGGGCGTGACGGGGCCGCTCCCCGCGTGAGCCTAGCGGGCGAGATCGTGATCAGCGGCGACGGCTTCTACGACTTCGAGGCCAAGTACCTCGACGACTCCGCCGCGCAACTCGTGTGCCCGGCATCCTTGACCGAGGGTGAGCTCGCCGAGATGCAGCGACTGGCGTCGCGCGCCTTCGAGGCGATCAACGGATCGGGTCTCGCGCGGGTCGATTTCTTCTTCACGGGCACGGAGTTCATCGTCAACGAGCTCAACACCATGCCGGGTTTCACGCCGATCTCGATGTTCCCGAAGTGCTGGTCGGCGAGCGGGATGACCTACCCCGAGCTGATCGACGAGCTCATCACCCTCGGGCTCGAAGCGGTGCGCTGAGGGCTAGCCCACGTCCGCGATGGAGATGCACTGGTTCTCCTGCGGGATCACCGCGATCGCCGCGGAGAGGTCGGTGAGCGCCTCGAGCCCCGAGACGCCGTCGTTCTCGACATCGGGGTCGCCGTCACTGTCGATCAGCACCTCGATCGCGGGGGTTCGGCCGTAGGTCGTGAAGGTGAAGTTCGGGTCCTTGCTGTCGTCGCGGATCCAGTCGACCCCGTCCACGGGCAGGCACTCGGACGAGGTGGGGTCCGGTGCGGCGACACCGCACCGCAGGATCACGTAGGCGGGCGAACCCCACGCGCCGGTGCCCTGGGCGTCGGTCTCGCGCGACGTCAGCCCTGCGACAGTCTCGGGCAGCGCCACGACGACCTCCGCGCACCCGGGGTCAGCAGCGTCTTCCGCGGCGGGCAGCGCGACGGCCGGGGCGCATCCCGCGAGGGCCAGCAGAAGCAGGGGCACAGCGAGTAGTGCGGGGCGGATCTTCACAGGGGTCAGGGTATCGCGCGCTCCCGCGCCGACCCTGCGGATACGATGTGCCCGTGAGCGACCACGGACACGGGCTGGAGCGCGTCGCGTCCACCCGTGGCTCCGGGTGGATCCTCGCGGGCGCCGTCACCGCGGCCCTGCTGGCCGGTGTGGGTGTGACGCTCGCAGTGCTCGCCCCGGTTGGCGCTCCCATTGCGGTGCCCGCAGCATCTCCCGCGCCGAGCGCGATCCCGAGCATCGGTCCCGCGCCCACCGCGAGGCCCGAGACGACGCCCGCGCCGCCCGGAACGCAACTCACACCGCCGGATGTCGGAGACTATGTCGCGCCGTCGTGGCTCGCCGAGCGCGACGAGGTCGGTCGTGGCGTCATCCTCTCTCGCGTGGTGATGGGCGAGGTCGAGGGTGATGTGGTGTGGGGAGCGCTCCTCGATACCGGAGACGTCTGCCTGAGCGCGAGCTCGGAGCAGGGTGGCGGCGGCCAGTGCGCGGCCTACGCTCAGTTCGTCGAGTCGGGCCTCACGCTCGACCAAGGCGCGTGGTCCGTGCACTGGACCGCGGACGGCACTGTCACATGGGAAGGTGTCTCGTGAGCGAAAACACCGACACCCTCGAGTCCGTCGGCGAATCCCGGGTGCTCGCGCGCATCTTCCCGCGGCTGCCCGCCGCATCGGGCGAGCTCCTCGGCCCCGGTGACGACGCCGCGGTGATCGCGGCGCCCGACGGCCGGGTCGTGATCACGACCGACATGATGATCCACGGCCCTGACTTCCGGCTCGCCTGGTCCACCCCGCACGACCTCGGCTGGAAGGCCGCCGCCTCCAACCTCGCCGACATCGCTGCGATGGGTGCGGTCCCGACCGCCCTCGTCGTCGCGATCGCGGCCCCCGCAGACACCCCGGTCGCCTTCCTCGAGCAGCTCGCCGACGGACTCCGCGACGGCTGCGAGGCCATGGCCCCGGGCTGCGGGGTGGTCGGCGGCGACCTCTCCGTCTCCGCCGCCCTCACGATCGCCGTGACGGCGTTCGGCGACCTCGAGGGCCGACCTCCCGTCACCCGCTCCGGCGCTCGAGCCGGCGACGCTGTCGCCGTAGCGGGGGTGCTCGGCGCCGCCGCCCACGGACTCCGCCTGCTGTTCGAGCAGGGCGTTGTCGACGGCGAGCCGGATGCCCGTGCCGCAGCCGCACTGAAGCACGAGCATCCCGCCGCCGTTGCAGCACAGCTCGCGCCGCACCCGCCGATCGCGGACGGCCGAGCCGCCGCGATCGCCGGCGCCACCGCCATGCTCGACCTGAGCGACGGGCTCGCGATCGACGCCCGGCGCCTGGCAACCGCGAGCGGGGTCGCGCTCAACCTGTCGTCGGAAGCCGTGGCGGCGGGCTTCCCGTTCAACGAGCCGCACGACCCGCGGGTCGCGCTCGACGGGGGAGAGGACCACACGCTGCTCGCGACGTTCCCCGCGGGCGCCACCCTGCCCGCAGGCTTCCGAGGGATCGGTTCGGTAGTCGAGGGCACGGGCGTGCACGTGGACGGCGTCCCGTATCTCGCGAGATCCGGGTGGGACCCCTACGAGAACTGGGACGGCGCCACGGGCTAGCCCGAGATCACCTTCGCGATGTCCCGCACGATCGATACTGGGTGGCCGGTGCGACCGCCCATCGTCACGACGAGGTCGTCGCCGTAGGCGGCGACAGCGAGGGTCGCCCCGGAACGGACACTGGGCACCGACACGGGCGACCAGTCCTTGCCGTCGGCGGAGAGCCAGACGACGGGGCCGGAGAAGTCGTCGTTCACGAGCGAGCCCGAAGCGGCGAAACCGCCTGACACCGCCACGGGCTCGCCGAGCGTCACACCGCGGCCGGCGCGGAACGTCTCGGTCCACGTGGAGCCGTCGGTGCTGAGCTGCAGGGTGTCGCGACCTGAGATCGACGCGGACATGATCACGCCGTCCTCGCCGCTCGCGCAGTCACCGGCGGAGCCGCTCTTCGTTCCGATATCGCCGATGTCGGTCCGTGCCCACCCTTCTCCCTCGGGCATCCACACCGCGGTGCGGTAGCTGCCCGCGCTCTCCTCGACCCAGCCGACCGCGACGCCCGTGCCGTCGGGCAGCGCGCAGACGTCGTTGATCGAGGTCTCGAGCGCCCCGGAGCCGAAGTCTCCGGAGGGCTTGCCCCAGGTCACGCCGTCTGCCGAGGTCCAGATGACGCCGTGCTCGGGGTCTCCGACCGAGCTGGTTTCGCGGCTCTGACCGACGGCGACCCAGGAGTCACCGATCTTGGCCACCTTGTAGAAGAAAGTCGCGCCGCCGGTGTCGAAGCCGACCGCGGGCACGAACTCCGTGTCGGGCGAGGCGCGGAAGAACGCCTCGGCGAGGATGACGTCCCCGCCCACGGGGAACGACGACCCGAGCACGAGCTCGGCGCCGCTCTCGTCCGAGGCGAGGCGGACGTTGGTGAGCTCGCCTGCGCGTGCGGGATCCCATGGGACCTCGGTCAGGGAGTCCCCGGAGAGTTCGCCCAGGCCGTACACCGTGCTGTTGCGCCAACCGAGGTCGGAGTCGACCGTGAATGTCGGCGTCGTCAGGGTGGCCAGGATGCGTTCCCCGACGGAGTCGACCGTGTACGCCGACGCCACGTCGCTCCGCGCGGCGATCTCGCCGCTGTTGTTCCAGCCTCCGCCCGAGAACGTTCCCGTGCGCAGGGCGCCGCTATCGCCCAGGAAGCCCGTGATGGTCGAGCCGTCGATGCTCATCGCGATGCCGCCCACGCCGTTCCCGGAGTTGACGCTGGTCTGTCCGATGAGGCTCCACTGGCCACCGACGTCGCGCTGGTACACGCCGCTGATCGCGGCGTTGTCGTTGCCCATGATCGCCACGGTCACACCCGCATTCGCGACGGGAGCGCCGAGTCGGGCATCCGCGCTGCCGTAGTAGAAGAGCGAGCCCTCGTCGCTCGGCGCGGGCACGCTCTCCGCGCTCCACGTCGTGCCGTCGGCCGAGAACCAGGCCGCGACACCGGAGACGCTTCCCTCGCCGCGGGGGACCGCACCGGTAGCCACAAAGCCGCTGTCTGTCACGGCGACGCCGCTGACGTAGCCCAGCTTGTCCGTGATCGGAGCGGAGTCGCCCCAGCTCTCGCCTAGGTCGTCGGACACGTACGCGGCGGTGTCGTTCGGTTCGCCCTCGGGGCCGGGCGAGGCGACCAGCACGAGCTCCTGATCGCGGGCGACGACGATACCGGCGTTCAGCTGGTTGTCCTCGCCCGGGTCGGGCAGGTCGAAGGCGGTGGCGTCCTTGCCCTCGACACGGATGCCGCGGCTCTCGCCGTCCGCACTGGTGGCGATCACGACCACGGTCGAGCCGCTCACGGTCGCGTCGGTGGCGCGGTAGGTCGTGGCGAAGTCATCGGGGAGGTCGATCGCCGTCCACGTCTCCCGGTCGGTCGAGGTGTAGAGCACGGTGCGGGACTTCCCCGACTCCCAGGCCACACCCGCGAGGGCGCTCAGCTCCGATGAGCCGGCGATATCGCCCGAGAACGAGCCCGTGAAGTCTGGGTCGACGTCCGTTCCGGCCCAGGCGGTTCCGTCGACGGAGGACCACACCGTGGGCAGCGAGCCCTCGCCGGGCGCCGCGAGACCACCGCCGAACAGCGCTGGCAGGCCGTCGACGGCGGGGATGATCGTGCTGTCCGCCACCGCGTACGGTTCGGTCGGCATCATCGAGTCGGGAACGGAGACCTCGTCGATGGTCACGGTGGGAGGGGCCGTCTCCGTGGGGTCTCCGCCCACGCATCCGGCGAGCAGCAGCACCCCCGCAGTGACCGCGACGACGGACAGGACTGGATTTCGCATCAGTGGTTCCCCCCAAAGAGTCGTAGGAACCACACTAGGCCCCTGCCGGGGATCCCTCAGTTTCCACCGGTCAGCCAGTACAGCGTGGTATCCCCGTAGTCCTTCCGGCGTTCGAACTCGAGACCCTCGGGCCACTCCGGTGCCGGAGTCCGCGAGCTGCGCTCCAGCACCACGACGGCATCGGGGGAGAGGCGCGGCACGAGCGCCTCGAGGTTGTGGGTGAGTTCCGCCAGCCCCATGTCGTAGGGCGGGTCCAGGAAGACGAGATCCCAGAACGAGCGCGCCGACGTGAGGAAGGCCTGCACGGGCTGGCCGGTGCACTCGATCTCCGGGCGGGAGCCCTTCGGCGCCTGGCGCAGCACGAGTGCCGCGTTCCTCTTGGAGGTCTGGATCACCCGGTCCACGAGGGTGACGTGGGAGGCACCGCGCGAAGCGGACTCGAGTCCGAGGGCTCCGGACCCGGAGTAGAGGTCGAGCACGCGCATCCCCGCAATCGCATCCCGCGCCTCGAGGGCGGAGAAGATCGCTTCTCGCACCCGGTCGCTGGTGGGTCGCGTGCCGAAGCCGGGGACGGCGATGCTGATCGATCCCGCGAAGCCGGCGATGATGCGTGTCATGAGGATTCGAGCCTAGTGAGCGGGGGACTAGCGCCAGAACTGGAACAGCCCGTAGCCGGCGCCGACGTACCCGGCCGGCACTCCCAGCAGCGAGAGGATGCCGTCGATGCCGGAGAAGAAGGCGGAGTTGATCGCGGGGATCCAGAGCAGGGCGAACAGTCCGAGCACCGCGTAGGGCGCGATTCGGGCGGCCTGGGCGGTCCAGGTGCGCGGCAGATAGGGCTCGATGATGCCGTACCCGTCCAGTCCGGGGATGGGGAGCAGGTTGAGCACGGCCGCTGTCACCTGCAAGAACAGTAGGAACGCGATCGCCGCCCAGAACGGCGTGGGCTCGCCACTGAGCGCGAGGGCGGCCGCGAGCAGGATGGCGACAGCGAGGTTCATCAGGGGGCCGGCCGCCGAGACGGCGGTGTGCGCGAACCGCGTCCGGAGCGCGCGGCGGTCGATGAACACCGCGCCACCGGGAAGCCCGATGCCGCCCAGGAGCACGAACACGAGCGGCAGGACGATGCTGAACACGACGTGCGTGTACCTCAGGGGATCGAGCGTCAGGTACCCGCGATGGGCGACTGACACGTCACCGTTGCGGTAGGCGACGATCGCGTGCCCGAACTCGTGGAGGCACAGCGTGACCACCCACGAGCTCGCGATGAAGACGAAGGTGACCAGCCCGAGGCCGATCCCGCCTCCTGACGCCGACCGGTCGAGGCCGATCAGGTTCCACAGCGCCCATCCCGAGATCGCGGCGACAGCGACGAGCGCGAGGAAGAGGGGGCTCGGCGCCCATCGCGTGCGAGCGCGCGCCTGGTCCTGGGTCATGGAGGCAATCCTGACATGGGAGCCGAGTACCGTTGAGCCGTGGCTATCTCACCGCTCGACGCCAAGCTGGAGAGCGCCGTCGGCGACCGCACGGCCGCCGCGTTCGGGAAGGGCCTGGGGCTGCACACCGTCGGCGATCTGCTGAGCCACTACCCGCGTCGCTACGCGAGCCGAGGCGAGCTCACAGCCCTCACCGAACTGCCCCACGACGAGAACGTGACAATAGTCGCCGAGGTGCTCAAGGTGGTGAACCGCCCGATGCGGGCCAAGCGCGGGTCCATCCTCGAGGTGACGATCAGCGACGGCAAGGGCATCCTGACGCTCACGTTCTTCAACCAGGCGTGGCGGCAGAACGAGCTGACCCCGGGCGTGCGCGGCATCTTCGCGGGCAAGGTCGGCGTCTACAAGAACACGGCGCAGCTCGCGCACCCCGACTACGAGCTCTTCGAGGAGGATCCCGACCCGGCGAAGGCGAAGGCGTGGGCCGAGCTCCCGATCCCGATCTACCCGGCGACCGCCACGGTCGCGAGCTGGCAGATCCAGAAGGCGGTCGGGGTCGTGCTCGACACCCTGGGTCGTCTCGATGACCCGATTCCGGATGCCGTGCGCCAGAGCCGCTCGCTCATGACCTTCGCTCGCGCGCTCGAGTTGATCCACAGGCCCACCGTCGATTCGGACTGGGGCGCCGCCCGTAAGACGCTGCGCTTCCAGGAGGCGTTCGTGCTGCAGGCCGCCCTGCTGCAGCAGAGGGCTCGACTCCGCGAGGTGGCGGCTACCCCTCGCACGCCCGGGCCGATGCTCGAGGGGTTCGACGCGGCACTGCCCTTCACGCTCACGGGTGACCAGCGCGCCGTCGGGGAGCAGATCGCCCGCGACATGGCCGAGCCCGTGCCGATGAACCGGCTCGTACAGGGCGAGGTCGGCTCCGGCAAGACCCTCGTGGCGCTGCGGGCGATGCTCGCGGTCGCCCAGTCCGGCGGGCAGTCCGCCCTCCTCGCACCCACCGAGGTGCTCGCCCACCAGCACCTGCGGTCGATCGTGAAGACCCTCGGCCCCGATCTCGCTGCCCGCCTCCGGCCGACCCTGCTGACCGGTCAGCTCCCCGTCAAGGAGCGGCGCAAGGCCATGCTCGCGATCGTGTCGGGATCGTCCAGCATCGTGGTCGGAACCCACGCACTCCTGGGTGACTGGGTCGATTTCTACGATCTGGGACTCGTCGTCGTCGACGAGCAGCACCGGTTCGGGGTAGAACAGCGCGAGGCTCTGCGGCTCAAGGGCATCCATCCGCCGCACGTTCTCGTGCTCACTGCGACGCCGATCCCGCGCACGGTCGCGATGACGGTGTTCGGTGACCTTGACATCTCGTCGATCGCCGAACTGCCCGCCGGCCGCTCCCCGATCGAGAGCTTCGTCGTGCCCCTCGCCGAGAAGCCCGGGTGGGTCGGTCGAGTGTGGGGACGAGTCGCGGAGGAGCTCGCGAAGGGCCACCAGGCGTTCGTGGTCGTACCCGCCATCGACCGCACCGTGACGGAGGGCGAGCTGCTTGCCAGCGCGGACACCGGACCGGCGCCAGCTCCGACGGCGAACGTCACGGATGTGCTCGCCTCGCTCCGCGCTAACCCGGTGCTGGAGGGCCGCCGCATCGAGCCGCTGCACGGACGCCTGCCGAGCGACGAGAAGGACCGCCTGATGCGCGAGTTCGCGGCAGGCGGGATCGACGTGCTCGTGGCGACCACCGTGATCGAGGTCGGTGTGGACGTGCCGAACGCCTCGACGATGGTGGTACTCGACGCCGACCGGTTCGGGGTCTCCCAGCTGCACCAGCTGCGAGGCCGGGTCGGACGCGGGGGAGTGCAGGGGCTGGCGCTGTTCGTCACCTCGGCGGAGGAGCTGACCCTCGCGCGCGAGCGGGTGGAGGCTGTGGCATCCACGCTCGACGGTTTCGAACTTGCGAACAAGGATCTCGAGCTGCGTCAGGAGGGCGATGTGCTCGGCAGCACGCAGTCCGGCGGGAGGTCGAGCCTGAGGCTCGTGCGCGTCGCGAAGGACGGTGCGCTCATCTCCGAGGCACGCGAGCTCGCGGCGGCCGTGCTCGCCGACGACCCATCCCTCGAGCGCCACCAGCCGCTGAGGGATGCCCTGGCACGACGGTTGGACGCCGAGTCCGAGGCCTTCCTCGCGAAGAACTGACTGGTGCTGTAGCGCGGCGAAGCATTAACGAGTCCGTAACCTGCGCCGGGTAGGGTGGCACTCATGCACAGGATCGCCGTTGTTCCTGGGTCTTTCGACCCGATCACGCTAGGCCACATCGACGTGATCGAACGAGCGGCGGGGCTCTTCGACGAGCTCCACGTTCTCGTCGTCCACAATCCCGGCAAGACGGCCCTCCTCCCCATCGCACAGCGCGTCTCGCTCATCGAACAGGCCGTGCGTGAGGCTGGGCTCCCCGACAACATCGTCGTCACCAGCTGGAGCGTCGGACTGCTCGTCGACTACTGCACGGATGTCGGTGCGAGCGTTCTGGTCAAGGGGATCCGCTCCCAGATAGATGTCGCCTACGAGACCCCGATGGCCATCGTGAACCGCGATCTGGCGGGTGTGGAGACGGTGTTCCTGCTCCCGAACCCCGCGCACGCCCACGTGTCGAGCTCCCTCGTGCGCCAGGTCGCGTCGCTGGGAGGCGACGTGAGCCCGTACGTTCCGCCGGTGGTGGCGAACTTCCTCCAGACCGGCCGCGACTAGGCAAGGTCCCTAGCTCAGCCCGGCGACCTGTCGTGCCGTGCGCACGAACGTGTCCCGCATGGTGTCGGGGCCGTCGAGGTAGCCGCCGACAAGGGCGGCGTCGCGGAGGAGCACGAGCGCTCCGGCCGCCTCCTCGGCGTCAGCACGGTGAGCGACTTCGAGCGCGCTGCGCACCTGCTCCCGGAACCACGAGCGGTGTGACGTCACGGTCAGGCGAACCGGGGACTGGGCATCCGGGTACTCGGCGGACGCATTGATGAACGGGCACCCGCGGGTGTGATTGCGGCTCACGTCGTCCGCGATCGATTCGATGATCACCTCGAGCCACTGCTCGCCGTCCAGACCGAGTTCCGACGCCTCGGCAAACTTGGAGCGGAGCGCCTCGTCCTCGGACTGGAGGTAGGCGAGCACTAGGTCCTCCTTGCCGGGGAAGTGGCGATAGAAGGTCGCACGAGTGACCCCGGCTTCGGCAATAACACGGTCGACGCCGACCGAATGGATGCCGTCGCGGTAGAAGATGCCCGACGCTGTCTCGAGCAAGCGCTCGCGTGCCTCGGAGGGCTTCCTCGTGGTCGTCGTGGTGCTCGCGGTCATGGATTCAACGATAGCAGAACGTTCTTTCTCTTTCAGGGTTGACAACCTCCCCGGCGCATGGCAATCTCAACCCAAGAACGAACGTTCTCTCTACTAAAGCGAAGGATTGACGCCATGAGCAGCAAACCGACCATCGTCCTCATCCACGGACTCTGGATGACCCCGAAGAGCTGGGACACCTGGGCGGAGCGCTTTCGCGCCGCCGGCCACGATGTGATCGTTCCCG
>Ga0247760_1001538_pt1 | contig 20923 bp, 11 predicted proteins | sample UWRJL171409R4_FD_179936 | JGI IMG/M metagenome (GOLD analysis project Ga0247760, IMG submission 179936) | Plant litter microbial communities from Arlington Agricultural Research Station in Wisconsin, United States - UWRJ-L171-409R-4 | ecosystem: Environmental > Terrestrial > Plant litter >... | reverse complement strand
AATGGAATCCCGGTGTCACACAAAAGTACCCCAGTTGCCTTCAAAGGTAATGCGAAGCTAAAAGAGGCTGCTTTCGCAAACATACAGTGGTTAAGTCTCGGAGGAGGTTGTCACCATCGAGCTCAGTGTTTGGGAATGTGGCTAATTCTTCGAGAGAATCGCCCTGCTTAGCTTGGCCCAAGACATAACTTTGTTTGAAAGACCCACGCTAATAAACCATCAACAACTGCAATCCAGCCCCTAAAAGATTGTTCATGTGGGACTTCAGCTTGCTAGGCGTCGGAACAACCCCCCTACCCCCAAGGGCCAATCCGTCAAGGCGTTTTCCCTATCAACCACGGCTTTGAGGAGGAAAGCTTCAAGGCCTCGACGTGAACATGTAAGGTCTAATATGAAAATTCTAAGACACCGTATTTTGAAACTAGGGCTCAAATATTTTGGCTTGACCCCTTGCAAACAGCTTCCCAGCTGGGTAGCAGCTAGGTACCTAGGTAGGTGCCACTCGACGTGCCTTCCTTTACTCCGCAGTCGGTCCCTGATTAACGAAAAGGGCTTGTCCGGGCCCACAACTGGCGGGAAACCACAAACGAAAACTGACAGTGGCATTAGCCTAGTGACATCCAGTCTGTTTACAATTTGCTCTCCTTCGCCTGCTTTTTCGCCAACTCTCTGAGATCTTTCCGTAGAATCTTGCCGCTAGGGCTCTTTGGAATGGCAGGAAGGAAGAAAACGCCGCCTCTCAGCTTTTTATGGTTCGCAACCTGCCCTCCGACCCAATCGGCTACATCTTGAGCTGTGATGGCGTTTGCATCTGCGACGATATATGCTCTTGGTACCTCGGTGTCCTCTCCAGGAACGCCAATCACCGCAGCATCGAGGATCTTGGGGTGACTGATGAGTAGGGCCTCAAGCTCAGCCGGGGCGACTTGGATTCCCTTGTACTTGATGAGCTCCTGTGTGTCGAATTAGTAAGCATCCCAATCCCGATGCCTAGAACCTCGACGTGTGGGGTATTTTACCTTCTTCCGGTCGACGATATAGAACTTCCCATCCCGAAAAACTCCCACGTCCCCCGTGCAAAACCAGCCATCCACAAATGCCTCCCGATTCGCCACTTCATTCTTCCAGTATCCTTTCGTCACTTGTGGTCCCCTCACCCAAATCTCGCCCGGCTGCCCCGGCTCGACATCCTTTCCGTCATCGTCCACGATTCTCGCCTGTCCGTTTGCCACAAGCATTGAAACACTTCCAGTTACGTCATTTTCCGCGCCCCTGACTACCGACGTCATTGCACCAGTTGTCTCGCTCAAACCCCATACCTGGCCGACCTGCGCCTTTCCCCTGCCCAACTTTTTGGACACGGCCATCTGCAAATCCGGACCCATGGGAGCCGCACCAGAGATGGCCATGAGCACCGAGTCAAACTGGTCCGTCACAGCTGGGCTTTTTGCAATGAGCAGATATATCGGCGGGACGGAGAAGAAGCCCGTCACGGCGTACTTCTTACAGTACTCGAGAAACTTGGCAAAGTCGAAGCGCACCATCCAGTACACGGTCCCACCGGCATAGCTTTGGTTGACAAAGTAGGATTGGATCCCCGCAATGTGCGAGACAGGCAAGTGTGCGACGGTGCGCTTTCCCCATGTCAGATCAGGATCTGCCCGGCGTTGGGCATCTAAAATCGAGCACGCTTCGCTCACCATGTTGGCGTGAGAGATACGGCATGCCTTTGGTGCCCCCGTGGTGCCCGAGGAGAAGATGAGGCAGATGATGGACTCTTCCAGCTCAGCGGGAGATGTCGGACGTGGCCAGTCGAGAAGAGAGGTGGATAATGGGATGACCTTGCCAGTATCCTGCCCAGAAACCAGTTCGAAGTCATGACCAGTTCCGAGCACAAGAACCCGAGATGGATCGAGGTTGACGAGTTTGGCGGCTGCGAGGGCGGTGGGCTTTGTGTCTTGGGTGCAGAAAATGGCTTTGGCATCCACCTGGGATAGTTGAGTGGCAAGCTCCTTGGGGGTCGAACTGGGTGTGGATGCCGAGTAGATGCCTCCGGCAGCTATGGTGGCGAAGAAGATTGTGGCGAGATGGAAGTGTCCAGTCGCGATACAGAGGGTGACATCTTTGTTGGGACCATGTTGCCCAATACCGTAGACGTTGCGGAGGGTGTGGGCAACCTTTTTCACCAGGCTTCGCAGTTGGGATTTGGTGATGGATTTGGTTGGGTCGACAGCATCGGCATGGAGGATGGCGTCCTCCTTCGCACCACCATGTTCCGAATCTGGTTCAAGTCGTCAGCATCCCTCCAGCCGTCTAGGTCCGGTAACACAGATGTCTGAGATATGGGGACTCTAGCAGATCTCACCGAATACCAAAGTCAACAAGTCCAGCTGGGGGAAAGTTCGCGTCTCAGCAGGTTGATAGATGATTCCAGAGGACGTTCTTTCAACATAGCTTGCCATTGCTGCATGCAACAACAAAGTAGTGTTGGTTTCTGGCGACGGGGCAGATGGGACTGGGCGAAAAGAAAAGCCGGAGAGGTCCCAAATAGGTGTTAGACCAGACAAGGAAGAAGCGGTGAAGAAAGTGGGCTGGGACTTCGGATCTTCGGATCTTCGCACTCACATCTCACCGATGGATTTTACCACTAACGGGCTTTGGCATGGATCGGAGTGTATTATGTATTACTTGACGGCGCAGGAGTTGCCTCGGCTCACCTTGGCTGCATGCAAGACCGATGAAGGGGTGTGCGGGGAAGCTGAACTGAATGGACTGGATGGCAGGGTCTGAACCACAAATGTATTCCTTGGCGCCGCAGAGGTGACCGACATTGGTTGTTCTTATTTTTACAGAACTTCCTTGCCTTTGTTTCAATGATAAGATAAACTTATCGTGGGCCCATTTTGCTGATGTAATCCTGTAATCGGCTGGTGGCGTTGCAGATCTTCAACGACAGTGGGATTTATCAACAATTGAGGCTTGTGTAACCCCTGAAAATGCGATTTTTAGCCTTTTTAGCTCTTAAACCCCTGTAATTCGATTTCTTAATCGTTACGGTATTGCCTGCGTTGCTTGAGGCTATTTACAAGTTAGTTGAGGCTCCTGCCGGTACGTATACGCTTTACCTCCGTAATAGCCTCGGCTTCGCTTCTACCCCTGGATATTTATAAAGAAATTGTATTTTAGATTACCTTTCGGCGATAGAACTGTACCCTAATATTGCTGCTAGGGCGCTAGCGGCTTCCTTATTAGCCCTCCAGCTCCTGGATTGCTGGCTGGCCTGTAACGCCTTCTTTTTACTCCTATTAGATATTTTTAACCGTAAATAGTTTCGTTAGGCTTGTAAGGATAGGGGGGGCTATAGGCTGGTTAGTTGGCGCTGGCTCTGGTAAAGGCCCTGGGGGTGTAGGCGTTAGGGCCGGCGCTGGTGCTGGTGCTTCTGATATTAGGTTTGGATTAATTCCCAGGTAGCTGGTAATAGTAAGAGGGACCTTGCCAGAAAGGAGGGTATCTAGGATTTTGCTTTCCTGAGTGGTTAGTTGGTTAGCTAGTTGGTTGGCTATTTGATTGGCGATTTGTTGGCTGGCGTATAGGATAGCTAAGCGAGTATTTTTTATAAGCCTATAGAGCTTTGGTAAGGTACGTTGTAAAAGGAGGCTTGGTGGTTTTATTATATTTGTAATATTAGCCCGTATTGTACGTGTAAATTCCTCCTACTTTTTGCCGTAAAAAGGGGGGTAAGAAAAAAAGGGTAAAGATGGATATTAGGGCTGTAAAACGGCGAGATCCTGTAAAAGTACTATACGTAGGCGTTTTATAAGCTTAAAAAAGCTATTACTAGTAAAATCGTCTTTGTTAAAGCCGCCTTGTACCTACTGGCGGCGCCGTACGCGCGTATCGAAACGAGGCTCCTACTTTTCAATCTATAGCTAGAGTTGGCTTTGTAAGGTAGTTGGAGGATCGTATACTACGCGTAATAAAAAGTAGTCTCCTAGCGATTTAGAAAAGCCGGCGACGATATATATAAATTGGCGCGGTAGGTATATAAAGTAGGCCTAGTACAAAACGTTTTAATTTTAACGGTTAATTTGTAAAATCTGTACGAGCGAAGTGCTATATATTTCTGCATTTTATACTCCAACTTGCCGTAGTAAGTACGTTTTTTTCGCTGTAGATAGGCCAACAGCGCCAAAAATACGTTAGGTATCCTGAAGTTGTGTGTTATAAGAAAGCTCTTCTTTGCGCTTTTAATTAACGAGGACCTTAATTTTATACTAATCCTAATAACGGCGAAAAAAAGGCGGTGGCTCGCTGGTAACGTGTTATTGCTAGAAGAATAGTTGTATTAAGGCGCTTTGCGTATAAAGAAGGGGGTTTTTGTAGTGTAAAGATCTTATAAACTCCTTTTTAGCCGTTTTGTTTATTTTACCGTTTTATAGAAGCGAAACGAGGTAATCGTACTGCGTAGAGCCTTTGGTAGAGGGATAATTAAGGAGAGAAAAGTTGGTAAGTTTTATCTTCCGGCGGTTCTCTCCGCGTAGGAGGTAGTAATAGCTGAAAAGAAGATTAATACGTACGCGTAGATTTTATAGCGTAACGGTTACGTTGTGGAGTAGATGCTTTTGAATTGCAAGCTACTTAGCGGTTAAATACCTGGCCTAAATCCCTTCGGTACCGCGATTTTTAAAGCTAGTGTAGTTGTAGCGATTTTTTTAACGGCTACGTTGATTTAAAAAGCTACGTACGGTTATACTACGTGGGTTTTCCGTATTCTTATTACCGTGCGTTACTTATAGGTTCCAGAGCTTTATTACAATAGTAATATATGTATTTACCGTACTTTTGGTAAAAAGGGTACCTTCCTTAGTATCGTTAGTACCGGTTGCCGTAACTATAATCAACGGTAGTATATAGCTCTTACGGTTATTGGCCAGGATTTAAGCCGCTTCAGTAACCGGTACTATTAGTGTTACAGTAAGGGCTTTGGCTTCCCGGAGGGCGGCCTACTTATTAGCTGGTAGTGGGGGATCCGTATAGTTGTCGCCGCGGCTACGTTGCTTCTTCAGTACCTTAATACGCCGTAAGAGGATGTCTTCTTTTAGCTAAGCGGCTAATTTATTAAGCGTAATAAGTTTGCTGTCCGGTTACGTAAATAGGGTTCCATTCGGCGCCGCGTATAGCGTACCGTACTAGGTCCTTTACTTGCGTTACTTTAATACGTAACTTCTCGTTATATTCGCCGGCTATTCGTCCTTCTTCGCTTGCAAACCGGCCTTCCGCGCCTCCTAAGCGCGGCCCTTAGCAGCCGTATATAAGTTATCGGCTATAGTAGGATATTAGTTAGTGGTAATAGTGGTAATGGTAGTGACGGCGGCGATAGTGGTGATCGTGGTGATGGCAGGCGGGGTAAGGCGGCCTTACGGCGCCTTATAGTGGGTAGTGGGGGATCCGGTTGCGGAATCAGTGGCCGGTAGCGGTTGGCTTCTAGCGGCCGGTAGCGGTTGGAAACAGGCGGTTTGTAATAAGTGGAAAATCGCTTATCGACGGAAACTTATCGGCGGCCTGCAGGCGATTACACTAATTATAAGGAGAGGGTTATTGGTGGTAGTGGGAGCCGGAAATGGTTTAGCGGATTACGACGTAATTGCGCGCCCCCTTGATAAGATAAACTTATCGTGGGCCCATTTTGCTGATGTAATCCTGTAATCGGCTGGTGGCGCTGCAGATCTTTAATAATAGTAGGATTTATTAATAATTGAGGCTTGTGCAACCCCTGAAAATGCGATTTTTAGCCTTTTTAGCTCTTAAACCCCTATAATTCGATTTCTTAATCGTTACGGCGTTACCTACGTTACTTGAGGCTATTTATAAATTGGTTAAGGCTTCTGCCGGTACGTATACGCTTTACCTTTGTAATAGCCTCGGCTTCGCTTTTACCCCTGGATATCCGCGAAGAAATTGCATTTTAAATTACCTTCCGGTAATAAAACTATACCCTAATATTGCTACTAGGGCGTTAGCGGCTTCTTTATTGGCCCTTTAGCTCCTGGATTACCGGTTAGCCTGCAACGCCTTTTTTTTACTTTTATTAGATATCTTTAACCGTAAATAGCTTCGTTAAGCTTGTAAGGATAGGGGGGGTTGTAGGCTGGTTAGTTGGCGCTAGTTTTGGTAAAGGCCCTGGGAGTGTAGGCGTTAGGGCTGGCGCTGGTACTAGTACTTTTGATATTAGGTTTAAATTGGTTCCTAGATAACCGGTAATAGTAAGAGGGACCTTGCTAGAGAGGAGGGTATTTAGGATTTTGCTTTCCTAAGTAGCTAATTGGTTAATTAGTTAGTTAGCCATTTAATTAGCGATTTATTAGCCGGTATATAGGATAGCTAAGTGAGTATTTTTTATAAGCTTATAAAGCTTTGGTAAGGTACGTTGTAAAAGGAGGTTTAGTAGTTTTGCTATATTCGTAATATTAGCTTGTACTATACGTATAAATTCCTCCTACTTTTTGCCGTAAAAAAGGGGGTAAGAAAAAAAGGGTAAAAATAGATATTAGGGTTATAAAACGGCGAGATCCTATAAAAATACTATATATAGGCGCTTTATAAACTTAAGGAAGCTATTACTAGCAAAATCGTCTTTATTAAGGCCGCCTTATGCTTACTGGTGGTACCGCGTACGCGTATCGAAACGAGGCTCCTACTTTTCGATTTACGGTTAAAGTTGGCTTTATAAAGTAGTTGGAGGATTGTATACTACGTATAATAAAAAGTAGTCCCCTGGCGATTTAGAGAAGCCGATAACGATACGTATAAACTGGCGTAGTAGGTACGTAAGGTAGGTCTGGTATAAAACGTTTTAATTCCAACGGCTAGTTTGTAAGATCTATACGAGCGAAGTACTATATATTTTTGCATTTTGTACTCCAATTTACCGTAGTAAGTGCGTTTTTTTCGCTATAGATAGGCCAACGGCGCTAAAAATACGCCAGGTATCCTAAAGTTATATGTTGTAAGAAAACTTTTCTTCGCGTTTTTAACTAACGAGGATTTTAATTCTATATTAATCTTAACGGCGGCGAAAAGAAGGCGGCGGTTTGCTGGTAACGTATTATCGCTAGAAGAATAGTTATGCCAAGGCGCCCTACGTGTAAAGAAGGGGGTTCTTGTAGCGTAAAGATCCTATAAACTCCTTTTTAGCTATTTTATTTATTTTGCCATTTTGTAGAAGCGAAACGAGGCAGCTATATTGCGTAGGGCCTTCAGTAGAGGGATAATTAAGGAGAAAAAGGTTGGTAAGCTCTATCTTCCGGTGGTTTTCTCCGCGTAGGAGGTAGTAATAGCCGAAAAGAAGATTAATACGTACGCGTAGATTCTGCGGCGTAGCGGCTACGCCGTAGAGTAGATGCTTTTAAATTACAAGTTATTTAGCGGTTGAATACCCGGCTTAAATCCCTTCGGTACCGCGATTTTTAAAGCTGGTGCGGTTATGGTGATTTTTTTAACGGCTGTGCTAATCCAGAAAGCTACGTACGGCTATACTACGTAGGTTTTCCGTATTTTTACTACTATACGCTACTTGTAGGTTCCAGAGCTTTATTACGGCGGTAATATACGTATTTACCGTACTTTTGGTAAAGAGGGTGCCTTCCTTAGTATCGTTAGTACTAGTTACCGTAGCTATAATTAACGGTAGTATATAGCTTTTATAGTTGTTAGCTAGGATTTAAGCTACTTCGGTAACTGGTATTGCTAGCGTTACGGTAAGGGCTTTGGTTTCCCGGAGGGCGGCCTGCTTGTTAACCGGTAGTAGGGGATCCGTATGGCCGTCGCTGCGGTTACGCCGCTTTTTCGGCACCTTAATACGCTGTAAAAGGATGTCTTTTTTTAGCTAAGCGGCTAATTTATTAGGCGTAATAAGTTCGCCGTCCGGCTACGTAAATAGGATTCCATTTAACGCTACACGCGGCGTACCGTACTAGGTCCTTTACTCGCGTTGCTTTGATGCGTAACTTCTCGTTATATTCGCCGGCTATTTATCCTTTTTCGCCTGCAGGCCGGCCCTCCGCGCCTCCTAAGCGCGGCCTTTAGCGGCCGTATACAAGCTATCGGCTATAGTAGGATATCGGTTAGTGGTAATAGTGGTAATGGTAGTAACGGCGGCGATAGTGGTGATTGTGGTGATGGCAGGCGGGGTAAGGCGGCCTTACGGCGCCTTACAGTGGGTAGTGGGGGATCCGGTTGCGGAATTAGTGGCCGGTAGCGGTCGGCTTCCAGCGGCCGGTAGCGGTTGGAAACAGGCGGTCTGTGATAAGTGGAAAATCGCTTATTGACGGAAACTTATCGGCGGCTTGCAGGCGATTACGCCGATTATAAGGAGAGGGTTATTGGTGGTGGTGGGAGCCGGAAATGGTTTAGCGGATTACGACGTAATTGCGCGCCCCCTCGATAAGATAATATTTTGATGCAAGGTACGTACCTAGATTTTGGCCCCCAACCAGATCTACATTGTAGCTGTTGACTAGACCCGGGTCTTAAAATGAAATAAGGCCACAGAGCTGGGTTCGCTGGCATTGGCAATGTTGGGGCGTATAAGATCTCGCAAAGACAGACCCGAGTGGTTGGTTCGCCTTCCAGAATCAATCTGAATGCGCAAGTGTCGCCCACTGACTCATAACGCGACTTAAATTGTCTTAATGACGCTAAACAAAACGCAACTCCTCAATTGTCTCCAAGTATTCGCATTCACCTTATATGTGACTTGAGAACCACACTAAAGTTTGGAAATAGCACCATGAGAATTCGATTAGCTGCTCACAACTTTTTCTTTGTGACCTAAGTAGTTGAAGGGCCAGCTCAACTTGTAAAGAGGGAATTGACCCTTGGGAGTTGGAGTTAGTGTTATGGGATAAACAAGAGACTCAAAATACCTAGATAGTCAGAACTTGAAGTAATTCTTTGAATCGGAAACTCGAGGAAGACACATAGAGATTCTAGTATTTTTAGAACTATCATCAGCGTGAGGGAATACGATTTTATAATTCATTGCCGTCAGTGATTACAGGGAGTCTGGTCTCAATAATTACAGGTACAAGCAAGAGCGCCTTGCTGTGCTGAAAACCTAGCCAACCAGGAAACCGAAACAAACTACCGAATAAATCCCAAACATGAAGGATATCGGATATCATATGTCGTGACAACCCCTTGTGATTGCTGCCCCACGTCATGTACCCATTAAAACATCAAACCGTTCCAGTATCCCCATAAACAGATTTTGAAAATGCCGCAAAAGTCCACCAGGCCGTAAGTTATGATGCCATGAATTGACGCCTGCCTCCAATCGTCCTTCTCAACCATGCTTTATCCCATCAAATGTCGGTCCATACATGTACCAGATCCTCTCGACCTTTCCGTCCCATGTCAAGCCCTCCCCTTCCACCAAACCCATCCGTAAATAGACAGACCGCACAGTCGTCCCTTTCCTTCACCACGCCGGTCAAGGATTTTTTCATTTCTTTCATGTTCAGGATCAGTAAGCAAGTAATCTAGTCCCCCACCCCGTCGGATTACAAAACCGACAATCCACGCTACTATCAGCGTAAAACCAGGTGCACACCAACCTCTCCCTGTACCTGCCGCAGAAGCGGACGCACGGAAAAACTTCGGTGACTTTTTCGCCCAGGTACCGCCTGCAGTTGGGGCAGTAGACCATGGCTGATTGGACTCCGCACATGCTGGGTATGTCTAGTTTGGTTGGCTCCAAGTCAAGTTGAAGTTCTAGCGTCGCACGCCGTTTTGTAGAAAAATGTTGTAGTTGATGGGATCCAGACAGGATGGTGGGGATCAAATCGGTTGCCAGAATCCAGTCCTGGAGGGATTTTACCAGACGTGGTAGACTGAACACCTCGGCGGATTTGGGACTGGCCTCCAAGTTTGTGTTGAGCGACTGGATGTTTGAAAGTCTAGGAGGTGTCACAATCAGTTGAGTGAGTTCGATGATTTGATAGCTGGACAAACGACCGGGGGGGGGGGGGGGAAGCTGGGATTTTCTGACCGAGCCGGGAAGATTGAACCAGACCAGACCAGAGAGGAGTCGTGCCAGCTGAGTAAAAGAAGTCAATTGAGTGATTTGGTTCGTCAATGAGCTTGTAAAAAACAAGTTGCAATGAGCCGCCGACACCGCTCCTCCCACCGAAGGGATGGATGTGAAGGAGGGAGAGTGCAAAAAGTCGGGAAACTTGGAATCCCGGCGTGTGTGTGTGCGTGGCAAAAGCATCTAAAAGCTACGGGGTTTTAAACATCCAGTCGGGTCATCAGCCCATGCACCATTCAACAGGTAAATGTCTGGTGCATTTGGTGCAACCAGTCAACGGACGGCCTTTGGCACTTGTGTCCCGCACTACTGGAGCAGCTTGGGGAGTCGCACAAAGGGCCCTTTGTGGCGTCCCAGACACTGTTTTGCCGGTGCTTTGGTGTCTGGATCTGTATGTCTTGTGTTGGATATTTGTTTGTGTAAAAAGGGGAGTGAGACAGGGAGATGCGCTAAAGCTAGCTAAGATGTTTCCTTAACATTTAGTACGTGTGATTCTATAAGGTTTCTGTTAGCCGAATACCGCGAGTGTGAAGCACCTATGTTTTGCAGCTTTTATTCAGGAAATCTGCAAGGAGACATGATGGCTCCCTCATTTTCTCCCATACATAGCTACCTTAAGGCTCCCTCCCGATAGATCACAAAGGTAGGCATATCATAATCTCAGACACGAAGAAGTCTCAAGAACTATATGAAGGCCCAGACGCCACCACCAACTGGCCCTCTCCACCCAAAACTGCGTGTGGAGCACCAAACCTTTGATAAGAGCAATTTCGGAGCCAGAGTTCCAACAAATCGGGATCATGCGCGATTAAGTCGGGTATGGTGTAGCGGTAACATCGCTGACTCTCAACCAATATCTTGGTGTTGCGGAGCGCTCAGCAGCCCGGGGTTCGACTCCCCGTATCCGAGATATTTTTTGGACAGGATCTCGAGAGTTCCTTCTTCCAGCAAGATAGTCTTGTCCTTGGACTGGACTGCCTTGCTTTTTGCGAATGTAACACAGGTGTGCGCTTAAAATGCCATCTCAGATCCCTGCACTCCCGTTCCCTCACAAACCTGTCTCTTGTATAAAAGTGACGCCGCGGGGCGCCCACATTTCATCCCTTCTGCATTTGCCCCGCCGCTTGGTGTGAGGATGCGCTCCAACGCTCCAACGATTGAGGGGCAACCGCCAACTTTGGGGCCACGCTCGGCCAAACAGGAGAAGCACCGAGCGTTCGGATAGATGTGCTTTAGAACGAACTTTAGAACGGACTTCATATTTACTGTCTTGCTCGACCGTCATATTTCTTTGGATATCTCTCTCCAATTATCCTCGGCCAAAAATGCCGGATCAGATCCTTGACGACATCTCCCATCGGCGCTACAACCCACTTACTGGGTCTTGGCTTTTGGTGTCGCCGCACCGCACCAAGCGACCCTGGCAGTGAGTCGAGTTTAGCCCCCCGTTGATTAGCGTATTGACGTTGACGTCGCAAATAGGGGCCAGCAGGAAGCTCCATCCAGGAACAAGCTTCCAGAATACGATCCAAAGTGCTATCTCTGCCCTGGGAATGAGCGAGCCCAAGGCGATGCCAACCCTCAGTACCAAAACACCTTCGCCTTCGTTAATGACTACAGCGCCGTAAAAGAAGACCAGCAGGAGTACAGCCCCGATGCCAGCAGAGATGACGTCGCTTCGCTCCTGTTGCGAGCCCAGCCCGTCACGGGTCGCTGCTACGTCCTCACCTTCTCAGCAAAGCATCATCTCACCCTCGCTGACATGACCGCCCCAGAGATCTTGCCCATCATCCAGACTTGGACCCGGATCTACGCGGGTCATATGTCGCCGTCTCACCCACTCCATGCCCAAGCAGTCCAGGTCCTCAGCTCTATGCCACCGAATCCCGACGGCGAGGTTGCCCCGCCAAAACACCAGTTGCGGTATATGCAGATTTTCGAGAACAAGGGGGCAGCCATGGGATGCTCAAACCCACATCCGCACTGCCAGATTTGGACAACTAGCACACTGCCAGAGGGACCTGGTAAAGAGCTAGCAGAGATGACTAAGTACCACGTCCAACATGCTCGGCATCTCTTGGACGACTATGCCAAGCTGGAGATCGAGAAAGGCGAGCGCGTAGTCTGGCAGAACGATGGGTTTCTGATCGTCTGTCCGTGGTGGGCCGTGTGGCCCTTCGAGGTCATCGTCATTGCGAAGCGGCACATTCGTTCCCTAGTTGATCTCACCGATGCTGAGCGCCTCCAGCTCGCAGAGGCAGTCCAAGAGGTAACGAGGCGTTATGATAACTTGTTCGAAACAAACTTCCCCTATAGTAAGTATCGCGCTAGGTGCGAGCATGGCAGTCTGCTAACAACAGTTTGAACAGGTTCCGGTATCCACCAGGCACCGCTGGACTGTACGGCGGAAGAGGCCGAAACGAGCTGGTTTCACATGCACTTTTACCCCCCGCTGCTCCGATCCGCTACGGTGCGCAAGTTCCTTGTCGGGTTCGAGCTGCTCGCGGAACCCCAGCGTGACATCACCCCGGAACAAGCAGCAGCGAGGCTTCGAAACTCCGGTGGGGAGCTGTATCGCAAGTCGCTGGACTGATAAAGGGATAGCCAATTAATTTTCGCCAAAGATATTATATAGGTACACTAGCCAATTCATCGATGAAGCCTCTAAGATTGCGCCATACGCCACGCGGCCACGGCGGCCACACTACTCGTTCCCTCGTCCGATTACTGAACGTAGTGGGCCCACTGCAACACCATCCAGAGCGTGCCACCATACGCCGCGGCGAATGGGAAAGCCTGTGGGCCCGTAAACTTGAGTGTCTTGTACACAAGCAGCTCGCTCGTGAAGTGAAGAGCCGCCACGACGTGGGTCAAGATACACAGTTGGTAGAACCCGGGGTCGTCGATTCGATAGCTAGCGTAGATACGAATCACGCCGGCCAGGAGCGTGTACATGCCCATGAGGCGGGCGGCCAGCGGCGTGATCTGATCCTTGGCCTTTTCAGAGTCCTTGCCCGTAGCCGACGCGGGCTTCAGCACGTCGATGCTATCCTCAGGGTTGAATCGCCCGGAACGCGGAGGGAGGTTATGGTTGGGGACAAACGTGCCATTGTAGAGGCGTCGCGTGTAATGCAGCGTCGTGAGGTTTTGAAAGGCGTTGCCGATGGCTACAACGCCAATCTGGGATTTGGAACGCCACGTGTTAGCGGTAGTGATATGGGTCAATTGGCGCGACCTACGAAGAAGAGATACGGCGGAAGGTAACCCTTCGCAGCAGAGGGCAGGTACGCTTGGATAGCTTCCATAGTTTCGACTGGCAGGCTCGAGGCTTGCGACCAAATATTCACGATTGCGGGAACTGGCGAGCTGCCTTCAGGGACTTTTGCACCAGAAGAAAAACACTGGCTCTTGGCAGGGACCATTGGATGCCACCATGGCACCAAGCAACCCCCTGGTGCGCCAGCGGCCCGTTATTGGCCCAAGCTCCCTTGAGTTTCTGACCGCGGCCTGCTTGCTGACGCTCCACTTGAGGATGGGGATGACAAAAATCTGCCGTCAACGCCCCTCATAAAGCTCAACAATTCCTCAAAAGCCTGCTGACAGTGCGTTTCCTACTCCGGTATTGAAGTTGTCCTTCCGAGAACCCATCAGTTGATCACAAATAGGGCGCAATGGACAAAGCCATCGAGCTCTGGGATGCTGTCCCTGAGAAGGCCCAATGGGCTTTGGCGGGTTTCGGTGCTTTGTCTGTCGCGAAGGGGGTTCTTGCTTTCGTCCGCCTAGTTCTCAATGTCTTTCTCCTGAGCGGCACTAATGTAAGTTTTCAAGCTTTCTACTTGCTGATGACTCGACTGACCACAATGTGTCTCACAGCTCCGGAAATACGGCAAGAAAGGCACCTGGGCGGTCGTTACCGGTGCATCCGATGGACTCGGCAAGGAGTATGCGACACAGCTGGCTGCAAAGGGGTTCAACCTAGTGCTGGTCTCACGCACACAGTCCAAGCTGGATGCATTGGCGGCGGAGCTGAAACAGCAGTATAGCGATCTGGATACCAAGACACTGTCGATGGATTTCTCCAAGGACAACGACGAGGACTACGAGCGGCTGCGCAAGCTTCTGACCGGACTCGACGTCGGAATTCTCATCAACAACGTTGGCCAGTCGCACAGCATTCCGGTGTCGTTCCTCCAAACACCCCAGGACGAGCTTCAGAACATTGTCACCATCAACTGCCTTGGTACTCTTAAGACCACCAAGGTTGTCGCGCCCATCATGACGCAGCGGAGAAAGGGTCTGATCCTGACCATGGGGTCTTTCGCCGGTGTCATGCCTACTCCCTACCTCGCTACCTACAGCGGCAGCAAAGCTTTCCTCCAGCACTGGAGCAGCTCCCTGGCCGCCGAGCTCAAGCCGCAGGGTGTTGACGTTGAGTTTGTTATTAGCTACCTCGTCACCACTGCTATGAGCAAGGTTCGCCGCACCAGCCTGCTCATTCCCAGCCCCAAGCCCTTTGTGCGCGCTGCCTTGGGCAAGATTGGCTTGGGTGGAACTGAGTCCTTTCCCAACACATATACGCCATGGTGGTCGCACGCTCTCTTCAAGTGGATAATTGAGTCGACTTTTGGTTCTACCAGCAGCTTCATTATCGGCAAGAACCTTGATATGCACGTGGATATCCGCAACCGTGCACTGCGCAAGGCGGCCAGGGAAGCCAAGAAGCAGTAGAAGAGTGGAGCAGAGGATGTTGAGTTTGAAGCGAGTCTGGGGTTGGTTCCTGGGTTTTCTGAAGACTTTGGCGCTCAAAGGTCTCGGCTTGGAATTGGATTTAGACCGGCCGGGCTGGTACTGGATGATGATATTTATGGACATGGATGCAACCGGTCTGTGAAAACTTAAAGGTTTAGGAGAGGTATCTTCAAGAAAACTTTGACGCTCTATGTGTCATTGCGCAAGGACCTGTTATCGTTGTATCCAGACAATGAATGTGTTCCATAGAAACCCACACCTATCGAAGATATCCGAAGACGTTGAGAACTCTGCGTCCTGATTCAGGCACCTGGTGTCTCTGACCTCAGACGAGGAACTGGGAGAGAGTGGGCCGTTGCAGCCGTGAAAAACTGTTAGCGCGCGACATCTCTGATAACTTGACTGGAACTACAGACACCCATTTCGAGGCGCGTTGTAGACATTGAAATCCTCCGAGTAAAAACGGAACGAATTTCTTCTAGGATTCACTCTGAGGGGGCGCCTATCATTGAACATCCTTTTCACACAACTTTTCACAGTTTCCAGCAGATGTCCTATGGGCTGAACACCGTTGAGAGTCCCGTGCTAACAGAGACGGTGGGCCAATTGGGGTGGGGATGGGGCTGGTCAGAGCGCGCTCGCGTCTCCAACCCGGAGGCTGGAGCTGGCGCCAACCGACCCTGGCTCCACCAAAAATTGTTTATTGCCCGCCGAGGTGCTCACCACCACATCTTAATCGCGAACGCCAGATCTAGGAACAGTACAGTTGACCGGATCACATCTCACCACACCGAGCTTGCACCCACCACCACATGGTACGAATTTGCTAAGAAATTGAGCTGCGAGCACAGCGCTGGCCCCAGTCAAAGCGGGGAGGAGCTGCCTGCCGCGCGAGCATTCTTTTCCGAGCCCGTTTCTTTGCTCCCGCTCGATTTGATTCCAGCTGCCAGTCTCAGGCGCGCCAAAGAGATGAACCCCGTTACGCCGATGCGCCAGATTCCTGGCGCATTCTTCAACACACCAGCTCCCGGAGCTGCTACAGGTCCCCGACGTCGATTGTTCAACGAGCCCCCCGCGGCAGGCCAAGTAGCAGCTATGAACGCCGGAGGACTCGCCGCGTCCCAGGCAGGGAAAGATGCAGCGGTCACTTCTGGTGCTGCAGGAGTTGCGCCAGTTGCTAAAGACGAGCTGCCGCCCATTGTTCGGGCTGCAAGGTGCATCAACGAGAACCTCCAACAGGAAGAGAGCTATCCCGACCTTGATTCTTACTGCCGACGTAGGTCCCTTTTCTCACGGCCTTTCTATATTGCAAATGCTAATTGTAGGCTTCACACACAGCTGGCGCTTCATCTGAATACGACATTCAGTTCCCCGAAACAGCATGGGCTCCTTTCGAGAGAGGCAACGTGTATCCGATACCAGAGCAGATCTTCGACCGTCTTAATGGCGGTCAGGTTAATACCCGACTCGGCCTGTTCGCGAGCATCGGCTTTGCCTGGGCTTCGATCGACAGTTCGATTTTTCTCTGGGACTACAGCATACCCAACCCGGACCTTATCGGATATGAAGATGCGACACATCCCATAACGGCAGTCGCATTGGTCAAGCCGAAACCAGACGTCTTCGTCAAAACCATTACCCATATCCTCGTCATCGCCACGACCTCAGATATTATCCTACTTGGGTTGTCAGCAACGCCAACACCCTCGGGTTCCCATACCGTCGCGCTCTACCAGACTAAGATGTCGGTGCATCGCGGAGGCAGCGACGTCAGTTTCATCAGGGGTTCTAACACGGGTCGCATCTTCTTTGGTGGCGAGAGCGATACCGATATTTACGAGCTGTTCTATCAGCAGGAGGAGCGCTGGTTCTCGAGTCGGTGCGGGAAGATCAACCACACTTCGCCTGGTTGGGCCGCGGTGGTCCCGAGTCTACCTCTGCCTCCTCTCCCTGTGCCTGGTTTTGGAGGATCAAAGCAAACCGAGTATATCACGGGTATTTGGATCGATGACAGTCGCAAACTTCTATACTCACTTTCCAGTAAATCCACCATTCGGACATATCATATGGAGAGCCCCGAGAAGCTCACCAAGGTCATTGAGAAGGATAAGGTCAGCTGTCTTCGTGACATTGCTCACATGATTGATGGTAGATCTACGCTCCTCAATGATCGGATTAACATCGTTTCAATAAGTCCTATATCGTCCAACGAAGCATCGAAGCTCCACCTCATGGCAGTCACTAATACAGGCTGCCGCTTGTTCTTGAGTGCGACAAGCTCCGCTTCGTATGTTATGAATGCCGCAACCAGCCTCGCGCCTCAGAGCATGCAAGTTCAGTTCGTCAAATTCCCGCCGAGGGAGCCTGGCCGGGCTAGTAGGACAGTTAGTAGCCAAACGAGAGAGACAGGTCTCGATATTGAGTCACGCACACTTGACTCCAGTGTATTAGGCGACCGATTTGCCCCAGGCTACTTCTTCGACTTCGTCAGGAGACCTGATAACCCCAGCGAAGATATGCTCTTCGTCTCAACCCCCGATACCGGCCGGATAAAGTTCACAACCCCTGCCTCCGCTCTTAGGTATTTTGAACAGGGGAACTGGATCCAGCTTGACCGCGGCCATGTTTTGGAGGTTGGCTTGACGAAAAAAGAATTTTCTGCGGCCAAACAACCACTTGGCTTCGGAAATGAACTCGCAGTACAATTCGACGAGGCACCGAGCGAGTTCGCCGTCTTAACCAGCACAGGAGTTCACATGATCCGCCGGCGGAGGCTAGTTGATATCTTGGCGGATGCAATCCGGGGGGCTCCTGGTGACGAGGGTCTCGAGAGGGAGATCCGCAAGTTTCTCAATCAATATGGGCGCGTTGAGACAATATCCGCGGCGCTGGCTGTTGCTTGCGGACAGGGTAGCCACCTCCGAACTGGCACGAGCCGGGCCCCTGATCACGCAGCTGAAGACGGTGCCCGGCGTGCATTTGTTAACTTTGGTGGCCAGCCTAGGCTTGCCGAAACAGACAGCAACCAGTTCGCTACAGTTCCGGTGCAGCTATCTTCTCGGCACGATGCGCTGGCATTATATCTCACGCGCCTGGTCCGCCTTCTGTGGAAGACGAATGTCGTTACCATTAAGCCTGAGAAGACCGGCATTACAGTCACATCGACAGTTCCAACCTCCAGACTGATTACCGTCCAGGAGAACATTGAGCGCCTTCGAAACTTCCTTGAGGCCAACAAAGGCACCATTCAAGGTCTCACGGGGCCGGCTGAGCGCATCGGAAACAGGCACGAAGAGATTGCTCTGCAGAAAGAGCACCAGGCCCTGCACAGCTTACGCAAACTTATGGAGAACATCTCCGAGGGCATTTCCTTCGTGTTGATGCTGTTTGATGAGCGGGTAGCTGACATCTACACCCGTCTGGACGAAAGCGCCCGTGTGGCTGTCAAAGCACTCACCTATGAGAGCCTCTTTTCTACACAGCCCGGCAAGGAACTAGCTAAGATCCTAGTCAAGGCGATTGTCAACCGCAACATTGCCAATGGTGCAAATGTCGAAACCGTTGCGGATGCGCTCCGGAGGAGATGCGGGAGCTTTTGTTCGCCCGATGATGTTGTCATATTCAAGGCCCAAGAACAGTTGCAGCGTGGCGCAGAACAGGTCCAGAATCCCGGTGCGCTCCGTACACTGCTGGGCGAGAGTCTGCGGCTGTTTGAGCAAGTTGCTGGTAGTCTCACGTCCGCTAACCTCGGAAATGCGATTGACCAGTACATTGCCCTCAAATATTACGCCGGAGCAATTCAGCTATGTCTGAGAGTGGCACGCGAAAAAGACCGCGGAAACACTGCGCTTGGATGGGTCAACGAAGGCAAACCAGCCAATGATGATCGCGAGAAGGCATTCCGCGCCCGCGAAGAGTGCTACGTTCTGATACACGATGTCCTCGATGCTCTCGAGACAGCCTCTGCTCTCGAGCCCGAGACCCTGGACGGCCGGCCCACTCTTGCCGCCACCAAGAGAAGGGAGGCATACGCCGTTGTCAATAACTCGGATGACGAAGTCTTCCACTTCAATCTGTATGACTGGTATCTTCAGAAGAACTGGACTGATCGTCTCCTCTCCATCGACTCACCTCACGTGGTTACCTTCCTTCAGCGACTGGCCTCGACTAAGGCTGGACATGCAGACCTGCTCTGCCGCTTCTACACCCATCGAGGCCGCTACTTTGAGGCAGCTAAGGTCCAGGCAGACCTTGCCAAGTCTGAACTCGCAATTGGTATCAAGGATCGCATTTCGCTGCTCAGCAGAGCCAAGGGTAATGCCAGTGTGGATACCATCGGGGTTAGCCGTCAGGACCAACAGATCTTGAATCACGAGGTTACGGAGCTTCTTGAGATTGCGCACATTCAGGATGATTTACTGGAACGACTAAGAGCAGATGACCGGATTCCCGACGAGAGGCTGCCTGACATTACGCAGGCCCTGGATGGCCCGATCCAAGGCCTCAGCGAGGTGAGCAAGCCGCATTTCAATGTTTGTATCTCTACTGACGGTGTCACCAACAGCTGTTTAATAACTACGCCGACCAAGCTGGATATTATGATCTTTGCCTTCTCATCTACAATGCCGCCGACTACCAGAACCCTCGGACCATCGCCGATACGTGGACCAACCTCATCACCCAAACACACCACGAAAACGAGGAGCGACAGGACATCTGGCGTCTGTATCAGGCCCGCCAGTTGCCCGCTGGCGTGCCACTTCCGGAAGCAAAACCGCCGCTGCCGTACGAGTCCGTGTCAACTGCTATCCAAAACATCGCACACCGCACGTCTCTGGACAGCCTCATCTTCCCAGTTGACGCACTCGTCCCGATGGTTTGCCAGTACGCCATCAACCAGGGCCAAGATGCCTCCATTGGGGCCGATCCCTGCTGGCCGGTTCTGCTGTTTCTCCATCTGGGCGTTCCCCACGCCTTGATCGTGCACGTGCTAGAACACATTTTTGAGACTCAAGAGGCTCCTTTTACTGGCAGGCGTAGGAAGCTCGTCGTGCAATGGCTTTATGCCGCCATCGAGGAGTGGGTCCGGGAGGTTGAACGTCGTGGCAAAGCCGGCGATAGTACGGTTGGTGCCAGTATTTCAGAACTTCTGGGTCGCGCGGATGACTGTCTGGCGCAGCTTGCTACGGCGACCAGGAATAACCAGGGCGAACTGGATGAGCTGCAAGCAACGAGACGGGCGGTTAGAACTCTGAGGAGAACGGTTGATGCATTGCTGGGCCCTGGACAGCAAGGGAGCATCTTCAGGTGAACAGTGGCATGGATAATTTGATATCTGGTGTGTAAGCTGTGTCTTGTCTGGGGGTTCTCCGGGAGGTTTGGGATGCTGGGTGGCTTGGGATGTGTCCACCAGTCGCGATTAGCGGTAGATAATACCATTGTTGTTTATGTACATATGGTTTGATGTGTCGGCGATTTACCTCGGGACTTTTTGAGTATACGGAGGGTTTGGGCAACTTTGCCTGCGGTGGCCGACTTTGGCTGAGTTAGCTACCCTAGGTACGTAGATATGATAAAAATTCACGCTGTCAATTTTCGGGAGGGGATGTGTCCAGTACCGATTGACCATGGGTGTTCAAGTTAGGGATAGGCAGGTTGTTTGTGGAAGAGATTGATTGGACTGGGGAGCTCACCTAGCTAGCTAGCTAGCTACCTACCTAGGTACCTTTGGTATTGATCTTTCAGGGGGCCCTTACATGTAAACATGTAATTACACGTAATGTCACATAATGTTCCCTAATGTTGTCACTACCGCCCACCCCCCTCCTGTTACGTATTCACTTGCATGCTTGGTAATACCGCCCCCCTAACAATGAAACAATACCACCATAAACAAAACTCCCTACTCGTTTCCCAACTTGCAAACCTCATGAGCGTGACGGGGTATATATGTACCCTTGAGAACTACCAACAAAAGGAAGAAAACATACACACCTTTTTTTTTGGGGGGGGGGGGGGGGGGGGGGGGTAAACACAAAAATATTCCCCCCCCCCCCCTTATCTACAAAAACACCAACCCCCCCCCCC
>Ga0247760_1001537_pt1 | contig 20924 bp, 17 predicted proteins | sample UWRJL171409R4_FD_179936 | JGI IMG/M metagenome (GOLD analysis project Ga0247760, IMG submission 179936) | Plant litter microbial communities from Arlington Agricultural Research Station in Wisconsin, United States - UWRJ-L171-409R-4 | ecosystem: Environmental > Terrestrial > Plant litter >... | reverse complement strand
ATACCCACTGGAGAACTCGGGATCCCGTCCGCTCTCCCATAGATAAGCCAGTGAGGGCCAGACTAGTAGTTGGGTCGGTGACGACCAGCGAATCCCTGGTGTTGTATGTTTTTTTTTTGACTTTTTGCTGTGCAGTTTTGAAGATCCACAACGGGTGGACCAGGTGAAGGTTCCCTTTTTTTGCTACAGAGGGTTAGGGTCGTCCAATGTAACGCCAAGCCTAAGTGGGATGGGTCCAAGCTCCCTGCATTGCGTCGTCACAAGCTCCAGGTCCAGGCTCCGACTGCTGGTACCGCATCATAGCTCGTCCACACCAGCAATAGCAACAATCAACTGCCACAGCACCGAACAACGAGACTTGGTGATCCAGGTCCAAAAATGCGACCATGGCGCTGACGGTAAGACCACCCCACCCACGGCTGCAATTGAGCTAACCCCGTGCGCCCGCAGTGGAGGTCGTTTGACTTCTTCGACGCAACCCAGATCAAGATCGCCGACGACGATACGCGCGCCTTCCTCACAAGTAACGATATCTCCAGTGTGTGCTCCGGGTCCGAAAGCCTCTTTTTCGGCAGCTACGATGGCACCGTGCGCATCGTTGCGGCGAGCTGGAAGGTCGTGCGCAGCTTCCAGGCGTACGATGCTGGCCCAATCACACATATGCGCCAGGTCGAGGGGACGAGCTTGCTAGTTACTGTTGCTGTGGGTTACTTTGGGAAGATGTGTCCTTGGGGATAGGGGCTAACTTGAAGTAGGAGGAGCCGAGCACGGGCGATGCGAATAATGCGCCGGTGCTAAAGGTGTGGGCGCTCGACAAGCCGGTCAAGAAGACGGGGATCCCGACGTGCTTGAGCACTGTTGCGATCAATAACGGGAAGAAGCCGTTTCCGGTACGCGAGGTTATATAGCCGTAGAGGGAGCTGAGCTAACTTGTGCAGATCTCTGCGTTCACCGCGACCGAGGACTTGTCACAGATTGCTGTGGGATTCGCGAACGGCGCCGTTACGGTTATACGCGGCGACTTGATTCACGACTTGGGAACGAAGCAGCGGATCATTTACGAATCAGATGAGCCCGTTACTGGTGTTGAACTACATGTTCATGCTGGCCTGACGACACTGTTTATCGCTACGACCGCCCGGATCCTAAAGCTCGTTGTGTCAGGGAAAGGGCATGGCCAGGCGCCAAAGACGGTGGAAGATAGTGGGTGTGGGGTTGGGTGCATGGCCGTCAACAAGAAGACAGGAGATATTGTGGTTGGGCGAGACGATGCGATCTACACCTACACATTAGAGGGCAGGGGCCCGCCAACGGCATACGAGGCACCCAAGAAGTTGATCAGTGTCTACAATGACTACATCGCCCTTGTTTCACCTCCGACGCCAGCCGGAGAGTCAGACTCACTGATCCGACGGTTTTGGGGCGCCACGGCAGACAACATCTATACGTTCACGCTCATAGATCCGGAGCTCAGAATCATCGCCCATAGCGAGTCAGTGTTGACAGACGTGCAGCATATCTTTCAGATCTGGGGAGATCTTTATACACTTGGGCAGGATGGAAAGGTGAGCGTCGTTGTATGCCGCATATTCACAGATATTGACTTGTTTAGGTGTACCGTTATCATGAAAAGACGCCACAGCAACGATTGGAGATGCTCTATCAGCGGAATCTCTACACCCTCGCTGCTGAGCTGGCCCAGAAATGCGGCATGGACGGAAAGCAACAAAATATCATATTCCGCAAGTACGGTGATTACCTTTATCAGAAGGGGAATTATGATGAGGCCATGGGCCAGTACATCAAAGCCATCGATAGCACGGAGCCGTCACAGGTCATCAGAAAGTTCCTTGACAATCAGAGGATACACAACCTCATCGAGTATCTCGAAGAGTTGCACGAGCATCACAAAGCGACGTCGGACCATACAACCCTGTTACTCAACTGCTATGCGAAGCTGAAGGACATTGATAAGCTGGAAAAGTTTATCAAATCGCCTGGAGACCTCAAGTTCGACTTGGACACAGCCATATCTATGTGCCGACAGGGCGGTTACTACGACCAAGCAGCGTACCTTGCCAAGAAACACGGCGAGACGGATCTAGTCGTGGATATTCTGATCGAGGATTCCAAGGCATATGGCGGGGCTCTTGACTTTATTTGGCACTTACACCCTGATGCTGTGAGTGTCCTTCGGATAGACTCTGGTGAACGATGCTGACTTTCTAGGCCTACCCCTGTCTCATGAAATACGCCCGAGTTCTTGTTGAGCATTGCCCGAAAGAAGCCACTCAAATTTTTATCGACTACTACACTGGGAAATACCGGCCTCGGGTTGATCTTCCACCGCAAGCCGAAGTAATTGTCCCTGTGGCGTCGAATGGGGGGTTCGTTATAGGGGCAGCCAATGCAGTCCAGAACCTCAGCAACCTGATACCCTTGCCATATCTTGGTACCCAAGCCGCGGTACAGCCAGCTCAGCAAGGTGTTGCTAAACCAACAGCCGGTGATGCCACCATTATCATCAAAGCAGAAGATCTTCCAATTCCGACATATACCCCACCGCGCCCGAGGACCGCGTTCTCCTCCTTCATTGACCACCCCGATGAGTTCATTGTCTTCCTCGATGCCTGTGCGAAAGAAGACACGCTCTCCGAAGCAGACAAGACTGACATATACACCACTCTTTTCGAGATGTACCTCCACAAAGCTAACGACAAACGGGAGGAAGCACACCGCGAAGATTGGGAGAAGAAGGCCAAGGCTCTCATCGATGGCGGCAGGGCCCGGTCGCAAGACTGGAAGAAGCCACCCATCGAGAACTCCAATGTTCTCCTCCTCTCACATCTCTCTAACTTCCGCGATGGCACTACCCTTGTGAAAGAGCAGTCGGGCCTCCTGTTTGACATTTTCCGCTCATACACCTCCGCCCGCGACACCCGCGGTGCCGTCCGTGCGCTGCGCAAGTATGGCCCCGATGAACCCCAGCTCTACCCGGCCGCCCTCTCCTATTTCACCTCAGACACTCGCGTTCTAGACGAGGCTGGCCCCGACGAGCTGGCACGGGTCCTCGAACGCATTGATCGTGATGGTCTCATGGCACCGCTGCAGGTCGTCCAAACCCTTAGCAAAAACGCCGTCGCCACCATGGGTATGATCAAGCCATACCTCGCCGGCCGCATCGAGCGCGAGCGCCGCGACATTTCCGAGAACCGTCGCGATGTAGCGGCCTTCCGCGCCGAGACGGAGCAGCGACGCCAGGAGATTGCAGATCTGGGATCAAAGCCTGCCGTGTTCCAAGCGACGAGGTGCGCGCAATGCTCGTCGCCATTGGAGCTACCAACGGTTCATTTCTTGTGCAAGCATTCGTTCCATCAGCGATGTCTCCGCGGGGGCGGTGGTGCCGGGGTTGGGGAGGACGGTAGTGCTGAAGGGGAGTGTCCTCTGTGTGCGAAGGATAATGCCACGATCAGGGCGTTGAAGAAGGGACAGGCCGAGAATTCAGAGAGGCATGAGTTGTTCAAGGACGATTTGGAGAGAAGTGAGGATAGGTTTAGGACTGTTGCCGAGTGGTTCGGGCGGGGTGTGATGAGCGCCCCGACCAATGTGGAGTAGGTAGGATTCACGGAATAATCGAGCACCTATTATTGATGTGTCGTGCAGGGTATTTGTCGAGAAAGTGTCTTCACTATAGCTCTACAGGGTAATCCAAATGCCTCGAAGAAATTCTTAACACCTTACATAAAAACACTAGGGCCTAAATTGTTGCATCAGAGGCCTTATTCGCAGTGATATGAGCCTTGATTGCATTGTGAGAAGCCTCATTCTAATCGTGAGATGTCTTAGTTACAATATAATAAGCCCTCGCAGAATGCAGGAACGCCTTTTTGTAATATAATAAGGCCTGTCGTCAGAGTAGAAATGCATTTATGACATTAGGGATAGGGTCCAAATAAATATTATCTTTATCTATATGAGCAGGGTATCAAGCGTCTATCCAAATATGACCGACGATGGTCTACTTCGCAGTGGTACATGTATGGTACAAAGTTGTTTACATCGTTGGGCCTATGCCGAACATTTTGTTCAACCAGGTGCCGACGCTTCTTCTGTCGTTGGACAGCAGGGTGTCCCCAATTTCCATCGGATTCGTCAGCGACCATTCCCAGTTTGTAATTTCGTACAGGGACTTTTGGTTGGTGTGGGGATCCTCCATCTTCTTCTGGCCGTTCCAGCTGATGGGAATGGCGCATTCACCTTCGGCGCTTCTTAGCCCGGAAATGGAGCTTGATTCAAGGTCGATAATCCCTTTGCGAGTGTTGAGATAGACCCGGAGCTGTGAGGGTTAGACTGGGAACAGCGGGAGGGAGAAAAAAGGGTCTTACATTAGGGGGCAGGTCCTCCGGCAGTGGTGGACGAGGCCGTGGGTCCTCCTCTGTTGGGTGGGTAGAGAAGGTGAACTGTGGTGTTTGTCCGTATCTCCATTCGGGAGTCTAGAAGGTCAGCTAAGCTCCGCGTGGCTGAGAATAGGGAGGGGTTCGTACTGTGATCGTCTCTATCTCCTCGGCGATCTGGGTAGCCTCACACGCGATCTCCCTGTCCACCTCCACCACTTGTGTTCCGCCCTCGTACATCTGCTGGAACTCGTGAATCACAGCCTCGATGAACTCCTCGTTCTCAAGCCCCACGTTCCGGATCTTGGATCGTACGCTCCGTACCCCCTTGGACTGCATGTATGGCTCGGCCGGCGACCGCAGCAGCTGCGACACAAGGGGCAGGTGTGGCGACGACAGCAGACACGTGCCGTGGTGCAGCGCTCTCCCAGTGATGAGCTTGTATGCCGATCCGGATACCTTGTAGGTCTCTTCATCGCTGGGACCGACCACAATGTCGTGGCGGTCGTTGACGCGGGCCTCGGCCACACCGAGCCGTCGCAGCGCGCGTGTCACCATCTCGGCGTGGCGGTTGCGGTCGAAGTCAAACGAGGCGCTCGGGCAGATGACGGACCAATTGACATTGCCGAGGTCGTGGAAGACGGTGCCACCTCCTGAGCGGCGGCGGACGAGATCCACGGGCAGGCGCTTGGCCGTCGTCGTAGGGCTGGGGATGCCGCGGCGGAGCTGGTCGAGGTTGACTTCCATCCATGGGTTCTGGTTGCGGCCAATTACTACGCAAGGCCGATTGACGTACAGGAAGAGTACGGCGGAGGCCTTGCTGCAGTTTCGCAGGAGGTATTGCTCGATGGCGAGGTTGAGATAGGGGTCGGAGGATGGCGACCAGTAAATCTGGACGGCGCGATTGACGATCGACGCATCTCTGAAGAGAGGTACTATGGGTGAAGCCCCGATTTTGCTCAGCAGCGCGAGGCTGGGGCGGAAGGCCGCCATGAACTGTTGGGTACTGTAGTTCTACCCCCAATCCCCGTCCCCCGCTGGTGAAGTCGCGTGTTGGTGAACATTGAGCGGCCGTTGTAGCTTTTTCTCATTCCAGCTGGCAGCTGCAGGTCTCAAGGCCCACCTCCCCACAGCGCCAAGATCCCATCAAATCCTTGGCACGTAGTCCGTGCGTCAATCCCTGTCTAGCGCGGCTACTGCAGGGAGCCGATGACGGCTCATGGAGGGGTCCTCGAAATTTTGGCAGTGACGAGCCTTTCACCAACGCACCAACTTTCACGATGTCTACTTTCGGCCAATATTTCCGCGTAACGACCGCGGGCGAGTCGCATGCCAGAGCCATTTCGTGCATCGTCGATGGCGTCCCGCCGGGCATGGAACTTACGGAAAGCGACGTCCAAATTCAGCTCAGCAGACGCAGACCTGGGCAGAGCAACATCACGACGCCTCGCGATGAGAAGGACCGCGTGGTCATCCAGTCCGGCACCGAATTTGGCATCACGTTGGGAACACCAATCGGAATGATAGTCCAGAACGAGGATCAGCGTCCCAAGGGTTAGCGGAACCACCTTCTGGAGCGTGTGATGTTGTGGCCGTGGCATGCGCTGACTCCCCGTCAACAGACTACGGCAACTCAACCATGGACCGCTACCCCCGACCTAGCCACGCTGACTGGACCTACCTCGAGAAGTATGGCGTCAAGGCCAGCAGTGGCGGCGGCCGGAGCAGTGCGCGCGAGACAATCGGCCGCGTCGCCGCAGGTGCTATCGCCGAGAAGTACCTTCGCCTGGCCTACGGTGTTGAGATCGTCGCCTTTGTCAGCGACGTCGGCAACCTCAGCCTCTTCCCGCCGACCCCTGAGCTCCCGAGCCCGAGCACAAACCCCGATTTCTTGTCTCTCGTTCAGACCATCGACCGCGCCACTGTTGACCAGTTTCTCCCAGTGCGGTGTCCCGACGCTGCCGTCTCGGACAAGATGGTGAGCCTTATCTCAGACTTCAGGGACCGTAGCGACAGCATCGGCGGCGTCGTAACGTGCATTATCCGCAACGTCCCCAGCGGGCTCGGCGAACCCTGCTTCGACAAGCTCGAGGCCAAGCTGGCGCACGCCATGATGAGCATCCCCGCGACCAAGGGCTTTGATTTGGGCTCGGGCTTCGGCGGCGTTCAGATCCCAGGCTCCACCCACAACGACGCCTTCATCCCCAACACCAGCGAGCAAATTCCCCAGGGGGTTACAGATAGCGGCGCGGCGCGCAACAACATTCCCCGCCCGAGACTGACCACCAAGACCAACTACTCCGGCGGCATCCAGGGTGGTATCTCGAATGGCGCCCCTATTTACTTCCGCGTCGCCTTTAAGGCGCCCGCCACCATCGGCGTGGACCAGATGACAGCCACCTACGACGGCGACGCCGAGGGTGTCCTCGCCGCCAAAGGAAGACACGACCCTTGCGTCGTGCCGCGAGCAGTACCCATTGTGGAGGCCATGGCCGCGCTCGTCGTGATGGACGCCGTGCTTGCTCAGCAGGCAAGGCACACAGCCAAGAGCCTGCTACCACCTCTTACACGAACATTGAGCTCGTCTAGACCTGCTGGAAATGGCGTTACGGAAGACACAGGAAAAGCATTGTAAAGCATGAGAGTTAGACAAAACCTATCGATTAAGCGGACGGCTCAAACCTATGAAAAAAGAGATTTCCTAATTGCGCCGTTGTCCCTGTCTAATTTGTTCTGTAATTCCACACACTGTGTGCCCCAACCCAGTCCCATTGGCAGCCTGTGAAGGCCTAGATAGTTACTCAAAAGCCCCTGCTCGCATTTTGAGAGGGCTTGACTGTATCGTGATAGGCCTTGACCGCGTCGCGAGAGGCGTTGACTGCGTTGTAAAAGGCCTTGGGTTCGTTGGAATACGCCTCCTAAGAATGCAGGAAGGCCTCCTGAGAATTTGATATGGCCTATAACATCAAATCTAGGCCATGCCGGCTGTGGTTATGCATGGATCATTTTGCAAGTGTGACGTTCTCTTTTACAAACATCTTACAACTGTCAACAAACTGCGGGTAATCGTCGGTTGAGCACACATCTGTGGGTCATCAGCATATACTGTGAATGTTCCATTCTCAATCTATTTATTGTACGGTTGCCTACATTATGTACTCTCTCATTGTTATTCTCATCCTCACTCGTATCCATCAAAGTCCATCCGTACACCATCCAACCATTCCATGCCGTAATCGTTCATCAGACTCGCGGGTTGGGGTAATCGCTATGCAGCAAGCAAGTGTAAGGCCAAACAGGCCAAATAAAACCATCAACAGTGTAAATCGCAACAACTTTCCTTCTCCTGACAATGCTCCGAAATCCTTCATGGGGAGAGATCCTGGGAAAATAATCGCAAATGCTTCGCGAAATCCAAGCCATCAACGCCAGCGCCCGTGTAAATACGAGCGTCAAGAACCTGTTCACAATTCGTCACGCGCGGTTGCAGAGTCAACGGGAATCGACACGGTGACACGCAGAGTCTCAGTCTCATAAACCGTCTCCTCCACTGTTTGGGGTACTGCTGTCTCCACGAACAAAGCCGTCTCGGTTGCCGTGACGCTCACCCGGACCGTCTCGGTGATGGTCTCAAACACCCGGATAGTTGTCTTCTGAGTCACCGGGAAAACACGGTGGGTGGTCAAGGCGTCAGCGGCAATAAATGATTGCATATAACTCTCGCATGGGTGTGTCGGGTCGGGGACGTCAGCCTCAGTGGTGACAGTGCTCTCAACGACAGAAGCGGAAGAGGGGAGAGCCTCAGTCTCCACAAGGCTTGCGGCGTCAAAAGGGGTCTCGGTTTCGAGGGGAGCCTCGCTGGTAGAGGGCGCCTCCTCCGGAACGTCAATGGTCTTCTGTTCGGCGGTAGGGCTTTCATCGCTGGCCAACTCCACCGGTTCAGCAGCCATAGTCGGGATGGCCTCCACCTCGCCCACAGATTCAGGTTCCACTTCAACGTGAGACTCCGGGATATCAGGCACATCGGCATTCAACACCGCTGCCTCTTCCATTGTAGGGATATCGGAGGCTTCAACAAAGGCCTGCTCTGTGATCAACTCGTTAGGCACGGTATCGATGGTCGCGACATAGAGATTCACGTCTTCCTCGGTGGCAGTCGCCGAATCCGGCTCGCCCGAAAGGTTTATCGTGGCAGGCTCCTCCAAAACAGGGACATCAACCTCAAAGTTGTTGGCGGAGGCTATCTCGCTGGGGAGAGTATCCAGATCCGCTTCGGGTGCCTCGATGAGGAGATCCTGCAGTATCACCTCTGGTACCTCGCTCGACAGCGGAGCTTCAAGCAACATGCTAGCCATAGGCGCTACCAATCCTGCGGAGGCTGCGGAGGTCTCCATGATGACATTGGAGACGCTCTCAACTAGAGTCTTGCCCAGCGCGGCCTCGGTTGACTGCGAAGCCGCCAACCCGCCCAGCTCAGAGCGTGCTTGTGTCTCCATCTTGGCGACGGGAGCATGCATGACAGCATCTTGTTTTGCCTCGTATCGGTAGGCGAGCTGGTCGTGTCCGAACGCCGGAGTCTGTGGTGTTGGGCGAATCATCAGGCAGGTGAGGAAAAGACAGAGCACAATGATAGCGACATTCTTGGGATCTCGCAGAAGAACCTTAAAGGCCTCAAAGAAGAGGTCGGTGAAGGAGGCGTTGTCAAGACTCTGGCGTTGGGCCTCGCGTTGCTGGCGTCTCTCATATGCTTCAACCGATGGCGACCGTGGAGATTGGGGCGGGACGTAGGAATCAGGATGCCGAGCCCTCGTGGATCCCTGCTCGGCATGAACAGAGGATCCCATCTCTGAGTAAGGCTGCGGGGTTGGGATATCACCGTAAATCTCCCGCATCCGTTCCTCGTCGCGACGCATGCGCTCCTCAGGAGTATCCATCGGTTCTGAACGCATCGAGCGGGAATGGGTGACGCTCATCAGAGCTGGCGACTCGGCACGCATCGCCGAGCTATAAGGAGGTTGGGCTGGCGAGGCATGCATGGCGATCTGCATTGATGAGGGTGGGCGTGAAGAGATGATAGCATCTTGACTCTGTCTCTCCGGCTCGACATTTTGCGGTTCCGCCCATGAAGTCTCAGGTTCGGATGTGATAGGGAGAGTCTGGTCGGGGATCGGCTCTTCTCCCCTCACATCACCCTTCACGCGCTCATGTTCAAACTCTTCTTCGCGTCGTAGCTCCTCCTCTGCAGCAGCTTCTGCCTCCTGCTGCCGTTCCTCCTCCAGTCTCATCTGAATCTCGGCGAGGCGCTCGAGTTCGGCCTGAATTGCCGGCTCGACAATCGGCTCCACCTCGATATCGACCCGCTCCATGTCTTTCCAGCATGCCTCCCAAGCCCCAGCCTTCATAAGGCCGTTGCTGGCGTACACCTTGACACGGAACACTTTGCCGGGACCAAGAGCTTCATACTTGATTTCGCCCTTGCAGGTGTTGCACCAGTGTTTCCTGTTCTCTCGCGTGCGAGTGGATTCCGATGTATAGCCGTCATCGCTTTCCTCGTCCTCGGAGTCTGTCATATTGGAAGGGCCAAGGTAATGCCCACATTCCAAAATTCGCGCTCGGCGTCGAAGAGGCAGCTCCAAAGCTTCCAGGAACCGCTCTTCGAGTACTTCAAAGTCATTCTGAGGGTGGGGAAGCAAAACGCCTCGCTCGAGAACAGTGTCTCCAACACAATCCTGCAGCTCCCTCCAGGCATCACGCAACGTCTTGAGTTGCTCCGATGCCTCGAATACTTGCTTGTTCTCGTCACAGGCTTTGCCATTAACTGGGTCCAGCCCATCCAGAACATCGCCCCACATCCAGCGAAGGGGGAGGAGGGTGACGTGGAGAAGCACGAGCGGTGCTGTCTTACGGGGCTTGAGACGAGTGGGCGTGGAGCGTCCTTTTGGCGAATACTGAGCCGAAGCAGCTGGGCTGTGGAAATGCGAGTTTCTGGGGGCGCTGCCAATCGATTGCCCTGTGTGTCGCTTCCCTGAACGTGGCGAGGCGCCATTGAAGACGGACGGAGTAGGCGAAGTCATCTGCATTGCCCGGATGTCTGATGGAGTGCGGAAAGGAAGCCGCGTCTCGCGGCTGGTGGGCACAAAGTCTTCCTTGTCGTACTGAGAAAGCCCGGAGATGATAGACACGCCCGATATTCTTGGCGATCGTCCATGGGAGATGAAAGACTGGTTGGCTTGGTCATTAGATGCCTGGGGTTTGGCAACGCCATCGCCTTGTCCATCGAACGACCCAATTGAGCTTCGGGCACTGCGATCACTGAACACATCGTCCTCAGCCTCGTGGTGGGAGCTACTGTCCCCGCCTTCATCGCCAGACACCGATCGCGAAGGAATATCGTGGTGAATTTGCGAGTCGGCTGATTCACGGCGACTGTGGCTCGGGCTGTCCTTGTAGGATGCTCTCCTGTCCTCAGTGCCGTAGTTATCATGGGAGTCCGTGCTCAAAAGAGAAGTATCGGCATCTTCATCCGCTTGGCTTGTTGAGTCTCGGTTACTGCTGCGCCCCTCGAGCTTTGCGACGACAGCTCGTGCGGCCGCCTGGATGAGCGCCTCGGTTCGAAGCGAAGCTTTCCTGTCTGTAGTTGTGGAGCCTGTCGGCCTGAACTCAACGTCATCGTCGACGAAGGACTGGTGATTGCGTAGGGCCTTGGGTGTCTCTGCGTCCTCCCCGATAAAGCTATCGTCACCTGTATCTTGTTGTTCTTCCTCCACGAATGACCGATCGTTGGCTTTCTCGTCCATATTATTGTGAATCTCGCCCTCGGCACCATCCTCCTCGGTGATACTGTGCTCCGATTCGAGCACTGACTGGTCTCCAGCGGCGGCACCGTCCTCATCCTCAACATCATCGGCATGGCCGTCGGATGGTGGCTCTTCAATTGCGCTGTCGCCCTCGAGGAAGGATTCTTCGTCTATGACTGAGGCGTCCTGCAGCTTTGCGTCCTCGGGCTCTGCAGAATCGAGATGTGTAGCGTCGAACTCTGGCTCATCGGTCGCGCCATTGTTCACTTCTTCTGGTGATTGCTCTTCTGATGGCTCATCGGTCGTCTCAGGAATCTTTGGCTCTAGTGCGGAATTATCAAGCATGTCGCTAATGCCGTGCAGATCGGAATGCTCAGCATACTCGGTCGGGTCAGCAGCGACTGGAATGTCGACAATCTCGGGCGCCGCCTCTGCAGGGAGCTGGTTTGTGGTTGTGGTTTGGTCGTCCATTGGTTCGCTCAGACACGACGGATCGACAAAGATCTGAAAGTCAAATTCTTCTTCCTTGCGCGGCATGCTGGAACGGTCGAAACTCTGAAAAGTGGTGGTCTTTGTGTTTATAGCAGCGGTCCGGCCTCCTGCATGGGAGCTCTGGCAACAAAAAATTGCCAATCAGGGGCTTTTGGGGTGTAAGGAGGTAATAGCCGCGATGCGCTGGCACGATTCAGAAGAAACGATTGGGACGCAGTTGTTTTGGTCAATGCAAGCCGCCCACTGGTCGTGTAGTCACAAAGCTGTGACGGGGAAGATGTGACCTCTCATTTGCCCGTGGTGTAAACAGCGCGTTGCTGGGACAATGGACCCCACAATCTGCTTGGCAGGGACTTCGGTCGGCAACTTCCCGCTGCCAATCGTCTGTCTCCACACACACAATGATTTGAACGTCTTGAAGAAAGCCCTGCAGAATAAGGAGAAATCCTAGAAGGAACGATCTTATTCACAATCTCTGCATCTAATTTCCGGAGGAAAAATCGAAGTTCTTTTGTCGACTGCGGATTTTTGGGTCGGCATCTTCAGCCGCCGACTGGACGACTGACGTCATTCTGTTTTTTGGCTCATTGCAGACCCTATCACCCTCTGCAGTGGGGCACAGGGACCCTCATCCTGATTCTGCGAATCCGGGGCCGTTCCAGATGTTGGGGACGAAACATCGCCTCTTGACTCCCTTTGACGCTTCATGCTGCACTATCGCCAGTCAATGCAGACGGAATCCAGAATTGAGTGATGCAGGGGGTATCACACCACCCGGATGCGAGGACGCTCTGACTTGCGAAGGGGAGCGTTGAGCTCACCATGACCTTGAAGAACAAAGGGCAAACCGCCAAGCAAGCCGGTCTTGCCAGGAAGTCGCTTGCGGACGTCTGGCCGCTGAGCGGAATCATTGAGGCTGCGATCTGGAGGAATCCATCGTCAGACGCTCTTGTAGCCGTCTGCCACCCAATTCGCACAGCTGCGTCAGCAACGACCAAGAAACAGTTGGGTTAGGAAGGTGATAATAGATGGTTCTGGGACCGGAGATCGAGCTCGCATCGGTATTTGCGCCACGGATCTAAAGCCGGGGACGCAAATGGACTCTTGCTTGCCGGTGTCGTGGCACTGGCGGCCGACTTCCCGGGCGGAGCATTGCTCGGCGGCCATCCGAAGGCTCTTGTCTGTCACCCGAATGCCAATGGTTTCGGGCCAGCCCACTGCAGAGGTTCCCCAAGTGCGTACAGATTTATCCCCCGCGGTCAACGAAGCGAAGGAGCACAAGGGACCACGAAACGGAGGCTCATTTTCACATCTTGCAGCCCCGGCTAGAGACCACTCACTGCTACTACACTTTCAACTCACTGCTACCGGCAGCAGGGTAACCGTTGTGATTCCTGCTTTCCTTGGTTCTGACTTTCGTGCATGCCGGCTCCTTCCATGTTCCAACTAAGTGACCCTGCACCTCAATCACTTCCAAGATTTGGCGGAGACGGCACACCGCCAATTCTCCACCCACACTCGTCACTAGTTCTGGGGGCTCCCACACTGCCCGCCATCGACCGTTGATGCTTGCTGAGACTGATGCATACCGCCCACCAAGGACCCGCCGCCAAAATTGATCGAATCAGACAAGCGGCCTGCTTGCACAGAGATCTAGGCCGGTTTGCCGCCCAAGGCAAGCTCCAAGATAGCGCCATTAAACATGGTCAGCTTCTGAGGCACCACTGACTCGGCACCTCCGCCCTGTTCTCCTATTTATCACCCTCTTCCGCTTAGCCTAGCCCCTGTGTCTCATTTTGGGGCCAAAGACTGTTTTCCCATTTTTTTTACCCCTTCATTCATACTTTCCAGCCCTAGATCCAACCGCCAAGATGGGTGAACACGCCCAAGAACCCACGCCTGAGAACATGACCATGATGCAGGGCTTTGAGTGGTATATTCCTGCCGACCAAAAACATTGGGTACGGCTTGAGAAGCACGTCGTAGCTCTGAAACAGTGGGGAATTGACAACATCTGGGTCCCTCCAGCGTAAGCTACTGCCCCTTTCCTGCCAAGCAACGGAACGTTGCTGATCTTAGTTCAGGTGCAAGGGGTCCTCCAAGGATGGAAACGGCTACGACATCTATGACCTCTACGACCTTGGGGAGTTTGACCAGAAAGGCACCACCGCCACCAAGTGGGGCACTAAGGAAGAGCTGTTGAAGTTGGCTCACACGGCGAAGGAGAACGGCGTTGGTATCTATTGGGATGCCGTTCTGAACCACAAGATGGCTGCCGACCACAGAGAGAGGTGCCAGGCAGTCGAAGTTGACCCCGAGAACCGCAACCAAGAGGTCAGCGAGCAGTATGAGATCGACGCATGGGTGGGATTCGACTTCCCTGGTCGAGGAGACAAGTATTCCAAGATGAAATACCATTGGTATCATTTCAGCGGTGTCGACTACAACGCAGCGAACGGTCAGAGCGGCATCTTCAAAATCAAGGGGGAGCAGTCGTTGGGATGGGCGCAGACCCCTGAGGTGGACGGCGAAAAGGGCAACTAGTGAGTAATTATGTGACTGCTGTTGGTCGCGCGACTAACCTGGTATCAGCGATTATCTCATGGGCTCGGACCTGGACTACGCGCATCCTGAAGTCAAAGAGGACGTCCTCGCGTGGGGAAAGTGGCTCGCAAAGGAGATACCACTTCGCGGTATCCGGTTTGATGCGATCAAGCACTACGACCAAGATTTCCTCCGCAAATTTGTTGCCCAGATGGACGAATCATATGGAGAGGGCTGGTTCTTCGTTGGCGAGTTCTGGAAAGACTCTCTCGATGACTTGGTATGCTTCCCTGCCCGTCCCGTACTTTTCAAAGCTCATACAACCCCCAGAAAGCCTTCCTCGACCGTATGGGCCACAAGTTCTCGCTCTTTGACACGCCGCTAGTTTACAACTTCAGCGAGATCAGCCGAGGGAGTGGTGCTGATCTCCGAAAGGTCTTCGACGGCACCTTGGTACAGGCTGAGCCCGTTGCCGCTGTGGTAATTTCGCCCCTCCCGGGTCACTTGGGCTGGCTAATGTTTTAATCAGACACTCGTTATGAATCACGACACACAACCCTATCAAGCACTCGAGGCACCAATAGAAGGTTGGTTCAAACCACTTGCATACACACTCATTCTCCTCCGAGAAGAGGGCTACCCCTGCGTCTGGTACGGCGATCTGTACGGAATCAAGGGCGAGCACCCATTCCCGCCTTCGTGTGGTGGAGCTCTCCCGAAGCTTATGTTGGCTCGGAAGCTCTACGGCTACGGCAAGCAAGCAGACTATTTTGACTATGAGACCTGCATTGGCTGGGTCCGTTACGGCACTTGGGACCGTCGATTCGGATGCGCTGTAGTTCTGAGCAACGCAGGCCCCGGGTCGAAGAGAATGCACGTGGGCGAAATGCACGCTGGAGAAGTCTGGACTGACGTTCTCGGATGGCAAAATAACGAGGTTGTTATCGGGGATGACGGCTTCGGTGATTTCACATGCGGGCAAACCAGTGTCAGCATATGGGTCAACAAGGATGCCGAAGGCCGGGACAGGTTTTCAAAAGAATTGTGAGTCCCCAACAAACCGCATGGGTGTCAAGTCCCTGCTAATATATGAAACAGCGACAGCAACATTTACGAAGAGTAATACTCATGTAACGCTGGGTCATGAAAGTCGGGGATCAACTACATTGGTCTTACTACACCCTCCGAATCAATCCTTCACCTAATGCATTCCACGGTCCTCCCGCCGGACCTACAAATAGACCACTTGAACTATGAACCCTCTTCTGCTTCGTGGATGAGAGTGATCGCGATATCATCGGCGCCTACCTGGGTACACTGTCCAACCAAATTTTCCCGTTAAGAGGAGAAACCTCAACCAAAGGCTACCAATCGATCCGCTCGGCCTGCAAACACTTTTCACCCTTATCCATCTGCAGGCTTTCCTGTAGTTTCTGCCACTGCCTCAAAGGTATTTTCACTGCTCGCTGCCGCAACCGTTACTCTCGTCTCTGGGTTGGTCTCCTCGGCCAAGTACCAGAAAACAGTTTATACGACCCACCGGAAGCAGGTTGACCACACTGTTCCGTTGTCAGGCTTTGTCTTCGCCGGATTCTCCAGTCCAATAGTATTAGGGCTGCGATCCCCGCCATCGACATTGTTTCCAACTTCCGCTTACAAGACCCTCCCTCCAACTCTATTCCAGAGGGCTGGCTAGAGACCGCCCTATTGATTAAACCAACGCTGGGAAGGAGAGAAACGAACGTTACTCGTGAAAGCGGGAGGCACGATACCGTCGACGATGTGCAGAGAAGTCGGGCGTCTTGCTTGGGTTGTAGATGTCGATGGATCTGAGGCCTGGGCTCGTACCCAGAATGATTCTCTGCTTTTTCGGATAGGAACAAAAGCGCGGCGTCGGCTCGAGGTTGGACTGAACGGGGCTCTACACAACAGAGGCAAAACGGCAAAAAACATACAATACCAGGGATTCGCTGGTCGTCACCGACCCAGCTACTAGTCTGGCCCTTACTGGGTTATCTATGGGAGAGCGGACGGGATCCTGAGCTTTCCAGTGGGTATGGTCGTATGTGACAAATGGTGCACTTATTCGGGGTGATACAAAGGTGTTGATTAGGAAGAGACGGGAGGAAGACGGAGCGGGTTGGGTACAGACGCCCAAACCCCTTGGACTATCTATAAGGTATATACGCATTATCCCTCCTATCTTCGAGGAAGTTCCTTGAACTAAAGCCCACAACAGCCTTCAAACAGAATGATGCCGACCCCGGCATGAAGCGGGCCTCTCCGCCTCCCTCCCCCTTTCAAAGTCCCGTACCGAGGCCACACCCTCCGCTATTATTACACGGCCACTCGTTTCCCTCGGCGACGTCGTCCCGTCCAGCTCATAATCCGGTAGATTCTCAACCGGCACCATCGTCGTCTCCGTCACATTCGTCGCCGGAGACGCCGGCGACATATTCGTTACCGTCACCGGAGACGCCAGCGACGCATACCCTAGCGTCGGTGAGTGCGGCGACACCGGAGACAGTGGCGACAGCGGTGACAATGGTGACAGTGGCAACAAGCACTGTAGTGACTCTGTCGTTGGCGATGGCAGCTCCTGTGGCGCCTGCGCCGGTTCCTGGGCTACCGCCGTATTATCTGGCAGCTCGGCGGCCTTGCTGTTGTTATCTTCCGGCCCTTCTTGTTGCTGCTCTTGTTCCCCTTGTTCTTATTGCTGTTGCTGTTGTTGTTGTTCCTCTCCCTGCTCCCTTCTAGCAGCAGGAGGTACAGCCGCCTTAAGCCCCGCCGTCTTCTTCCTCTTCCGCTGAAACCGAAACAGCAGCACCACCACCACCGGTATCAGAACTCCCACCGCGGCCGACCCAACTACAATCCCCGACACCGTCCCGCTAGACAGACGTATTGACAGATCGCTATGATCCCCCGAGGAAGTACCCGCTCCTTGTTGTTCTCGTCTCTATTTCCTCAATCTTCCCCGTCCCCGTCTCCCTCGCAATCCCGCGGCTGGTACTACTGGGACGAACCAAGTTATTCCCTCTCTTGCCCTGCGATATCAGCTGAAACGCATCATCGACGCGACGGCGGTGACAAAGACACTCGTGAACGTGGTGGGCGCACGCTCGACGTGCGCGTGGGGATGTAGTTTGTAGACCAGGAGGTGACGGGCTCGCCGAAGGGGTATGATATGCGGCTCACGCGCCAGGCGGGGACGGTGCCGGTGGTGATTTTGCTGGTGCAGATGGTGCCGGCGCCGTCGGCGAGGTTGAGTTTGTAGTTGCTGGTTGGGGGGAGGTGGTGGTTAGAAGAAGGGCTGGGAGGGGAGGGAAAGGGATGACAGGGTTGGCTTACGAGGGATAGCAGAGGACCATGGTCTCCCCTGGGAGGAGGTAGTCGTACCGAGACTGGGAGAACTGGGTCTCGGACGGGCCGATGGGCGAGAATTCAGTCCAGGGGTCACCTAGAAACAGGTTGGAATCGAGCTTGGCGAGCGCGGTTGTGTACCCGACGGGGCAGATGAGGCCCGACACCGGGGTGAAGATACTTGTGGCAAATGTGGAGGTGCCGGCGTGTACCCAGCATGGCGTGGCGGCCACGGAAGATAGGCTGTGCTGCGAGAGAGCGATTTCAAAGGTGAGAGGGCCACCGAGCACAGTGAAGATATCGAAGACGGTGAGGCATCCCTCGGCGGGGGTGAAGGTGGCGGTGAGTGGCCTTTCCCGGACCAGGTTGGTGCGGTATTCGGCTCTGCTGGCGTCGAGATCTGGCGTCGTGGACGCCATGCTGTCGCTACCGGCGTTGTGGCCGCAAGACCGACTTGTTATTTGCGCTCGTGGTCAGGTCGAGTCCGAGGCCCAGCCAGGGCGCTACCCTGCATCATTCAAACCCTGAGCCCCCATCCGGCCTCGATGCCCTGCTGAGATAAAGAAGACTGCCGTGGCGATTGGTATGGCATGTGGTTTCGAGTTGGCTCTAAACTTGGCCTCGTTGAGTTCACGCGACCCCAGGCCCGGCTCCCTGAGGTACTATCCATGGCCTCGGCTTTCCACATTGGAGTGGCAGAACAGGTTAGGCGGCCCCCAACCCTCCGAATTGGGGTCGGATACGAGGATGTATCGTTGAGATGAATTTCCAACCCACAGGGCAAGCGGAAATCGGAAGTATCATGATCTGTTTGCTTTGATTTATGTTTCTTTCTGGTTTCGGTGGAATGCAAGATCCTGCAATTTGATTGCCCGGCTAGCACCGTCAATGGGGCCGAGGCCCAACTACAGAGATGCGTCTTTATGGTGCTCAATCTAGACCCCAACAAAAATTTGGAAATGAAGTGCGTGTCAAACAGTACAAATGCCGCAGCAGCACATCATTTCTCACTGTTGGACGGAATGTGGAAACTTTCTCATATCACTGCAAACACGAAAGCTCTTTCATCGAACTTCTGGTTATATCGTGGCATGTTAGTGGCAATAACAGTCATGCCATCACGCTGGACGCTTTCATCGGAATACCTTGACTGCAAATTTGCTCGATGGCCGGCTGACTACCGCGACCGCTTGTCACAGGTACGCACGTGAATATGATGACGGGGGTTCGCTCCCCATGATATCTAATGAATCCTCGTTGCAAGCTGTGAGTAGATAGCTCTTGCTCAAAATGCGGCAGTGGCACGGGCGGCTCCTCCGGTAGGATCCGGCCCCGGCCCCGGTCCGCTGCTCTCCGAGATCCCGGATCCAAGTCCGAAGTCAGCTCCGAAGTCAGCCCCGGCCCGGCCGGACAACCTACCTTTGATGCGGACAATATCGGTCCTGCAGCTTCATATCCTTTACAATCATCCATTGCCGACCGCCTGATTGACATACACCGTGCGAGCTAAACCGTAGCTCGCACGGTGAGAATGGCGCACGGATCTCCTCTCAGGGGTTACGGCGATGCTGACGCCCCTGAATCGCTTGTTGATTGCCGCACGGGCCATATCAGTGTAAGTGGTGAGAATCTCAGGGGCGGACGCATTGAGGGGCGACGCGGTTCTCATCAGGAGCGCGCTCAAAAGCCCTGCTCAGAGGACGGACATGTCAGACTGTACTTCCAAAGAAATGTGTGGAGTGGAGATTGTAGCCCGCAAGGCTTTGGCAGGGCAGTTGCCTACGCCGCCCTTTCCTCAGGCTCCCAAGGGGTGGGCAAGTCCGGAGGTCGTTATTTAACCTGAATTCGGTATAAACTTCCACATTCTCATATATATAGGCATCTATCGGGCCAGATGCGAGAAAAATTAGATTTGTTTATAACGGGAAGATGGAATGACTATGTAAACCTCGCCCCACCTCACAGGGTAGCAATTCACTCTCTCATTCAAGTTAGATCGTAACAGTCAGTCCCGATTTCCGGAAATCACGCAGTTTGCCGGCCAGAACGGACCATCAGACTGAAAGAGGGGGGATTTCCTCAAGCCGTGCGGTTATCCCCCGTGATCGAAAATCAAACTACGCGCGGAAACTTCGTCCGGTGTTGAAACCACGCGGTTTGCCGGCCAACTGCCTGATTTGGACGTACCGACCGGGATCGAGACGTGGAGACAGTTTCTGGCCTATCTAACTGGCGCGTCGGTTATTCACTATATATGGGCGGGTCACTCCCCCTCCTCATTCCTTGAGTTGACTTGCGATTTCCTCATTCAGCCCACAACCACCCGCGAAGACGACGGCGACCGAGAGAGACCAGCCCGCCCTCGCGGCATCATCACGTCTCCAGACGCAGTCATTTGAGGCTATTCCGGGCAGCACGGCGCCCACTAGCTCGCCAGGAGGTATGTTTTTGACAAAGCCCCGCGTGAGCGTCTTGATTGAACTCGGTCTTTATTAGGACCTCCCTCACGATCACCACACCTGCATTTGCGCCTGCCTTGTCTCCCACACATTCCCGAGATGGACGATAGGGGTTCCACATCATTCTGCCGTTTGTCCAGAGCCATGTTGCTTCTTGTTCAAGTCACATTCACATTACCACTGTACCGGCACTCCAGCTTGCGTCCCACCCGTGCCCAAGGCGGCGCAATCTGCACAGCGTTCTGGCTTTTGGACTCGATCTCTCGTTCGGCTCCAGGTTTTCATTTTTCAGCATAGCACAGCACGCACAAGTGCATATGTACATTAGTTTTCGCAGCCCGCCCCCTCAGCGGCGAGGTAGCCGTGGCTGTATTTCAGGCTGCAGTGAGCCTGGAACACGGCACACTCCCAGAGGGAGAACCGAAACTGCACGATGAAGGCATCCCGCTTTCTCCTGGGAGGCTTTGATCCCTGTCATCCCTTCATGCCATCTGCTTCAGAGATCAATATTTTAAGTATTCATGATTCAGCTCACAGAATTTGCTGCTGGCAACCCAACTATGGTGTAGCAGTAACTTCAAGGGTGTGAATCATATCTCAGGTGGTTGGGAAACGGCACGAGAAGATCAAAGCGGCCCTTGGGTCCTGCTCCGTGCAAGTCAATAATGCCGGTGCGGTAATTCAGGCTGCCTGGCAGGTCCTGCTCCAACCAAGTCAATAATGCCAGGAGTAACAGCTCTGTTTGCCATCGAAGTCTCTCAGCGCCAGGTCGACAACCTGAAGCCCCTTCATGCTGAGTATCTCTCGATATATGCATAGAGGGAGGCCCTTGTTTGTCTTCACCCGGGGGGGGGGGGCTGAGATTGAGTTTGGTC
>Ga0247760_1001536_pt1 | contig 20966 bp, 22 predicted proteins | sample UWRJL171409R4_FD_179936 | JGI IMG/M metagenome (GOLD analysis project Ga0247760, IMG submission 179936) | Plant litter microbial communities from Arlington Agricultural Research Station in Wisconsin, United States - UWRJ-L171-409R-4 | ecosystem: Environmental > Terrestrial > Plant litter >... | reverse complement strand
GAGACAAAATACACAAGAACTTACCTCGCGGCGCATAGATCATGGTAAAAGTCGTCGGCACAGGCGAGCGGATCCAGCCCTTCCAGGCCATGGGGTGGCGCTGGCCCCAGCCCTTCTCGAGGATCTCCTTGATGTCCTCGGGATGCAAGTTCATATGCATGGAGCGGTCCGACGTGTGGATGTGGCACACTTCTCCGTTGCCACAGACGTTGAGCGGATGGCGGGAGAAGAGGGCAAAGCCATGCTTCTCGAGGCATGACGTGGCCGTGACGAACTTTTGCGGCATACGGGCGCTGAGAGCCTCAATCGCAGACCGTAACCGGTTGTAGGCGTGTAGCGAGCCGGGCTGGTTGAGCTGGCGCTGTGGCGCGAGGCCCGCCACGCTCGGTCTGGGCCCAGGCCGGTATGGGAGTGGGCGCTGGCGCAGGATGCCTGTCGAGGGCAACTGCGAGGGGTCTGATGGGGGAGGGCTGAAGGGGTCTCGGAGGGTGAAGAGGCGGTACCAAGTAAGCCTAGCGTAGCCCGAGGGAGTCGGCGGGGTCCCGCCAGGCCCGAGTTTCAAGAAGTTAAGGTAGTCGTTATGTATCAGGAGCACAATAGGGACAAAGACGATCATGAATTCGAGCAGGAGGCGATCCACGAAGTGCATGCCCGAGACGAGCAGGACGGCCACGGCGAGGAGAGCTGAGGCATCTAACGTGATGTTGAACGGGTCCTGGCGGATGACCATATTCACTGCAACTCGCTCGCTTTCCTCGCTGGGCGAGTGTTTCTGCGTCTCGGTTGCTACTGTGAGAGACATGTTTGCGACACTGCCGTGCTGATACCGCCAATGTGGCGTGTGGGTGAGAAGGGGGATGGAAATCTCGCAAGAGTCTGAGGGTAGTGATGATGGGTTTAGGGGCCAGGCGAGTAGTGTCCGTGAATATCTTCCCTCTCCACCTCCGGGGATTGTGTTTGACTCTGAAAAGTCCGCCAGGAAGTGCTGGCACAATGGATAGGTATTAAGAGTCTCCTCGGGGATGGCGGCTGCTCGGCAAGAACCAGGATGGGAAGAAAGGTTGTTGTATAAGGTGCTGGGAAGAAGTTGGGGGAAGTTGAGGAAAAAGAAGGGGCAGGTGACTGACGGCAGGTTCACCGCATGTTGGACCCGTGAGAGGGCTCGGGGGCATGAATGGGATTATGCCATACGGGGCCCGCCACGCACAGCAGCAGCAGTAACAATGTGTAAGTGTTCCGGCATCGAGTCGAGGTGCAGGCACCGGGATCTGCAATGGAGTCACCATGCGTTCACCCTCCCGCATCAGGCCGAGTCGAGACCGGGCCCAACCTCTATCCGTCCTGTCACTTGACGCAGACCGGATGAGCTCGAGATCCTCTCTTCAAAATCGGGCGAATGCCCCTGTCGCTTTCCGAGGCCATAGCAGCACGAATGTACGGTAGGGCTGACCAGTCCCCCAAAGGCCATTGGGTATTCTCGCACCGTAGAGCACGCAGTGCAGTGCAGAAACAAGGGACCACAATGGCGGACAGAGAACCCCTAACGACGGGAGCTGGCAGTCGGCGGGAAGAAGTGGGCGAGACAGTTGCTTGCCATCCGCACTACAATCGGATGACGTTGATACTGCGGGGGCTGGTTCCGTAGGAGTCGAGGAGCTCGCCAACTCTTCCGAGCCCTCGAATTTTATCTGCCGCACGCAACGCAGTTAGTTAAATCCCAAATCCATTAAGGCACACGACACACGACAGACGGCGCCGCGAGAGGCCCCTTCGGAAGGAGGTGCGGTCAAGGAGCCCGAGCAACCTGATTTCGTTCCTCGTCGAGCTATGACGGGTCAGATGATGCAAGAATTATCTGGACGGAAGCCACCCAATTCGTCAACCCTCAATGTCCAATGAATGTCGATCAATCGATGCCAGTAGCCAGCTCTCTCGGCGAATCGCAGACTCAGGAGGCCTGGTTTCTGCGAGCAGTCAGTGTCACTGCAGGGTCCGAATATGTGTATGCGTCTGAACGGTGAGGACGCAGTTTGTATCGCAACGTTCAGTTTTCTCTTTGTCGTCCCCGGAGTCGGCGCGCTGCGGCCAACACGCAACATGTAGCACCCCCAAATGCCCCCCACGATTAACTCGCCGTTGGGTTGCGGATTGGTGTAACTGGCATGGCCGGGACCACTACCCGCTTCCTTGGGCCGCCACTGTTGTTGGAACGGATAGCTGAGGCATCCGAAGCTCGGAGGAAAGCGAGCTTTTGGTTATGAAGATGGCCATATTTGGCAATGTGAAGATTGACGTTCCCACCTAGTCAGACCGTTTCACCGACCGAAATGCAGAAAGGCGCCACAGTCCCGAGAACCTGGATGATCCCGTTAAGCCATCTGGAATGAAACGCCCCTAAGCCAAGACCAGCGGGCAGGCACGCGAGCTAAGGCTTTCCCGTGTTTGCGAGATGTCTTGTGTCTTGTCTCAGTTCCCAAATACCGGCAATCGATCCAGATACAGCCAGGCTGTATCTGCTGTATCTTCGGTGACCTATGGACATGAAGGCTGAATACTGCCCGTTGTCTCCAGGCTGTCTCCAGGTTCTAGCTTCATGCAGGTGGCAGTTGCACGAGCCAAGGAGGGGTGCCCAGGCAGCGCTAGGACCCGTTGCTCCGCAACTGCCATCCACACATCAATAAGTCTTGGCCAATCAAGGCGTAGGGTCGCATTGGGGAAGCACTGGACTCCAATTTGCGTTCCCCCAAATTTGACTGAATCTCGTCTACTGACGAGCCCGCATAACTATTCCCGTTTTGCCCGGATAAAATAATCTGAGTTCTTTACCCGGAATCATTGACAGAGCGTTTCAATTCATCGCGAAATAGTTGAATGACTGCTTCTCACGTCGTCAACAATTCAAGAAGCAGTCAGCAGGCGGCTTATCACCAACTCCAGATCCCTGACGCCTTCAAAGATAAGGCAGGCTTTGACACTGGGACTGTTGATCACAGCACGGGAACGACTGTCGCGAACTTAGCGCGGTCCGGTGCGGGCATCTTCGAGGGCAGTCTCGTTTGTGTATATGTCTGTCGTCCTCGTACGCCAACTGTGTAAGTTGGAGAAGTTTGATCCTGGTTGCAAAGCCTCCTGTGCTAATATTCTGCCCCTCTCATACAGAAAAGAATATCCACTCCGTGATGGGGCTTTTTCGGTCGCGGGAGGCGAGGCGCTCCAAATTACCATTGTATAAGGGAGCCGATTCCAGCCGAGCACATCCCCCATCGCCAGCGAGAGAGAAAGAGCGCTACTCGGATGATGAATATTCTACTTGCGCCTCCGACACCGATTCCGACGTATCATTGCCACCGAGCTTCAAGGGCTCCAGACAGTCATCAAACTCAGTCTCGTCGAATTCAGGCCTCATGCAGTCAAAAAAGAGGAACACATTCCCATCGCGGCGGACTGCCACGAGATATCTTTGTCGGTTACCAAACAAGGTGGTACGATGGCTATGTATTGGCATGATGACAATCATTCTCCTCTTCATCTTCACTTTGATCCGAGCAAGCCAACTGGAGAACAGACGAGTGGCTGCAGGAAAGGTGCTGAACAACCAACCACCACCGGCATGGGAGTCCTTTGATTTCCTAACCCGATACTATGGTGGAATCCGGACCCTTGTACCGCTTGCCGACAACATTCCTCAATATCCCAAGATTGAGGGCGAGGGTCCGTCTACTTCGAGGGCGTCGGAGCTAGCTTCTGGAAAAAGGGATTCGAAGCATGCGGACGAAAAGCCCAACTTCCCGGCGAGCAAGGCCTTCGCGGGCCATCCAGGATCTGCGCTACCGAGAAGCAAGGACCTCATCTCTGAGTGCTTCCTCGACGAGCAAAATACGGTGAAGGTGCCGCCAATTCGCTACTTTAATGGGCGACCAAGCGGCTTCCCAGATAACGTTGTTGGTTCCTACGAATTATTCTCACTACCGGAGGAGATTTGTTTTGAACGGTTCGGCAGATATGGCGCCTATGGATATGGATATCCTATCCCATCCGGTGGTTTGGGACTTGGGGAGCACGGCGATATGGAAGGTTCTGACCAAGTATGGCAGTCTGCCAAGAAGGTCGACTGGCTCAAGGTCGATTGGGCCTCTGTGCAACAGCGTTGCTACCAGGCCAACGCCGACCGGTATAAGCCATTGAAGCTTCGCGGAAGCCCTCCTCATGGCTTCTACATTGGCGAAGATATCAAGGAGTCTAAGGATTCCAAGGACCCCAAGCGCTCTACTTTAGTCGATCGGGCAGAAACCAATGGAACAGAGACACCTTCATCGAAGCCAGCTCAGCCAGTCGCTACTGAGCCCAAACCCAAGGGTGATCTGCCCAGAACAGCGGTTGTGGTCAGATGCTGGGATGCATTTCTTTGGAACGAGGAGTCTGTGATGAACCTCAGAGCACTCATCTCAGAGCTTTCTCTTGCTTCTGGCGGACGATATGACGTTCACCTCTTGGTTCAGGTGCGGAACGATGCGGCGCACCCCGTTTGGGCCGACGACGAGACATACCGTGCACACATTGAAGAGAGCATCCCCGGGGAGTTCCGTGGCATATCGACTCTCTGGTCGGAGACTCAGATGCTCGCAATCTATCAAGGTATCCACGACCTCTTTACGAGAGGACCTGGCCTTCCCGTCCATGGTGTATTTCGCGGCCTGCAAATGGCGATGCAGCACTTCGCATACAACCATCCCGAGTACGACTATTTCTGGCAATGGGAGATGGATATTCGCTACACTGGGCACTACTACGACTTGCTTACGAAAATGGAGAACTGGGCAAAGCAGCAGCCAAGGAAGGGTCTGTGGGAACGTAACTCCCGGTTCTACGTACCCGATGTACACGGTAACTGGGAAGATTTCAAACAGATGGCGCGAGTTCAGACCGAGCATGGCACCCTCAGCGCTGACAATGTCTGGGACAAGGTACCCGGTGCTTCCAAGGGTCGTCAGGATCCGCACCAAAAAGCAGCGCTGGGCGAAGAGAGCGTCTGGGGCCCGAAGCGACCTGCCGATCAGGCCGACTGGTTCGAAACCGAACACGACCCGCAGCCCCCAACCACGTATGAGCGTGACAAGTATAAGTGGGGGGTAGGCGAAGAAGCTGAGCTTATCACAATGAGTCCCATTTTCAATCCGGAGGGCACTACTTGGAATGTGGCCGATGATATTACCGGCTACAACGAGACAGAAGGCAAAGGCAAGCCTCCCCGACGGGCACATATCATCACAGCCTCGCGCATGTCACGCCGCCTGCTTGTGCAAATGCATCGCGAGACGGCCTTCAAGAAGCACCATGCCTTCCCTGAAATGTGGCCTGCTACGGTGGCTCTTCACCACGGCTACAAGGCTGTCTATGCTCCCCATCCTATCTTTGTCGATCGAGAGTGGCCTGTTGAGTACCTGACGCGGGTGCTCAACGGCGGCCGCAATGGCGCATCGGGTGGCGCACGTACTTCGGTGTTCGGCGACCGTGAACACAATCTGAGAGGCATGTCATGGTTTTACAACTCCGGGTTCTCCGGGAACTTATATCGCCGCTGGCTTGGCCTGCGCGTCAACAATGACGGCGGCGAGGAGTTCGAGATGACGGTTGATAAGAGCGTGAATGATACCTCTCCCTACGCAATGCGTGGTGGCGAAGGACGCATGTGCGTGCCGCCGATGCTGCTGCATCCTATCAAGGAGGTCGAACTTCCGGTTGTTCAGAGCGTCAGTGATGCGAAACACGTGGAGTTGGACACCCTGTTGGACCCTTCGAGCTAGAGCCAGCGATTCGCGGTATGAAAATGAGCGTGGTATACCAGAACAGGGGTATGGAGGAGGTCTGATTTTGGGTGCACGGCGTTTGGGATACATGGTCATAGGCATTTTGGTTTCGCCAATATTTAGATGTTGGCATTGGACGAAGTTGTTGATACTGTCATGAGGTTGTGCCGCGGTGATTGAGCTGGATGACGAATGTCGGATTGGAACGCCTTGAATGAGCGGGTACAGAATACTGATGTGTAGACCGACCTCAATTAATTGGAATGACATGCCAATCGCATTGATGATACAGTGAATTTACATGCTATGTTGATGCGATGTCTAATACGCAAATCCAGCGCTCATTTTCATACCCCCTACCAAGACCTAGCGCCGTCCACGGATGTCCCATTATGTTTGGGTACTGCAAATGAAAATAGAAAGCAGAGCCCCTGAGGTTGTTTAGACGACCCGCTTAACCTATATTTTGAAGGCGTGTCAGTTCTGGTGTAACGCCATAACCATCTCCAATTCTAGAGCCCGACTTTACGTACCTCGAAGAACCGTCGTAGCCACCAGACCTGGAAAACGTAGTCGCCGATGACGATGCTGATGACAAACAGATTCCACCACTTGACACGGGCGTTGGTGCTCTCGGCTGTGTTTCGGTGGGTGCGTTCGCGCACAACAATGTAGCCCTGCTCGTCCTTCACCAACTCGAGCATTTCGGAGAGCTTGCGCACCTCGGTCTCGAGCGGGTCTTGCGGTGTATCGGCCTCGGATACGTAGACGATACCGTGCACGTTGAAGGACACCTCCTTGGAGGAAGCGCCCCAGTGCTCGTTGCCGAAGCAGTAGAGGTACTTGCCGTCGTGTTTGGCCTCGAAGGAAAAGTCGCCGTTCGAGGTCGACTTCTCGAAGGCCTCGTACTGGCCGACAGGGTTCGTGATCTTTTTTTTCGGTAGTGTTAGCCTCGCTGGTACACATTCCCACTGCTTTTCGGCTGCTGGTGTTGGGGAGCATGTACCCAGAAATCAATGTCCAGATTGCCGGCGTGGCCGAACTCGCGGTCGCCGACCTGGAAAGTCACCGTCATCTTGTCCTCGCGATGCAGGTTCTCGTGGAAGCATTCTCGACCGTGCGCGGGCAGCTGGATGTTGTGCGCGGCGGCGGCGCCCAGCAAGCTGGCCGAGAGCAGCAGCTTCGCTGCCGTGAGGAAGAACATTTTCGAATTTCGAATTTCGAATTTCGGCAATCCGAACCGGAGGAGCAATCGGGAGAGGCTGAGCTGGTCGAGCGATCGTTTCGTCGTGTCGCGATCGTTGTAAAAGCTCCACGCTGGGACCTTTTCGAGGACACCTTTGCCGTGTTGCAGACGCTGGCCTATCAAAATCCAACAGCGATCGGGCCAGCTCGTGAAAGAGCCTGGGTTAGGGGGTGGCCTGTCGCGGGGGCTTGCTAGGACTCTGCCGGTGCAAAGTTCTTCCAGTGCGCCGGTACCTGTGGAGTACATGCAATGCTGCCCGCTTGCCAGTCCAAAGTAGGGGATTTACGCTGAGAGGGGTTGGGAGATAAGGTTGCGTGTGGGTAGTGTGCACGGGCCTCAGCTGCCTTGGGCTTTCCTGGTATTCGCCCACTGGTCCTCCCTGCCTCGCTCGCCCTGCCCCAAGAACAACTTTCAAAAACCAAACCGTTCAACGAAGACAATCCTTCCACACCGCCATCGTCACGCGAACGTAGCACGACGATAACCCCTATCACCATCCTCCTCTGCGATCAGAGGATATTACCGGATTGTAAGTGAGCCTCCGAACCACCTTCCGCCCATGTGAATCAATCATCACGCAATCGTCATCCCGTCGGCACCGGCAGACCAAATCCGCCGGCTGTATGAAGGGGTGGCCTCGCAGGAGGCCCAGCAGCAGCTCTTCTCAGAGCAAGACGTGCGCGCGTGCTGCCAGCCCAACAAGTGCTAAATCCAATGCACTGTCACCGCTTGCTAGCCCGACTGGTCCCTTTCCTTTTCCAGGCAGCCTTCCCTCCTCCACTCCCTGCGAGACCCAGTTATTTTTGCATTCATCTGACTGTCCCCAACCAACCCGCTGCCTCACTTATCTGTCCTCACGCCACGGCCTTTTAAAAGCCGCCGCCCAAGTCGTGATCTCGATCGCAAATCCTGATTCCCCTCACGGCCCTCTTTAATCACCCCGCGCCGGTTCAGCTCGGGTCTTCTGCTTACACAACGCTCACCAACAGATACTTCTTGAGATATCTTCAGCTCGCGCTGAACCAACACCGCCAAGATGGGTTTGGGATTTTCGAAACTCTTCCAGCAGCTATGGGGCAAGAAGGAGATGAGAATTCTGATGGTCGGTCTTGATGCCGCCGGAAAGACCACTATCCTCTACAAGCTCAAGCTCGGCGAAGTCGTTACGACCATCCCGACTATCGGTACGTTACGCCCTCCGCCGATGCGGAGAATTGAGCCCGCGGCAGCCCGCTCTAGGAAACACCGATGCTGACCATGTACCCCGCCAGGCTTCAATGTCGAGACGGTCGAGTATAAGAACATCCAGTTCACCGTGTGGGATGTCGGTGGTCAGGACAAGATTCGCCCTCTGTGGAGGCATTATTTCCAGAACACCCAGGGTATCATCTTCGTCGTCGACAGCAACGATCGTGACCGTGTGGCCGAGGCTCGCGAGGAACTCCAGCGCATGCTCAACGAGGACGAGCTGAGGGACGCCCTTCTCCTGGTCTTCGCCAACAAGCAGGATCTTCCCGTAAGATGGCCAGACTCATTTGCAATGCCATGTGCAGTTTGCTGACATAGATTACAGAATGCCATGGCCGCCGCTGAAATCACAGACAAGCTCGGCCTCACTAGCCTGCGGGCGCGTACTTGGTACATCCAGTCTACCTGCGCCACTTCCGGTGATGGCCTCTTCGAGGGTCTGGAATGGCTCTCGGCCAACCTCAAGAAGCAGGCCCCATAAACCATCCTCGTCACATCGTGAATCGGTCCTCTAGTCAAGCATGGTTCGGTTGTACTCTGCACAATATCTTCTAGACAATCGACTAGTCCATACAAATTGCATTCGGTGGTTAGCGCCTACGTCGTGAAACGCCACCCATGATGAGGTGATGGGAGATGGCCGGCACTCCTTTTTTTGAACTTTGGTCACTTTTCGGAAAGACAGGGGCGCACTGGGTTGGAATCTTGTACAATTTGATACATTATCAGGAGAGATCAGTTCATGGCCGTACTTTCCCCCGGTGTTTCCGTCTGTCTTGTGCTAGAGAACCTTCAGAGGTTGGGATTTGGGGAGGTTGAGAAATCGGGAGAGGGGGGGGGGGGGTAGATCGAGAGGGAGAGGGAGAACAGGTTGTAAACACCAGGAGTTTGCTAGTTATCTACCTCAAGTCTCCTTTCCCCTCTCTTTAATGCTTTTTAGTCCTCAAGCGTGAAGCTCTTCAGCGCATGTAACCGCGTAGCTACTTGGCATCCTCCTCAGGCTATGCTATCAGCCTGTACGTTGTCCACTATGCTACTACCATTGATCTGATGGGACCCTGTCTCATGATTGAGGAAACCATTGCGGACGACAGGGCCCATCCATGAAAGTGAGGCTAGGTGGGTATGACTCATGAAGCATGATGACGTCGACCTCTACGAGGGGTTGGAGGGGAGGGGAATAGCTGCTGCATGTCTGGCTATCGTTTTTCTTTGTCTGATCTAGGCTTCAGAGTACGATAGGTGGCGATATGCTAGGCAAGGCGTTGTCTCTTTGAGCCTGGACGCCAGTTTCTTGTTGACTCGCCATTCTTGGTGGTCAGTAGACTGATGGATGGTTCTCGAATCAGATGATTGTCTGTTTTATGGTATGGTATGTTAGAAGAGACGTGTTATCTGGATGGGCTTCTGTTATCCCACTTGTACGGTTATTTCCAGAGTGAGAACAGGGAGGATATTCAGTCGGAACTGGTGCTAAGACAAAAGGTTGTGCAGAGGACGAAGTCGGCCTACAGAACAGGATTGGAATGACACCAATCAGTCGTGGTATCATATATATTCATCGGACACCCACCCTATCTGCTTCGTCTGTACACTATATCCCTGTTTGTTTGAAACAAAATTAATGTGCGGACACCTGGTGGGCTACGTACATATAGGATAAGCGGTGATGATTTTGCTGGCACACAATATTTATACATTCGTCAATTTCGTGATACAAAACAATGTTTACATGAGTTTGCTTCCTGAGCCACTCATCCCTCAGCTGCGGGGGTGGGAGCAGATGCTGTTGACGGGGTAACTGTCAGGCCTGTCTTGTCCTGGTTGATCTCGACCTTCGCAAGGTCACCGGACTTGATCTCGCCGCGGATGATTTTATCCGCAAGCTTGTTGCCAATCTCGGTCGTGATCAGACGGTTGAGTGGTCTCGCACCAAACTTGGGGTCATATCCCCTCTCAGCGAGCCACTGGCGCACATGGTCAGGAACCTCGAGCGTGATTCTCCGGTCACTAAGTCGCTCCTGAAGCTCCTTCAGGCGAATGTCGACAATCCCCCTGAGCGCATCGAGAGCAAGTCGCTTGAAGATGATGAACGAGTCAATCCGGTTGAGAAACTCGGGAGGGTACTGTGATGTGACTATATCCATGACGGCCTTCTTTATGTCTGGATGGATGTCACCTTCCGGTGTCTCCTTGTATGGATGCAGCATATCGTTGCCGACGAGTATATCTGCTCCTAGGTTCGAAGTTAGGACGATGATGGTGTTTTTGAAGTCAACCTTGTGGCCTTGTGCGTCTGTCAGATAACCTTCATCTAGGACCTGGAGAAGCAACGCTGATATGTCTCGGTGAGCCTTTTCAAACTCGTCGAACAGGAGAACCGCATACGGCTTGCGGCGTACAGCCTCTGTCAGCTGTCCTGCATCCTCGTAACCTACGTATCCCGATGGGGCGCCGATAAGACGGGATATTGTGTGCTTCTCCTGAAACTCGCTCATGTCGAAACGCTGGTACCAACGGTTAGCAGATAACTCGGTAGGGTCAACGGAAACGCTAACTTACGACGACAGCAGATTCAGTTGAGAACAAGAAGCCAGCAAGCTTCTTGCAAAGCTCAGTCTTACCAACGCCCGTAGGGCCGAGGAAGAAGAATGACGCGAGTGGTCGATTTTCGCCGCTGAGGCCTGCTCGCTGCATTCTCACCGCATCGGCGACGGCCTTGAGGGCCTCGTCTTGACCACGAACGGACTCCCGAAGAATGTCTTCCATGCGAATTAATCTATCCATATGTCCACTTGTCAACCTCGTCGTTGGAATCCCGGTTACCCTGGAGACGACATTTGCGATATCGTCGGCCGTTACCGAATCGTGAATTAACGTGCCGTCCTCCGCCGACGTTTCGCCCTCCTTCGGAAGCTTTGCCTCAAGATTGGGAATGACGCCAAATCTCAACTCAGAAGCTTTTCCGAAATTACCGACTCGCTGTGCTTGGTCAAGCTCAATGCGGGCTTTGTCCAGCTCGGATTGGATTTGCTTGATGCCGTCGATTTCAGCCTTTTCCTTCTCCCATTTTTCCATTAGACTTCTGACTTCTTCTTCGTACTTCTTTAGGTCGGCTTCAAGCTTCTCTCTCCGCTCTCGGCTTGCAATATCCTTCTCTTTCCGGAGACTCTCGAGCTCAATCTGAATCGTCATGATCTTTTGATCGAGATGCATAATATCCTCTGGTTTGCTTTCTTGCTGAAGCCGCAACGAGCTCGCGGCTTCATCCATCAAATCGATTGCCTTGTCGGGCAGGAAGCGATCGGTGATGTAGCGATTTGAAAGAGTTGCGGCTGCAACTAATGCCCCGTCGGTGATTCGGACGCCGTGGTGAACTTCATACTTCTCCTTGATGCCTCGAAGAATGCTGATTGTGTCCTGGACGGCCGGCTCAGCGACGATAATAGGCTGGAATCGACGGGCCAGAGCCACATCTTTCTCGATCAGGCGGTACTCGGCCATGGTTGTCGCGCCGCAACATTGAAGTTCGCCTCGTGCCAAAGCAGGCTTCAGAAGGTTCGATGCGTCTATGGACCCCTCGGCCTTCCCGAGTCCGAGAAGCGTGTGCAGTTCGTCGACAAACAGAATAACCTCCCCGTTCGCCTGTTGAACCTCGGTCAGGACCTTCTTCAGTCGTTCCTCGAAGTCACCCCTGAACTTTGCCCCTGCAATGAGAGAACCGAGATCCAAGCTGATGACCCTCTTGTTTTTGATACTCTCGGGAACATCGCCCCGAACAATTTCGAGCGCTAGCCCTTCCAGGATAGCAGTTTTCCCAACACCGGCGTTTCCGATCAACACCGGATTGTTCTTTGTCCTCCGAGACAGAATTTGTATCGTCCGTTGGATTTCGGAGGACCTGCCGATAACAGGGTCCAGCTTCCCGTCCCTCGCCCTCGCTGTTAAGTCGACTCCGAATTGCTCCAGGGCTGATTTCTCCTCCTCCCCGCCGAGATTCATGCGGTGGGTACCGCCTGGAGGATGAGGTCTTCCATTGGCATATGTCCGGGTTGCAATGACCGGTAGAAAACGAAGTGGGCCACTAGAGATCGTTGTGCGTAGCCCGGAAGCACCCAAAGCTCGAGTCGTGGGTCGTATAAGGCGGCTGCTGCCCCTCGATGCCGCTGCGATGCGCCGCGATGCGGCGGATACAAACTGCGCTCTCGACTGCATTCCGACAAATTTCCGTTTACCAGTGTAGAGATTTAGACTCGCGATGTGCTCAGATTGATCTTTTGAGGAAATAGTGCTGCAATGCAGCGGCCCATAAGAGGGGAAGGCGGAAAAGTACTTGTCAGGAGAGCTCTGATGTTGAGCTCGAAAGCTCTGGTACATTCTAGCAAGCAAACAGTGGGAGGCTAGCGCGTTCAAGCACTAAAGTGACCCAATCCGCCAGCAAAGGTGACCGAGTTTATACGCACGAGCCAGTTGAAACTCTGTTCATATTCCACCTCATCGCCCTTCCATGTCACACGAGGTGAGCTTATCTTATCGCCCAGAGCTGGTGGTCCAAGCTCCCACGACTTTTCTCCAGCGCCATAAAATCTGCTTTCAACTGATGAGCATGTTTCTCTTCTTCATATCATTACCTCCAGCGAGTCTTCTCCAATGGTAAGCCCAATTCTTCTTCCAATCCATGCCTCGCATTTCTATGATGATCTATATTGGTCCGTGTTACCAAGCAGCTTAAGACCCTGCAAATGACGACAAAACCATGCATTCACGTGCAATTCTGACTTATGTCGTTCTCTGAACAACTTGCGGTTTCAGGTTTTGGCACATTGCTGACTCGTCCGTATTTTAGGGATATCTTTTCACATTTCATCTGGAGGTTCACCATATTTGGTGTTAGGGAGCGTGTCTTTGTGACGCTGGGGCGCAATGCTTGGGGCAGTGACAGAGACACCGGCAAGCCTCACTTGATTTAGACAGTTTAGATGCCGATTCCAAGAGGGATGAACCCAAATCAAATTAACAAATTCATGACATCCGTGGTCTCCATATATACATACACCCCACCTTGAAAGATTGCCAAACCGTCGTCTGCGAAAAGGCAGCAATGCCGTGCTTCACGAAAGCTTTCTTTGGACCGCCGTGCGTGACCATGTAATTGATATCGTACCAACCCTTCAACATTCTGGAACCCGATTTAAGAGTTCATACAACCACCGCCTGCAGCTTCAAGGAATCTTGTCGTGAATCGCCTGTGTTAATAGTGTGACCTGGCAGGTCGGTACTATTTACCAGCGAGAGGCCGCGGTTTATCCAATCATATCAGCCTGTGCATTCCCCACCCAGCTCCCTCCCCACCACGCGCTCGCTACCTCAAACCCATCCAACTAAACGCGAAAAGCCAAGCGCGTCAACAGCGAGGACACAGCTCAAATTCACAACCCGATAATTAATACCGCTATCTTCAAGCTCTGATCGTATATCATACGCTTCAAAATGCCTATGTACGGAGATCTAGGAAATAAGCTAGTTTGTGTCCCTTGTCCAAATCACCGCAAGCCACTCACTCACACTGCCCAAAGGTGCAACATGCCAAAAGGACACAGAACCTCGCGCACCTCCCGGCTTATCAGACAGAACTTATCCGCTCGGTGGCCAGGGAAGTGCGAGATCTCGATCGGGATGTGGCAAGTCTTCTTGAGCCCTTCCAAGACTCGTTCGATCCGGCCGTTGAGCAGGCCACCGCATGCACCTTGTTGGTCAATCATATGTCTATGCGAAGGAACAAACGATGCCTCCTTGCCTACCACCGGACGCGAACAGACAAGCTGGAGGAGCTCGTTTGGAACGGCTCTGACCTGCTTGACCTGTCCGCCCAACAAGCAGGGACAGCGAATGGCATGAATGGCCCCAGCGACAGTAACACAAGCAGCAGTCTCAGTCCTCAGGAGGAGGACTATGTCCGGCAATACGGCGACCTGTTGGCTGCATACAAGGGTCATTGGACAGATATTGATTTGACCGGCAGCCTTGAGCCGCCCAGAGACTTGTTCATCGATGTTCGAGTATTGAAAGATGCGGGGGAGATTCAGACCGAATATGGGTAGGCCACTTGCGGATCTTCCTCCCGCTCCTGCATCCGCACTGCTCAGACGACTAACAATGCATGCAGAGCCATTAATTTGACGAAGAATAGCCAGTTCTATGTACGGCAGGGCGACGTGGAGCGCCTGATCGCCCAAGGGTATCTCCAAAAACTAGGGTGAAGCGAACCCCCACGAATGAGAACGCTTGTCAAAACACAACGGGGAGAGCGGCATGGAATGGTCGACGTTAGCCGCCCCCCCGCCCCTCACACGCCACATCTGGGTACAATGGCGCGGCCCGAAACTGCGAAATTGCGACGGAAGACAGTGCGTTTGGCGAGACCAGTCCGATGCCCCGTAGCCGCCTAGTGTCTGTTGGGTGACACTGGCAAGCATCACGATAGGGTACAATACCCAGGTTTGGCTGACGGAAGTTTTCACCACAATGACGGCAAAAGACGTGTTCCCGATGAGGTACCGGAAACGGCCGCCCAGTGTCGGACAGTCCAGCAACGGAGGCTCGACGTGTCGACAAAGGAAAAGGGGGGCAGAGGATCACTTGCATGAACAGGGTTCCAAGGGTCCACAAAAGCACAGAGCCTAGTCTGGTGGATGCGGGATGAATGCAAGTTTTAGAGATGGGGTCAACCACGAGGACTGAAAAGAGCCATCTCGACGACGCGGGGAACAACATGACAGCTGCAGCCCAGGTCTCAACTCACATGGCCAATGAAAATTTTCTGATCAAGCGGCGACGTCTTACGGTGCGAACACTGTATTTGGTCCAGGGGTCGGAGAAGTTGACACGTGACGGATAGCAAAGATACCTATAGACGGCTTGGACAATTGCCCTGTCAATTGACATGTTTGGATGCAAAATACTTTGCGGCATCCGGAGCTTGATATAGAGACCCAACTTACACTAATGCTCACTCTACTTTCCAGCAGGGAATTATCCACTCTCTGGGCTGAACAGAAAGAAGAACCACAAAGCTTGCTTGCTGGAGCTCCATGCACGCTGAGAGGTTCCAGTGAGGTGCTTTGACCCCCACCTCAACAAGCATGAGGGGCAGCTCGATGTTGAAAAAGCAATTCGCACTGGGCTAGGATCAGGCTGATGCATTGCATCACTGACGCCTCCATTCGCCCCGCTACTTGAGTCCAGGCCTTGCTCCCCGTGTAAGTAGCAGCTCTGCAAACTGGTGAAAATAGCCCCAAGGCGCTTACTGCACTTGGACTGCGACAACAGTAAGGATTTTTTTGAACCGTCAGTAGTTCAGGGACATTTTCGGGGGTTCATTGGCGCTTTTGGAACTTGGTTCGCCACTCAGCCCGGGAACGACCCCGAGCCTTGAAGATGCAGCTTAGGTGGGTCCGAACGGTTGCGAAAAATCACGTTGTTCCTTGTGAACCTTTTTACCATATTCGTCGCAAGCCAATCCATCCAATAATTTCCCTTGCTGTCTTTCCCCTTCTCCAGCTTCACCAGGTGCTACCTCCACCTCCGTTTCTCTGCTCTCCCTGCTGGCCCGCTGTCGCTCTGTGAGCGGTCCGTATCCCGCCCGAGGCTTGACGAGGGGCTGTGTGGATCCGGGATGCATCTTACGTTGAATTCTCTACCCGACATCGCATGCTGAACGGCGCAGTACCGCCTTGCTCCCACAGTATTGCACAATGTCGTCCCCAGTCTTCGGCTTCTCCTCCTGGGGAAGGAACCGGTCCTCGTCTCTCCAGTCCCAGGACAGCCAAGAGGGATCCGATGCTCCCACTGTTCTCCTGGCCAGCCCTCCCCAAACAACACAGAATTTTGGTGGTGATGGGAGGCAGCTGTCCTCCTCCGCTGGCTCTTCGACACTCCGGGAACCCATAAGATCCTTTGTGACCCACGGCTCCCTGCGAGAGAGACTAGGTGCGTCCCCTGGGAATCTCAGAATTTCGGAATTTCGAAGCTTATCTGCTGAGCCTCAACACTAACGCCTCCGCATAGCTCCCGTTGACAGCGTCCAGTCAGCTCGATCAGTTCGCGAGGACACCGCAGAGCTAGCTAGCTATTTCCTCTCTGACAAGAAAGAAGGCCACAGTCCTTCTTTTCTCTCCCGAACACGACCCAGCTTCTCGCAATCCCGACCGGAGCAAGCCGGGCTAGCGGATGTAGCCGCCGAAACTGCCGGGGCCTCGAGATCGGCCGAGACCATAGAGGAAGTCTCGGAGCCGTCATCGCCCGACACAGTGATCGAGGACCCCCTCGAAGGCCCCTCGATGCTCACTAACATGCTGAAACGGTCGCCGCCTGACCGAAACTATCTGCCACCACCTAAGGCGGACCAAGTGCACGAAGAGCACGTTCTTGACGACAGCGAAGACGATCACGAAGAAGAGGGTCAAGTATCATCAGAAAACGACGACCGCGAGGACCTACCCGAGACAGCACCCCTTCTTTCTATTACCTCCCGTCAAAGTTGGCAGAGCTATGGCACGCGAAACGGCAGGAGCCGAGAGCATGTTGATCTCGAGGGGCAAAAGAGACCCCATACGAGTCGCAAGACATGGGCTTTGCGCACAGTCGATTCCATTCGGCATAAGAGAACAGGGGCGGCCAAGATGCTTCGCGCCGCATGTGACCCCAAGCACTGGAACCGGCAAGCACTTTGGCAAAATGTTGTCGTAGCCCCAGTGGCCTGTTTGCCGGCTGTCATTGTTGGGCTCCTTCTGAATATCCTGGACGCATTATCATATGGTAAGCACTGTCGACTATGTCAATGGCGATTGTTACTCACTAGGATTTAGGTATGATTTTGTTTCCCCTTGGAAGCCCAGTCTTTGCTGGTCTAGGTTCTGCGGGTATCTCGATCTTTTACGTTAGCACCATCATCTCGCAAATAACCTTCTCCTGTGGGAGTATCTTCAGGGGCGGCGTTGGTTCTGAGCTGGTTAGTAGTTGCAACTTCGTACTCTGAGGTTCTGGCCGTGATTGCTAATGCGTCGTCCCTTAGATCGAGGTCGTCCCCTTCTTTCACAGTATGGCTTTCAAGATCACGGACCTCGTCGGCGAGGGCAACCCTGATGCCGTGATTGCGACCACCATAACATCGTATGCGCTGAGTTCCATGCTCACCGGCACTGTATTCTTCTTGATGGGCAAGTTTGAGTTCGGTTATATCGTCGGTTTCATCCCACGCCATATCCTCATCGGCTGCATCGGTGGCGTCGGGTGGTTCCTCGTCGCGACGGGTTTTGAGGTGACCGCGAGGATGGGTGGCAGCCTTGAGTATAACCTCGACACGCTCAAGCGTCTCATTCAATCCGACACTGTGCCACTCTGGATAATACCGCTCGCGTTGGCCATCTTGCTATTCAGCGGCCAGACGCGAGTCAAGTCGAAATTCTTCCTACCAGCCTTTATCATCTCCATACCCATCCTTTTCTACTTCTTCGTGTTAGCTATACCCACATTGCACATCGACGTGCTCAGAGATCAAGGCTGGATCTTCGTGGGACCACCCGTCGGTGAGCCATGGTGGTATTTCTACACACTCTACAGTAAGTGCTACCAATTTCTCTGCTGGACGTTGTTACTCTATGCTAACAATCGAGCAGAATTCGGTCTCGTCAATTGGGGTGCCATTGTGCAGTGCATTCCCGCCATGTTTGCTCTCACCTTCTTCGGCATCCTCCATGTGCCGATCAATGTCCCGGCCCTCGCCCTAAACACGGGCGAGGATCATGCTGACCTCGACCATGAGCTGAAGCTCCACGGATACTCGAACATTATATCGGGCCTCGCAGGCAGTATTCAGAACTACCTCGTCTATGCCAACACGTTGTTTTTCATGCGCTCTGGGGGCGACAGCCGCTTGGCTGGCTTTGAACTCGCCGCTTTTACCTTTTTCGTCATGACAATTGGGCCCTCACTTATTGGGTACATTCCCGTCATGATGGTTGGTGTTCTGATCTTTGACCTCGGATTTGAGCTACTTCTAGAGGCTGTATGGCAGCCGAGGAAGAAGCTCAAGCTGTTGGAATACCTGACAGTTATTGCCATTGTCCTGATCATGGGAATATACGATTTTGTCGTTGGAATAGGCGTTGGCATATTGCTGGCATTCATCTCGTTGATATTCCAGACATCAAGGGTCTCTGCAGTCAGGGCGAGCTATACAGGAGATGTCGTAGGCTCAACAGTCAGGAGAAACCCGACCCAGCAGCACTACCTACGACAAGTGGGCAGGCAGATCAACCTCATCAAGCTTGCGGGGTACCTGTTCTTCGGGACAATTGTTAGCGTCGAGGAAAAGATCAGGGCCTTGATTGCAGAGGATGAATTTGTCAGACGGCCAATTCGGTTTTTGATCCTTGATCTCTGGCAGGTCACTGGGCTCGACTATTCGGCCGGGGAGGTTTTTAACACGATCAGCCGGCTGCTCAACAAAAAAGGGATCGAGCTCGTCATCAGTGGTGTTGACCCCGACTCCGAGCTTGGCCGCAGTCTCAGAGCCGTTGGGCTGGGAAGCGACGGAGTCGAGGTCAGACTCCTACCGGAGTTGAACCCGGCGCTTGAGTACTGCGAGAACGAGCTCCTCAAAACGCTATACGCAAACCAACCAGTCGTTGAGCCCCGCATCGCGCATTCGGCCAACTTGGATGTACCAGTCCAGAATCTCGCCCCCCAACCACTGGATGTTCTAGGATCGTCTCCTCGCCGCACGCACCTGCAGGAAGCAGCACGCAAGTCGCTCGGCAAGATAGAAGTGAAGCGGGCCTCGCGCTGGAGGAGCTTTAAGGAGCCGCTCCGGCTGATTTTGCAGATCTTTGAGGACGTCAGCGACCGGAATGAGGATTTCTGGTTCCGGGCCACCCGGTTCTTTGAATGCCGCGAGTATCCGGCGGGCACGGTGCTGTTTCGACGCGGTGAACGGGCTGACGCATTCTACCTGCTCGAAGCGGGCATCCTCCGCGCCGAGTACGACCTCCCTCAGGGTTGGCTGTTTGAGAGCATTGTCGCCGGCACTACGTGTGGCGAACTGCCATTCTTCTCGGAGACGAACCGGACGGCCACGTGTGCAGTCGAGCGCGACTGCGTGGCCTGGCAGATGGACGGGAGTTCCTGGGCCAAGATGCAACGCGAAGAACCAGAAGTTGCGCAGGAGTTGATGCGTATCTCACTCAAGCTGACGAGCGAGCGCATGAGCGTCATTACTTCCTATACCCTTACCATGGCGGGCTGATTTAATAGACAACAGTTGTAGCGTGTATCATCTTGTGATAGCGAGCATTTCCTAGCAATGCTGTACCTGTATATACGTAGGGAACATTCGGGCCCATTTGGGGGAATGGAGAGTCTGGACAGACTCGAGGACCCTTTCAGTTGGATTATATAAAAATGGTGAACGACCCGATAATGGAACGGGAATTAATATCATGTTGGTTTAGCTAGGTAGCTACCTACCTATTTGTTGTCCGCTTATACCTAGCAGTGGAGCGAGAAACAGAAATACATGTCGTAAAATATTGACTGAATGCTTGCATGCGTGCAGTATCTTGGTGTCATGGTGATGTACACGTGTACGAATGTATTTTGTGAAATTGGAAGATATCTCCGGCAAGTGTGCTTGCCCCTTTGTGCGGCAGATTCGGCCTCAGGTGACCACCCGTGGCTTGCTCGCTTCATTGACATCCTGGAAGTGCTGAGAACCCCAAACGCCTGAACGTGAGGGGTGGCAAGGCTTGGGGCACGCGGTGGCGCTGGGTGCCTGCAGCGGCAACCAGCGGCGACCAGCCGATGTGGGGTCACAAGCTTTCAGCTCACGCCTTGCCGAATACATCCTCATCTACAACTTCATCTAGACCTCGACATCTCGAACGGCTGAGACACATCACACACATCCATCTCACCTACAAATTACTCCAATATCACAATGACATTACGATCCATCCTGGGCGGCGGGCGCGTCAAGAAGCGAAAGCCCGCTTCATCATCCAAAGCCTCGTCCTCATCCTCATTATGGACAGCCTCACTCCCACGGACAAAGTCCAGCAGCAGTGCCAATACCAAATCCAAATCCCACACCGATGAACACCTCCCCAGCTCCGGCCCAGTAGTCCGCCTCCCTCTCCCCTCATCCACCTCCCCCCTCTCCATCCCCCAAGCCCACCGCCTCATCCGCCAGCACATGTTCTCCCCCCTCCCCGAGCGCGCCTCAGGCCTCAGCCCCGCAAAAATCGCCTCCGTACTCACCTTCCGAGACAGCCTCCCGCCGGTCGTCTCAACCGCGCACATCCAAACCCTCCTCGCCAGCCCCACGGCCGCAGAGCGACAGACTGCCGAGCTCATACACTCAGGCAAGGCACGGCGGATCGTGGTACCCCGCCGGGGAGGGATTGGAGAGCTCTTGGTGCTGAGCGAGGACCTAGAGGGGCTGGTTAGGGGGAGTCAGGGGCTGGATGATGCTACGAAAGAGGTGTTTGTGGGTTGGCTGAGGGGGCATCCGGCCGCGCAGACGATGGAGGGCGGAGGAGAGGGGTTGACGGCGGGGCAGGTGGATGGGCTGGTGAGGGCGGGGTTTTTGACGGCGGTGAATGGGGAGG
>Ga0247760_1001535_pt1 | contig 20969 bp, 16 predicted proteins | sample UWRJL171409R4_FD_179936 | JGI IMG/M metagenome (GOLD analysis project Ga0247760, IMG submission 179936) | Plant litter microbial communities from Arlington Agricultural Research Station in Wisconsin, United States - UWRJ-L171-409R-4 | ecosystem: Environmental > Terrestrial > Plant litter >... | reverse complement strand
CCGGCCAAGAGCTGCCGTCTATTTTAACCAGCGTCACCTCGAGCTTAGTGCTAAGGATCTTAAAGCTTGACCTTTCTGTATCGATGGGTCCGAACAGAGGCACTTCAGACCTATACCGCTTAGGAACAGGGGCGTCTGTAGTCGGCAGATCGAGAACCAGTTTCTGCGACTGGAATTCCACCTTGGCTGCCCCCTTATCGATCTTCTTCAGGAAAAACGATGCGATTACCGACATGGGTGTCTGGTAGAAATCGTACCTGTGGGTCCGTCACTGCGTCAGTTCGGGCTCCAACTGTAGAGTATCTCGGTAGACAAAAAAGAACAGCTTGACCACAACAGCCCGGCCATCAGGGTTCCCCCTAACGTTCCGCCGACACAGCCTGCCTTGGCTGCTTGGCTGCGAAATGTATCAAGTCGTGTCGTTCGATCCGTTGTCTCAAGAGCGCACGAAGTAGCTCAACTCACCTGACCGTCTCCAGTAGCTCCTCGCCTCCACCATTCTCACTCTGCGCCGCGGCGGCTGCGTCCCTTTTCCCACTTCCCACAAACAAATGCCGATTCTTGGTTTTGCACCCCTCGATCTTCATGAACTGGTCAAATTCCAGTACACGCCGCTTACAGCATGTGTAGCCCTTGCTGCCCTCGTGGAAGAGTGGAGCCCCGGGGTGGTGCACACACTCCTCCCCTTCTCGGCTGGAGTTCTTCTTGAAGCTTGCCTCACAGCCCCTTCGCCTGCACACGCGGCCATCGGGAATCTCGATGCCCTCCTCGTCATCTTCTGACTCGGGCGGGGGCGGTGGCGGGGTGGGCGCGCTCTGGGGAGCGCCAATGGGTGCTCGGGGCGGGGGAGCGGGTAGGTTGCCCGACGCGACGTCGAGCACAGATGGGTCTCCCTCTTTCTTTTCAATCTTGGGCGGCAAGTCCGTGGTGCTATGCTTGCCTTCGGTGCATGGCTCTATGCTCATGAATTCTTCAAACGTGAGGACGCGGGGTTTGCAGCATTTCCATCCTAAAGGGGCGGGGTCTCGCATAAGCATATCGTCTGGCTGGAGTGACGAGCGGGACGATAACATCATACCTTTCTGACCCTCGTGAAAAATCGGGGGCCCGGGGTGGTAGCGGCAAACCTCATCGGAGTCTGTGTATTCCTTGTTGCAGCCCTGATGCACGCACTTTTGAGCCATGTTTAGTTAGCTGGAAACCCCCCAGTTGGGCTTTGGTGGGGTCGTAAATTGGCGATTGGAGATAGAGTTCGGTAACTTCTGGGGATATTGTGAAACATTCAAACGTTGAAGACCGATGCAAGTGTTTACTGACGTTGAAGAGGGGGAAGGCGGGGTGAACCGACAGTTGGCGTTGAAATAAACTGGCGAGCCGGGTTTGTGGAAGCTTCTTTCGAGATCCATCTGGGGGGCAGAGCTGCGATTCCAGGCTGACCGAAGGTGGGGGTGGGGTAACTGAGCCCAGGGGCCGCTTGGGCTCCTGGCACGCGCCTCTGGCGCAGTCACGTACCTAACGCCCAAGGATCATCTCGCTATGACTAACATTTTTCTCGGTAAAGCGGCCACACATGTTTCCTATCCAACAATCTTTGAAGCTTGATTGAGCCGCCGACACACCTTGTTTCGACATCTCTTGTTCAAAGATGTATGGTACTGGTCGACTTTTACAGTCGCTCAGGATAACCCTCTTTACACGCCAATCATGCTCGCTCTGTAGCAAGGCAAAGACGGAGCTGTCCCAGGTCTGGGAAAAGCGGCCGTTTATTTTCGAGGAGGTGGACGTTATCAAGCCCGAATTCCAATCATGGCGGAACTTGTATGAGTTCGATGTCCCTGTGGTGAGTATGGTCCATTTCTTGTCTTTGGTCTTCCAAACGCGCTGACAGACCGGGTAGATCCACATCAGCAAGCACCCGAGCCCTAGGGAGGATCCCGAGCTCTCGTCAAAGGCTGTCAAGCTCATGCACAGGTTCACGGCGGAGCAGGTGAAGGCCAAAATGAACGAGGTCGAGTTTGCAACCAGCAAGCATACACAATAACTCCCGACATTGTGCAACCCCCTCAAGATTCAAACAGCGATAATGACGTCATGGTGTGGGTATGCTGGACGGTGGGCACCCATTTCAAAGACTGACTGATAGTTATTAGACTCGCGCTATCCACATCCACCTTCAATATGAGGCCGTCTTGTTGAGCTGCATCTTGCCCTGGGCAATGGCGAGTGATTCGGCTGCGACACCGGCCAGCGCTGTGAAATCGGTTGCAACACTGATCATATGGAAGCCTGCGTCGGCATACTGCTTCGCCTGCTCCCCACTCGTGCAATAGATTCCACACTTCTTTCCCGCCGTGACGGCGGCCCGCAAGATCCTGGAGATAGCCTCGTTGAGCTCAGGATCGATCTTGCCATCAAGGATTGGGTGGCCAATGTTGTTGCCAAGGTCGAAGGGACCAATGAAGACGACGTCAACCAACGGTACTATTTCTTCAACCGAATGGAGTGCCTCTCCTGTTTCTATCTGTACCATTGTCAGGAGGCTCTCGTTGGCCTGCTGCAGATACTCTGTAAAGGTCGGCATGGGCTGGAAATTCTGCAGCGCCACAGGCGATCCGAATCCCCGTCGGCCCAGGGGTGGAAACTTTGACGCAGCAACCACATTTTTGACCTCCTCTACCGTCTTGATCAACGGAACCAATATCTAGACACCTGTCAGCGGCCTACCCATGTCTCCCAAGAAACGGAAGGTCCCAGTTACCCCATGTGCACCACTGTCGAGAGCGCCTACAAAGCCTGGTCAGCAACTGCCGACGACCTGGCGGAATTTGCTCACGTTTCACCATCCACGGTTGGAGATCGGGTATCCGCACGATGGGGGAAACGCCGAGAGCAGCAATTGCGGGGACACATTCGTGCATGGCCGAGTCTGAGAAGCATCATCTGAGCCAACCTGGACACTATCTGGCGAGGAGGCTGCCGCCGTCGGTGAAATTTTACGGCCACGGGGCTTTTCCTACCGTCAATATTTCCGTGCTCGCAATCCACCATGACCCAATCTACGCCTGCCCTGGCGAGTATTCTGGAAATGTTGGTCCCTGGAAGCATTTGCCAAAAACCCATTGCCGGGCGATTGGCCTCGAGGAGGACCTGTGCGAGGCGGTTAGACTTTAGCATCTTGCCTCCTGTGTTGGTCGTGACTAGAGTGTGAATGTGGCTAATGTGGCAGCGGGGCGGGTGGTGGTGAAGACGGCCAGCAGTTGCATATCTTGTTGCGAATTTTGAGACAAGTCTCACAGCTGGATGAACCATGTCGGAGAACCGCTCAGCCCTCCCGAAGTCGAGAGCCAATGTTGATGCCGGAAAGAGTGCCAGTGCTGAATGCTGAATGCTGAAAGAGCGGTCTCAGCGGGAAGTAAGGATGACCCCCACCGACCAGGGGCAGGCCCCCGCCTGCGATTTCTGGTTGGGGAGATTTTGCGGGGGGGCTCCTTGGCGGGATGTGCCGCGCAGCATTAGGTCGGTACTTTTGTCAACAAGACTGCTCTATTCGTAGCTGGCAAGGATACAATCAAAGCCCTTGGCCTTCCCGTCTTTGGTACAAATACGCCGATGAAATAGCTCTCGGCGATCCGAGACACCTCGCACTGCAGTTTGGCCCCGTGCTCCTTTGTACCTCCCACTAGGAACACAGTGGCCAGCCTGATGCTTCCGATTTGGTTGGTCGGTCCTGCTCTTCCGTCAACGCAAATTATGAGAAGGCGGAGCGGCGAAAGTCATCGGCGTTACAACGGCGGGATTTCACAAACGCCAGTAGGTGTTCCCTTGGCCAAGTTACCGGCTCCGCCCTGTGGTCGCTATTTCCCGCAAGATATTAAGAGGGTGCACATCTCGGCTGCTTCCGCTGGTGGCGTTTCTTTACGCGGCACGCCAGATTAGCCTGGCCCGATACCATATGCCCCCCTTGATGGTTTCAACTCAGCTTGGTCAGTCGCTCAACGAACATACGCCTCGCCTCCCAAGACCAAATTTAACCATCAGCACAACCTAGAGTCAGCAGGCCGTTGTCAACTTGACGAGCCAAGCCACCAAGCAGCATGCGCGGTTCTGCCCCGTCCAACATGCCTCGACTTGTCGGGTGTCGGGGCTGAAGCGGCCGCTATCGTCGACGGCCAACTGTGTTTCCCGATTTCGAGCTAACACATTTCAACGAAGGCCCTCAGGCTAACAGAATGGGGCCTTCCTTACAGCGTCACCCCTCACCACGTGCGGCAAGGACACACTCTCGCTGGCTAGATATATTGTCTGCTGGGGACGACAAGACCGACAAAGTGAGGCCCTGCATCTCTGGCATTTGTCTGTGCGACTACAAATCTCGGGTTTTGCAAAGCATTGAGTTCATGCCGGTTCGTCTTTGAGGTTGGGCTAGGATTGCACAGTCCTGCTGTAGTGTTGGCTTTACATCCTCTGGGATTCCAAGAAGTGCCGGCCGGAAGGGATTGGCGTTTGGTTATTCGATGCCGTTTCTTCGGCGTAGGGACAGCAGCTTCCGTCTTGCACTGCTGCTGATGGCAGGGGGCTGTTCCGCCATCGCCCTTCGGAGCGTCTTCTAACGTAGACATGGCGGAATGAGTCCCGTTGTCGTTGGCGCAGTCCTTGGCGATTTTACAAGGCTTGTACCCCGATGTAATGTCCTTGGAACTCTCTTGCACTTTATTTTTCCCGGCTTTGCTTCGCAGGCTGAAATTCTCGTCAAGAGTATGCGGTTAGCCTACAGTGTGTATCCAATTCCTCTGCAAAAACTAGCACAGGGCACAGACTGGCCCCCCTGCCCAACATGCTCCAGACTCTAGCAATACACACTATACTGATTCAAGCACAGGCTGTTGTATTCATTATTATAGCCCAGAGTGCTATGGTTCAGGAATCCTAAACACCCTTTTTCGGCCTGAGTCTTTTTGTTTTGTTTGACATATCGACGTATCTGTAGGGTCTGGGGAGAGCTTTGTATAAGTGGTATTGGTGTCGGGCAGCTGACAGCCACAACAGCCCCTGATAAGCAAAGAAAAACACAGACAAGAACAAATCACCAAATTTCTAATAATCGCACTCCTACCAGATGCCTCTAAACACAATTGTGATGTTCCCCACTGTTCAAAAGGTGAACCACACCTAGTCCCCCCTACATGCATAACCCCGTTTTTAGAACAACGCGCATCGCTGCGTGTAACCCCACACACGCTCACGGCCAAGCATCATCGGAACTAAACATCATCGGAACCAAACATCCCAGATTCGATTTCGAGCTCCAGATGCCCGCCGACCAGCTTCAGCATACCTCGAGAACAAGCGGGTTCTTGTAACGACAAAATACAAAGTTCCCACGAGTTCAAATTCAAGAGCCCCTAGTAAAATCGTCTGCAAAACCCCCAACCCCTGGGCTGTCGCAATCAAGCCCAAACTTAACTTCGCCTTGCAAAAACCCGCGGAGCGGCAACACTTAGTCCAGGCCCGCCCCATTCCTCACGAGGAGGCAAACAAGTCTGGCCGGGTAGGGTTGGGTTACAAAAATGTCGTTAAATAGCTACGTGAATAGTGATTTAACCCGTCCTTCTGTTTCCCCTCCAGGGTGGATTGATGAACTGACACTGAACCTGAATGCAGAAAAAGTTTGCATCATCACTACTGACGGACGGACATTAGTGGGCACGCTTGCGGCATTTGATAACACGACGAATTTGGTACTTTGCCCCTTCCCCCCATTTTTTGAAACCACGGTCTCAACAAAAGAAGGGTTGCTTACGGACGGTAACAGGTTCTCAGCGGCACGACGGAACGAGTCATTCGGAGCGTTGAGGACGACGAGCCATCGGCAGAGATCTCACACGGCTTGTATATTGTGCGGGGAGAGAATGTGTGCATGGTTGGACTGGTGGACGAGGGGCTGGATGCGAGCATCAACTGGACAGAGGTGAAGGGTGCACCTATCGGAACGACCAAGCATTGAGAGAGTTTGATCTGCATACATATGTGGGATATGGATGGGATGCTGAGGGATTCCCTTAGCTTGAGCGAATAACTACGCCGTCCGGTTACTGACAGTTGGTGAATAAGTCACTCGGGATGACATGGCATGGCATGGATGAGCAAAACTTGGTATCATCACATGGGTGCGGTGGGCCCTCTGATTCTAATGGTATGCTACTGCTTGCAATCCATCTGGCGCTGCTCAGAAGTTTTTGCTGACACAGACAAGAGATTGGGCTGCTCCCATTTACGCGGAGCTACGGGATCTGAGAGGAATTCAGAATACAAACGAGGTGATATCAGAACCTCCTACTGTTTATTCGAAGATCCTCTGGATCAAAAGATCCGAGAAAAGATCGAACCCAGGAGATTCGAGAATTCTGTTGATCCTGTTCCCCTTCTTCACACTGAGCCAGCCCATGGTATCCCCAGGGACTTCGTCAAGCGTGAGGGCATCCATGGAGTCACTTGGATGTGTCTCAAGCCTCGTATCCTTCTCAGCGGGCTTCGCTCTGATGCGTCGATCAACAACGTGCATTCCCCTAGTCCACTGCCCGCACGTTTCGATTCTGATGTCCTCAGGCTTGGATACAGCCTTCCAGGCTGGATTGTCTTGCGACAGCATATACCAGATGCAAAGTGGGTCGTGTAACGATAGGCCAGGTTCGCTCCCATCTCCCAGCATGGAGTCGATCTTGTTGAAGGTACCCATCATGAAGGTGTCGGTCCACTGCGCCAGGGGGCTGCCTGCCTCCTTCAGGGGTTTTATCTTCTCCGCAAAGTAGTTTTTCCTCAACTCGTGTGGCGTCGTAAGGTCGAGTGGAAACAATGTCAGCTTGAGCGGCCGAGAGAGCTTGGTGGGGTAGGGCGGAAGGAAAGATTTGCCGTGAATCACTGGGGGCATCGTTGATGTGGGAGTGGGTGAGGTCAGTGCGAAGACACGAGCAGCAGCCACTGCATCAGCATAGCAGTTGAACTCGGCGCATGGAGTGATATTGCCCTCAAGCGCCACCGCTCCGCCCATCACAACGAGCTCCTTGGCGCGCAAGAAAGTCTCAGGGTCCTCGGCCGCAGCAAGCGCCACGTTTGTCAGGGGGCCAATTGCCACAATGGAGATGGTATCCTCGGGTTCCTCTTTAAGGATGCGGAGGATTTCCTTGTGGGCAAGTTTTTTGCTCGGTATGAAAAAGTGTGAATACGAGGGCGGTTCAGCAGAGCTGGCTGACACATCTCCGTTGTCGCTGAACAGCGATCTCCAAGTGTCGGCAGGGGAAAGGTTGGGGTGCTGCAGTTGTCAGAAACCCACACATGATGGATACAACTGCTGCTTACCACCTCATGCACACCATGCAGTCCGTCAGCGCCGTCTATATCAGTCAGTTGTCATAGTCCGGCATTTCAGCAGGATGACTTGGTCTCACGAAAATGGTCTGCCATTAACAGTTCATCCTCAAGAGGATGTTCGGCCCCAACAGCAACGATGGGCTTGAAGGTACGCAGAGCCCCGTAGGTTTTTTTGCCGGTGGACTCTCGCCAGGCCATTTCTTTCTCCAAGACGTGGAACAAGGCAACAACGTTTCGGAGGCAGCTGGAGATGTATCAGCATGAGGCGTAGGATGCGAAACATTTCGACGTGCCTCTGAATCTCAACGTTTCCGTAGGTCACAGAGATCATGACCACCTCCAACTCATCGGGTGATGCACTGAGTGCCAAAAGTAGAGCCAGGACATCGTCGACACCTAGTGTCAAGGTTAACCAGCAACGCTCTGGGTTAGAATGGAATTTGATAGTCATACCAGGATCTGTGTCAATGATAATGCGATTTTTGGGCGCCATGGTTGCGGGGTTATTCTGGACTGAAACTAGGTAAAATTTGGGGAGCACAGAGTGTTTTGGACGATGAGCTTTGTGTCTTTTGGAGGTGTGCCTAAACCGTTGTTGCCAACCCCTCTCACCCAAGTTGCTGTTGTGGCCGATCCGCCCCTCCTAGCCGAAGCCCCAAAGCTTGATGGGCATAGCAAAGATAAGGCCGGTGGTGTCTGGCCGCTTCCACCCGGTTCCGGTGGGTCGCTCGTGGCTTTGACGCGGTAATTCTCATTACACCAAAGTCCACCCCTGAAGGATTGTTCACGTGGTACCTGCGGACGTGAGGACCCCTCCAAATAACTTTAAATACATACGAAGTAGTCTAAGTGTCAAATTATCAGGGCGTTTGTAAAGAGCTCGATATGGAAGCTCAATGGCTGCTATAAGAAAATTCTAGGGTTTAACGTAAAACTGTAGTGGTCCTAATTTGAATCCAATGCTTAGATATTATGTTTAACGCATTGAATAATGGCTCCCCAGCTGTTGAGATACACTTATCAAGTCCATTGTTAACAATCTTTCAGGGGTTAGATCGTAAGAGTTCACATCCATTGTGGAGGGTGGTTGAGGCTCAATCTACAGAGGGGATGGAAGCAGGGTCTCGTAGTGTAGAAGATCCCTTGGCCTTGTAACTGACACAGGGGTAAGTGGTGAGCGATATTAGTGTTGGCATCCAGCTTTTGTGAAGGAGTTCTCATTTTTTTTCCCTGCCGGGAACGAGTTGCTGACCTTGTCATCCAAACTGGCCCACCAATGATACAAGTTCTTGCCGTACGCGAATCGCCTCAAGTGTTATCTGCCGAAAGTCTCAAGTGGACCAACATTGCATCAACAGAATTTCGGGACCCTGAATCTTCAGAACATCGATTCCTGGCCCAAATCTTCTGGAAGCCCCTGGAGCAATCACGTGAAAGGCCCGTGCCAAGACAGTCTAGCAGGGGTAAACCTGTGCACAGGTTCCGGCACCTTTCTCCGGTGCGATCGACTGGGGGGGCGACAGCCGAAAGTTGCAGAGAGAACACCTTTCACCTGTGCTCACTAAATAACTTCACGGTGAAGACAGGAGCGTCTTTCCCAGCCACTTTTCTCTCACCACTATCGGCCTTCAATACTCTCTTTAAACTGGTTCGATAAGCTTCCGCCAGCAGCCCTAGGTGCGAAACGGCGTTGACTTATCTTTGCCGCGCTCCTATCTGGCCTTGGAATTCTCGCGTAATATTTAATTGGGGGGAAGCTTGCTTTTGCAATTGCCTCCCATCCGCGAAAACTTTCAGCTTTTTCGGCCGAGCCGTTTCTCTAACCTGCTTATCCACTTCGTCTTGACGCGACGCTCGACTGTTCGCACTAGTCGCTGAACAAAAGTCGCTCGCCCCCATCGATCCCTTTGCGGTGATATTGACACCTATTATCGCCCCCAGCGGTCTACATCTGTCAACTTCATCATGGGTCTCTCGCTTTCTACGCTCGGTGGCTGGACCTTCCTTTCCTGCATCTTCGGCTACTACATTTATCGAGGTTTCGCAGAGCGATCGAAACGCGACGCTGCGCGTGCCGCCGCTCAGCGACAACGATTGGAAGAGAGGCAAGGCCAGCAAAATCGCAAAGAGTCAAAAGAAAAGGCCAAGCGCCAACGAGGAGAAGCCTACAGCAAAGATGTTGATGAATCAGCTAAAGCAGCCCAATCAAAGCAGCGTGCCCCCAAGGCGTCTTCGAATCCCACACACACACCCGATTATAGCTCCGACGAGGGCGTTGACAATCGCGAATTTGCTCGCCAACTATCCAGCGTCAAACAGGGTACCAATCTTAGTGCGCCCAAGAAGGACGAGAAGCGTCAAAAGTCTGTCAAGCAGTCGCGCGCCCGTGCAATTGAGGAGCCTGTCGAGGAGCGCAAAGCTTCTGCCCCATCCTCGACGGCTGGCGCCGATGCTGACGATGATGAGTCGCCTATCGCCTCGCCCGAAGTAACTGCTGCGGACGCTGCCGGCGTCTCAGACATGCTGGAACCCAAGTCGGCCGGGCCTTCAATCCTTCGTCTCACCGACACTGACAAGGTCAAACAAAAGGAGAAGAAGGCCAAGGCGCTCGAGAAGACCGAGACCAAGAAGCAGCGCCAGAACCGCCAGAAGGCCGAGGCCGCCAAGGTAGCGCGCGAGGAGGCCGAAAAGCAGAGGCAGGTTGCCCTGGAAGCCCAGAGAAGATTGGCCCGTATCTCCGAGGGTCGAGCCGCCAAAGATGGCTCTGCTTTCATGGCCTCTCAAGTTGCGCAGTCTGCTTGGAAGGGCAATGGAGTGAACACCAGCTCCAACAGCAGCCTCGCCAATGGCGATTTCGTTCCCGTCCAACCTCTGGATACTTTTGATACCAGCAGCCACACCGACGTCTCTGTTTCCAAGGCTGTCCCTGCAGCAACTGGCAGCAACGATGGCTGGCTGGCCGTGGTGCCCTCCGAAGAGGAACAGATTGAAGCTTTCCGCAAAGAGGACGAGGATCAGGCGTGGAGTACTGTGACTACCAAGAAGCCCAAGAAGGGAGCGAAGAAGGAGTCCGCCACTGACAACTCGGCGTCGGAGTCGGGAACCGTCGCTCAGCCACGTCCCATTATCAGCAAGTCCCACAAGGCCAATGTCAACGGTAACGGCAAGCCAGCGAAGCCCATTTCTCAGCAATCGGCTTTTGCCGCACTGAGCACGAACGACGAGCCGGACGTTGAAAACGAATGGGATGTCTAGCTGACAAGCGCCCTTGTCTAATCTGAACCTAGACTTTTTGGGCTGTCTTGGTTGCATCTTGTTGCCTTCCATTTGGCTTGGTATGTGGATTCATGGATGGCACCCTCGACGTGTACGATCCCATCAGCGCTCTGTTTATTACCTCTACTCCCGTCATATACACAACATCGGGCTCTCTATCGGCTGGGCAAGGAGTTCTACGTTTGTACATTAGGGATAAAAGCCGCAGCCGTTGATTTTAACTTACTATTTTGTGTTTTTCGTTTTTCATGTTGCAAGGCTCGGCCCTACGCCTGGCAAAGTACAGCTTGGACGAGACAAGAGCGAGCGATGATGAGGTCAGAACCATCTGCGTTGTAAGGTAGTGTAGCGTCAAGGACACAATGGTCTGAAGAGAAATCCATCCAGTAAAGAGAATGGAGTGGCCCGTAGTGTTTGTCCACGGAAAATGATGCGGAACTAGACAGTATCTTGTGGAACGTAATGACACATATGAGTCCTCGAATGTACTGTACTCGTTATCATCGCCACACGGCAGCGCAAAGCATTGGATACGCAGCACAGGCCCACTCACGAGTTACCACACCTCCTGCCATGCCGTGTTTCATGCGCGCACACAGGCGACTTGTCACTTGGGTTCGGAAGCAGTCAATCGCTGGTTTTTGTGGACGGGATCCGAGGGACGGGAAAATGGGTAGTGGAGGTGTTTAGTAGAGGTGTTAAGGGGTCAGACGGCACAGACGGAATCTACCCCGAGTCTACTGCATCAACAACCTACTGCAAGGTGTCGCGGTTCCAACCTGCGGATGGAAGTTCTCACCTCCTTCTCAGGTCGGGGCAAAAGGAGAATGTAGTACTATGTAACGCGGATGTCTCTCCGCGCACCACGTTGGCTTGCTTTGCAGATGCTCCGCCTCTGGACGGAGTATCAGCATAAGACTTTTAAAGAAATGTGCGCTCTTTCGGCATCATAGCTTTGCATGTGTTGAAGGTGTGCCTGTAAGTGGTGAAGCGCTACGTTGCCAAGCCTCTACCCCTCCCCGCGTTCGCTTCGAAGTCCGGCTCGCCTTGCCCACGTCGGCGGATTGGAATTCAGGGCCCCCGGTCGGGGTGATGATCGTGTAAATTGCTCTGACCCTGCCGACTGCCTTAACCTTGCAGGTGCAGGAGCAGTCGAACTGTTTGCCCTGTTCTCATTCCTTGCTCGTCTTGGGGTCCCGTTTGCGTTCTTTGGGCATTTTAGTTTTGTTTCCTCTTGATGCTTCCCTTTCCCCCGCGCGCCATATCGGGTGATGGTCAAACTCTCTTTTCTCTTCAGTTTGCCGTCGCATCATTTATTTTCGTTCATGGTTTGGCCTCCTGGGAAACACCGTACTCCGCTCCCCTCAACCCTCGATCCCTACTAGGTTGCGGCAGACAATCGCAGATCTTCGGAGCCAAGCAAAGCGTTTGTCAACCACAACCACTACGACACTCGACACTGTTTGTCCACGACGCCCGAAACCTTAATTTGGAACCTCCTTGGACGTCAGCGACGCCCTGTTGACTTGGATATGCTGTTTGTGCCTCTCAGAACCCCTCAGACTCTCTCCGAACCACGATATCGACTTATCCTCAACCTTCCAGAGCACTCAATCCTACCAGCGAACTGACGATCGAGAACCGACTGCCGAGTTCTCCACGCAACGGGGTTGTCGGTGAATTTCTCGGTCTTCCCGCCTCAGCTTATGGTCAAAGGTTGCACCGTATGCCGAATGATCCGGCCGGTATTGTCAGCTACACTCCCTACGAGCCATAGCGGACCACTCGCTGTCTACGGGCAACGATTGCATGTCGACGATATAGAAAGCTGTGGGAAAGTGGGAATATAGGCCACAAGCTAGTGTACCGCGGGGGCCAACCGAGCCGCAAAGTCCCAACGCTCAGCATGTCATTCTGCGTCGCCGTTCAGTCGGCCATCTTCTATTACGCAGCGTGTACGCCATGTAACCAATTCCTAAACCGCCGGAAGGCGAAGGTAAAGGCGAGGAAAGAGAGCGATGAAAAGGCCAGAGTTATCTCGGAGCAGCCACATCTTTACCAGCACCCAGACCCCTTCCACACCAATCCATTCTGGTCCGAGGAGATACGGATAGGCCCAAGTCTGCCACCGAAAAAGGGCAGAGGAAGCGACAATTCGAGGAAGACAGCAAGCCGTGACCTTACCAGCGAGGGAACAGGAAGCACCATCGCCGTTACACCGCCCACGGCTGCTACGACTAATCCCCAGCCAGTCGGGTCTCCGAACCCAGCACATGCGCCAGGGATATGTAGCTCTCCAACCATTGTCCCAGAAGAAGATGCTGCTAGCGCCATATTGAGCAAGACAGCGTCAGTATCTACGGTCGATGGGTGGAACTTTAAGCGATACCAGCGCGAGGATGAAGAGTTGTGGGGCTACGAGTTCTCTAAGACAGGCCAGAAGCTCATGGACGCCATCAAGCAAGCAGGGACGACGGCCGGGAGATACGTAGAGTCGAAGCTGGGCATCGAAAAGCAAGTAACAGAGGAGGACCGGTACAACTTTTACTTCTCACCTAGAAATCCACCTGTCAACGACTACCACCCACCTATCGTTAGCAGCAAGCCTATTCACCGAGATACGCTCCGGTGGATGTTGCAGCCACCGCCGCCGGCGAAGGTGATGGAGGGCAAGATCCCTGTCAGCAGGACCGCGAGTGTCATGAGCATTGGGTCCAGGAGAACGGCAACCTCGGAAGTGATTTCTATGGGAAGGCTTGTCGGAGAACGAGCCCTAGAAGCCAAGATTCGCAATGGGGAGGTACCTGGTGACGAGGAGCGTGATTTTTGTTCTACCTCAACACTGCACAAAGTTCGTACGAGAAAGACTACGACGTCGACAACACGAACAGGGAGTCGACGAACCACTAGGAGTTTTAGCATGTCAACGGAGTCCGAGGACTCTGACGACGAGAGTTATCAGAGGAGAAGCCGACGACCAAGCCGCCGCCCTGTGGTCACTCCTGATATCGACTCTGACGAGTCGGGGAACGAGCACATGGCGAGAAGCTTAGAGTCGCTGGGGGGAAATGGCCATCCAAGCCACGCAGCGCAAAAGCCGAGGTTACCTACTATCCTGAGCTCCGAAACAACTGTCACGGTATCAGACGCCGCACAAGTCAGTCGGGAGCGGTCCTCAGCGCCCTTGGTACCCCCGGCATCCACCCTCAGCAACATAACAAATATCAGTCCCACTACCTGCGAAAAACTCGCCCCAGCAAAAGGGACTGCCTAAGAATACGCCATCCTGAGATGACCAAAACCAAACTCAAAAACACATGCACACACACTTCACCCGTCCTATCTGTTCTTTTATTCTTTACTTCACAGCGTTGCTTTAGCTCCTCGTCTGATACTCAATTGTTTCGCCAGCGCTAGCCTCGCCTTTTTGCATTTGCGCCGGTTTTCGGGTTGGCTTATGTGACATTTATTGAGCCGGTTCGGTGTTTGGGTTTCTCGGCAGCAGGCGCTGAAGATTGCATTCAACGGAAGGGGGTTTTGGACTGGGATAGGTTGTCTTGAATTGCCTGGTCTGATATGGTTCGTTGTTTCTCTCTGTTTTCTCTCTGTTTTGTATGTACTTTTCCACCTATCGTAGGACAGGAACCGGAGGTGGGCATGGGGTAGTCACTTGCCGACACGATCATGAAGCCGACTGACTTGAATGGCAAATCAAGACTGTATGGAATTCATTTCTTTATTTGGGGTATTCCATGTCAAGTTGCAAGCATTCTATATAACGCCATACTTGCAGTCTTCGACACTCAAAGATGCAACCCTTCCTCATCATCTCCTAACCCGCGTAACTGATCCTCCATCCTCCTCCGCAACTCCTCATCCGTAAGGGAACCCCCCGTTGGTGCCGTCGCTGTCGTTGCCAGAGCCCTCTGCCCCGCCACCTCATCCATATGCACCTCCCCGCCCCGTATCACCCCTGTCGTAAAAGTCCCATCCCGCCATGGATTCCTCCCCTCTTCTTCTTCAGAATGTCCATTAACCCCATTCACCCCATTTGCTGTTGTGGTCGTACTGGGAAGAGTAACACCGGCATCCGGCGCCGCCCCCTGCGACGCCTTCTCGGCCTCCTCCTTGCTCTGGAATTCCGCCCAGCTGAACCCACGGGCCTCAACTTCTTCCCGCAGGAGGCGGATGCGCTCTTGCATGCGAGAGATTACAAGCTCGTTTTCGCGGATCGCGTCGATGCAGTCCTGATCAGGGGCTTCTCGTTGTTGCGTTTCTGAGGAGGTTGGTGGAAAGGAAGGGGAGATGGCGGTCGCAAGGCCTTCAGCAAAAGGGCGGAGTTGCTCATTGGAGTAGTCGAGGTGGGCGATACTGTTGCGGAGCTCGAGGACTTTGAGGTGCAGGGAGGAAAGCGACAAGTCTTTGATGGCAGCGGCGAAGCGGGTAGGGCTGATGGGGAGTGCGTCGGCGGACATTTTTTTCGTTTTTATTTTTTCGTGTGTTCGTGCTTTGCTGTGAGACGGTGGTTTTGTCTTGTCCTTCTATGGACAAGATGTTGGGAACCTGGAAGCTGGGGTGAGTTTAGGTTGATTGAGGGGTTGAGTTGAAGCTATTGAACTTGATCCCACCTGCTATGCCCCGCTTCAGGTGATAAACAGCTGGTATTGCGCACGGGCCATATACACAGTCAGTCTCGTGAAGAAAGTCTATACTAAAAGGTTGTTCGCATGACAGAGAGGCAACAACAAATGGAGCAGAACATTTTCCAGATAAACTGAGGTTACCTCGTTGTGGCAGACAAGGCCAAGCGATAATTACTCGTTGGGGTTGAAAACGACCCTTTACCTCCGCTTTACAACAAGTATACCTAGTCAGCGAGCTGATTTGGTTCTCGCCATACTTAACCCTGAAAATGTAGATCCAGGCCTAGGTATAATAAATACAAACTACGTAATCCCAACTGCACCAGTGGACCAAATTAATAGCTATAGCGAACGCAGAGATGGAAGACACAGAAGGGTCGTTTTTAGCTCCAAGAAAGTTTCAAGGGGTTGAGCAGGGACAGATAAGATAAGATCGCCGTCACAAATGGATGGGAATGGGGCCCGACAAACCGCGGCCAGCCGGGACCTGATCCAATTCCCCCAAAAATCTACAGATCAGCTTCGCCAGTCGGTACACACCCTACCCTCACTAGCTCAGTTTATGGATACCTGGGCTGCGCGAGCGGGCGCGATATACTCGCGAGCGCTGCGACAATGACGAGCTGCTGTTCCCTCGGCGTCAACGCCTTCCGAATGAGCGTCCAGACCACGATCAGACAGCTTTCGAAACCATGCACTGCGAGGCGACAACTCACACCACCGATGCACAGCAGTCGGTGTTTCTCAGCATGGACAGTAACAGACCGGCAGTGTGGTCTCGGGGAGGATATGAGGGCCCTCAATCGGATCTCCTGCGCGAAGTCCAGCATGCGAACTGTCTCCCGTGCCCAGATCCGCACCTTCAGGGCACAAGGCCATGTCGTCATCACCAACTATATCGATCTTCCCCCAGACTATACCGACGCAGTGGGTCTTCCCTACAGGAGATATAACCTTGAGCCAGTCGAGGTTGTCAAGCTCTTCGGCTCCAAGGTGAAGACCCCTGCCGCCGAAAAGCTTCTCCGCATCCTCCACGGGCGCCGCGTCGCCGGGACCCTAGATGACCCCACGTTACAGGTCAATACAGCCATGTACTCTGTGAAGGAAAAGAAGATTGCCCTTGCCTATCTACGAAGAGCTGTTCCCGTCGATGAGATCACCAATGCTGGATTGAGAGCCGAAGACGAGCTCGCTGCGCTGGAGGGTAAGGAAGGTGAAGACAATGACAATAAAACACCAGGGTTGCTGAGCGAGCGGTTTAACCCTTATAAGAAGGTCACGGGTAAACCAGAAGTTTATGCAAAGGGTGTATTTGATGCCATCCGCGCCAAGAACACGGCGAAGTGGAAGGAGGGGCTCAGAAAGCAGCAGGAGGAGGAAGAAAGGAGAAAAAAAAAAGAAGAGGAGGCGGCGGCATTATTAGGAGGGGAGGTCCAGACGGTTGGCGAACGGCGCCCAAGTGTTTCCGAGGTCCGCACCCCGAGTCCCTCGATGCAGACGTGGATAGACAAGGCACAATCGAACTTGGAGGAGCCACCAGAGATGAAGAAATGGGAGCGCATACTGCCTTCAGCGGTGGCTGTGGCCGTTTTTTCCGGCATTCTAGTGTTGTGGGCTGTGTCCTACTCGCCGCCCCGTCGCGCCGACCGGCTCTGGCCCGATATACCTCCTGCGGCGGCGACGGTTGGCGCATTGATACTGGCAAACCTGGCCGTCTACGCGGCATGGAGAGCGCCGCCACTGTGGGGAATTCTCAACCGATACTTCTTGTTGGTGCCGGCAACGCCGCGTGTCATCAGCTTGTTCGGGGCAAGCTTATCACATCAAAAATTTACCCACCTCCTAGCAAACATGGTTGTCCTCTGGCTAGTGGGCACGCGGCTTCATGACGAGATTGGGAGAGGAGATTTCCTCGCCGTCTACCTTGGCAGCGGCGCCGTGGGGTTTTTGGGCTCGCTGATGCACATCGTGCTGATGAACAGGCTGCATCTCACGTCGCTGGGGGCATCGGGAGGCGTCTACGGAGTCATGGGGGCCTACTTTTGGATGCACCGGTTCGAAGGCTTCAAGCTGTTTGGCCTGCCACCGGAACCGTACAACGGGGTACCGGGCATGGGGTTTCTCGGTCTCTTGGTAGGTATCAACGTTGCTGCGATGTTTTCGCGACACGCCAGCGTGGACATTGCCTCGCATCTGGTAGCTATGGTGGTGGGCATCGCTGCCAGCCGTGTGCTGAAAGAGCGGGGAGAGGCTCGGCGCAAGGCGAAGGAGGAGAAGCTGAAGTCGGGTGGTATCCTTGCCAAGAGTGTCGAGAAGCAATCGGGGAGGGATAGACGTTGATTCCAACTCTTTCACTCTGTGTACATTACATTACTATAACATTACTATACATGAGACTGAATGCACACAATCTGGGATTGTGTTTGTACACTGCCAGTGCATACACAAAATAACCACCTGTCTACTTCGTACATGCAATACGATAGCAGACTGATACGTATTGTGCAATGCAGAAGCGGGACGGCGTGGTAGCCATGCTCCCAGCGGGCTACAGCTTATGCAGCACGGAGTCACTGCTGCAGGTGTGAGATTGATATGACATGTTTACCTGATTTGGTGCAACAGTAAACCCGAGGCCGGGCTCCTCCATCCTAAATGAAGTCTCACGCAGGCTTCCTATTCCTTGGTTTCACAGAGGCATTATATCGTTTCCTATGCCTCGGGATTTTTCACACATGCGCTGGCTCGAAGAGAAAACTATTGTTTATCGCCGAGTTCGCTTCCAGGAAAAGCTAAAAGCCTGCATGCCGACTAGCCGGGGGGGTATCCCGGACTGTCTCCCCGCAGGGATCAGCTGCCAAGAGGTTCAAGCGTAGGAACGCTGACGCAAGAGCGCGGAATGCGCAGGGTTTTCCTTGGAGCTGTCTTGGGGATTTCTTGGAGGAGGCCCAGCTTGGAAGAAGAGGGTGAAAGATGGCAGGCCTCCGATTTTCCCCTACTCAGATTTCGGGAAAGGGATAAAATGATCAAATTCCCCTCGGGGAAAACACATCAGGTGAGGTAACGTAGCTTTTTCAATAGCTCAATGAGGAAGCTCTGCGAACAGTCACGTCCTCTGTCCTGTCTCTCCCCGCCGACCCCCTGCCAACCCCAAAAGCTGCCCACCACTTCGGTTCTCTCACCGTGGCTTGGCGCCGCTTTTAATCTACGCTAGCCTCTCAGCTTGCCTCGTCCGTTGTTGTGAGACGGGACCCGAATGAGGGCGCGCAAAGCACATCCTTGTTCACTTCTGCGTCGACGTAATTTCCCCTGAGAGGGGTGCTTTTCTTTTCCTTGGCTCTTCTTCTTCCCTTCGTCGTCATTCCCTCTTGTTCTTGCGATACCTACCCACCTGAGCGAGGTGTGAGGTGACTGAGGTAGTCGGTCACTGTATTTCCTGCAAGCAAACATGGTTGGGCGCGATCCAGATGCGGACCTGTTCCGCGACGACGACGGCGACCACATCGAGTCCTCAGCGAGTCCCAGCCAGCGCAATCCATACGCCTCAGCGACGCGATGGCGGCATCAAGAATCGTCGGCCTTTGCAAAGCACGCGCGGGCGCAGCAACCCCAGGCGCGTGATGCCGACTCGCGAGGGCGCGTGGGTGATCTCGCCGACTTCCTCAACTCATCGCGCATCTCCCCGCCGGCCGGTGAATCCAGCAGCCGCCCCACCACACCACGATTCAAACCCGTCATGGCCGGTGCAGCCGAGGCACGCCAAAATGTGCACGGCGACGAACCCGAAACTGACACCGACATTGTCCCCCACGGCCCACCGCCCGACGGCAAAGACATTGCCGTGGGCCCCCTCATCAACTACCGCCGCATGGAGGGCACCACCTGGGTCGGCAGCGTCCTCGTCGTCACCCGCGGCGGTGGCAAGACGCAGTCGTTTGTGCCCACGCTACATTTGCGCCGCGCCGATGCAAAGGACGAGGGCAGTGAATCTGAAGGCGTCTGTCTCTACTCGGATCCGCGCAATACCTTTTGGCGCTTCAACCTGAGCGTGCCCATGGGACCCGTCCAGGAGCGTTGGGAGTACGAATTGCCTGGACTGCGGTTCACCAGCAAGACGAAGCCACGTGTCAATAGCTTTTGGGTTCCCGCCGTGACCGAGTCGATGCGCATCATGTTCTTCTCGTGCAACGGATTTAGCGTTGGGACCGACGAGGAGGCCTACTGTGGCGCTGTGTTGTGGAAAGACGTGATGCGCAGGCATGAGGATGCGCCTTTCCATGTCATGTGAGTTTGTGAATGGAGGTAGTGGTTGAAGTTGAAGGGGCCGTCAGCTTACACGCCCGTGCCTGCAGGCTTGGCGGTGGTGATCAGATCTACTGCGACTCTATCCGCGTGTCGGGCCCGCTCCGCGCGTGGACCGATATTGGTAACCCCAAGAAGCGGAGGGAGTACCCGTTCCCGGAGAGTCTGCGTGCAGAGTGCGATAATTGGTATTTGAAAAACTACATCCGATGGTGAGTTTCGTGTCTTGGAAGAAAAAGAAAAAAGGGGAGGGGGGATAGGTACTGATAAACACGCTCACAGGTATGGCACGGAACCGTTTGCTGCGGCCAATGGCCAGATTCCACAGATGAATATTTGGGACGATCACGATGTAGGCGTTTTGAGAGTCTGTGGTGGAATAGGTGTTGACCGTGCTTGGGCAGATTATCGACGGCTTTGGGTCTTACGTCAATGAGTTTATGAAATGCGATGTGAGTTTTCTCCTCCCCCATTGTGGTGGGAAAGAGAGTGGAAGCTTTGGACTGACATCATACAGGTCTTTAGGGGAATCGGCGGCGTGGCTCACAAATATTACATGCTTTTCCAGCATCATCTTCCGCCACCTCCGTCGACATACACGTCGGGTGGGTTTTTGGTGTTCAGCTTGTGGCAGAGAATCGGGCTAATGCGCCAAAGATGGCAACCGCCGCGCTTCGACCTCCTCGCGCTCTTCCAATGAAGTAACAGAGACCGTCGATCCTAATCAGCTTATCAACGCCTACGTACACCCCCGCATGGCAGAGTCCAACTACATTGTCGGCTCAAAACACGGTGTACGCTTGCCATCCTCCTAAATCCGACCATGACTGACCGGCTCCAGCCGTATGTAGCAGAGCATTCTCACAACATGTTCGCAAGGTTAGGAGCTAGAATCGCGTTCTTGGGTATTGATGCCCGTACAGAGGTATGGAAGCCACTCGGATTTTAGCTGAACTCTATTCTAACGCGGAGAAGCGCACGAGACACCAAGTCAACTACCCCGAAACATATGATCAGATATTTTCGCGTCTGCGACAAGAGTTGTCAGACGCTGCAAGCATGGGAAATTCTATCAAGCACTTGATTGTCATGCTTGGTATTCCCATTGCGTACCCTCGTCTTACTTGGTTGGAGAACATCTTCTCCAGCCCAGTATTAGGTCCCATCAAGTTTATGAATAGGAGAATGGGCCTGGGTGGTAGCTTTTTCAACTCATTTGACGGCAGCGTAGATCTTCTCGACGACCTTGACGATCATTACACGGCCAGAACGCATAAAAAGGAGCGAAACCAGCTGATTCGGAGACTGCAGAGCATATGCTCTGAGTTCTCAGTGCGCATAACCATTCTCGGTGGCGACGTCCATCTGGCGGCAATGGGG
>Ga0247760_1001534_pt1 | contig 20973 bp, 11 predicted proteins | sample UWRJL171409R4_FD_179936 | JGI IMG/M metagenome (GOLD analysis project Ga0247760, IMG submission 179936) | Plant litter microbial communities from Arlington Agricultural Research Station in Wisconsin, United States - UWRJ-L171-409R-4 | ecosystem: Environmental > Terrestrial > Plant litter >... | reverse complement strand
CCGCAGCAACAGCTGCTGATGCCTGGGAAACTCTCGGCCCTGAGCCGAGACTGGGACGTCGTGGTGCCTTCCATGACACCCTCCCAGCTTCCGCTCCGGGACGACGAAATACTGGCGGCAGCTGTGATGCCGTCGCTGGAGGAACTAGAGGCATGAGCTTGATTATTAGAAGGTATATTGTTCTATATGTGAGCCCCAGCGGGAGCTGGGGCGAGTTGTGGTTTTATATACAAAGGAAATAGCTCAGCCACAGCTAAGAGCAAGCTCTTGGTTATAGGTGGCTCTGGTGGCTTGACTAGCTCCTTGGCACGACACACCCCCCATCCTTACACAAGCCCTACAATTGGCCTAGGCGAGGATGACTAATCGTGCTTTCAGAAGCCATTGCCGCCCTTTTTTACCCGAGAAATTTTCCACCCCTCCACTCCAAAAATCTATTCTTAACTTAACCCAGTTTTCTCGTACCGCTAATCTCAATCCAATCAGAAATTAAGGTTAAACCCGGCTATTAATAATTTAAAATACCTTCGAAATAAGTAAAACTCTCTATTCTTATTAATTCTCAAAGCGCGCAAGTATATAAATACATACGTAACTTTTTAAGTTCGCTTTAATCGTTAAATTAATTACCCTAATTTCCCCAATCGTTAGGTTAATTTTTAAATCGCAAAATTAACTTATTTTTTATAAAATCAATTACCCTAGCTATTTAATAACTTGTACTAATATACGCGTAAATCCGGAAAAAAATCGTCTTAACCAGTAACCCCTAATAAGTATACTTGTAGCAATTATTTAAACGTAGGAGTATATTAGTCCAAGGCTCCCAAATCTGGCTTAAGGAAATATTTAACCTTTAGTAACGATTTTAACCTTATTATAAAATAAACTTATATTAATTTTTTTGCTTTTACTTTAGCTATTAAAAGCTCTCCCTTTTCTCGTATTAATTTTACAAATATACTTAAAACTTTAATTTTACCTTACGTTTTAGTATTTACAAATACTTTACGTACTTAGTTACCTACTCTCGATTTTACCATTAGGTTTAATTTCTTTAACTAGGAGGCTTTTGGGTAGTAAAAGTAGGATATTAAGCGGTTTTTATCCTATATTTAAAAAGAGCTAAACTCCTTTAGTAGCGGTTTATTTTCGTAATATATTTACTTTAATTTTACTATATATACTTAATTTTATCTTTGTATACTTAAAGAGAATTCTACTATAATCTTTTTAAGCCTATTTATCCGTTACCAGATTTTACTCCGATTAAAAAAGCTATAAATTAAAAACTATATACGCTATTTTAACTTATTTATTTACGGTAATATTAGAAGTTGCAAAAAGGGCCCCAAAAGTAGCAAAAAATATAAATTTTATACTACGGGGTATCTGTATCGCCTTATTTTTTCGAAACTTATTCTTGTAGCTAGGTAATACTATAATATTTATTTTAAATCCAACCTCCTTATTAATACGCCGTTTAAAAATAGGCTTAAAGCTATCTTTAAAACTTTATATAAGTTACTTAAAAAGCTTACTACCTTTTTCTCCTCCTATAGTAGTAATAATTCGGGTAATACTAAATATTTAAACAAATTTGCTACTTTTGTTACTACTTGGAACGCTTTTAATTACATTAACGCTTGGGAATCTAGATAGGAAATAATTAACTATACTTTCAAATCTCCTTAAAAGTTATATTAGCTTTTAATTCCTAACGTTAGTACTTCCGTAATTAAAGCCAAGTTAAATAACTCGGATAGTAATAATACTTTAGGCCAAAAAATCCCGCTATTTACAATAGTATTTATAACAAAGTAAAGGTTATATTCTAATTTTACCAAAAAAGTAAAGTATAAGCTTAAGGCTAAATAGTTAAAGGGTTATAATAAAGACGATAACGAAGGCGAAAAGCTTTAGGATAAATTAGGAGATATTAACTAATTTAACTAATTTAAGCCCAAAACCAGGTCCTATAATTTACATCTTCCCCTACTCCAATCTATAATAAATATAAGTAACCCTAATAATACTTATCGTATTAATATTATTACTTAAATAGGTTAAGATCTTTAAACGCAGGTTTTTAAAAAAAGCTAGAAGAAAATAAATAAAAATCTTGAGTAATTAAGGCGTAAGCGTTAATATTATAATTAACCATTTACTAAAGAGTTTATAAAAACTATAAAAACCGCAAAAAACGCTAATTTGGTACTTTTAGAACTCGTTGAGTGTTAAGTTGTTAAGTTAAATATAAAGGTTTATAAGGGGTTATTATAATTATTAATTCTTAGGAAACGTATATATACCCTTATTTACTCCCTCCAAACTCCTTTTAAAGAGGAGCTTACTTTTACTAAAAAGGAGTTAAAGGGGTTATCCGAAAAAATTATTAAAATTAAAAACAGCGATACCATTAAGAAGGTTATTTAGTTATAAGCTTAGGTAAATATTATAAAAAAGCTAATTTAAGGTAATAAGCAGGTTTACCTTGCTAAAATTAATAAAAAACTTTAATAAAAATGGAGATTTATTTAGAATTTTATTCGTAAAGGGTTTAAAAACTTATTAAAAAGTTTAAAAGGTCGTTTTATCTTAAAGTAATACTCCCGGAGATATTTTTATATATATTAATTAAGCAAACCGGTTAAATTAGTATAGAGGAGTCGTAAACGTACTCGTCAGTATACTTTACTCCTCCGCCTTTTAATTTTTTAAAATAGGCATCTTATTCTTTATACTTACTTTAATTTTATACTATACGTCCTGAAAATTAATTAGCTTGATAAAGTACTCAAATTTCTACCTTAACAAGCGTTTGGTTAACCTATTTACTAGTATTTTGTCTATTAAAAGGTATTTAATAGTAAAAGATTCTTTTTTGTATTCTTACCTTAACTACAGGTTTTATATATTAATATATTTAAGCTTGGTATTAATATACTTTAAGGTATTCGTGACGAGCCTGATCGTTTATATATTATTATAAAAAATTATTAAAGGGAAGGAGAATACTTCGCTAATATTTTTAAGGAGCCTTTTAAAAGCTATACTTTTTTAACTATAGCACCCAGAGCGTAGAGCTTTACTTTAGTTAACGAGGTAGTAACCATAGTTTATCAAGCTGCCTTTTAGTAGATTGGGCCTTTTATAAATAAGAATACGAATTTATAAAATAATTTACGCGTTTTTTTATCTAATATAAAAAAAGCGTCTCCGGCGATTAAAAGTTGCGGAGCTTTTACTTAAATAGGCGTATATTAAATGGAAAGGAACCTTATAACGTAAAGGTAGCTTAAGGTATAGTAAGCGGCCTTAATATAATCTGGGCTTAGATTAGTAAGAAACTTTAAAAATTGGGAAATTATAAACGTAATATCCAGCTTTATTATAATAACGGTATAAAAAATACTACTAATAAGTTTTTAAAAGAGCTTGATTTCCTACTTTAATACCTCCCCTAAGTTTTTAATAAATTTTGCAACCAATAGGGGTATAGAAAAACATTTCCTAATATTGTCTACTCTAAACCTTTTCGTAATCTTTTTAATATATTAATTATAAATAAACCAGAATTTCTTACTCTTCTAATCTTTAATTACGCGTATACCTAGAAAGGTATTAACGTTATCTCCTCCGGTAAGGCTATACTCCTTTTTAATCCCCTTTATTATTTTAATTATAATTTACTCGTAACTTTTAAGGTATATAAGGAGAAAGTTATTTACGTAGATTACTAAATATACTATACGCTTTTTATTATAGAAAAGGCAAGGCTCCTTCTCTAATCGGAAGAAACCCACCTTTTTAAACGTAACGTAAAAGATTTTATACTAAAATATAAAAGAGTTCCTTAACCTATATAAAACTCTATTAAATAATACTATAAAGCCCTTTTTCTTAAACCTATTAAAAAGCTTACAAATTACCCCCGGAAAGTTTTTTCCCCAAATAGCGTTTAAAAACACTTACTTTATATTAAATTACTTAACCTCCCAATTATTAACTACTATAAAGGCAAATATAGTACGCAGAATCTACGTAATTAGGGTAGCTACGTAGGTATCTTGTAACGTATAATAGTATTAGAGATCTCCTTGTATAATTATATAAATTTTAAACGTAAAGATCCCCTTAATTATTTTTTATAAAAATATTTATTTAAGTAGAAATAGGTGTTATTTTTATACTTTTGGATTAAATTTGGAGATTTTTTTCCAAATCTTCCTATTAATAAACTTACTTATCTCTTAGGCGATTATTTTCAGAAATTTCTTTCCCAAAAAATAACTTTCGAGCTCCTTTTAGTTTTTCAAAAGTAGAAGTATTATAAGCTTTTCGTAAATTGGGGTTCTTTTATAAATTACCGTTACTACGATTTTATACAACGTATAATAAGCGTAATCTCCTCCCTAGATTACCTTTTGCTAATTAAGTAAGTAGGTTTTCATAAAATTATATTATTATTAATTACGGCTAATTAGGATTTTTTTAAATTTATACCAATTTTCGAGAAAAGTAAAAATTCTTTTTTCTATACCGGTAACTACCTTAACCTCTTTTTATTTCTTTCCCCTTAAATTATATTTATAAATAGGAAACCTTATATTTAAACCGGATATTTACTAAATTAATTTAAATTAAACTCGTTTTTATATTCGTATTATTACTTTTAATAATTTTTTTTATAAAGGTCTCGAGGTTACTTTAGCCCCTAATTATAGATTTCCCCTAAATCCTTTTTAAAAAGCGCCCCCGTTAGCCTTATATTTGGGACTTTTAGTACAAATTATAATTATTAAATATATACTTGCTTTTAAACTTAATTATATTTATTCTATATTATTAAGGTATTTATCTATTTATTTATCTTTATAAGTAGGATTTTCTCCGGACGGCTTATATATACCCGGGCCTTATTATTTAAAGGTTTCTAATACGTTAAAGAAATTTTTATTGGCTTTTAAGCTAATTTTTTACCTTTAAGTATCTTTATTTCCACTTTCCTATACGTTAAAAAAATTAATTTTAACTTTTAAAATAAAATCTTACTTTTAGGCTTCCGCAACTTCGCTATTTAATTTTTCCTACTATAAAGCTTATTATAAAGCCAAACCTCCAATACCCGTTTCCTATTATTTAGGTGGGAAATTTATTAACGTTAAAGTTATAAGTTTTTGGATTGGGGTTAAAGGCTTATTAACTAATTTATAATTTTTTAAGCTTTTAGGTAGTTTTACTTCTAAGCTTAACTTTAAAAATTCCCTATTATTTTGCAACTCCCCTTTTTTAGGTTTATTTAATAGATCGGGGGATAAGCTTATCGTTAAGAATTTATTAATTAAATTAATAATTAAAAGGGGCTTACGTACTCCCTTAATTAAATTTACGTACTTTACTATATAATTGATCTTCTTTACGTTTAGAGTTTCCCTCTCCTTTTTTTTAAATTTAAAGAAAAGTTTCTTATTAAACGTTATATTACGCGTAATTATTACTCGGTTTAGAAGCGGTACCTAGATTTTATAAAGGTTAGAACCCCCGTAACTAACCAAATACCCTAGGTGAGCGCGCTTTTTAGTTTTAAAGGTACGTTAATTAATATTCTTTACCCTTTTAACTAGTAACGGAAATACCCGGTATTTATATACGTATACCCCAGATTAGTTTGGACGTACGTTTTTTATTTAAGCTCCCTTTAGACCTTACTTTATAAGGTATTAGTAGTAATACTACCTAAATTACTAGTAAAACTTCTCGTTTAGAGATATTTAGTTATTACGCTTACTTGGACTTATTCCGTATAGGTATGCTGTAGTAGTAATAGACTTTGGCTATATGTATTCCGGGAGCCTTACTCCTATTAGTATTTTTAAAACTTTTCCTATAACTTCTTACTAGCGCGTTTAATATTGCCGTTGGATTCGTAATAGGCGGTCCCAATTATTTTATATTTAATACCCTTTTTTACAAGTTACTTTATAAACTATGTCTCTCCTTTAATATTGTATATACTTGTATTTTAATTTTAGTGGATAACGTAAATCCTGAGCCTGTATTGCCTTTATACCTACTGTTTAAATTATTATAAGATTATAGTAATAGTTGGCCCGGCTTTATCCTTTATAATATAGATAAAGGGCTTATTACTAAATTTATCTTTTATAAGTATAATATAATAAATATTCCCAATTCTTTGGTTAAATTTAAAAATATTTTATACGATTTTTTAAAATAATTTTTTAAATTGGTAAGGTAAAGGCTAGTAGTTAATTACACTTTTAGTATAAGCTTAAGCGCAATTTTTGTACTTTTAATATAAGGGATTATTTACGCTTTTTCTAATCTTAATACCCTTTACGCGTTTAATTAGGTAACGGAGAGTGTCCCTTTTAAAGTACCTTAATCGCAAATATTATAAGGCAATGGTATCTTTCCTTGGGTAATTATATAATTAAGGTTTTACTCCCCTACTTATAAACGTTATAATTATAAGGCTGAGTATATAAGTAATTTATAATTTACTTAAAGGTACTAGATTAAATTAAAGGTAGGAGGAAAGAGGCTTATATTTGAAAAAGATAATATTATAGTAACGAATAAGCTTATATATAATTTTATTATACTTTAGAATTCTATAACGTAGGGTTAAGTTATAATTATAATACTACAAATTTGCTACTTTTTTAAGCTTTTCTTTAGAAATAATATTAATATAAAAATTAGAAATTATAGTAACGTTTTATAATAAAAGATTCTCCGTATTTTCGCCTTTTTAGCCGTTTAAATAATTTTTAAACATATACAATTTATACCTAAGGATAGGGAAATACCCAGCTCCTGCTTTAATAAATTTACTTTACCTATTAGTTATAAATAAGCCCGAAAGGAGAAGTTCCTTTTTATTAATAATATAGAAGGTTTTGTAATTATTAAGAAATATATTGTCCGAGAGTTAATATGGAACTTAACTTGTAGCCGCGTATACTCCTAAACTTTTATTTAACTTTTTAAATAAAAATAAATTAATAATTATAACGTAGGGATGCTTTACGGGGAGTTTGGTAAAATTGGATCCTTTGGGGGTAATTAAAATAGGATTTTTTTAATTACGGGGTCCTAGTTTTATAATTTGGGGACCTAGTTAGGTTTTAGAAACGGTACTTGTAACTAAATCTGGTTGCGCTTTTTCAGTTAGTAGCTTATAAAGACTAATAAGATCTCGCTCTAAGGGCGAAAAAAGGATTATTATAGTATTAATAGATCCGGGCTAGTTTTCTCCTCCCTTGGCGGAGCTAGCTCTACCCCCGGAGGAGGCTTGCTTAGGTTCTCCCTATTTAACGCGTAGTTCCTCCTTAAGTTTATTATATATTAATTTATTAAGAATAAAAAGGATCTAATTACGCTTTTTTTTATTAAAACGTCTTTTTGAATAAGCTAGGGCGTTGGGTGCGAAGTTTTTATTGTAAGCGAAGCGGAGAGAGTTATAATTAGTTAGTTCCTACTAATACTTCCGGAGTTTATAAGGGTAAGCGTACTTAGTTTTAGTAATTTTATTTTTCCTACCGAAACTACTTTGTTCCGTAATAGCGTAGAATTTATTATAATCCTTCCCCTTTTTCTTCTTAGCGTTAAGTTTAATCTTTACTTTTAAATTATAAGTAAGTTTATTTAGGGTTAGGAGCTCCTCGCTTTTATTAAGTAGTCTAATATACTCGGATCTCTACCTTTTGCCCTACTTGTTATTAATATACTTAATAATAATAATAAACTAGTTTAGGGTAATTAATAATATTTTAACTTCCTATATACTATAAGCGAGAACTTTTTTATAAACCCTTTTTTAATTTTGTATCCAGGTAATTGGGTTAACCCTTTTAACTTTAATTAACCGTATTACGTTATTATAGTTATTGCGAGTATATATCCAAGTAAGCTCCGCTTTTTTATTAAATTGCGTATAAAGCTTAGTAACGTAATTTCAAACCGTAATAGGTTTGTTTTGTTAATTTAGAAGCTAAAGGTTAATTGGGTAGAGGATTTTCGCGTTAATTATACTTTCGATCCAGGTTTGGATATTTGTAAAGTACTAAAACTAGTCTTTACACTTATGCTTTTTGGCGGCTTATTCCTTTATTCGAAGATTATAGTACTTAAAAGGATCTAATACTATTTTAATTAGTTTCGTCTTTGCAGCTTTTTCTAGATTAGTAAGTTTTTTATACTTAGCGAGCTTTTTTTTAAAACCTGTATCCTAAAGCTAGATCTCGTTTAGGGTTCCTTAGAAGGTTAGAGGATCGGAAAGGTTGTAATGGATTACTGGAGGGGCTTTGGTAAGGGGATTAAGGAGGTGCCAGATTTGTTACTCTTTACAGTAGAGTTTCAGCGCGATATACTATTCGTTCTACTTATTACGCTTAGTAAGCTTAACCTTGGTTATAAGCTTATTGTCGGTTAATATAGTAACGAGGTTGAAGTTTGAAGATAAAAGGTTGTTGGGGGTATTTAAGAAAAGAAGTGTAAATGCTTTAGAGCCTGCACAGCGACGGCTGACTTGTGCGCTTTTGGATATTGCTACAGCTTGTGGAGCGCCGGGCTCATAACTGTGATGCCGTTACTAGAGGAACTAGAGGCATGAGCTTGATTATTAGAAGGTATATTGTTCTATATGTGAGCCCCAGCGGGAGCTGGGGCGAGTTGTGGTTTTATATACAAAGGAAATAGCTCAGCCACAGCTGAAAGCAAGCTCTTGGTCATAGGTGGCTCTGGTGGCTTGACTAGCTCCTTGGCACGACAGCAGCCTATCCGCAAAACATGATAGTGCCCTTGCCCTTACCCAAGTCGTCCAGACACGGAGCAAATAATAGCTGCTTCCCAATCCACGGCGGACACCACGCTCAAGTATCCGGCGGTGCCACGTGGCCTCAGGACCAGACGACCACGACGACGAGCATCACCTCGTATAATACCAGCCCGATCCCGGGGGGAGGGGAAGATGTAGATGTCACCTGGTCCAGCGGGTCGATGGTCGACTACCATTCGGGACCAGGACCGGACCCGGATCCGGACGGGTATCACTTCCTGTCGTGGCCGCCGACGACGGCGTACGAGGGCAAGGAGGTGTCTGGAGCGTCTGGTCGGGTGGATAGGGGAGGGACTGCGGGCGGATACCAGCTTCCTGGGTCATCTTTGATTAAGACGAGGAAGAGGTGGTTTGGTAAGCTTGGTAGAGGTGCTAAAGGAAGGGGTGGGGGGCTCACGTCGATGGGGCACATCCGTGTAGCTGGGAGGTTCTGTTTGAGTTGCCTGCGTACATACCTACGTAGATACATCTTACTGTTTACCTGTGGGATAGTCGGTTGAAATACGGAGAAGGAGTATGAGTGGATAAGGAGTTGCGGTCTAAGAAGGCGCCGCCGAATGGATATGTCGGGGGCGTTCTGTAAGGGAGGGGATGATAAAGACCTAATGAGAAGGATGATGGGGACCATGATGACTTGAGAGGATAGAGCGGGAGGCGAGGGTTAAGAGGATGAAAAAAAGCGGTGCAGGGTCTACATGTTTCTGCAGCCGGGAGTGGTGTGATGAGATGTGACTGTGTCTGACTTAAGTTGCGCCCCACGACAGTGAGATGGCCGGCCAGCTGAAACTTAAATTTCTGTTTTCTCCGGAGATCGGATTCCTTCCACGCCTCGCCCAACTTTTTCCATTCATATCAACAATTATTCCAAAACGGCGTCTGGAGAGCGTAAACAAATTCACCAGCTCGTCGCCTTGGAAGTCAGCGAGGAGGCCGAGACGCTGGGCGACCGCGTGCCCACGACCATCGACGAGGACGAGCAGCAAGTCCTCCTCCACAAGGCCGCAGCGGCCGAGTGCTACTCAGCGCCGTCAAGCACGAAGCCGGAGCAAACTGGTGAGCTTTATATTTATGTTAGAACCATCTCGTAACAGTTGTTTTGTGCGACGAATCTAGGCACAGCAAGTTTTGCTTTTCGTACCTCGCTCACGTGACAATGATCACCCTAGCTCAGGCCCGGCTCAGGATCGGCTCATGATTTGCTTAGGATTTGCTTAGGTTTGCTCAGCCTTAGAAACCACCCTAACCCGGAAGGGAGTTCGGACTAAAAGGACTAGCGGAAGTGGGCAACTGTTGACAGATGGTGGCGGTTGACTGTAAGCCAACTAAGGTGGTCACTGGTGATTGTTTTAGTTAAGAGATACACAACGCATATAATTGACGTTACTGCCGTAAGTTATTATACAAAGGAGAGAGCGTCGAGTTGTATATATAGCCTGGACCTTACTGGTCCCATCGGTCTTCCTGCCCGGTCGAGGTCCCGTTGCCTCGTGTCCTCGGGACCGGTCCCGTGAGTTCTTCTTCCTAGTCCTCCCTGATTGGTCCTCTCCATCAATGTGGCCCTTGCATCTGGGGTTTCTGATTGGTCAGTCGCCTGGCGCGCTTTTGGCCAACCAGTCAGGGCGCATATTCTTAGCCCCACAGTGCCAGTGCCTTTCCCTGGCTGCTGACTACGAAGTGGGGAAAACCCCCACATCGATAGGTCTATCAGAAAGGAGGGTTGTGACGACCCAAGTCGACACGCGGGCCGACCAAGACCCCGCGAAGTCACGGTGCGGAGCCAGGTGCCGCACTAGCATCCGTACCGTGTGCTCAGCACGCTTGCCACTCTTTGGGATGAGCAACGTGTGTTGCTCACCCTGCTCATCCCGCTCAACCGATGAGCGTGGTGAGCACCGTTACTCACCATGCTCACCCTGCTCAAGCAGTGAGCACGATGAGCAGGATGAACGGGGCCGGCATGGCGTGAGTAACTCACCCCTCCTCCGGTAGTATAAGATAGCCGCACCGCGCCCCCGGCGTCTGGAAGAACCCTTGTCCTTCACACAAGTAATGCACTTTTCTTGTGCCTTACTTCCCAGCTTCGTACTGTGTCTGCTGAGGCAGCGGCCTATTACGATAAGTACAGTGTACCCCCTCCTGAGAGGGCTTGCTTCGACAATAACTTCGTGATCAACCCCGGCCCTACGTGTACTGCCTTACGACTTGTCTCGACCATTCTTGTCTAGAGGCCGTAACATAATAACTTAGTAAGGCTAACATAGAGGTATCAGAAGCACCGCATCCTGAATCCACCTTATGTGAATATTTTATATTGTGTTTAATTTTAATTCTTAATGTCTATGTCCGTGACTTTTTGGCAACGCCAGAGAGTCCTCTTTATAGATCCATTGCATGAACTAGCTTACGATGCTCCGTGCCACGACCCAACTTCGTGGGCCCTGGGTTTGTTACCGCGCCTTTAAGTGCTTTAGAACAAGCTTTCCTTAGTTAAAGGTGTTCCATCAACGTAGATCTAGGTACCGTGTAATGCTTCACAATCGCTCATATAGATAAGCTGGAACAGTCTTAAACGGGCTGCATCGCTTGCTTGACTCGGCTTCTTTAGTAGGGTCGCTCGGCCGTGGGATCTAGTGTTTCTTTGACTTCCGACGCTTAGGAGGAGCGGTTACGCAGAATGTGAGGTCGGTTGGCTTAGATTCTTTCGCTGGGGACTGCATTACGTGAAAAATCACGATATGGGCAAATGAGCTGTGTGGATGTGGGTGGGGATGGTCTCAGACGTAGATAACTTCGAAAACACTAAATCTTAACTGGTGACGACGAGCTGAGCCCTAGTGCAGCCTCGGCAACCCTTGACCGTGGCGCCAGCGCCGCGGGGGCGAGACTCCTACCCACCGGCAACCCCTGAACGAAGCCATTCCCAGAAATGCTGATGTGTGCACACGGACCATAGCACTAACCTACAACGAGATGCACGACGACTCTGGAATCTTCTGTCTTCCGCCGGTCGGATCGGCCTAGCTTTACATATAGTGTCCTCCCATGAGGCTTCCTTTCCTCTTCTTTCTCTTCATGTTCTGCGTCTTCGTAGAGTAGGCCCAGCTGTTGCAACACACTACCTTGCCCGTTACATGAACAAAAAACGGCATCGCTGCGCGGAAAAAATAATACCAATCAATTCCTCTAACGATGGCGATTCGAATGAGACCATAGTTTGTAAGATTGGGGGAAGTTGTGGTGTTGTTGTTATTGTTTGGTTGCCTTGGAGAACATTTGTTCCAGCCAAAGTAGGGAGACTATTCCAAATGTGGCCGGAAAGCCAGGGTGGCCGGGGAAAAACAAGGAAGCCGGATTAATTAATACCACCCAATAGAATCTGCGGTAGCCAACCATGCTCCATATCTCATCCCTGCTGCAGCCGCAGCGGGCCGAGTTCACCCGATCGGCATGAAGTTACGGATTATACACTGGCGACACTGCGGCTCACTTCTCTTATCAGCCCAACCATTGTTTTTGTTTACATCACTCAGATAGCATGCTCTTATAGTAGCACCCTTGATGAAACACTAGCCAGTAATCGTGTTGACTCGAGCTCCTAGAGCTAACTTAATCCTCGAAACTTGAGCCTCGATTCTAGTATAAACCCTGTCGATTCCACTAAGTTATTAAGTCGTATGTCTCCTCCTTCTTCTCATAGGGGCAACATCGCTTCTACAAAGCGAGGCACCTCCTTTTTTCCTTCTTCAAGTTTTGAGTCTGGGCCAAGCAGACATTTCCATCTAGCCTTGTTCGAGGTGTCGAACACCGGAAATACCAGCTAACCATCCAAGCACGCCAGGTTACGGTCACTGCTCCCTTCCACAACACCCACGGAGTTGCTCTTCTCCTGCCGCTCTCCTCTGACCAACATAACCGATTTTTGTGGTTGAACCCAAAGGAAGGCCGACGCTGCGATACCGAGATCATGGTCCGGGCAAACAACATCATTGCTACTATCGTCATCCTCTACGTAGCGATCGTCGTCATCGTTGGCGTCTGCATCTGCAAGATACGCGGCAGATACCCCTACCCCCCTACTATCAGCAGCGACCCAGAGAGGAGCCCCATCATATCCCTACCCGACGGAGGCATCAATTTCCCGCCCGATGAGGCTCGCACGGCTAGTCGAGATGACGGGGGCATCAATTTTGCGGCCAGTAGTAGCTCCAGCTCTGGGCCTCGTCAGGATAGGCATCATGGCTGACGACATCTTATGATATGGGCATTCAGGATCGCTATATGGCGAGTGATCGAAGATTCGGGCATGGTTCCCCGTGCATAGGTTGTGGTTAATCCGTAGAACTATTGCGATCTGCACAATATTGCAGCGATAGAATAGATAGTTGGCTATCAATTATTGGTGCTATCACCCCTCCTCCTGCACCTCCCAAGCAGTGGAAGACATACACGGAGACCCCAGATTGGACGATGTAGTCAAATCATCATGATCGAAATGTTCCGTCCAGTACATTGGGCGTACATGGACATTTGGGCGGCAGACACTCCTCAGCCCATCGATCGCAGTTGGACATGTTTCGGCTCGAAGCGCTTGGCATTCTTTGTACCGCTGCCGAACACTGCACAGAATACCAAGCCTGCCGAGTCCACGGTCATCTCTACGTCAAATTTCACCACATACAGTTCCACGCCGCGGCGCCACACCTTCTTAGCTGGTATATCGCGAAAGTCCAGGTTGAGCTCAGCAACCTCTTGGACAGCTGTGTAAAATATAAGCCTCCTTTCCCTCAATAACAAGTAGGGAGTGATGGGTCTCACAAGGATCATCTCGCAGAGTAGCTTGGGGGTCCGTGTCGCTTGCACAGATACTAACGATCCCGAAAGTCGGGGGAGGTCCACTATCGACCCTAGTCACCTTTTCGAAACTGAAGCTGACTGGTTCCCCGTCCGGGATGTCATCGTTCTTTTTCTTGCCCGTTAGCAATTGCATTTGAACCGTAGGGCTGGTTCATGAAGCGTGTCCATACCATACGGGCGAACCACCGCATCGCCCGGACCTTGTACCCATCCTCACGCTGTACTCTAGCTCTAGTTAGCTAGTGCGGGTGAAAATAAGGGGTTAGCTCATATACCGTTTCGCTTTGGTATGTAACTTTTCGACCCAGTTGTCATAGGCCCAGATACCGTAGTGCAAGTCGACACGCCTGGAAATGACGTCGGCGCCACAGAAGTTGATACCGCCGTCGTCTACGCGTTGGCTACCTGTTCGGCCCTGGCGGTTCAAACCGGCAATTAAGGCACCGCGAGCGATGGCTGTCTGGCTGCCGCCACAAACATCATGATTTGTCAGTCCGTAACTGCTAATCTGAGAAAAGAGAAACAATCAAAAACTCGCCTCTCTCCGATCGTCTCGACCCTCCCAACTTCCTCGAGCCTCTTCTTCAGGTATGGATTCCTTCCGAAGCCCCCCACAAGCAGAATCTTCTTCACCTCTCCACTTGTCCTGGCAATCTGGTGACGGACGAGGCCCTGGACCTTGGTGATGACCTGGTCGAAGACCTCCTCCCGCAGCTCCTGGGCCGTGAATGTGAGGAAGTTATTCACGATTCCGTGGTCTGAGCTGGCCTTGAGTCCATGGATGCGGATGCGCAGGTTCTGGAGATCGTCGCCGTTGAAGAGGGGCTTGATTTCGGTCTCAAACGCCTTCGCGGCTTCCCGCAGACAATCCTCATTCCAGGAACCCTTGTACCCGGTGAGTTTGCGATCTAGGTATGCCTCGAAGATGCGGTTAAGATAGCTACTCCCGCATAGACCTCCCGAGTTCGTCGCGGCAGCCCGTAGCTTAATATGCGGTTCCTTCTCCACAATGGTGTAGGACGCGAGGTCGACGGTACTGTGGGGAGGTCAGTTTGTCGACGGACACGAATTATCTCTGGTCAGATTGATGAGACTTACCCACCACCGGCGTCGCATATAACGAAGGTGTCACCTACCTTCGAGCTGACGCTGAACATGGTCTCGATGGCATATATACCAGCCGCCTCGGGCTCCGAGATGAGCTGAATTCGACTCGGGTCTCCCATCAAGGCGTTCTTGGCACATTCGCGAGTCTTATCCTGCTCGGCATGGTCCCACTGGGCTGGGACTGTGATGATGTATTCCCGAGGGATCATCGATACGGTTTCGTCGCGATCGAAGAAATCGTCGACGCTCTCTCTAATGCCTCTGAGAAAGTCCGTAACGAGTTTCTGGCAGCCATCTCCCTCCACCCGAGGAAGGGCCGTACGGCTCTTATATATCCTCTCGAGCTCTGAGTCGCGGGACTTCCGGTCTTCGAAGTTGTGGCAGAGCCCGAGCTTGAACCACTCGTGGATCAGCTCGCCCTCTCCAACGTGCTTCCGTGCCTGGTATCCCCATTCATAATCCTTTGATTTGATGTCTGCCTTCTTGTATCGAAGAACGCTTCAAAGGAGACATCAGTCATATCACCGGCAAGTGGAACCAACAAAGATTACGGACCTCGGCACTTTATCTTCAGTGATGCCCCATCCTCCCCTACCCCAGTCTTCAAGCATCTTGTGGCGGTTGAGCTCCGGCTGCAGAGATGACGCCGCTTTGTTAAGTGGATATTCCCCGGGGGGTGGGGGGGGCTTCGTGGACGATGAGTAAAGGACGACTTACATTTTTCGTATTGGCATAGGCGACCGAGGAGAAAGTCGTTCCTGCAATCAGATGAAGGTTAAAAATCTCATACAAGTGCTACAACCAGGAGGAGATAGAATTCCTACCAAAGTCAACTGCAACAATGATCTTCAGCCGACCCTCGGCCACCTCGCTCGAATTTGCCTCTGTTACCATCGCTAAAGCTTAGGACTTTGGCTTCGTTGTTTTCACTAGCGTTCTTGGTTGCACAATATTCACCGTTTCTGCGCTCAAAATATGAGAAGAATCGAGATTTGACTAGAGTGTTCTACGCAATATAAGAGAAACGAAGCCGCAAGGCAACAGCCGGGAGCAGCCTGCCTGCGCACACTACAAGCAGGACGGGCAGTGAGCGCGGGGTACCCACACGGGCGGCAGGGCGCACCAATAGGACAAACCCACGTATGATATTTACGATGTGCCGCGTAGGCAGAGTTTAGGACGCCAATAAGCAAACACCGACGTACATCTTGCTGCAGCTGCAAGTGCGTGTACCCACTCATTTTTAGCGTCAACCAATCAATCAAATGTATGTGCCACATATGCGGCTGTCTATTGGCTGAGAATCGGTTAGCCATCGTCAGTTCAGGACAAGGTTGGGCAGCCAAGGTTTCATTCAGGCAGCTATTATTCCTGGCCTTCGCTTCTCCGCTTTATTTTAATTTTAATTTTTTCCCTTTTGGCTCACTATGTTTCTTTGATGCCCGACGTTCATCATTTACTCGTCCTCTTTTTTTCCTGTGCAACATTTTAACAGAGCCTTTGCTTTGTTACAGACCGCATGCAACACATCCGGAACGAGAGCTCAGCACGCACAGTTTCGGTGTCGGAAGGGCCGGTCGTCGCTAATTCCTCCGAGAATGCTTTCGGACAATGCCGAGCCCGACGAGGCTGCTGAGGTGATTCGACGGCTAAGGCGAGAGAATCACGATTTGCAAAGCAGACTCGATCGATCTGCAGCAAAGATCATGCAACTTGACGGTACTGTAGAGCAGGTCACAGACGGGGAGATCAAGAGGAGAGTTGAAGCCCTATTCAGCTCCATTCAGGGGTGGGTGACGGATTTGGAGCTGGACTTCGTCCGCAGCGGCCAGACCTTCCAACATGTGTTCCGGAAAATACTCGAGGATGAGCCGGAGAACGAGCTGCTCTACTACCTAGGCCTCCGCGACGACGACGACGACGACGACGACGACGATGACGACGAAAACGACGACGACGACGACGACGACGACAGTACGGGGTCAGATAAGCGTGGGTGGGGCCCAGAGAGCAGGGACTATTGGCAAGTGAGATGGTTGGAGCAGCTTGACACCTGCATCTATATCGTTCTCTCCCGCCTCATCTGGTGCCGCCTGTACGACACCATCTTCAAGGGCCTCTTTCCTCTTGGGATGAGCAAGGAAACCGTGTTCGCGTTGAACAAAATAGTGGACATCATAAAGTATGACACAGCAGGACGAGGTATGAACCACAGTCCCTGAAGCTACATAAACAATATCAGCTGCACAGTTTACTCAGATGACAGCAGATTCTATCTCCCGGGCCAATAAGTGGAGATCCGGAACCGTCAACATATTGAAAACGACCAACAAATTCCGGCAGATAAGGGAAACACAGCTTACCGAGCTTTTAAAACAACTATCAGAAGACCTTACGCCGCTTCTAATTTCAATCGCCCCCGATATGCGCCATACGAGATTGGAGGCCTTAGAAGTTGACATCGTCAAGTCAGCTTTCCAACTCAAAGAAACAATGGCGTCGTCGACTGCTGAATACAAAATGGTAGAGCCCAAGGTATCACCTCACCGGGGCGTCCCAGGGGGATATGAGCGCCGACAATGGACGTGCAGAGATGTCGCTACATGGAGAGATACCGATATGGCCGACAGCCTTGGCGGAGTCTTTTTCTGTCTATCTCCATCTTTGTGCAAGAAGGGGGTTGGGCGAACAGACACACTGGAACTGATCAAACCTGTTGTCGTCGTCTACGACCAGGAGGCGACGAGACAGATCCGTGAATTCCGGCGGACGTCAGACACCGCGCGCAAGTCACAAGCGAGTCAACAAAAAGTTGGATTGGGTAATTCCCGGCCCCCCCCGGACCGTTCCAAGAGTTTCGTAGAGCCTGGGGGCGATACTCTACATCATAACTCACGCGTTGGCGCAAGAAAGAATAGAATGCCCATCGGGAATAGCACCCGAGCATTCTCCTTCGACCCTGAGAAGATGTCCAGCCGCCGGAGACCTGAGGAGGAAAGCGGTCAGAGTGCCCTGTCAAAGGACAAGAAGCGGCGCGCGGAAAATTCAGCGAGGAAGGACCTTGCGCAACAACGGGTCTCGTGGGGCCCAAAGTCCGTCATGCCAGGCGACCGTGGCCTACAACCGATTTCTAGATCTGCTCAGGATGAGAGGTCACATCGCCACCACTGGGGTAGTGACGTGAATTTCGTACGCGAGACAAGCTTGGCCGAAGATTTCTTAAAAAGTGGTCACCTGATGGAACACAGGCAGAGTCGCAGGGCACGTGGGTCCGGTGGCAAAGGTTTGGAAGACCAGGTATTAGAGATTTCATCTTCCTCCACGTTTCTGAGCGGAGATGTCGTCGACAAACCCGAAGCCACGTTTCGGAACGTAGACGGGGTCCTTACTTCCACAATACCAAGAAAGTTGGGTTGATGGGACATTGCTAGACACGGGAAAAGAAGTCGTTGTAGGGGTTTCACTGCAGGAAAGACTTACGAGAGATGGCCCTGGGCAATGCCAATACGCAATGGGTCGGTTGGTCTTGCCTAAGGCCGATTTGTCGCCTGTACTAAAAGGCGATTAGCTTGGGGTGTGCACGTTTTAGCACATGCATTCTATAGACGTTCAAGACAGCATCACAAGTACAGGTGTTAGAAAATGGCGGTGTACAGAGTGAAGTGTAGTAATGCGATAGTACACTACGAGCTCGAAGGGAAAGCTTTAGGGGTAGGCTTATAGTTCCGTTACTAGCAGGGAGAATCTTGACTGTCGGGGGGTTTTGAGGTTAGGTACTGTCAGAAGCGTCGCACTACCGGAAATTGTAGAATCTATGGCAATTGAATAGCGTTGCAATTGATTGATTGAATTGCTTGTTCGGCTCTCTCGCAAAGAGAGCCCCTTATTACAGCACTGCGTGGTGGCAATAGTGGTGGCAGTTGGTGACCCTGGCAAGCTGACTAACTCAGTCAGTTCAGCTCTCCTAAGCTTGATTCAACGCATACTTCCTTTCTGCGCATTTCCGGCCAGAGGCCGGAACCCCTTCCTTTCTGACAGGTAACCCCCTATAGGCTGTGGGCGGTTAGATAGATAAATGTTCATGCGGAGAAATGATGTCCACGAAAAAAAGCGGAAGCCGATTCTGATTAAATACCTCTCCTTAGGTTGAGGGGCCCAGTTTCAGGTTGTCGAGCATTGCTCCCAGATTTGATACTGCTTAGGGCTAAGCGCAAAAAGTTGTGCTAAGATGCTTATTGGCCCGAATCTGGGCCACGGTCCCAAATTTTGGCTTAGAATATACTAGTACACGCCCTAGGATTTTACACGATATCCCAGCTAGGAATCCGGGATGGTACATGATCTACCAGCACTCATGGGACGGTAAATAGTACCCTAGCTCGAATTTAAGATCGTACATGATAATATACCAGCACTGATAGGATGTCTCACAGTATACTAGTACATGCCCTGGTGTTACGTTTGTCGCAAAACTATATAACCTCTCGCTGAGAGAAAGCAGCTAACCCAGGAGTCTACCACCCACTTTAGATGGCCACGACCTCCCGAACCGTAACAAAGGGACAGCTCCTGTGCAACAGCCTCTTTGCTGGTACAGTTAAATGAGATACTGTTCATGCAGGCGAATTCCAATGCGGCAAGTCACCAAGACACGGCAAAGCAAGAGCCTATCCCTCGTTCGACAAAATACCATGAGCGACAGTCCCTTTGTCAAATCTCCCACACTGTAGATCCACCATTGGTATATTGATGTGCCAGGCAATCGTCAATCCCGCCCTGTAAATTTCCCTCATCTACATTCTTCCACGAAGACATATGCGTCCTCTTGCGATTCCAACACGGGTATAGGTACTTATCTTCTGGTGTGGGCGGCAAGTTGACATTAGGACAGAGGAAGCTGTGTCGAAGATCTAGGTCTTCCAGAGATAAAGGTAAAAAGCAGAGTGTCTTATAAGTTCCTGCAATTCCCATAGCGCGTGCGAGCGTTGGGCTTGCCATTCTTGGCATATTCGAGCAGGGCAACCTTAAATAATGAAAACAGGTGGCCCTGCCTTTGAAGAACACAAACACCCTAAGCTCCGTAAGAAGCGAGTTATTATGGAAAATATTTTCCGAATGCCCTGGGCAGCCTTATTAATTCTCCTCCGCTCAGCACAGGGGCGACAGCTGTATATACCTGGCATTGCTACATCGAAAAATAATTGACAGAAAGGCAGGGGCGTAGGTTTTGGGACTATCAGTCCGTGCTACCTAGTGCTTGGGCGACGTCGTGAAACTGCTGTGGGTCCTAGAATTGGGCTTGGGTCTTGTGCTTACGCTTTAAAGTGCCGCAACTAATTTTGCTGGCTACGACCGCAGAGTATATCCACCTACTGTATGAGCCGCGTCGGACTACTTGCCATCGCCCTCCTATGCTGGGATGTTATGTACTTGTATATTAAACACTGCCCTAGTTTGGAGCAGGATACTATGGCCTATGCTACGGATTAAACTAAGACTTTACTTACTATACTATGTACTATTATATGCTCGCGGTCCTAATTCTGGGACATAACTTTCTAATGATTTGGTGATGGGGTGCGTGGGCGGGTTATCGAGCACGTTCCGTACAAAGCCTGTCAGCCGCTCCGATTGTAGATAGATTTCAGAAAGAAGAACACGGAACAACTCTCCTCTCTCGAACAGAGGGAGACTTTAGCTCCATCCCGCTCGCCCAGTAACTCTGATCAAAGGAACATCTTTTTCAGTGTCACGACCCAGATCATGACCCCTAGGCACGGACCACAATGGGGCTGAGGACCAGCTAATGACGTCCCAAGCAGGACACAACCATTCCGGAGTGTCCAGAGGAAGCCCCCGTCGGGACACGCACAGGAACCAATCACCAGTGTCCCGAAAACTAGGACATCGGGACAGGCGGCGTTCGGGATAAGAAGCGCACTCTAGTATAAATAGCTATCATCGTGCCCACGATGGCGTGGAGAAATCTTATTCTTCACGCAAGTAATACACTGTTCTCGTACCTTACTTCCTGTGACGGTAGGCACGTAATTCACGAGATTGATGCGCGATAGCGTAGCCCAAAAGCGTTAATTCAAAGCTAAAGAAGAAAAAGAAAAAGAAGGAGAGAATTCACAAGCTGTGGA
>Ga0247760_1001533_pt1 | contig 20974 bp, 19 predicted proteins | sample UWRJL171409R4_FD_179936 | JGI IMG/M metagenome (GOLD analysis project Ga0247760, IMG submission 179936) | Plant litter microbial communities from Arlington Agricultural Research Station in Wisconsin, United States - UWRJ-L171-409R-4 | ecosystem: Environmental > Terrestrial > Plant litter >... | reverse complement strand
GAACAGCGCCTGGTACGAGAGCCCTGCGGCGAGCAGCGGCCCGCCCTTGCTGTTGTACTGCAGGAACACGCGCACCGGCTTGAGCTTCATCACCCACTCGATGAGGGCGGTGATGCGTTCCTTCAGCGTCATCTGCTCACCATAGCTAGGCTGACGGTCGGGGGTTTCGACGGAAGGGATCCATCATGACGGAACTGCGCGGAGTAGGTGTCGGACGAGGTATTGCCGTCGGCCCGATCCTGAGGATGCCCGACCCACTGCCGGAGCCCGAGGCGGGCAGCCACGGCGGCGACGCGGCGGCCGAGTATGCGACCGTGCAGGATTCGCTCACCGCTGTTGCCGGTGAGCTCGCAGCGAAGGGCGCCAAGGCTGGCGGCGAGGCCCAGGCCGTACTCGAGGCCGCGTCGATGATGGCGCAGGACCCGACGCTCAGCGACGACGTGAAGGCACGCATCGACTCCGGAACCTCGGGCGAGCGGGCCGTCTTCGAGGCGTTCGCCGCCTTCCAGGACATCCTCACCGGCATGGGCGGATACATGGCCGAGCGCGCGACCGACCTCGGCGACGTGGCCCAGCGCATCATCGCCCACCTGCGCGGGGTGCCCGCACCCGGGGTTCCCACGAGCGACACCCCGTTCATCCTCGTCGCACCGGATCTCGCTCCCGCCGACACCGCCCTCCTCGACCTCGACAAGGTCCTCGGGCTCATCACGCGCGACGGCGGCCCCACCAGCCACACCGCGATCCTCGCGCGCTCGAAGTCGATCCCGGCCATCGTCGGCGTCACGGGAGCGCTCGACCTGGCTGACGGCACGGTCGTCGTCGTGGATGCCGCTGCCGGTCTGGTCACGAGCGACCCGAGCGAGGCGCTCATCGCCGATGCGGACGCCCGTATCGCGGCCCGTGCGGCCGCCTCGACGGTCCCGATCGTGGACGGCGCGCTCGCCGACGGCACCAAGGTGCCGCTGCTGGCGAACGTCGGCTCCCCGAAGGACGGCCCTGGCGCAGTGGAGCTCGGAGCCGAGGGCGTCGGCCTGTTCCGCACCGAGTTCCTGTTCCTCGATTCGAAGACCGCCCCGACGGTGGCAGAGCAGCAGGCGAAGTACACGGAGCTGCTGTCGTACTTCCCCGGCAAGAAGGTCGTCGTTCGCGCTCTCGACGCCGGAGCCGACAAGCCGCTGGCGTTCCTCAACTCCGCGCACGAGGAGAACCCGGCGCTCGGGCTCCGCGGTCTGCGGGCACTGCGGGCGAGCGAGCAGATACTGCTCGACCAGCTCACCGCGCTCAAGGGCGCGCAAGACGCCACCGAGGCCGACCTCTGGGTGATGGCGCCCATGGTCGCCGATGCCGAGGAGACCAAGTACTTCGTCAAGCTGGGCAAGGCGCTCGGGCTGAAGACGGTCGGCGTGATGGCGGAAGTGCCCTCCCTCGCCGTGATGGCCGACCAGGTGCTCGCCGCAGCGGACTTCGTGTCGATCGGCACCAACGACCTCACCCAGTACACGCTCGCTGCGGACCGCATGCTCGGCTCCGTCGCGAGCTACCAGGACCCGTGGCATCCCGCGGTACTCCGTCTCGTCAAGCTGCTCGGCGACGCCGGCGCGAGTGCCGGCAAGGGAGTCGGGATCTGCGGTGAGGCCGCGGCCGACCCGCAGCTCGCGGTGGTTCTCGTGGGGCTGGGCGCGACGACCCTCTCGATGACCCCCGCCGCTCTCGCGGACGTCCGCGCGGAGCTCGCGACGGTCACTCTGGAGCAGGCCAAGGCCAAGGCGACAGCCGCTCTCGCGGCGTCGGATGCCGCCACCGCGCGGAGGGCGGCGGCCTCGGCCTGACATCGTGCCCCTCTAAAGGGGGGTAAAGTTAATTGTTGAGTCGCCGTCATAAGCCACCCGTTCTGGGGTCTCTTTGAGCGAAGGAAGTACTAGTGCAACCTTCATCCCACAAGGGACAATCGAAGAGGACCCGGGAATGGATCAGGGGGATGAGCGGAAATGAAGGTCTGGAGCCAACCACTTCAGACGAGTCACTTGTTGAGCGCACGCGGTCGGGGGATCAGCGGGCGTTCGCAGAACTGTGGCGCCGTCATTACCGTTCGGGGGCACGAGTCGCCCGCCAGTTCACGTCGTCCATAGATGCGGATGACCTCGTCTCCGAGGCGTACACCCGTATCTATCAGCGTATTCTGGCGGGCGGCGGCCCTACCGGAGCCTTCCGGCCGTACCTTTACACGACCATCCGCAATCTCGCATCGACCTGGGGCGCAAAATCCAAGGACGTTCAAGTGGATGACATCGCAGACTTCGAAGATCCGGACACGATCGACGATCCCGCAGCACTCGCGCTCGACCGCACTCTGACGGCGCGCGCGTTCCGCAGCCTTCCCGACCGCTGGCAGTCGGTGCTCTGGTACACCGAGGTGGAGGGGATGGACCCGCACGAGGTCGCGCCCATTCTCGGGATGACCGCCAACGGCGTCGCCGCACTCTCCTACCGGGCCCGTGAGGGCCTCCGCAAGGCCTGGCTGCAGGCGCACATCAACGACGCCTCCGCGTCGGGCGAGTGCCAGTGGGCGATCTCCCGTATTGGCGACCATGCGCGCAAGGGGCTGAGCGCTCGGGACAACGAGCGCATCACCTTCCATCTCGCGACGTGCTCGAAGTGCGCGATCATCAACGAGGAGGTCGACGAGGTCGGCTCCCGGCTCGCGCTCGTCATGCTGCCGATCATGCTCGGTGGCGTTGCCGGCGGCGCGATGCTCGCGACCTTCGGGCACGCGGGCTCCGCCATGGCCGCCGCCGCCGATGCCATCCCCGCCCTCCCCGAGGCGATCGGCGCGGGTGCCGTCGCGGCGACCAGCGGCGCGAGCGCCCTGGGCCTGTTCGGCTCGGCGACGGCGCCCGTCGCCCTGGTCGGAAGCCTCGCGATCGCGGTGGCGCTCGGCGGAGGCGTTGTCGCCATCACCTCGAACGACACCGGAACGGGCACGGACACGACCGCATCGTCATCGTCGACCACCAGCACCACCGACGAGCCGTCTGCCGAACCCGTCGAACAGGGGCCGATCGTCGCGATCGCCGAGCCCACCAGCTCGCCGCTGCCAGTCGATCCCTCGAATGTTGACGGCGTCGTGGGTGGCGTCGTGGGCGGTGTCGGGTCGGTCGTGGAGTCGGTCATCGGCACGATCACGGATGACGGACAGATCGCCAGCGTCTCCCTCAGCCTCAACGGCACGGGTACGCCCGGCGCGCACCTCTCACTGCAGGCACTCGGACAGGTGTACGCCACCACGACCGTCGATGCCGGCGGCCACTACTCGATCAGCGCATCCGCGATCCCGGGCGGCCTCGCGTCGCTCGACCTTGTGCAGACGGTTGATCGGCAGTACCTGAGGGGACTGCTCGGCACGGGCATCCTCGGCAACCTGCTGGCCGACGTGGACGCGCTCATCAACGCCCTCATCCAGCCGCTCGGTCTGGCGGGATCCACGGGCGGAATCGCCATCAACCTGGTCGGCTGAGAAAAAGTTGCCGGAACGGCGTCATAGCCGAGGCGTAACGCAGTCTTCTTAGGTAAGACACTTCGTCCCGCCTCCACGACGTCATTCGGGAGGCCACGGCCCTGCTTGCTCCAAGCCCCCCAGAAGCTTCGAGCGGCAGGGCCTCTTTCGTTGCTCTATCCGACCCGCTGGAGCGAGACGAGGCGCTCGGAGCCGTCATTGTCCCAGTAGCAGGTCTGCAGGATGACGTCGCCGCCCATGCCCGAGATCGCGGTTGCGGCATCGGTGCCGGTGGAGGCCTGACGGTCGCCGGTGACGGCGTAGACGCCGTCCAGCCCGTAGCCGCTCAGGGTCACGGTGTCGCCGTACTGCATCTCGAGGACGATGCCGCCGCCGCAGTAGTTGTGCGCCGCGACGATCGGCAACGGGACGCTGGCGACCATGTCCATGAGCACCCACTGGCACGCGTCGAGCTCGGCCTGCCAGCCGAAGGAGGTGATGCCGATCTGCCAGGAGGGCACCGCTACGGGGGCAATCTCCACCGCGGGAGCCGCGGGCGCCTCGACGGGGAGGGCGAGGGTGGGCAGCGAGATGTCAGTGGGAAGGGCGGCAGGAACGACGTCGTGCGCGGCGGAGTCGCGCGCGGGGTCGACGGGCGCTTGCGACTCGACGGCCGCGGCGGGAGCGGTGATGACGGTCCAGGAGATGGCGAGCGCGAGCGCGGCCGCGGCGAGCGGCAGCAGCACTCGGGCGGCGTTGCGACGCTTCAGGGCGCCGAAGTAGGAGAAATGCGGGGTGAGCACGGGGGAGTGATTCACTTTCGGGTAGTGATCGTGACGGGCGGCGAACGGCCGCTTCGTGAACCATACCCTACTTTTACCATTACCGACAGAACGCTCTGTCTGTCCCCCTAAGTGAACACTTGTTCCGAGCGCTGCCGGCGCGCAAAAGGGCCGCCCCGAAGGACGGCCCCGTGTTGGGCTGCAGTTACGGCTTGCCGCGCAGAATGGCCTGCTTGACCTCGGCGATGGCCTGGGTCACCTGGATACCGCGGGGGCACGCGTCGGTGCAGTTGAAGGTCGTGCGGCAGCGCCACACACCCTCCTTGTCGTTGAGGATGTCGAGGCGCACCTGGGCGTTCTCGTCGCGCGAGTCGAAGATGAATCGGTGCGCGTTGACGATCGCCGCGGGGCCGAAGTACTGCCCGTCGGTCCAGAACACGGGGCAGCTCGACGTGCACGCGGCGCAGAGAATGCACTTGGTGGTGTCGTCGAAGCGGGCGCGCTCCACGGGGCTCTGCTTGCGCTCCTTGCCGTCCTTGGGCAGGCCGCCGGCCATGAGGAACGGGTTGACCGACTTGAAGGAGTCGAAGAACGGCTCCATGTCGACGACGAGGTCCTTCTCGAGGGGCAGGCCCTTGATCGCCTCGACGTAGATCGGCTGCGTGATGTCGAGGTCCTTGATGAGCGTCTTGCAGGCCAGGCGGTTGCGGCCGTTGATGCGCATCGCGTCCGAGCCGCACACGCCGTGCGCGCACGAGCGGCGGAAGGTCAGCGACCCGTCCTGCTCCCACTTGATCTTGTGCAGGGCGTCCAGCACACGGTCGGTGCCGTGCAGCTCGACGTCGAAGTCCTGCCAGCGCGGCTCATCGTCCACGTCGGGGTCGAAGCGACGGATGATCAGGGTCGCAGTGAAGGTCGGAATCTCGTCCGGCACGCTGGGCTTGGACTCCATGACGGCGTTAGACATCAGTACTTTCTCTCCATCGGCGGGTAGTTCGTGATCACGACGGGCTTCCAGTCGAGACGGATGTGCTCGCCGGCGTCCGCGGACTCCGGGTCGCCCACGAGGTAGGCCATCGTGTGCACGAGGAAGTTCTCGTCGTCGCGCTTCGGGTAGTCCTCGCGCATGTGGCCGCCGCGCGACTCGTGGCGGGAGCGGGCCGAGTACACGAGCACCTCCGCGAGGTCGAGAAGGAAGCCCAGCTCGATGGCCTCGAGCAGGTCGGTGTTGAATCGCTTGCCCTTGTCCTGGATCTGCACGTTCTTATAGCGGGCACGGAGCGACTCGATGAGCTCCGTGACCTCCTTGAGGCTCTCCTCGGTGCGGAAGATCTGCGCGTTGCGGTCCATAGAGTCCTGCAGCTCCTTGCGGATCACGGCGATGCGCTCGGTGCCGTCACCGGACCGGACCATGTCGAGGATCTTCTGGATGCCCGCGGTGGGGTTCTCCGGGAGCGGGAGGAAGTCGACGCCGCCCTGCACGTACTTGACCGCGTTCTTGCCGGCGCGCTTGCCGAACACGTTGATGTCGAGCAGCGAGTTGGTGCCTAGGCGGTTCGAGCCGTGCACCGAGACGCACGCGCACTCGCCGGCGGCGTAGAGGCCGGGGACGACCGTGGTGTTGTCGCGCAGCACCTCGGCATCGACGTTGGTCGGGATGCCGCCCATCGCGTAGTGCGCGGTCGGCAGCACGGGAACCGGCTCCGTGTACGGCTCGACACCCAGGTAGGTGCGGGCGAACTCGGTGATGTCCGGGAGCTTCTCGTCGATTACGGCGGGCTCGAGGTGCGTGATGTCGAGGTAGAGGTAGTCCTTGTTCGGGCCGGCGCCGCGACCCTCGCGGATCTCGAGCGCCATGGAACGGGCGACGATGTCGCGGGGGGCGAGGTCTTTCAAGGTCGGCGTGTACCGCTCCATGAAGCGCTCACCGGTCGAGTTGCGCAGGATCGCACCCTCGCCTCGGGCCGCCTCGGAGAGCAGGATCCCCAGACCGGCGAGGCCGGTCGGGTGGAACTGGAAGAACTCCATGTCTTCGAGGGGGAGGCCCTTGCGCCAGATGATGCCGACGCCGTCACCCGTGAGGGTGTGCGCGTTCGACGTCGTCTTGAAGATCTTGCCGAAGCCGCCGGTCGCGAAGACGATCGCCTTGGACTGGAAGACGTGCAGCTCACCGGTCGCCAGCTCGTAGGCGACGACCCCTGAGGGCTGTTCGACCCCGTCGACCTCGGTCATCACCATGTCGAGCACGTAGTACTCGTTGAAGAAGTTGATGCCGAGCCTGACGCAGTTCTGGTACAGGGTCTGGAGGATCATGTGGCCGGTGCGGTCGGCGGCGTAGCAGGCGCGGCGCACGGGCGCCTTGCCGTGCTCGCGGGTGTGACCGCCGAAGCGGCGCTGGTCGATCTTGCCGTCGGGCGTGCGGTTGAACGGGAGGCCCATGTTCTCGAGGTCGATGACCGCGTCGATGGCCTCCTTCGCGAGGATCTCAGCCGCGTCCTGATCGACGAGGTAGTCGCCGCCCTTGACCGTGTCGTAGGTGTGCCACTCCCAGTTGTCCTCCTCGACGTTCGCGAGGGCGGCAGCCATGCCACCCTGTGCCGCGCCCGTGTGGGAGCGGGTCGGGTAGAGCTTGGAGATCACCGCGGTGCGGGCGTGCGGTCCGGCTTCGATGGCCGCGCGCATCCCTGCACCGCCAGCGCCCACGATGACGATGTCGAACTGGTGGTAGTGGACGCCGTCTACTACGGCGCCGTCTTCGTAGTCCGGCACGCTAGGGCACCGGGCAGAAGCTGGGGAGCAGGTCGGCCGGTGAGCCGGCGGGGCAGGGGTCGAACGTGTAGATCACAAGGGTTCCCAGGAGGAGAAGGACGGCGGTGGACACCGCGACGGCACCCAGGAGGATGCGGCGCACGAGCGGGTTCTTCGCGTAGTCGTTGATGATGGTGCGGATGCCGTTGGCACCGTGGATGAGGGCCAGCCACAGGAGCAGAGTGTCCCACACGACCCAGAACGGGTCGGCGAGCTTGCCGGCGACGAACGCGAAGTCGATCGCGTTCACACCCTCGCCGGCGACGAGGTTCACGAAGAGGTGGCCGAAGATCAGCACGACCAGGACTACACCGCTCGCGCGCATGTAGATCCAGCCCCACTTCTCGAGGTTGATGCCGCGCTTGCGGCGGACGGCGGGCGCTGGGCTGCGGGGGGCTTCGATGGTGGTCATCAGTGGGCTCCGAAGATGTGCATGAGCTGGCGCGGGATGAATCCCAGGAGGAGGACGACCCACAGCGCGATGACGATCCAGAACATCAGGCGCTGGTGCTTGGCTCCCCAGCTCGAGAAGTCGATGAGGATGATGCGCAGTCCATTGAGGGCGTGCAGACCGATGGCCGCAACGAGGGCGATCTCGCCGAGGCCCATGATCGGCGTCTTGTAGGTGTTGATCACCGCGTTGTACGCCTCGGGGCTCACCCGCACGAGCGCGGTGTCGAGGATGTGCACGAGCAGGAAGAAGTAGATGGCGACACCGGTGATGCGGTGCAGCACCCACGACCACATGCCCTCCCGTCCCCGGTAGAGCGTTCCCGCTGGCCTCTTGGGCAAACTGATCTTTGGCGCAACGAGCCTGTCGTTCGCCAGGGTACCCGCCGACTTCTCTGGCACGAGCAACCCCTCCTTGCGGAATGAGGGCCGCCGTCGCAGTGCGGCGTGCGGCCGGGTAATGTCCGGAAAGCGGACCTTCTCAGTGTATTCGGACTGTCGGACACTCGCCGGTAAGGCCAACCTAAATAGCTCGTCCTCAAGATACTTTTGGAAAGAAACGCGATTCTTGCGGCGGGATGCACGACGCCCGGCCACGCGCAAGCCCTCCTTGCGCGGTGGTCCTAGAAGGCGACGGGCGCCGAGCGGCGGGCGATCGCCGTCTCGTAGTACCCGATGAGTTGTTCGCAGATCGAGGCCCATGACTTGCCGAGCACCGACCGCCGACCGGCCTCGCCCATACGGGCGCGCAGGGCCTCGTCGATGGTGAGCGCCTCGACGAACGCGCGGAGCTGCCCGGGCTCGGCGGGGTCGTAGAGGAACCCGTTGGTCCCGTGGTCCACCAGATCGATCGGGCCGCCGGCGCGTGGCGCGACGACCGGTAACCCTGAGGCGTGCGCCTCCTGGACGGTCTGACCGAACGTCTCCTCGGTGCCGGTGTGCACGAACACGTCGAGCGCGGCGTAGGCGGTGGCGAGCTCGCGGCCGTTCAGGGATCCGAGGAAAGTAGTGGGCATTCCGGCCATCTGGCGCTTCACTGAGGGCAGGGACGGTCCGTCGCCGATCACGGCGAAGCGCACGTTCTCGAGACCGCGAAGGGCGGTCATCCTCTCGACCTGCTTCTCCGGTGCGACCCGGCCGACGTAGCCGACGACGACCTCGCCGCGGGGTGCGAGGCGGTCACGCAGGGCAAGGGTGGCGGCATCCGTGCGATTGCGGGGGTGGTAGCCGACCAGGTCGACGCCCCGGCCCCAGCGCTCGAGGCGGTGCAGGCCCGCGCCCTCGAGGTCGGCCATCGAGGCGCTCGACGGCACGAGGGTGAGGTCGGCGCCCTCGTGGATCCAGCGCACGATGCGCCAGGCGACCCGGGTGGCGGCGCCGAGGTGGTTGCGGCGCGCGTACCCGGCGACGTCGGTCTGGAAGATCGCAACAGAAGGGATGCCCAGCCGCCCGCCCGCGGCGATCGCCTGTGCGCCAAGCAGGAACGGGGACGCGGCGTGGATCACGTCGGGCCTGAAGTCGGCGATGAGCTTCTGCACCAGCGGGCTCGGCAGCCCCACCGGGAACTGCCGGTAGGCGATCGCGGGGACCTCGTGAACGCGGAAGCCCGCGTACTGCTTCGGGGCGCCGGCGGCCGGCACGATCACGATCGCCTCGTGCCCGTTCGCGGCGAGGTGGTCGAGCACCTTCTTGACGCTGTTGGTGACTCCGTTGACGGTGGGGAGGAAGCTCTCGCTGACGACGGCTACTCGCATGCCTTCGAGGCTACGAACCGGGCGTGACTGGGCGAGGCTCGTGCTGTGGCGCACAGGTGAATGATTCCTTAAGTCTATGTTTGTCGTCATGGCGACACCCTTCGACGACTTCTACAGCGTGATCCCCGCGGGCGGTATCGGCTCGCGCCTGTGGCCGCTCTCGAGGGCCGACGCCCCCAAGTTCCTGCACGACCTCACGGGGTCGGGCCAGACGCTCCTGCGGGACACGTGGGACAGGCTCGTACCGCTCTCCGGTGCCGAGCGTGTGATGGTGGTCACCGGTCGTGCGCACCGGGCCGCGGTCGAGGAGCAGCTGCCCGAGCTCCAGGACCTCAACGTCGTGCTCGAGAGCGAACCCAAGGACTCGTCGGCGGCGATCGGGCTGGCCGCGGCCATTCTTCTGCAGCGCGAGCCCGACGTGATCGTCGGCTCGTTCGCGGCCGACCACGTGATCAAGGACAAGCGCGGATTCCGCAGGGCCGTGGGCGAGGGCATCGCCGCCGCCCGCGCCGGCTACATCGCGACTATCGGAATCACGCCCACCGAGCCCGCGATCGGGTTCGGCTACATCCACTGCGCGGGACCGCTGCAGATCGAGGGCGCGCCCAACGCCGTCGGGGTCAACTCGTTCGTCGAGAAGCCCGATCTCGCGACGGCCGAGCGCTACCTCGCCGACGGCAACCACCTGTGGAACGGCGGCATGTTCATCGCGCGCGCCGACGTACTGCTCGAGCAGCTCGGCCGCTCTCAGCCCGAGCTGCTGGCGGGCATCCTCGAGCTGGCCGAGGCATGGGACACTCCTCGTCGCGGAGCGGTGGTCGACCAGGTCTGGCCGCGCCTCACCAAGATCGCCATCGACTACTCGGTGGCCGAGCCCGCCGCGGTCGAGGGCAGGCTGGTGGTCATCCCCGGCGACTTCGACTGGGACGACGTGGGCGACTTCGCCTCGATCGCCAAGCTGCACTCCGGCGGACGCAAGAGCGACCTCGCCATCCTCGGCGAGAACGCACGGGTGCTTGCCGACGCCTCGACCGGCGTGGTGATTGCCCAGAGCGGCCGACTCATCTCGCTCATCGGCGTCACCGACATCGTCGTCGTCGACACTCCGGATGCCCTGCTCGTGACCACGACGGCCAATGCCCAGCGCGTCAAGGCGGTCGTGGACGCCCTCAAACTCTCCGGGCGTAACGACGTTCTGTGATCTGAGCGCCTCTCACAAGGGCTTTCGACCCCTCCGGGTAACGAAAAGGTAACGAAGAGTTCACCGGGGTTCAGCGCCCGGATGCGCGGTTGCCGATGTGGCTAGCGTCGTTTTCAGTCCACCGCCGTCCAGGCGGTCTGTCAGAGGAGACCGACGACATGTCGAAGTCAATTGCCTTACGCGCGAGCGCCGTGATCGGCGCAGCGGTGCTGCTGCTCGCGGGCTGTGCCCCCGCCCCGGAGAAGCCCGGCGAGAACGGGAGTGGCGAGCAGTACTGCGCCCGCATGATCACCAACTCGGGCGGCCTCGACGACCGTTCCTTCAACGACGCGAGCTGGAAGGGCCTCCAGCAGGCCGCCACCGATTTCGGCATCGGTGTGGACGTGCTCGTCTCGACCTCTGAGACCGACCTCGCGCCCAACGTGCAGCAGGCCGTCGACACCGGGTGCAACTTCGTGCTCACCGTCGGTTACGAGCTCGCCCCCGCCACGGCGGAGCAGGCGGAGGCCAACCCGGACATCGACTTCGCGATCGTCGACGAGGTCGTGGATGCCCCGAACGTCAAGCCGATCGTCTTCGACACGGCCCAGGCCGCCTTCCTCGCGGGCTACCTCGCCGCGGGCGTCTCGCAGACCGGCAAGGTCGCGACCTTCGGCGGCGGCAACCAGCCGCCCGTGACCCTGTTCATGGACGGCTTCGTCGACGGCGTCGCGAAGTACAACGAGGTGCACGGCACCGGTGTCGTCGCCCTCGGCTGGGACAAGGCCACTCAGGACGGCGTGTTCACCGGTGACTTCGAGGACATCAACAAGGGCCTCACGACCACGCAGGGCTTCATCGACCAGGGTGCCGACGTCATCCTTCCCGTCGCCGGCCAGGTCGGCGAGGGCGCGGCCCGTGCCGCGCTCGACTCGAACGGAGTGGCCTCGGTCATCTGGGTCGACACGGACGGGTACGACGTGCTGCCGGAGGACCTGCGGCCGATCATCCTCACGTCTGTTCTCAAGAACACCGGTGACGCGGTCGTCGAGATCGTGAAGACGAGCATCGACGGCACGTTCGACAACAAGCAGTACGTCGGAACGTTGGAGAACGGCGGCGTGGACATCGCCCCGTTCCACGACCTCGCCAGCAAGGTCACTCCCGAGCTCTCCGCCGAGATCGACCAGCTGCGGGCCGACATCATCAGCGGGTCCCTCACGGTGACGAGCCCGAACACCCCCAAGTAAGCAGGTGGGGGCGGGTTTTCGGCCCCAATATGTCCGGCTGATTTCGGGGCCGTCGCGAATTGGTAACCATTCAGCGACGGCCCCGATTTCCCCGTTTCGGGATTCGTAACTTTATGTAACCTGTAAGGCACTATGTCCCGACGTTCCTCGTTGGGCAGCACCTTGGAGGACACCTTGAGAATCACCTCTCGCGGCCGCGTACTCGGCGGCATCGCACTGATCGGATCGAGCGCCCTCGTGCTCGCCGGCTGTGCAGCAGCACCCACTGACGACAGCACCGGCGAACCCGCCGCCAGCGACTTCATCCCCTGCATGGTCTCCGACCTCGGTGGCTTCGACGACAAGTCGTTCAACCAGCTCGGCTTCGAGGGCATCACCGAGGCCGCTGACAGCCTCGGCGTCGAGCCCATCACGGTCCAGTCGGACGCTGAGACCGACTACGCCCCGAACATCCAGAACCTCGTCGACCAGGGCTGTGGCCTCATCGTCACCGTCGGCTTCGCCCTCTCGGCCGCCACGGTCGAGGCAGCGCTCGCCAACCCCGACGTCGAGTTCGCCATCATCGATGACGCGGCCGACAACGACTTCGACGGAACCGTCGACGCTCCGAACATCAAGCCCATCGTGTTCAACACGGCCCAGGCCGCGTTCCTCGTCGGCTACGCAGCGGCCAGCTACTCGAAGGCCGGAATCGTCGCGACCTGGGGTGGCCTGAACTTCCCCACCGTCGCGATCTTCTCGGACGGCTTCGCCCAGGGCGTCGCGTACTACAACTCGGAGAAGGGCACCGCTGTCCAGGTTCTGGGCTACGACTCGGCCAACCCCGACGCGTACACGCTGACCGGTGGGTTCGAGGCCAACGACGTCGCCAAGTCGACCGCTCAGAACTTCATCGACCAGGGCGCCGACGTGCTGCTCCCGGTCGGTGGACCGATCTACCAGAGCGCCGTTGCCGCCATCGCTGACTCGGGCAAGGACATCGCCCTCGTCGGTGTCGACGCCGACCTGTTCGTGACCGACCCGACCACCGAGGACATCATCCTCACGTCGATCCTCAAGGGCATCAAGACGTCGGTCAGCGACGTCGTGACGGCCGCCGCCGATGGCGACTTCTCGAGCGACGCCTACGTGGGCACCCTCGAGAACGAGGGAGTCGGCTACGCCGAGTTCCACAACTTCGCCGACAAGGTCTCCCCTGACCTGCAGGGCGAGCTCGACGCGATCCAGGCCGGCATCATCGACGGTTCGATCCCCGTCGCGTCCTACCTCGGTTAGTCACACGTAGTACACCGGTCGGGGAGACCAGCACCTGCTGGTCTCCCCGACCTCGTTAACTCCTCCTCCACGCGGCCGACGAAGTCCGCACATTAGATTGGTTCACATGAAGCTCGAACTTCGCGGGATCACCAAGCGGTTTGGTTCGCTGGTGGCCAACGACCACATCGACCTGACGGTCGAGCCGGGTGAGATCCACAGCCTTCTCGGTGAGAACGGCGCTGGCAAGTCCACTCTGATGAACGTGCTCTACGGCCTGTACCAGGCCGACGAGGGCGAGATCCTGCTGGACGACGTCGTCCAGCACTTCGCCGGCCCCGGCGACGCGATGAAGGCCGGCATCGGCATGGTGCACCAGCACTTCATGCTCATCCCCGTCTTCACCGTCGCGGAGAACGTGATGCTCGGCCACGAGGACACCAAGGGCCCGGGCGTGCTCGACCTGGCGGGGGCCCGCGAGAAGGTGCGCGAGATCTCGGCCCGCTTCGGCTTCGATGTCGATCCGGATGCCCTGGTCGATGATCTGCCGGTCGGCGTCCAGCAGCGCGTGGAGATCATCAAGGCGCTGTCCCGCGATGCGAAGGTGCTCGTGTTCGACGAGCCGACCGCGGTGCTTACCCCGCAGGAGACCGACGAGCTCATGGTGATCATGCGCCAGCTCAAGGAGGCCGGCACCTCGATCGTGTTCATCACCCACAAGCTTCGGGAGGTGCGCGAGGTCGCCGACCGCATCACCGTCATCCGTCTCGGCATGGTCGTCGGCGAGGCGTCGCCGACCGCGACCAACGCGGAGCTGGCCTCGCTCATGGTCGGCCGTGCTGTCGACCTCACCGTGGATAAGGGGCCCGCCAAGCCGGGAGCCGCCGGGCTGGTTGTCAAGAACCTCTCGGTCATCGACCCGCGCAACCAGATCGTCGTCAACAACGTGAGCTTCGAGGTGCGCGAGGGCGAGGTCCTCGCGATCGCCGGTGTGCAGGGCAACGGCCAGACCGAGCTGACCGAGGCGCTCCTGGGACTGCAGAAGAAGGTCACCGGAACGATCACACTGGACGGGGCATCCCTGATAGGCAAGTCGGTGCGCCATGTTCTCGACGCGGGCGTCGGCTTCGTTCCGGAGGACCGCAAGGAGGACGGGCTGGTCGCCGAGTTCACCATCGCCGAGAACCTCATGCTCGACCGCTCCGACAAGGCGCCGTTCGTGAAGGCCGGCAGCCTGCAGCTGAAGGACCTCGCGCAGTTCGCCGAGGAGAAGGTCACCGAGTTCGACATCCGCGCGCAGGGCATCGCCACCCACGTCGGGCGCTTGTCCGGCGGAAACCAGCAGAAGGTCGTGCTCGCGCGCGAGCTCAGCCGCACGCTGCGGCTGTTCGTCGCCGCGCAGCCCACCCGCGGCCTGGACGTCGGCTCGATCGAGTTCGTGCACACCCGCATCATCCAGACCCGCGACTCCGGCGTGCCGGTCATCGTGGTCTCCACCGAGCTGGACGAGGTCGTCGCCCTCGCCGACCGCATCGCCGTGATGTACCGCGGCGGGATCGTGGGCATCGTGCCCGGCGACACCCCCCGCGAGGTCCTCGGCCTCATGATGGCCGGCGAGGTCCCCGCCTCCGTCGTCCCCACCACGAAGGAGTCCGCCGCATGAGCGAGCAGATCCCCGCCCAGGGCGCTCTGTCCGACCCTCGCGAGCCCGGCCAGCCCGAGACCGTCGCCCCCGTCGCCCAGCCGTCGAGGGCCCAGCAGCTCGTCCGCGACATCATGGGCGGCAGCGCCGCGATCTCCGTGCTCGCCGTGGTGCTGGCCCTCATCGTCGGCGCGATCCTCATCGCCCTCACCGACAAGGACGTGCAGGCGGCTTCCGGGTACTTCTTCTCCCGCCCGGGCGACACCTTCAGGGCGATCTGGGAGGCCGCATCCGGCGCGTACTCCGCGCTGTTCCAGGGCTCCATCTACAACTTCAAGCGACCCGGGTTCGAGGCGGGCATCCGGCCCCTGACCGAGACGCTCACGTTCGCGACGCCGCTGATCGCCGCCGGCCTCGGTGTCGCCGTCGCGTTCCGCGTGGGCATGTTCAACATCGGTGGTCGTGGCCAGATGGTCGTCGCCGCTGGTGCGGCGGGCTACGTCGGCTTCGCGTGGCACCTGCCGTTCGGCATCCACCTCATCGTCGCTGTCATCGCGGGGATGCTCGCCGGGGCGATCTGGGGAGGCATCGCCGGCCTGCTCAAGGCCACCACCGGCGCCCACGAGGTGATCGTCACGATCATGCTCAACTACGTCGGCTTCTACCTGATCTCGTACCTGCTGCGCACGCCGGGCGCACTCCAGGCGCCAGGGTCGACCAACCCGAAGTCGCCGCCGATCCTCGACACCGCGGTGTTCCCGGATCTGTTCGGGCCGAAGTTCAACCTGCACTGGGGTTTCGTGGTGGTCATCGCCGCGACCGTGGCCGTCTGGTACCTGATCAACCGCTCCAGCCTGGGCTTCCAGTTCCGGGCGGTGGGGGAGAACCCCAACGCCGCGCGGGTGGCCGGCATCAAGGTCAAGTCCATCTACGTCTACGCGATGCTGATCTCCGGCGGGCTCGTCGGCCTGGCCGGCGTCAACCAGGTGCTGGGTACCGTCACCACCGGCTTCTCGTCCGGTATCGATGCGGGCATCGGCTTCGACGCCATCACCGTGGCGCTGCTCGGCCGGTCCAGGCCGGTCGGGGTGTTCATCGCGGGCATCCTCTTCGGCGCGCTGAAGGCCGGCGGCTACTCGATGCAGGCGGCGCAGGGCATCCCGATCGACATCGTGCTCGTCGTGCAGTCGCTCATCGTGCTCTTCATCGCCGCACCCCCGCTCGTCCGGGCGATCTTCCGCCTCCCCACCCCCGGCGTCGTCAAGTCGCGCCGCGCCCCGAAGGTCGAGGTCAGCAAGTGAGCACCGTCGAGTCAGCCACCCACGGGGTGCCGTCCGCGGCGCCGATCGTGCTCGAGCGCGCGGCCGTGCGCAACTGGAAGCCGCCGATCGGGCTGGGCGCGTTCTCGATCCTCGCCCTCCTGCTCTTCGTCGTCGGAGGCCGCGGGGGCACCACCACCTTCAAGCTGTCCACCGACAGCGACCTCATCCAGCTGCCGCCGATCCTCGCGAACGTCACCGTGGTGACCACCGTCGTCATCGTGCTCCTCTTCGTCGCGGCGCTGGCGTCGACCTACCTCACGTACCACGCGCGCAAGACCCCGCTGTGGATCACCGGGATCTTCGCGCTGCTGTTCCTGGTGGCGTTCCTCACCTGGGCTGCCGCGGATGCGACTCTCCCGATCCCCGGACTCCTCGTCGGCGCCGTGGGTCTGAGCGTGCCGCTCATCTTCGGCGCACTCGGCGGCGTGATCTCCGAGCGGGTGGGTGTAGTCAACGTCGCGATCGAGGGCCAGCTGCTCGCCGGAGCGTTCGCCTCGGCGGTCGTCGCCTCGGTCACCCAGCAGCCGATCGCGGGCCTGCTCGCGGCGATCATCGCCGGTGTGCTGGTCTCGTTCGTGCTCGCGGCCTTCTCGATCAAGTACATCGTCGACCAGGTGATCGTCGGCGTCGTGCTCAACGTGCTCGTGGTTGGCCTCACGAGCTTCCTGTTCTCCAAGGTGCTCGCGCCGAACGCGGCCCTCCTCAACAGCCCGCCGAGATTCCCGCGCATCCCCATCCCGATCCTCGGCGAGATCCCGATCATCGGCCCGGTGCTGTTCCGCCAGACGATCATCGTCTACATCGTGTACATCGCGGTGGCCGCGGTCTGGTTCGCCCTGTTCCGCACACGGTGGGGCCTGCGCCTCAGGGCTGTCGGCGAGCATCCTCAGGCTGCTGACACCGTCGGAATCAACGTGAACCGCACGCGCTTCTGGAACGTCTCCCTCGCCGGCGCGATCGCCGGCTTCGGCGGGGCGTACTTCACGCTCGGCTCGGTCGGCGGCTTCAACAAGGAGATGACAGCGGGAGCGGGCTTCATCGCGCTCGCCGCGGTGATCTTCGGGCGCTGGGATCCGATCCGCGCGACGTTCGCCGCCCTGCTGTTCGGCTTCGCGTCGAACCTGCAGAGCGTGCTCAGCATCATCGGCTCGCCCGTGCCGAGCGAGTTCATGCTTATGCTCCCCTACCTCGTGACGATCTTCGCGGTCGCGGGTCTGGTGGGCCAGGTCAGAGGGCCAGCCGCGTCCGGAAAGCCGTACATAAAATCATGACTGCCATCGACTGGGATGCCCTCCGCGAGGTCGCCAAGGATGCCCTCTCGCACGCCTACGTGCCGTACTCGAACTTCCCCGTGGGGGTCGCCGCGATCGTCGACGACGGCCGCGTGATCTCGGGCGCCAACGTCGAGAACGCGTCCTACGGGCTCACGCTGTGCGCGGAGTGCGCCCTCGTCTCCTCGCTGCACATGACGGGTGGCGGCAAGCTCGTCGCCTTCACGTGCGTCGACGGGCACGGCAACGCGCTCATGCCGTGCGGCCGGTGCCGTCAGCTGCTGTTCGAGCACTCCGCCGAGGGCATGCTGCTCGAGACGGTGTCGGGCATCAGGACGATCGACGAGGTCATCCCCGATGCGTTCGGCCCGCGGACCCTCGAGGCGTACCGCGCCGAGTAAGGAGCACCACCATGGTTGAAGCCTTCGACGTCGTCGACCTCATCCGCACCAAGCGCGATCGCGGCGTTCTCACCACGGCCCAGATCGACTGGCTGATCGACGCGTACACGCGCGGCTACGTCGCCGACGAGCAGATGTCGGCCATGACGATGGCGATCTTCCTCAACGGGATGGAGCGCGAGGAGATTCGCGACCTCACCCTGGCGATGATCGCTCCGGCGAGACCCTGTCGTTCGAGGGGCTCGGCAAGCCGACGACCGACAAGCACTCCACCGGCGGGGTGGGCGACAAGATCACGCTGCCCCTGGCTCCGCTCGTGGCATCCTTCGGCGTTGCGGTACCGCAGCTCTCCGGACGCGGGCTGGGACACACGGGGGGAACGCTCGACAAGCTGGAGAGCATCCCCGGCTGGCGCGCGTCGCTGACGAACGACGAGTTCATGGCGCAGCTGCGGTCGGTGGGGGCGGTCGTGTGCGCCGCGGGCTCGGGCCTTGCCCCGGCCGACGGCAAGCTCTACGCGCTGCGGGATATCACGGGGACGGTCGAGGCGATCCCGCTCATCGCGTCGTCGATCATGAGCAAGAAGATCGCCGAGGGCACCGCCGCGCTCGTGCTCGACGTGAAGTTCGGCTCGGGTGCCTTCATGCAGGACCCGGCCCGCAGCCGGGAACTCGCCGAGACCATGGTGCGCATCGGCAAGGATGCCGGCGTTGCGACCACGGCACTGCTCACCAACATGAACGTGCCCCTCGGCCTCACCATCGGCAACGCGAACGAGGTGCGCGAGTCCGTAGAGGTGCTGGCCGGCGGCGGCCCCGCCGATGTGGTCGAGCTGACGGTCGCCCTCGCGCGCGAGATGCTCGCCCTCGCCGGTCAGCCGGACGCCGACGTTTCGGCGGCTCTTGCGGACGGTCGCGCGATGGACACCTGGCGCGCCATGATCACGGCCCAGGGTGGCGACCCGGATGCCCCGCTCCCTACCGCGCCGGAATCGCACACGGTCACCGCCGACCGCGACGGAGTGCTCACCACGCAGCACGCCCTCCCGTTCGGCATCGCCGCGTGGCGGCTCGGTGCGGGGCGCGCGCGCAAGGAGGACCCGGTCGACCACGCTGCCGGCGTCGACCTGCACGCGAAGCCGGGCGACACCGTGACCGCGGGCCAACCGCTGTTCACGCTGCGCACGTCCGACCCGGCACGCTTCACCCGCGCGCTCGAGGCGGTCGAGGGTGCCTACGCGATAGGCGACCCGGGTTCCCCGATCGCCGATGGCGGCCCCCTCATTGCCGGTCGCGTCGACTAGCTGCTCGCCCACCTGCTCGACGGCCCGCGCAATCCCTTCCGTCCTCGGGGAGGGCGGGGTGGTCATCCAATAGCGGCGTTAGCCCAGCGCGGCCTCGAGCTTCGCGGTCAACTCGGCCGTGTCGAAGTAGTTCTGGATCACGATGACGTCGGCGAACGTCTTGCCGATCGCCTCCACGAACTCCGCGGAGGTCAGGATCACCTGCGCGTCGGCCGCGACCTCGCGGACCGAGGCGATGTCGGCCGCCACCACGTCGGCAGTGATGTCGAGCTTGCGCAGCACGCGCTCCGCGTTGACCTTGAGGATGCCCGAGCTCCCGATCCCCGCGCCGCAGATGGTCACGATCTTCATAGGCCCATAATCTTTTGCACCTCGTCGGCGGACGTCGCGGCCGCGAGGTCCGAGATCGCTGTCGAGTCGTTGAAGACGTTGGCCACGGCCGCGACGGCGGCCAAGTGCTCCGACGAGCTCGTCACCGCGAGACCGAGCACCACCCTCACCGGGTCGTTGTAGGGGTGCCCGAAGTTGACGGGGGTCGCGAGGGTGACGATCGACAGTCCGTCGGCGAGCACCTCGGGGCCGGGACGGGCGTGCGCCAGCGCGAGCCCGGGAGCGATGACGACGTAGGGCCCGTGCTCTTCGATCATCCGGATCATCTCGGCCGAGTAGGCCGGACGCGCCGCCCCCGACTCCGCCAGCGCCTCGCCCGCGAGGGTCACCGCGGCGCGCCAGTCGGCCGCCTCGGCAGCGATCACGATGGCGCTCTTCGGGAGCGAGGGCAGGGACATCCGTCAGGCCGCTTCGAACCCTGAGGTGATGATGTCCGCGAGCTCCTCGCGGTCTTCGATGGGCAGGAAGGTGGCGGCGGCCGCATTGAGCTGGAACACGGCCAGGTCGGTCAGGTCGTAGCCGAACGCCTCGGCGAGCAGGAACAGCTCGCGGCTCAGCGACGTCGCGCTCATCAGGCGGTTGTCGGTGTTCACGGTCACGCGGAAGCCGAGCTGGTACAGCAGGTCGAACGGGTGGTCGATGAGCTCGGTGCCCCACTGCTCGATCGCGCCGGTCTGCAGGTTCGACGACGGCGACAGCTCGAGGGCGATCTCGCGGTCCTTCACCCACTGCGCGACCGGGCCGAGCGTGACGTAGGTGTTCTCGTCGTCCTCGCGGGCGGTCGAGATGTCCTCGGCGAGGCGCACGCCGTGGCCGAGGCGCAGCGCGCGCCCGTCGAACAGCGCGCCGCGGATCGACTCGATGCCATCGGCCTCTCCCGCGTGCACGGTCGCGGGCAGGTAGTGGTGGGCGAGGTAGTCGAACGCCTCGCGCAGGTTGCCCGCCGGGAACCCGGCCTCGGCACCCGCGATGTCGAACCCGACGACGCCGTTGTTGCGGTGTCGCACGGCCAGCTCGGCGATCTCGAGCCCGCGGTCCGCGTGGCGCATCGCGCTGATCAACTGCCCGACACGGATGCTCCCGCCTGCGGCGGCCACGTCCGCGACACCCGCCTCGAGTCCCTCCTGCACCGCCTCCACGACCTGGTCCAGGCTCAGCCCGCGAGTGAGGTGCTGCTCGGGCGCCCAGCGGATCTCGCCGTAGACGACTCCGTCGGCGCCGAGGTCCTGCACGAACTCGCGCGCGACCCGGGTGAGTCCCTCGGGGGTCTGCATGACGCCGGTGGTGATGTCGAACGTCTTGAGGTACTCCACCAGCGAACCCGAGTCGGACTGGTTGGCGAACCACTCGGCGAGAGCCGGGGCATCCGTGGCAGGAACCGCGAGGCCGATCGCCTCGGAGAGCTCGATGATCGTCTGGGGGCGGAGACCGCCGTCGAGGTGGTCGTGGAGGGAGACCTTGGGAAGCGCCGTGATGCTCGCCCCACCGCCGGGCATGATGTAGTCGTCATTGAGCGCGTTCATGGGTCAAATCTATCGTTCCCCGTGCTGGGCACTAGCCTCGAACGGTGCCCACGAAGATCATCCTCGACTGCGACCCCGGCCATGACGACGCGATAGCGATGCTGCTCGCGTGGGGCAACCCCGACATCGACCTCGTGGGCGTCACCAC
>Ga0247760_1001532_pt1 | contig 20984 bp, 26 predicted proteins | sample UWRJL171409R4_FD_179936 | JGI IMG/M metagenome (GOLD analysis project Ga0247760, IMG submission 179936) | Plant litter microbial communities from Arlington Agricultural Research Station in Wisconsin, United States - UWRJ-L171-409R-4 | ecosystem: Environmental > Terrestrial > Plant litter >... | reverse complement strand
AACAAAAAAAGAAGGGGGAGGGGGAGAGGGGGGGGGGGGGGGGGGGGGGGGGGGCAAAACCAAGAACCGAGAGGGTGAGAAATAAACAAGGAATATATATGCAACCCAACCCAGCCAACACAGCAATGATACGATACAGACGGGCTGCTTGGCCCTTTTCTGTCTTCAAAGGTGATCAGAACGAATAGAAGATAGAAAACAGGAAGGATGGGAAATGCCAAAAATAAACAGGGGAGGAAGTGCGATGCTCTAATACAGAGTGACCAATCCAATGATGACCCAGGAAAGAAACCATAAACGGAGAGAGACCAAGAGTGGGAATCACCAGTCATTTCTCTGTACTAACTTGGCTCCGTGTACTATCTCTGACTCTTCGACTTCGTACCACGACTGGTCTCCAACCGTGGTCAGGGACGCGTATGCTGTGAGAGACTTGCATTTCCTGTGTCTGGCGTTAGGACGATGTTTCTGTAGGAGTAACTCACAGAACTTACAGATACCCGTTGATAGTGAGTGCGCCCCAAACTTCGATTGCTCCTTGCACCTCAAGTGTGCCGTTAACCTTGAGCTTGCCGAAGATCTTCACCTTGTCCTCACATAGCGCGCTCCCGTTGACCTTGACGTTTCCGAAGGACTTGAGCTTGCCGCTGTTTATCGATTCTTGTTAGCAAAACATAACATGGGAAAGGGGGAAGTTAAGAGGGGCTCAAACATGCCTGCAAGTCAGATTCCCGTTCAGATCGATGTTTCCATACGCCTCGATACGATCTCGCACAGCAAAGTCGCCGTTGAAGGTCACAGCACCCATTGACTTGACTGAGCCATCCACTTCCATAGGCCCCTTGAGCTCGATCGACGCGTCTGACTTAATGCTCTTCTTCTTCTTGATGGCCACAACCGGCTGATGTCCCCCTGCTGCTGATGAGCCGCTGATGGGCTGGTCGTCGAACGACATGACCTGCTCGTAACTGTACATGACTGCTCCTTCGGGATCTGTTGCGGGTATAGATGCGGGTGTATCTGCGGTAGTTGCTGGTGTGGATGCCGAGGGGGATGATGAACCGGATGTGGCTGTGGATGCCTTCTTGCCCTTCTTCATGATCTCGGAACAGGGGAGAACTGGCAAGATAATATAGAGAACGCCAAGAGGCTATACCCAACAGTGGGTAGGTACTTAGTAGGTAGGTAGTCTGACAGAAGACAACTCGGCGGAAGTGTAACAGTAGCAGAAGCTAACGGCAGTGCCGTCATAACTAGCTTGATGCAAGTCAAGCAAACTTTGGGGCGATGTCGTCTCCCGGATTGGCTGTGCGGGAAGGAGACCGATAGGGAGGCAAGAGAAGCGGTGTTCGGGGAGATATATAGAAAGCGGCAACCTGTTGACCACGCACCATGAATAATCGATCACGACACTCTGTGACGAGCCTGTAGGCCTACGTCAGGAGTCAGGACATCCGGCGGTCTGCTCGGCCATGATCCAAAGGACCAGTAGCTGGCCATCCAGCCAGATGTATCCAGTCCAGGACGGGTAAACAACATCCCCCCAGGCGCCGAAGCCAACGTCCTGGCCTGCGTCTGCCTTGTGGCTGCCAGGTGGAGAACCGGGTCCCGAAGCTAGAGCACCATTGCGGCCCCAACTTGGGAAACGGGCTGCTGGGATATGATGTGACAAGGAGATGGGATGGAACACGGAACATGGGGGACATTGGATAGGGTTGCAGCAGGGGAGACAAGAGAACGTGGTGAGTCTTGCGGGATGGGGAAAACATGGTCCCTGAGCAGCATCGGCCGTCAAGTGACAAGACTCGACCAGGGGTGCTCCATGCCAGTGCTGGGGCGCAAAGTACAAACAAAAGAGTCACCGTTTTAGCTGAACGGGCTATCGAAACGACATGTAACCATCTACTTGTCGAGATGGAGGCCCGGTGGATAGAGAATAGTGCTAAGGGAGAGAGGGAGAGAAACGCGGCATCCAGGTAGACAACACTGACCGAGACACACCCCTAGTAACCCGCCCATCGCAGCCAGCCCCCATCGGGGCAGTCCCAGCTGTCATGCTGTCCGCGTTGGGCCCATCCCGCTGGTGGTCAGAAGGTGGGGAGGTGAAAGAGAGCTCTCAGTCATCCCAAAAAGTTTCCGATGCCAAAGCCAGCATAAAAAAAACTCAGGGGTGTGACAGAGTTCTGGGAGAGCAGCGCGCGGCTCCAACACCAGCAGGGCTGCGATTGGGCGCGCCTCAAGAGGCGCAGTAGATGCGACACTGGCATCTTTAACCCTTCTTGTTCACTGAGTGCAGAGCCCTTCGACGTTGGTTGCAAAGCTGCTGCCAGTCGATGCGAGTTTGCTGCAGGCCGGCGAGCGCCTCCGGCGTTGTCAGGCCGAGGCTTGCCCCTTCTAGGGCCTTCTGAGTGTCCCCCTGCGAGCTGGGCGAGCCCTGCACTTACCTGCACCTGGGTTCCGTGGGTGCTCGGTGCAGCGCGGGGCTCGTGGGCAGCCTACCTATAGGGGAGGCCGCCGACTCTCTGCACCTCTGCTTCCCGCTTCCGGCAGCCAGCGCCTGTGCGTCAACGGCGTTCGGCCCCGGCGCGAGAAGGGGAAAATGAGGCGCTCCGATCGCTTAACGTCATTCGCCCATCCGTCCCAGCTGCCGCTAAAAATAAGGCGCAGCCAGGGCTGAAAGGTCTGCTTGCCCTCTGTTCGCGTGTCACCGACTGTCGTTTGTCGTTTTCCCCACCGATTTCTCGCGATATATGCTCAACGTAGAATAAGCATCCCCGTACATTACTGTGCTAATTACCTTTGGCGCGCTTCGGCGGGTAAGAAACGCCTTACCTGCCTCCAGGGCGATTCAGCTGGCCTTGGCATGATCATACCCCCTGGTCAACGTTGCGTGATAGCTGCAAGACACGCCATGTGCTGCGAAACCTGCCGCTTGATGTCGGTCTATGACCGAACTCCACAACCACAACACCGTCCAATTTCTTGCCACGATTCTCCAGAAGAACTGCATGGCCGCCGGGGAAGCAAAATCAAGGTGGGGGAATACTGCAATTCGCTTCTGTCAACTCGGTCCCTTCTGAATCCCATCCCGCACTGGCCAAGCCTCCCGAACGCCGTCATGTCTCATTGCTGCGTGCCTAGTCCAACCCCAACTCACCAACCATGCACTGCTGCCTTTGCAAAGATCGCGCTTCTGTCACATGTGGTGACCCGTGACGCGTACAACTAGCCGCGGCTCCCGTCCTCACACGCTTCCAACATAGCGTAGCGATAGTCCAGTCAACAGAGCTGCTATGACCCAGACGCTGGTATAGACCGCGGCACCGTACGACTCGACCCCCTTAATACCGAAGGCGCACTGCAAGTACGTAGTGACAGCGGTTGACAGCATGACGACCGCCGTCCGCTTGATCGACACCTTTGTTTGGTTAGTAAATCCCCACAGGTTGAAGGCAACAGTCTGCCCAAGCGTTGCGTCGACTGGGTCAAACTCTTCTATTTCTTGGTCTTCCTCGGCCGTTCGCGGCGTGGTGACAACAGGGGTGAATATGAATGTTCGCGCAGCTATCCCGAAGAGCAGGCAAAGAACCTGCGTAATGGGGCTCCCGAAGCCGAACAGCACCGCGTCCACAGCAGGCCGGATCGTTGGAATGCCGTCAAAGTAGAGCACTAGGGCTTTGGGGAGGTAAGTCCTGGAGGCTAGAAACAAGACAACGCTATAGACGAAGCCCGCCAGTAGGGATGTCAGGAGTTGTATGCCCCTGTCGACGACGATCTCCCGGTTGGTGACATTCTGTGCGGCTGAATGGGCGCCGGAGAGCTTCCGCAAGAGGAGAAAGGGCAAGAACGCGGATACGACGTCCACTGCAAGGTAGCCGCCGGCGGTGATAGCATGGACATTGTAAAAGGCCGAGGTGAGGTAGGTCTAGGGACGCGGGGGTCGTGTCAGCCAGCGAGCCAAGCCCATCGTGCATCGGGTGGACGGTGATAGAGCATTTCCCCAGACTGCATGCGGCTGCGGAAGGGAAGACGGCAAGCCCACTTACTGCAGGGCCGACCGATAGAAGCGCCAACGCGGCAAGATCGTAGCCATCATAATCAAAAATCCATCCTAGTGCGAGGCCGAATCTGCCGAGCCATGGAGTGTCAGCAGCGTTATTGGGCCGAGCTGAGGTGACAGCCCTTTCAGCCCTACCTAAGGCTGGAAAGGAGGGCGAGTGGATTTGGGGAGGGGATTGCGGGTAGTGGACCGGGTGTGGGAACACCGGGGTCCGGGACGGGGATAGGTACGGATTATGGGGAACCTACACCCTCCAAGCAGCCCACACGGCAATCTCGAAGTTAGACTCATCACGCCTGGTAATGCTTCCTAGCTCGCCATTCGCCCAGAGGCCAAGCAGTACCTGCCCTAGAGCGGTCAGGGAGAAGCTGAGAGCAATGACAAGCCCCAGCCGGGCGGGCTCGGGAAGAGCCAGCAAGCGTCGCGACAGCATCGCGACACGCCCCTCAGCTGAAGATGGAGGCGGAATCGCTGCGAGCGATGCGGCTGTGGCTGCGCCTGCGGCCGCGGCTCTGTCAACGGCGCTGCTGGATGCTTCTGCCACACCCACAGCTTTCGATCGCGGCATTGCGTTTGTGTGACGGGCGAAAATCCAAACGAGACCAGACCGAGTTGGAGATGGCGCAAAAGTGCCCGACTGTTAGTTTGCGGCTGCAACCTTGCGTGCCGTGGTATGCGCTAGGTGCGTGGTATCTCGTTGTATCGTATCGCACCAGTGCGCGGCCTTCTCGAATGATATATCCTTAGGAGGGTAGCTGTCCGGTCGGAGTCGGGATGATCGATTTCCTATCTTTTAGCTGTACGCTCCGATATCGAGAGAGAGCATGGAGGATGCGTTGTTGTGAAGAGGAGGAAGGGGTCAAGCTCTGGATGGTGGGTTTGTGACGTATTGGGCTACCGACGTATCAACACCCCGCCTTGCCCGCCTTGCTTCGACAGGCACCAACGAGCCGAACATGGAAAACACCCATTCTGGCCGCCGTCCGTCTGGCCCGCCTTTCGCTGCCCGAACCACCGCCAAGAAAAACGCCCCTGAGCATGAGAATTTGTCCGTCACGCCCGAAACGAAGCATGAGGGCACCGGAGTCGCTATTCTCATGTTTCCATTTCCGAGTTCCGTTGATGCGGGATGTGAGCGTGGTTTCTCTCCTTGGCCGACCCATCTCGATCCTGTCTCCAGATTCGGAAGGGGATAGACAAACAGCTCCACAAATGAGCGTAGTCACTCGCCGCCGGCGATCACGGAGTTGAAACCGCCAACCTTGTACTTCATCTTTGAACATTCCATTCATTCGAGCAACGGCTAATATTTCGAGGCATTCGCTCAACGCTCGCACACGACACCAACTTTAACCTCGTGGAGTTGGCTGGCGTCCCTCCCTCGCGACGATTAAGAGCCAGCTTCCCCACTCTTCGGTGCTGAGTGTCGTCGGCGGAGCGACCTCATTTACATTGTTTCAATATAGGTATACAAAAGGAAACACCATCATCATCATAAGCCTCTTGTCATCGCTATCACCGGCATCCTAGTGTGGATCTGCCCGACAGAATCGAACACGCCAAGACCCTCGCACCTCACTCTTCCATCCTCCCGAAGACCCCGTCGTCGTCCTCGTCACTACGAGCGCGCGACCGCATATCGTCGTCGTCGTCATCATCCATTACGCTCCCGCCGCTCTCGTCCATCTTGACATCGTCCCTGTCCCTGCGCAGCTCGCCACGGGTAAAGCTCTCGGGGGCCCTGCTGGGGAAGCTGTTGATGAAGCTTGTGCCCGTCAAGGCCTGGTCAATGTACTGTTGAGGAAGAGGAGGGACTGGCGGGGCATCGGCGGGGAGATGGACAGTTCTGGAGCCGCCATTGCTCCCAATGCTGCAACTAAGAAGCTCAACCGCTGCCGCAAGATCGCGGTCATCTTTCCCAGTGGCATTCTTTCCAGATGATGTCGGTCGCTGATCCTGGCTCAGATTGCGGAAATGGTTAAACCCGGAAATGTTCGGGACACTTCCTGCTGCAGAGCTAGCATACGGCGCCGACTGGTACGACCGAGAGAATCCACTGCCGCTACTATGCCTCTTGGCAAAGCCCCTGTACGATGCATTTGCCGCGCTATTGCCATCCGACTGCGGCGGAGGAGTAGTATCGGCAGAACTCCGATCTTGCTGTTCGGAATATCCAGAAGCTCCCGGCGATGCGGAACCCTGCTCGCTAGCAAAGTCTCGTGCTGAGTCAGGGGGCGTGTTCTCGGCGCTGGGGTTGTTGTTCATGGCCACCAGAACCGAGGCTGCCTCGAGTAGTTGCACTTGCTGGTGCTTGGAAATCAAAAGCTTGGAGGTATAGGACCATTCGGGAGTGTGCTCCCACCTGATGGAACAGAAAGTCAACAGATGCGCTTCAAATAGGGAGATCCATATTCCCCAGCCAGCATACATCCTCCACCCTTGTTCCGCGAACAGGGGCCCAGTGGCAGGAGAGGATGGGAAAGGAGAATGGGCACAAACAAATGCTTGGTCAGGCAACTGCTATGCTTGTATCCCTTCCCGCACTTCTCGCAGCGGAGCTCGGGGCGGTTGCTCTTCCGGCCTTCTTTCATCAGAGGCTGGCCGTCGCTAGCTCTTCGGATGCGGGCCTTCTGATCCCCCTCATCCCCAGACATGTCGTTGAGCTCGTCATCAATGGCACTCTCTTGCATGTCAACTGTCCCATCGGTCGTCACAAACTTGTGAATGGGTAGGCTTGCTGGAGGAGAAGGCAAGCTCCCGACCAGGCCAGATCGCGAGAGACCGTTTCTCGACGCCGTGTTCCGCCGAGCACCGACGGCAATAGGCAGTGGCATAGGCTTGTCGCCAGCTTCCTGGAGGGCTGCGGCGACGGCAGACAGGTTGGCGCCCGGATTGGTCATGCTCTTTCGTCGAGTGACGCGGTGGGTTCCATTGAGAGTGGCACCAATGACTGAGTGGGAGCCGGTGCGGGAATGTGATTGTCGATTGACCGAAAGGCCGCCCGATATGGAATTGGAAGACATGGATGGTCGGTGTGTCAGTGGCCGTGAAGTTTGTTGCATTTCCTGAGAGGACAGAGAGGGAGATCAGCACTGCTGGATCCGGACAACGGGGAAGCGAGCGAGCGGGTATTGGAGGCTGCGAGATCTACCTTAGACGAGGCCATTCCCAAGTGATGCCGGGTTAAGTTGCTGCACCGCTCTCGCAACGCGGGTCAGTATCCAACACGCAGGCGCAAGAGACGTGAGCAGCCACAGGTCCTAGGATGGTATTTTGCGTGTAAGGTAGAAGTGTCGTGTTCGGGGGTAGTAGATGGCAAGCGGGATAGCCTGGGCAGTCCAAGTAGGAATCGCGGGGAATAACAATAATTTTGGACCGGCAGGGGGTGTGGCCTGGGATGTCACTTGCTCAGCCCGTCCAAGCTCAAGACACGGAGGGCAAAAAAAATGGCCAGCTATCAGAACGTGGGCCAGTAAGGAGACCTAGAGGCAATGCAGAGCAAGATGAGTGGCCGCAGAGAGAAGAATGGGCAAACAGAGGGATTCCGGGCTCGAGTCCAAGACGGCACAGAAACAAGAACAAGGCGTGAGCAATGGATGAAGGCAAGCACCGGATGACAAGTCGCAAGAAAATAAAAATAAAATAAAAGAGAGAGCGGATCAGCGACCAGAACAGACGCCGCAGCACGCTGCTGCGGACTCTGAGCTGGTTGGGTGCGCTCGATGGTGGGGAGCTAGGCAGGTGAGCGCTTGCTGCTAGCGATGGATACAGGGAACCTGGCCCGGGCTTGGAACCTGGAAGGGAGAGCGAGCATTCATCAGCAGCATACCTTGCCTACCGGATGTCGGCGGTAGCGACCTTGGTACAAGGAGTACGCAATCCACACAGCCTACCGGGCTGAAACAACAAGTACCGCTCCATGTACCCGGCCTCCACCTTTTCTGGCGGTCGACGTCCCAGTCCATGCTGGGGGGGGCCAGGCACAGTAGAATCGCGGGCCAGGTCCGAATGCGGACTGTGCTGCACAGTACGAACGCGGCGGGTATTTGCGCTGGGCGTGTACCAGCACCTCCCGAATGCAGCCCCGAGGGGTGGTGGACGGCTGTCTCAGTGGACAAATGACCGCAGCGAGCATTGCTTGTCCCCCCACACTGTGCACGAGTTGGCGGGGTTGTTTCCACCCGGGCCGCTGATTGGATCGCCGCGGAAAAGGGTGTGAAATGATCTGGTCTGGCCCGGCAGACATCCCGTCGCTCTTCAACAGCCCGTCTCCCTTGGGTGCAACTGTTCTGTCATACAACGAATGGGCCTCGACAACAGAAGCGTTCCTTGTTATGAAGAGGGTTGTGTAGGGCAAGTAGCTTGCTGTGACGCTGTTGCAGATCTCGGCCCACTCCGAAGCTGGAGTGAAGCTGGGTAATGTCAGCAGCCGGACCATCTGGGACCTGCCCGGCTCGGCTCCCCATCGAATGGACCCCATCGCTGGTCTCCTTTTCCGGACGGTCGAAGCGTCTTGAGGACAAAGTCACTGATCGGGCAGAGAGCCCTGTGACCCCCCTGAATAACATGCTTGGACAAAGATTACATCCGATTCAGATCTCACGGGATTTTAGCGCTGCTCGCATAATATCAAGGGAGAAGGCGACTCGGGTCAATAGCCCGCTTCGCAACTGCAGAATTATTATACCTTCCGTTGTGCTTCCGGCAAAGTAAAGGCCTGGAATCGTGATAGATGAGCCATTGTGCCTCCGCTCACGCAGCTTGTTACCCCGCCTGTCGTGCTCCCCTCTGCTGTCCATGTCAATGGAGCTGTGATGGAGGGGCCGAGGGAGTCTGCGGAGCCAGGTGACCTCTCTTGCTGCTGTTGAAGTCCATCGTCGAAACAATTCGAATGACGGCCAAAACCCGCTCTCGGTGAGGCTGCATGTAGAAAGGAGAGCTCTGTGCCGCTAATAATCTTCTTGGTTAGGGTTTCTTCCATGTCAATTCAGAGACGGCCTTTGAGACGGGCCAAATTGTCATCAAACCTGGGAGCAACGGTCCTTGCTCATCTGTCTGGCCAATTGAACCTTGTGCTGCAGAAAGACAGGAAGGAGGCAATGAGTGAAACCCACAAGGAACCAGCGCCCTCACGTGAACTCCGGCTCTTGTCTGCGACGGGTTTCTTTATTCGCAAATTCTTTTGCCCTCTCCTCATGTAACAACCGTGGCCAGGAAAGCATCCATTCGTACACCAATACTGAGGCCATCATGCCCGCACTGTGCTGCCAGCCCTTCCCCCCAAAGATTGCTAGCGCTACACCCCCTCAATACCCCCCTGCTAGTCAAGCCACCAGACCAACAGCGCATCAAAAGCCCTGTTCATGCAGCACATCGAACGGGACAGGCCCCCCCAGCAAGATGAGCCCCTCACGCAAGCTCATCGAAGCTGATATTGGTAATTCGATGCTGGCATCGACACGCTGGGCGTCAAGACCGCACAAACAGGCAATTGATGTGCTCAAACAGCGACTCGTGCAATGGGGCCATCAAACGCCCGTCCCTCGCTGGGAAATTCGCCTAAGCCGGTCATCTAAGCCCCGGGGATGAAGCACATAAACGACCAGAAATGGAATGTTTGCGCTCCACACCACGCGCCAACACTAGCAATCTACCAATGGTGTTGCTGAATGCAACCCCCTCACCCGATTCGGTTCTTGCTGTGCTGAGCTCACCCCTCTCGACTGTCTAACACAATCCATTCGATGGATGGTGGCCAATCGTCCAGATCACCGGATCTTCGCGAAGGACGAAGGAGGGCATGTCCTGCATCTCATCTCGCTGGACTTTTTTCTTCCCGCTTGTAGCTCCTCGGGCGGTGAATTGGGTTCACATTATGGACGAGTTGGGTCTCAGGGACATCGGCTGAGTCCAACGCGAGGCGGACGTTGCTGACACGTCTCGTGGCCACGAGCCCAACCAGCTGGCACACCATTGCAGAACATCACAGGGCCAAACTTGCCACTGGAGCAGTCACTGGGGCCTGTATTTTTCGTCTGTCAGAATTCAGGGCTTTGTGCATGAGCCACACAATGTGGCCATCCACGAGCTGGAGTGGAGTTAGTCAGGCACACTCTCGATATCACTGGCAGTACACGACGTCGTCCCCCTTGGCGAGGGGCAGGCAAGACGTCCACGTTTCCCTCCAGAATTGGAAGGGCTTGGTCGGTCCGTTAGACTGCTCGCTCCCCAACAAAATCCCAACATAAGGTCGATGTCAAGGCGGGTCCTGCAGCATGCTCGCGTTTCAAGCCGGGAATTTACGCCCGCCGAATTCGCGTGTTCCTGCCACTACAGATATACAAGTTTGCATTTAAGCATAAATACTCGGTGTGTGTGATGGACCGGAGGCCCCATTGGGACAACCATGGCGATTCAACCCTTCAAAGCACACCAGCCAGATCCACAATAGTGCAATAGACGAGTTGAGTTGCGCTCGCTACGGTGAGTCTAAGGGGACACGATTGCTCGTTGTCATGACACACACTTGGCCTTTTGCTGACGAGGCCTTTCTTCTCATCAGGCGGCGCGGAAAGCCAAAGAACAAAATGACGTTGAGGCGGCGCACCTGACCAACAGAGATGCCTGCTGGTCAGGTCAGGGCACAACGGAAGAAAAAAAAATCGTTCAGGGCTGGCACCCGATCAGGGCAACTGCTGCACGCCGGACTGGTCAGACAAATTTGTGGGTGGTTTGATGCCATTTTCTTCAGGTCGCTGTTTTCCATTCCAATTCCATCCTAATCGTAACACAGCTGGGCCTGGGGATACAACCTTGACTTACTAGTACCTAGTGGGTATCACCCCGGATGGAGAGAGTCACTACCTCGAGTACCAGGGTAGTTGCGGGCTTCTTTTTCTTTTGCGAGAGCTTGTCTCCGATCCGCGTCGATGAGGATCTGTGCTCAAAAATAGCATTGCCCCGTGGCGGGGAGGATCAGCACTGCCCTACCCGCTTTGCAAGCCCGTGCCGCCACACACCACCTGGGCTTTGGTACCCACTCGCGATTTTTGTTGTCGCGAGTTTAGCTGATAGTCCTGTCTTTGTCAAGAGGTATGCGAAGAAGGCTTCCAGAATACTGGTAGACTTTCCATGCAAGGGGCGGAATACATCTATGGAGGCAGGGAACAGAGAGAAATGGCTAGAGCGGCCCACTGCACAACAGGGGAAAAAGAGCAGACTTCTTTGTGGTAATTTTTCTGTCACGAAGCACCTCGCTCCGAGTAGAGACGTTGGATGCTGACCTCTCCGACGCCGATGCTTCCCTGACTGGTTCTCCCTTTGGATGCCGCTAGTCAGGCGTTCCAATTAAGTTCAGCCTTGTGGCCCGGTCGACGAAATCTACCCACCAAGAGAGGAAAAAAGCCAAGAGCCAGACATCACGGTGTAAGTGATCAATGGAGAGACAAAGAAATCCGAGACTGGACGTACCCGACGCCAGGAAGGGGAACAAAAACCTTTATTATCACGCACTGCAACTTGAGAGCCAACAAAACGAATGAGCGAATTTCTGTCCCATACCGAGGCGGCGGTAGTTGCTAACCCCCCGCGGACTTGACCGCATGGGCATGCGGTCGGTCTGCTTGGCAGAGCAACGAAACTTGGGTGGGGACCCGGGGAACACGACGAGGGCAGGGGTTTACCATCGTTGCTGATAAGCTCTCATTCGAAAAGGGGGGGTTATAAACATTCAACTCATTTCCCCTTCACTTTACAGGCTAGACAACCGTCGACTTTACATTGGGATTTCTCTCTCGGCGCGCAACGCTAGCTTTTTGTTATTATCATCCCAACGTTGAAGCTGATTGCCCACCAAGTAAAACCTCGCACTATGTCGTCGTCGTCGGAGCCTGTCTTTCGCCGAGTGGGTCGTGGCGGTGCGGGGAACTGGTACAGCAAGAAGGACGTTGAAGAAGCTGAGAAGGCGCAAGCTACAGCGGTCCGTCGCCCTACACCACAGTTCTCACTTTTTCCGGCCTGGACTTGACTCTCAAGTCAAGGGCAGGCCAGTGACAGAAAAAGGATCAATCTTTGTGCCGATCGCTTGATTCAGAACTGACGTGGAAACTGTCTCTAGGACATTGAGGCACAAAAGAGCGCCGTAACCCCCGTGCCAGTGACCGACCCCTCGGCACCGGTGTACAGCCGTGGCGGACGCGGAGGCGCCGGGAACTTCAAGGACCAAGCTTCCGCCGCCGCCAGCCTGAAATTGGAGCGAGAGGAAGCTGAGCGCACCAAGGCGGCGGTCTCGGCGAACGCTGGCAAGTCAAGGGTCGGTTTGAGCGGCCGAGGCGGCGTCGGAAACTGGTCCGATAACGCGACGCCCCTCGGCGCTATCGTGCAGCAGCAGGAGCAGCAAAAGGTGGAGGATTTGGAGCTGAAGGTTCTGAAAGACGTCGAGTCTGGCCTTGCCATGCCTGCGCCGGCATATCATGGGCGTCCCGAGAGGGAGAGGGGGGAGTGAAGTGGTTGGGCTGTGATGCGAGTGCGGACTCAAACGCGACAGACTGACTGACTGACTGACTGTACGATACGATATCTGGTGGATTATACCCGACTAGGAGAAGAAAAGGTCATCTGTAAACCGGCCTGCAAGGGAAACAGGCGGTATTATCGATTTTGTGATGTGATTTAGTTACCCCGGAAAATACCTAGTTGTTTTGCTCGTGTGATGGTCGAAAAAGAGCCAAGGCCACGTTGGCACGTCCAGCATACACACTTCTTACAGAAGATGTTCTGTGAAAGATCAACCTGCAGTCGGGATGTTCATGTCGTACCGTCACATTCGCTCAAGCGGCCCGGGATCGATAGACTAGATGTAAACTAACTGTCTGTAGAATAGATCTTGGAGATCAATCTCAATCCTGTTGATCACTTGTGACACGGAAAACAAGAGTTAGGGGGTCGATTACATAAGGCAACCATCTACTCCTCTGCCGGGGTAGGAAAGGTTAGCTCGGCCAGGGGTCCACTGTTACTGGTTTGGTGCTCTCTCTGCCAGGGGGTAACAGTGGGTCCCTGTCCGAGCTAACCTTTCCTACCCTGGCAGAGGAGCAAAAAACGATCCCCGGTCTGCCGAGACCCGATACAGAACGCGCCGCCGGCATCCAAGACGCCTCTAAAAAAAAGTTCAACATCCCGACGTCACAACTTTCCGATCCGCTCTCCCATCGTCCCCCCGACAGCATCAATCCAGTCAAGCCATGGCCTCCGTCCTCGCAATCGGCGGCGGTATCGCAGTCGCAGCCTTCCTGGTGAGTGAACCTAGTCCCATCCATTCCCATGTCACGCTCCCCAAACGGCATCCGTCGCTAACCTCTCATCAATCACACAGGGCAGGGCAGGTCTGGTGGCCCTCCGACGCTCGCGCGGCGGCGTCGGCGCTCTCGGCAAAGCATTTTACAAAGGCGGCTTCGAGCCGCGCATGACGAAGCGCGAGGCATCGCTCATTCTCTCTCTCAGGTGCGCTCGCCCTCGCTCGCTCCCTTTTCTTTTCTTTTCTTTTCTTTTCTTTTCCGTTCTGTTCCCGCGCGGTTTGAAAGGAAGGAAGGAAATATGCTAACAATTACCCCCTTGTACAGCGAAGGAAATCTCACAAAGGATAAAGTGCGAAAGGCGCATCGCACGCTGATGCTGCTCAACCACCCCGATCGCGGCGGCAGCCCGTACCTTGCGACCAAGGTCAACGAGGCGAAGGAGTTCCTCGAGAAGGGCGCGTCGTAATATTACCCCGTCTGTCTGTCTGTCAGTCAGCAGAGCTTTTTGCCGCCAGTGTTCTTTCCCGGCTGAGACGAGATCGAGCGGCGTGGGTTCGCTATGCCCCGTCGACGACTGTATCCGGGCGAAAAAAAAGGGGCTGTGGCGGCACTGAACGACTCGGTTTTCTCAAAGACCCCTGTAGTTGTACTTGTACAGAAAATCACATGCATCATAGCACTGGCGTTGGGGTTTGGGTTGAGATTTAAGGGGGTTAGACGAACAACAGCTGGAGAAGGAATCGTTTGGGCTAGCTATCTAGGCGGACTGAAAGTCTGAGATGGTTGCCAGTGAGTCTCTCAAAGGACGCATCCGCTTGTTCGCTTCGCGGCTATCTCGGCGAAGCCGCTGTATAGTACAAACCCAAAGCGTGTATCTAGCGACTCCCCTCCAAAACACCATATACCTTGCTCGGGGGTATATATCTTCTACCAGTAGCCGCCCTGGCGCTGGTTCTGAAAACTGAAATCGTTGAAGTCAGGGCACGGACGCACAGGATCGCCGCCGTCAGAGTCCTCTCCGCCGCTGGACCATCCTTCGTTCCTGTTGAATTCTCCAAAAGGGATGTGCCTATCTCCCTTGTTAGCCACTTCAACTGACCAGATTTATCAATCGTAGGATGTCCCTGCTTACGTCTGCACCTCCTCTTTGCCTCCGGTCTTCAAGCTTTGCAACCGCCGCTCGACTGCAAGGCCGATCATGGCGCGCAAGGTGTAGGCAGCGTCGTTCCCGGCGTTGTGCAGGTTCTGGCAGGGAATTTCTAGGCGCCAAAGGACTTTCTCAAGCGAAGTCGAGTTGTTGTTGTGAGTGTTGTACGAATTCAACATCCGGGTATCAATAATCTCGGCGACATTGCGGGCGCAATAGAGGTTGTAGCCTAGTGTGTTGAGATACTTGATGTCTGCAGCCGACTCATGAAATACGAGCACCACTGGGCGGTCGCCGATGGAGGTTGCATTTTCGGAGTTGGGCAAAGTCGCCTTGTCGATGATGTCCTCAAGCATTGAGGAGACGTCTGCGAGTGGGACAATCTCACTCTCACTAAAGGTCCGTCAGTATAAGTTTGTGTGGTCATAGGAAACGAGACTAACCCAAAGTTGAACAGCCCAGGACAGCCATGGACATGCGTCTTGTTGACCGCCCAAGTATTTTCCTTGATAAGAAAGTGACGGGCATCGATCAGCGAGAACCAGTCCTGGCCACCATATCCTGGCGCGACACCGACGAGCTTGCCCGTATCTAGGACGGCCACACCCACCTCAGTCACAAGCTCTTGGTTGAACTCGTAGGCCTCAATGTCAATGGCAACAAGCAAAACAGATCCTTCGGGCTGTATGCTGAGTGGACGACTGAGATCGAGTGTCTGGGAGGCGCTCGACTTGGGTAGAGGGGCGCCCATATGCCCCTTGCCTCGCCTTAGTCCAAGATACCGCTGAACTCTCTTGATTTGACGACCCCATGCCCGGTGGTTCTTAATGCGCTTGACGCGAGACTTCTCGGAATTTTTCTTCTTTGTCTGCATCTTTCCGATTGACTCCAAGACCTGGAAAAATTCCTCGCGCCCAAGGTGAGTCGCTTTTTCCAAGTTGTCGTCGGGATTAAGAGGGGGGAAATCCTCGGTCAGGTCACAGAAAATGTCCTCACTTGTCGACCGACCGAGAAAGCGAGGTCTAGGGGTGTCGCCGAGACCGAAGCTGCGTTTAAATTTCTTAGAATTCGCTCCGCCAGGAATCGTGAGATGAATGCCAAGTTTGGCGTTGATAGCATCTAGCAAGTGCTCAAACTGGTATGTTGGGACGAAGAGGAATGGGTCCTTGCTGAGCTCGCGCGGGTGATGGATGTAGTACCTGAACGCCGCATAAGATTTTATTCATTCTTGATCAAGGTGCTTGTCAGATCCTGTGAGTGGGGAAGAATACTTACAGGTCCCAGACACGATTCTTATGCAAAGCATCCAATGCGAAAAGAGGCCTGCACTTCTCGCCATTCTCTTTGCCGACGAAAATGTCGGGATAGTGCGTAACAAGACGCCACGGACAGAACTCCTCCCGCTCCCCAGACACGTCACCGAGCTTCAGCCCAGTCTCTTTCCAGCTGAGGCTCTCTGATGTTGAGGCGTTGCGCATTGCCACCGAAGGCTCGAGGATCGTCTGATCCGCCTTCTGCCCACCTTTGCCTGTGTATGTGCGGCTGCTCGGGGTGATTTCATCGTCGACGTTGTGATGGCCATAGATCATATCAGCTGATCCTGTCTCCCACTGGTCATCGCCATCTGCGAAATGAATGTCTGGATTGGACTTCCAGTCATCATTGGCGGTTGCGGGGCAACCCATGTTCATGGTGGCTTCCTCGCCTGCTCTGGGGTCTTCAACGGAGTCTGTATCAATCTCGGACTCCAGACTGAGGGAAGCCTCAATATTTTCCCAGAGCTCCGGCTGGCCGGTGAGCTCCCCTAGGAGGGCTTTAAGGGCGGGATCCATTGTGCTGTGATATTTGTCAGTTGAGTTGTGCAAGAACCCGATTGTGGGTGGATGAGGCGGCGTGAAGCGGGGCGTGTAACTGCAGCTGGAAAACAAATGTTTGCTTGCAGAGAGCACATTGGATCTTTGCAGATGGTTATTGGGACGACGAGAAAAGAAAAGGAATTACCTGGCTGGCTCGCCTGGGAAGAAGATGACCTGTCGAGCAAATGATCCGTTTGTCGTTGTTCACTGGCAGGCCCGGTAGTGCCTTGGAAGTAGTTGGGTTCGATTGCCCAGCAGGCGCGATCAGCAAAACAGAGAAAATGGCGGTCAAAAGCTCAAGGTTTGCGCTTCTTAAAAAGTAGGACCCCTACTCGCACATCCAAGGGGAAAAAACCAAGCAATTGTGCCTAACAGTCACAGGCAGGTACCCAGATGTTAGAGAGAGTTGCGCTTGTTTACTCCCAGTAATGCTCTACCTAGGGTTGGGGTTATATATGCAGACATCCGTTAGAAAGCGCGAGTTAGGTATTCTAGGTACCCCCTCCCTCCATTTGTCAACCATCAAACTCCCGCACTGCTTAGGACATGATACGAATCCATTTGCAGAAAGCAGAGTGATCTACATAGCTTAAATTTGTTGTACCAGGCTCCTCAGAAATGAAACTTAACTGCTTGGGAATGCAGTGAAGCCTACCACAGAAGCTTCCGACCATCAGATGGGTAGGCCACAATCAGCAACGATGTAATGTTTACAACAGATCTACGAGGAAGCAAATGAAGCCGGATTTGTTAACAACTGATCCTTGCATGTTACACTGTTGACATCAAATACATAGATACTTTTACACTCCTTCGCCATCGCTTCCAATCCCCGGGCGTCCATGATCTCAACAACTCCACAGGCTCTCCCGTGACAAAAAAATACGGACACCAAAAACCCTTAAACCCACACAATAAATACTGGTCGGGAGACAACTGACGAAATGTAGTTGCAACGGCACTACTAAAGTTTGTTCAATTAAGGCCACAGTATGTAAAAGGCTTTGAAAACATTTGGGCCGTCCATTGTAGTTTTTTACGATTTATTTGATCGTGTTTTGGGTGTCCGTGTTTGTTTGTCATGGGGGGGACTGGGTAGAACGTCAGACCACAAGTCGTCACAAATAGGCAGCAAGTGCAGCAGATCATCTAGCAAACTAGAGATACCTAGTTAGCAGCGGTAATGCGTTGAGGGGGGCCGGAACACTCACCTCATTCACGACGTCAGCCGTTACACCAGACATCTCACTTTCGTCAGAAGTGACCAAACTCAAGTGGCCACCAATTATATGCTTGAACCACATCTCCCTGCGGTCGCCGTCTAGTGCACCCGACAAGATGCTTGACTTGAGAGATGTCAAAAATTTGTTGTATAGGACCGGCATCTCAATACCGATGAGCTCCTCTCGCATGACTCGCAGATTCTCCGCTGCTTGGGCGTACTGAAGATCGGCGAAGCTCTCTTGGATGAGTTTTTGGATAATTGCACTCATCTGCTTCACAGCACTTTCAATGGTGGCATCGTCTGCTGCTGTCGAGAGTGCCTGCTTGAACTCTGGTATGGCATTCTCCTTTGAGATTACCGCTCGCCGGCTCTGGCCCAAAAGGGAGTCAATATCAAGACCAGAAAGTGGTTTGACGGTATCTTTCTTGCTGCGCTTTCCTTTTGCTTTTGCCGGGACTGCGTCTTTGTTAGCGATTGTGTTGGACACCGTAATACGCAAACAACCTACCCTTCTTGACCTCGGCCACCTCGATAAGAGACTCAATCTCCGGCTTCGCCTTCTCTAGTAGCTTTAGAGGAGGCTTCGAGAACCGTAGAAGAATATCCGCTGGTGGCCCGATTGGCTCGTCGGGATGCACCGCGCGGGTCCGAATAGCTTGGTTTAGGCGATGGATGATCGGGTTGTAGGACTCGTCGATCGGCGCGTACTCAGCTGGGTTCCTGTCTTCGCGTTAGCACTTACCACATAACAGAGCTAATGTTCATACCCTTCGTCGTCGGCACCAAACTCGGACAAGTCCATCGCATCGACGTAGTTGCTCATAGCCTTGTAGAGATCGGCCGCCGGGAGCAAACGATGCTCGGTGAGAATATGACCGGTGACAGTAACCACTTTATCCAGAGGTGGGAACTGATATGTGCGTACATCTTCGGAAAAAGGAAGTGGTACATCATAGAGACACTCGAACGGGTCTTCAATACCGGGGTTGGGCTTGAGGAGGAAAAGTTGTGGTTGTGTCCCATCCTTCTGGACGTATCTGGCCACGGCATAAGACTCCAGCTCATGAAGTGCGCGAATGAGTGCTGAGAGTGCTAGCTCAGCTTCGTCGTTCTGTTTTTGCGCGGCAACGATACCCGTCTCGCCCATGTTTAAGAACGGGTCATACTAAACACTCATGCCGTGTCAGTTTTGCCAGAATGAACCGCGAGTGAGACTTACGCTGCTGAAAGGGACGAAGCCAACGATTGTAAACTGCTTCTTCGTTTCTATCTTAATGACAGAGAAGTCGGAGTCGCTGAAGGGCACGACAGTCCGGCCGTATTGGTAGCCCTTTTCAAGCTCCGAAAATTCGACATCCCTTTTCCCTCCTGGGGCGTCCGGATCGTTGACTTTATAGTTTCGCACCTGCTGGACACCCGACAGGCCAGTACCGCCCATCTCGACATCGTCATCTTGGGTAAACTGCGACGGCCCAGCAAACTCGGACCTATTCACAACAATACTCCCCGAAGGAGGGGCAGCACGCTTCGTCTTGAAGTATCGCTCCACATGAATACTCAAAGCGTTCTCGTACTTCTCGGGGTCCCCAAGAGTGAGCGGTCCATCGTAGGATTTGAATGGCCTGACAGACTTGATTCTCGGTATCGAGAGTTCCTCGACCGCCTGGGCCATGGTTCCATACACCGCATTATTGCACTTGCCAACCAGTTTCTTGAGGGTTGCCTCATTATGAGCCTGTCCAAGTCGTCAGTGGAACTGAAACATTAAAAAGTGTACATTTTACAAAGTGTCATCTTACTTTGATAGAGGGCTTGTCTTCCTCTTTGAAGCCATAGTCGGTATCATCGAAGTCAACGCCACTGGCACAGTCAGACCTCCGCCGCGCAAGGACGCATCACGCACAGCACACTTACAGGACTATTAGCTCAATCCCCAGTTCGTTGAGCTTGCTTGCCACGCCATCAATTGAATCCTCCGTGTCATCCACTGGGACTTCACCATTCGTGACGAGGTAAATTCTCCTGTTATATTTGAGCTTCTTGGTGTACAGCTCAATCATTGTCATGGCTACCACAATCGCTGAAATGGCGTCTCCACCAGCTGTCTCGGAGGCGCGAATCTTAGATCTCAGATCCCGCAAAGAGGACATGCTGATAGCATTAATCTCCTGGAGGACAGAGATGGACTCGTAGCCTTGGAGGCCCTCATGGTACTGGCGGTTGTTTGTGTCGTCTGTGCCGAGGCCGACGACTCCCAAAGTCCAAGTCTTGCGATTGGCGGCGACCGTGGTAGATATCTTGTCCCAGACATAGCGCATACTGAAATCTAGGTCGGATTCGAGGCGGCCGTTGTGGCAATCGGCCATCGACTCGCCCACATCAACGATGTAGACCACGGCTTCCTTGTCCGCCATGCTTGCGGTGCTCCCAAACTATAGTTTTGGACGGTGGTTGCAATTGACGCTCTCGCGGATTTCCGAGAGAAACTTTACACCCGAAAATCCCAATGACAGAAGATGGGCGACCAAGCAGTTTACATGAGAGACACCAACCTGGCAGCGGGAGTCGTAACTGGTTTGTTCACGGTCGCGACTTCCCAACAGGCAGCAGCCGCGTGTTCACGTGATCGTACAGGGAGCTAGAGTGGTCTTGCATGAGATCACCTGATTTGCCCCACAGTGACAAGGTTCCGACATCAACAATTCCAGCTTCAACACCTCTGCCCCCAACTCTCCAGCTGTTTACTTTCTCATTATTCTCGGAATATTGCTCCACTTGATTGCGGTGATTCCAACCTTTGTAAATACTCCATTATGGCGGGCTCCGGTTTCTTCTCCCCCGCGCCGTTTCATATCATCAGGTAGCGATCCCTGAGAAGTTCATGGGAAAGGAACCCCTGTACTGATTGACACCGTCGACTAGCTATGGCACGCTCTTGGGGACAACATTCTTTCAGTATGTGTGCTTGTCACTCCCAATCTCCCGTTTCGGCATCTATGCTGGGTTACTCGGGAAAACACTCTGCAGACTGCTATCTGCCCACACTCGTTCCCAAAGCCCACGACAGCATGTCAGCTGATATTCCATTAGCACCTTCGTTGGAGGCATCGTGTCGTTCCAAGTGCTCGCCCGCCCGCAGTTCTCTATCCTCATGGCCAATATATTTCCTGTCTATTTCTCAATGCAGACTGCGCTGCCCGTCGTCCTCGCTCTTACCTATCCTGGGGATAACTTCACTCCCTCTGGCATTGCAGGCGTTCTAGAACACTCCAACGTGTTGTATCCCATTGCTGCCACATTCCTCACAGCGCTGGCAAACCTTCTCGTTGTAGGGCCAGCCACCACGAAATGCATGGACCAAAGGAAGCTCCAAGGTCAGATCTGAATCGTGTTTTTTTTT
>Ga0247760_1001530_pt1 | contig 20994 bp, 28 predicted proteins | sample UWRJL171409R4_FD_179936 | JGI IMG/M metagenome (GOLD analysis project Ga0247760, IMG submission 179936) | Plant litter microbial communities from Arlington Agricultural Research Station in Wisconsin, United States - UWRJ-L171-409R-4 | ecosystem: Environmental > Terrestrial > Plant litter >... | reverse complement strand
TTCACTCACACCACCACCAATCCACAGTTAGTAAGGCGAATGGAGGATGTGTTAGCGGGCGAGGGTCGTATGACTGGATTCTAACACTATGGTACAGAGAGGTACTTAAATTTGTATATAAATCTGGCCCGTAGGGATGTACCTTGAAGTAATGAGTTCGTATTATTTTGCCAACCGCTTGGGCGGTAAGGGGTGTGCGGCTGCACCAACCATGGATTGAGGCGTGCAACAGGAGGTGCAAACCAACTGCTTATCTACGCAAAATTAAAAATGCTAGCACCTTACGCCGTCGTGCGATGGGACTCGGTGCACCTGTTTGACTTGGGTGATACTGCCCTCTGCTGTACTAACTAACAGGTCCTGGCAGCCTACCTGATGTGTTGACTTGGACGTCGCAGCGGCAGTCTCTCCAGTTTAAGCCAGGCCTTCCAGGTTGTCCTCGGGTAGCTCTGAGCCTCTGAGCCTTGGCATGTCTTGCGCGCAGTACTGGGTATTCAATCCATCCACGATTTTCACCTCTTTTTTCGTCTTCTATTCCCTAGGGAATGCGATTTTTTGGTCTTGGAGTTTTGCTAGCCTTGACTTTTTTGGCGGGTGTGTTTCATCCAGTCGGCATGTTGAACACGTTGAAGCCTCCGAGGGATAGAAATTGCAGTGAAGTCGGGGGCGCTCCGGGAGTGCGCAATGCTATATGTGATTGGTCATTCGAATCACACACTCCTTTGTCCTCCTGCTGCTGGGGTTCGGTCTTGGCTTTTGGGGTTCCCTTCTGAGGCTTCCACAGAGACAGAAATTGCAGTGCTGGACGAGGAGTCGCTTCTGCGATGGCAGAAATTGCAGTGATCACATCACTGAGTCACTCTCTCTTGTCACTCACTGTCGGCTCGACGCCGGCTCTACGGCTGGGGCGTCCAATTGGCCAGTGTTCTCCTCGCGTTTTTGCGGTTTGGGGTCCTTTTGTCCCCAATTGCCAGCGCAAATGTGAGAATGTGAGCACCCCAAAACCCCAACTCTGCACGCTCCACGATCTCCAAATTTCTTGCAAATGCCTTGGTTCAGGGGGGACTGACGGCCTCTTTTACCTTGTACCAATTATAGCAGATGCAACGTGGTAATTTAGGAGACAGATGTAAAAACCAGCCGCGACTCTAGGTAAATCACTACCGAAAATTCGAGAACTGATCCTCATTTTCTCGGTTTTAGGCCTCAAAAGGGGCAGAAATTGCAGTGCTTGAGCCTCGTGTCGACACAGTCGCCAGGGTGCTGCATCTAATTGGTCAGTTCAGAGGTCTTCCAGTTGCCTGTTTCAGTGGTTCTGTCAGCCTTGACCCCAAGTGCTCTTGCAGGATGGAGGCAGTGTCATTCTGGAACACTGCCATACAGTGGGGCACCAAAAAAAACGCTAATCGACCTTTTCCCATAGTAAACCAGCAATTTCACCTCTACCCCAGCTTATTCATACTGCTTTGAAAATTGCATGAAAATTAAATAAGTTTTTAAATGTCAGATTGATGAAGATATCTGCACCTGTCACGGCACCAAAGGACGCAATGCGTAAACACCACAAAAAGTGGAACGTTGTGCAGTCAGGGCACTGCACCGTAGTCCTTCTACATCTAGCTGCAGCCACAGGCAGGCAGCATCACCGTACCGTGACAACTACAGCATGGTGGGGAAGTCACCTCTTAGATGATGAAGCATGTCAATGGTACCTCGTAGGGGTGTGAATAATACCTCCATTGCCAAGCGTTACCAGATGCTGGGTCTGGACTTATCCCGACTACGTCATAAAGCGTCACCACACCCGCCTTAAAAGCGGCTCTGCCCACATAGCCGGATGCAACAACAACGGTTATCCAAGCGCCAAAATGTCCATTCGCACATTTGCATCACTTCCACTACTCTCGGCCCGTCGAGCCCCCGCCGTCCGGCGTCTACCTCCGGTTCATCGACGAGGCATCGCAGAGGACCACAGTAATCTGGGCGGAGTCGGAGGGTCAGAACCACCGGGTCCCCAGGCAAATCCCCATAACTGGTACGTGTGAAGGCCGTCTCTAGACCCGACTGACTAACAGGTCAGGATTGCTGGAACCATCACCGTAACGGCAGTGTTGTTCATTGGATGGAGAATGCGGGCGGCAAAGCTGAAGCAGAAAGAAGCTGCACAGGCATAGATTGCGAGGTAATCACGGAATAAGAATCGGGTTTACACCCTCACATTGACATCCCCAAATGAGCTGATCAGGCTGTATACGGCCGCCCCTGGAGGTGAAGCACCCGCTGGGATTTTGTCTAGTTGATGCTGGGAATGTTAGCGTTGGCATTGGCATCCTGACGCAGACCTACAAATGCCACGTAGCTGCCCCCAACAAACAACTTGCCCTCTGCGATCTCGGCGGACCGTGGAAGACTTTTGGCAGGTGAGAAGTCATAACGTAGGAGTACTGATCGGACGGGCGAATCTGTCGCCAGAGATATGCGTAAAAATTCCTCTAGCTTCTCACTCTCGGCTACTGCTGCGTCGATAGGTACGACGACAACGTGCTTTGGGGGTCCTGTTGGTGTGAGCGTCCATCGCGGTCGAGCATCCAGCATACTCAATACCCAGGGCAATCTCACCACTAAACACCCCATCCTCAATCGATCCCACCTCCTGATATGCACCAATGACAAAGTCGGCTACGTCAAAGACAAACCCTTTCGGGCCAGGTAGGAGGTCGCTATGCAACGGGACTTTGAGGAACTCGCATGTGTCCGAGAGCAGCCACTCCCGGCTAACCCCCGGATACACGGCCAGATATGGGAACCCTGGAAATTGCGCCTCGTCGGTTGCTGTGGTATTGACATACCGGAAAACTGTGCCGACCCCAGGAGTATTGAGGAGATCCCGAATGTGCACCTCTTCGTACCATTTCCGGAAGACGGCCGGGGAGAGGTCAGCTCCGGGGCGAATCTTGCTTTGGACGAAAACAACTTCAGACATTCTCGCTGGGTTTGCGAAGTTGTGTATTGTAACGGTGTGAAATGAAGAGATTGGAGGCATGCAGCATTATGTATTGGCCGGATCGGAACTGACTCGGGGTGGGCCATGCCGGTCTGACATGGCCGGTGCCCCACTAACCCCGATGCAGACCCAAACTCCGGAAACTCCAGCGGGATTGGCACAGCACCACCAATCTGACCTATAGCAATAGAGCTTTGCTGCATTACGACTTGTAGTGTACAGCATAGTAAAACGACCTGGTCCTGACCGGTCCTCGGGCTCCGTCTTCTGGTTGGTCAAGGTTGCATCTCTTCGTATGAATGGTGTTCGCATCCGGGAATCGGCATCGCGCACAATCATTGTCCAAATCCGTTCCGTTTCTCGCTTCGTACTCGAAGGTGTGCGAGTCTAGGGTACTAATCAGGTATTCGCCCGACTCGAAACCGGTGTTTGTGCTCAGGTACAGCGTTGCGCCAGAACACCATAATGCGGTTTCGTGGAGTTGATGAAGCACAACCCGGATCCGAAAGCGGAACGTGGTCGGGTTGGCTAAGGGCTTGGTGTTTGGTTGCTTGGCTGACTTCAAACTTGCGCTGTGAAATCCACGTGTTGAAGCCTGAGGAAAATACGAACAGGAGTCGATGGTGATCGGAAAGTCCCGGTAGCGTGGCGTGCTGATCCTATGACGCAGCTGAGTGGTGTGGCGAGCAGTGCGCGTGGACGGGAGCGTGGGGAGCCAGCATGGGGATTGAAAGAGGGTTGAAAATCCAACCAAATCCGAGCTTTCATGCTCTCTGTCTTCGCTTCCACATTTTCGGGATAGGCGACCTCAATTCTGTAATCCTTCAATGCAATTTTCTACCATTGCTCAACTCGGCACAGATTCATCCCCTGTACGAGGCCGCCAGATCCACAGCTCAGCTCTCGCTGGAGGGCTGCGTGAGCTTGTGTTAGCGACGTTGGTCACCGTTTGACCCGCTAGAACCCGCTCGCAGCGCCCAGCCTCATCCCGCGGGGTCGAGTCCCCCAGTGGCGTAATCGCGCAGGTATCAGCGTTGAGGGAACCAACCCCGATGCCGCGGCCGGATGACAGGACACTTTTGGGCGAGGCAATGTCCCGTGCCAACAACGCCTGCCAGCCAACCACTGACCGTACTCTGTGGAAACCTCGGTCGATCTCAGGCGACACAACAGGTGAGGGTTTTTTTTCTGCAGCGTGATATTTAGGTCCTTTCCTGCGGCTGCTTTTCTTTCCTGTCTGTCTGTCAGTGTCAGACTCTGCACCCTCAACAACCTCAACACACATCACACATCATGCCGAGACATTCTCGCAAGCAAGATCCCTTCGCTCGCATCAAAGCATGGGACGACGGTTACCCCTCTTACAGCCGCGATGGACCACGGTCTTCACCGCTACGTCCCGACCCAGATTCCTACTTTGAGGCACCCCGCGATCGCAACTACGACCGCCGCCGGCCCGAGTATGAATCCTACCGGGCGCCTTCGCCGCCGCGCCGCGATGATCGGGACCGGGACTTTGGCCGGGACTACCGCGCTGCTCCTCCACGAGAGCTGCGAAAGCCCGCACCCGCACCCGCAGCTTACCGCTATCCCACCCCGCCATCCTCTTCCGAGTATGACCGTGACCGTCGCCGGTCCCGTTACACCAGTCCCCCGCCCACCTACCGCACTACCCGTTCCCCGTCCCCTTCCCCACCTCGTCGCTCTCGTCGCGATGTTCCCCTATCGCGATCCAAAAGCGCGCGCGAACCACCTCGGCGATATTCCCCTTCTCCATCGCCCTCTCCACCTCGTCATCGTCGACTAGCGCGTAGCCCATCCCCATCCCCGCGCGGGCCATCCCGTCGACCAGTCTCCCCTTATCGAGCAAAGACGCACCCTGCAGGACCTGGAGGGCCGATGCCTGGTCCCGGCGGCAAGGCTGGAAATGGCAAGACTGGCTTCGCAGGTCTAAGTCCCCGCTGGCAACAGGCTGCGACAGCTGCGTTACAAGCGGGATCGATGGCGGCGCTAAGCATGCGTTCTCAACCGGGTGGATGGGGCGGAGAAAAGGGAGCGCGAGTTGCGACGGCGGCGCTGGGAGCCGCGGCGATGAATGCTTTTCAAGGCGGAAAGGATAAGGATCGGAGTGCGGGGGGTGGGAAGAAGTCAAAGAAGAGCAGTGGAGTGGAGGCGCTGGGCGGGATGATTGGGGGGTTCTTGGTGGATCAGCTTGCGAAGGGGGATAAGAAGAGGAGGTAATCTGCGGATCTTTCTACCCCCGCTGGAAGCACATGAAGGGTGGCGGTGGGTATACGGTTCGGTTCGGTTCGGTCACGGATTATATCGGCGTTTTGGGTGGTTCCTTCGAGAGATCTGTTTTACGAAGACGGCTGGATGGGATAGGGCCCGTCGTCGATGCCTGATGAAGATGCTTGATGACGGGAAGGAAGAATACGATTGCTGCGTAATAGACGCATGAATTAGAAGCACATAGGTGGCGACGCCGTCAAATCTAAGCTCAGCCGTATCAACACCTGCTCAACCATACTCCAAACTACCAACGCCTATTAGTGCTCGCAGCGATTATCGGTCAGATTTGCCATGATCATCGGTATGGAGCCGCCGCAGCACGATGACTACCGGCCCCATCACCGATTCGGATCCGCCCCGTTCTCGATCAACAGCTCAACTGCATCCTCTAACCCCTTTTCCACCGCCAGATGCAAAACACTCAGACCCTTTGCGTCCACCCTCGTGACATCCGCACCCCGTTCAACCAACAACTTCACCACATCCATTCGTTCTCCCTCCACCCCACAATGCAATGGCGTCCGTCCCATCGCGTCCAGCGCGTTGATCTCGGCCCCATTCCGTAGCAAAATCTCCATAATCTTATACTGCCCCTTGAGCGCCGCCACGTGTAGTGGCGTCGTCGTTGGATTACTTGGTGGCTGCTCCTGCTGCTGCTGCTGCTGCGCACCGATCCCGATCCCACCAGTCTGGTGAAACTTTGGTGGTGGCGGTGGTGGTGGCACCGGGGGGATCACTTTTGGGTTCACCTTGCGTTTCCGCGCGAGCCGTTCGGCCATGGGTTCCCGACGCGGCCCACCACCCTGCAGACGACGCCAGCGACGGTAAGCCGCCAGTTTATCGATGTTATCCGGGTCCAAATCGTGGTTGTGTTCCTCGGTGAATATCTCAATAAACCACTTGGATGCCTGGCGCTTGCGACATACCAACTTCACGCGCGTCGGACACCCGAGTTTGTTGGTTGGGCGCTTGCGTTTTCCCGTGCCCGTGTTCTTGCATGTTCCCCCGCGATCGCATCGGAGGTCGACACGTGTCACTTCTGCTACGGGAACGTATTCCCCCTTGGAGGTCTTGGCTTTTGCAGACCCGGTTTGTACGAGGACGTAGCCTTGGGCGATGGCATATTCTTGGACGAGATTCATGGCCATCTCGCGCGTCTCGTGAGGACCGAGAAGGAGTGTTGGTCGGACTTTGGGGAGTTGGAGGGGGGTGATGGGTTGGATCAGAGGTGCGATGGTATCGGGGTTCACGGGCTTGTCGCCAGCAGTGTTGCTGCCTTGTGCATTGTCCGAGTCGGGGTCGGAGCTATCGTCCGCCTCTTGCACTGTGACGTCTTGTTCCTGCTGCTGTGGGTTTGTCTGGCCATTAGAACTAGATTGCCTCTGGGTACGGGTTGCCTGGGATCGGAGTTGGGCACCCGGTGGAAATCGTTGCTGTGATTGTCGAAGAGCATTTTGTTGGGCAATGGCGCCGAACTGGTATTGGAGATGAGGAGGGAGAGAAGGTTGCGGGGTCGGGTCACCGGCGCGGTGGTAGATATTGCCGTTGGCATCTTGGTTCGGGTGCGCATGCGAATGGTTTATGTGGATTGGGAACGGCTGCGGCTGTTCGGAGACATGGTTTTGGAGGACGGGCCTCGAGCCGTGGGATCGTGGAGGGGTGCGGTTCGAGTCCTGAGAAGATTAGCAATGTCGATTGACCGAGCCATTTTCTTTACATATGTTTGGCGCGCTGGTTGGAAAGCCTGGTCGAGATAGTTGTTGCTCATTATCTCTTGGCCTACGTCGCTAGACTCTTGCCATAACCGTCTGTCGGTGGTATGTAGGAGTTATCTGGAGGTGGAGGAGGGGGCGCTCGGGCATCAGCATATGCGGATAGCACGTGACGAGTAAAAGGGCTGTAGTGCCCCACTGGACCCTGAAATTGTTAGGAGCCGTATAAGAACGTTAGAGGCTGTTCTCTTCCTTGAGTTCCAAATCCAGACAACAAAAGCAGTCTCTGCAGACGCAAATTCTAGTCACTGATCATTGAAGCCCCTTTCCCTAGTATTGGAGGCCTTTTTTGCTTTGAAATTCGATGTCTAGATGTCTTCCCGACTCACAACGCCCTCAACTTCACACTACACACCCTCGGAGATCGAAATATCTTTTCCACCGCCAACATGCTGGACTGCTCTTCTGGGAGAGGCAAAAACTCAAAGTTGAGAATCATGTGTACGATCATGATTTTGAGCTCCTGCATGGCCAGGCGTTTTCCAAAACACCCTCTGTATCCACCCCCAAACACCAAAGACGGTAGCGCGTATGCGTCAAAGATTTCTTTCCCCTGCTCATTCTTGGTCAGCCACCTCCTTGGCTCGAACTTTTCTAGATCGCGTCCGTTTTCACCCTCTAACCCGCCGCGTGGTCGTTTAGCTTGTGCAGCCTGACTGGTTGGGCTACGGAGATGTTCTGGCACGTTTCTGGGCGGATAAATCATGCGGGTGTTGAGTAGAATGTTGGAGCCTTTGGGGATGTGGTAACCCAGAATGGTGGTGTCGCAGAGAACTTTCCGGGCAGTTATGGCGGCGGTACCGGCGATGCGGAGAGTTTCCTCAATGGTGGCGTCCAGATAGGGGATATCGGCGTTGAGAATGGCGGCGGCGGAGTCGGGAGTTCCGTTGGGAAAGGCAGATTGTATGGCGCGGCGGAGGGTGCCTTGGGAGGATTGGTGAGCGGTCATGTACTTGACGAACCACATGAGGGTGTTAGCCGTCGAATCGTGGCCCTGCCAACCGTGTTAGTGGTGACAATGTCTGGGGGGTTGAGTTGATGGGTAGACACTTACAGCAAGCAATAGCAGCAAAAGCTCCTCCAACATCCTTGGGTCTCTCGTCGGATCTGGCATCGGCTTGCCCATCTTGCGAGCCGTGATAATCTCCCGTCGTAGCACGAGGTCCATCGCGCAAGTATCCAGCTCTTCGCCGTCTCCCTTTTCCCCATTGACTTCCAACATGGCATACCGCTCACACGCCGAAGTCATCAACCGCCGCATCTCATCAAACGTCACCTTCATCTTGCGATGAAAGCTCGGCCTTAACCGCATTAGAAAATATGTAAAGGCCGGCCAAGCCGCATTCAAGCCCGCATCCACCACTTCGTTTGCGAATTCCACCGACTCTTGAATCACCGTTGCCGACCTCATCATGTCATCCAATTTTCTCTCTCCCTCTTCTTTCTCTCTTTCTGTTTCTGTACCTTTTTTTATCGCCGCCAACTTTAACGCTTCAATATCCCTTCTTATGGCTCCTAATTTGGAACCCAAAATGGCTACCCAAATCGCATCCAAAGCCGCATGGTTAAAATCCGCTTTAACCGTTACCTCTACCCCTTCTTCCCTTGTCATTGTCGCTGTCGCTGTCGCTGTTTCTGAAATCTTCGCCTTAAGTCGCCAAAGCTCCATCAATTCCCCCGCCGCAACATGAATATTCGGCGCCACAACCCCTCGTAAAAATTCCAAGCCCATAACATCCCCCCATAACCTCTTTTGCGCTTTCAATTCCGGAGTGGTAAGTTGCGCGAGCGTACAGCGGGGAATCACCGGTTCGAATAGCTCCGATGTTAATGGCGAGCGGTCAAATTCGCGATTTCTTCGAAGGAGGATATCTTCTGCTTCTCGCGGATCGTCGACCACAATCAGTGGGGCATTAAATGCCGTGAATAAGATTTGGGAAATAGGCGAGCCGGTTTCCCGAGCGAGAGCGAATAAAGACTCTGAAGGTTCTCGGGATTTTTGGGAGGATTGGATGAGAGATAACAGATCCCCTAGTGGTCGGCGAGTGGTGGGGCGATGAGGGATGGATGGGAGGGGGGAAGGGTAGAAACGGGAGATGAGGTAGATGAGGAGAAGGAAAAAGGCGAAGAGGAGAAGAGGATAGGTGGTTGTGGCCATGGTGAGGTAAGGTGAATAATAAGAAAATGGGTGATGGCTTCTAATCGGGGTTATTACGGTGTGAGAGAGAGAGGGAGGGGTTCAAGTTTTGATGTTGAGTGACAATGCCAAGCCCGGGCGGATGTTGAAACAACACGGACACACAGCGGCGGCCGCGGGATCCGAATCCGAGGAATCGGTGCGAGGGATTGATGGATTGGGATTGGGGCAGCGCATAAAAAAGGGTGTGCGATCGGGTACTTTTGGATACTTTGGCAGTTACATTGTTTCACAAACCGAGCTTCTTCTCTTATGTCAGTGAAAGTTTTGCCCGGATTTGTCTCTCCTCTCGATACCTAAGTAGGTCTGCTAGCCGGCGATTATCACGGATTAGGATTCCACTGCTTCCCCAAAACACATGCATCGTCCACCTCGGCCGCGCTCACCGTCTTTTGCACCACTTCGCGCGATGCAAATCTTACCAGGTTTCTCCCCGTCCCATCGTCATGCGCTGGCCAACCCCGGTTCCGAAGCCCGTTTTCCGGATCCTCCATAAAGGCCAGCACATGGTCCTGCATCGTCTCTGCCACCTTTCGCTCGAAGCTCGACACGGAGTCGACCATTACTTTGACCCTCCCGGGGGTGTATGCTGCGTAGGTGCCGAAAATCATGGGAATGTCACTGGCGTGGTACGCGCCCATCCAGCCAAGCGGGGTCACGCTGCTAAAGTTGCCCGCGTACTCGTACCGGTACGTGGTTAAACCATGACGGCCCCGCTCTACCGTGGTGTTGCTGGCGAGGCAGACGAAGATGCTGACAGTACCGGAATCCACGGTGGGTTGGTACGGTCCTTCGGTGACGTTCGTCAGGGGATATCGTGAAAGGGTCGCCACTTCATTGGACGTCGTGCTTACGAGCGCCGGGATTCGCGGCAGGTGGCCCTCGCGGTCACGGGTGGTGTAGTTGAAAAACACGATCCTCTCGTCCGGGGCGGGCTTGAAAGTCATAGTCGGTCTGGTGGCGTTGTCCTTGTACTCGCCGACAAAGTTTTGCAGGAGTGACATGGGGACCTGTTTCATGCACGCGAGCTCCGCTGCCGGGTCATCTGGAAAGTCGCAGCCCAGGTTTTTGGCGACAAAGGTAAAGTTGCTGTGTTTAGTATCCGGCCGTGAGATGTTCACCATTGCCGTCCCGGACATCATAAACAGGCTTGCAGCCAGTGGCTCCTCAGGCCACCCGTGAGCCACCATGTCAACTGCGACACCCCCCGCCGACTGACCCCAGAGCATGATCCGGTTGGGGTCTCCGCCAAACGACGCAATGTTGGCATATACCCACTCCAACGCCATGCGCGCGTCGAGGATACCGAAATTTTGCGTTTCCAGTCCGGCCGCCCAGGGAAACCCACCGATATTCAGTCGGTAGTTGGCCGTCACCACAATGTGTTTTTGCGTACGCTCTACCCATGGTGTTGGCTGTTGGTACGGGACGTCGACACCGCCGCCGACAAAGTCACCTCCCGGCAAGAAGAGTGCAACTGGCAGTTTGCGGTCTTCCGGGGCAGAAGCATTGGCCCGGATTGGCGTCCAGATGGCGAGATACAAGCAATCCTCAGATGAAGCCTGGGCCATGGCACCCGCAGTGAAACTCTGCCCATAAAGTCGAATGGCGAAGTCGGTGATGTTGGTGGTCCAGACGGTGAGGTTTTTGGACTGATACTGCGAGCATGACGGCGGAAACCGGTACGAATAGGAACGCCGTGTTGATGGCGTTACGGCGACCGGGGGCTGCCATCGCCGGGATCCAACCGGGGGTAGAGCATAGGGAATGCTGCGGTACTGGCGGACATGGGGGAAAGTGGAATCAATGAGGCCAGTGTAGATTCCCGTGTTGGTTTTGACGGTCAGCTGGTCGGCGGCGAGACTCGCAACACCGAGCAGGGCAATCGGCAGCAAAAGTGGGAATCGCATTTTCAGCTCCGGGATAGCTGGAGGACGGCTCCGAAACAAGCTTCAGGGAGGCTCCCAGGAACTTGGAAACGCTGAGCCGGGAATGCAGATCCCTACTCTGTCTTATAGCCCGCCTGGTTCTGGGATTTATATTGACTCCTCTTGTTCAATTCGGATCCCGGGTCCCAGAATGCAGGGCAGCGAGCGACATGGTGTGTCCGAGAAAAGAAGGTCAAAGTGAGTATCATCACGCGCAGCCCGACAAAAATGCGGGCAGTATCGCCATTGGGCCGAGAACCTTTTGAGGACCGTCATGTTGCAGGACAAGGTTGGATTTGAGAGTTCAGTGCCGTTGGTCGTTTCCGCTCCGGCTAAAGTGCCGCGAGAGTGACGCGCACTATGGTGGTATCTGAGTTATATCGGGGAGTATATTGGGTTTTGCGAGGTTCGGTCGGTTGGAGCTGCGGTAGTTGTGAGCTCACCGACAATACTGTAGAGCTAATGTGGCTGTCTGCAGTTACACCGCGGATGACAGTGTGTGGCGATTATTTGATTAATGACGGGGTCATCGCGGATCTGGCTCGATGTGGACCTCATGGCGATCTACCTTGGCCGATCAAGATGATTGGGACTCTTGAGTCTAGATCTTGTCCGCAAACCCCGAATTCTCCGGGCGCACGGCATGATGGTACCGCAGATCCAGCCCGGACTTTGCGCTCGGCGATTGACATATGTCCTTTGCACCAGGTGTATATAAGAGCCCTGCAAAAGGTTGAAAGGTCGCGCCCAAAAGTCTCTCGAACAAAGCGCCTTGTCACACTCAGTCGGAAACAACAAAATGCCCGTTAACCCCTTCCCACCCCCGCCTCCCCTACCAAGCCCCCTAGGCCGATACCGCCTTCTCTCACCTACCGCCTCAGTATGGGTCAGCCCGCTCTGTCTCGGAGCCATGAACTTTGGCGATGCCTGGAAGGACTACATGGGCGCGTGTGATAGCTCAACCACCGAAGAAATCCTCGACTATTTCGTCGCGCAAGGCGGCAACTTCATCGACACGGCCAACAACTACCAATTCGAAGAATCGGAGGAGCGGATCGGTGCGTGGATGAAGAAGCGCGGTGTGCGCGACCAGATGGTGATAGCGACAAAGTATACCAGCAACTACCAGGCGGTGGACGGGCAGCCAAAAAAGCAGGGTATCTTGGTGAATTTTGAAGGGAACGGCTCAAAGAGCTTGAAGGTATCGGTGGAGGCGAGTCTGAAGAAGTTGCAGACGGATTATATCGATCTGGTAAGTTTTTTCTCTCTCGGTCTGGCTATCCGCGTCTGGTCTTCTTGCCTGCTGACAGATAGACAGCTCTACGTCCACTGGTGGGACTTTTCCGTTTCAATCCCCGAACTGATGCAATCCCTGAATCACCTCGTCACCTCGGGGAAAGTTCTTTTTCTTGGCATCTCCGACACACCTGCCTGGGTCGTCAGCAAAGCTAACGAGTATGCCCGCTGTCACGGCCTGCGCACCTTTTCCGTCTACCAGGGTCGGTGGTCTGCCGCGGCGCGTGATTTTGAAAGGGACATTATCCCCATGTGTCGCGCTGAGGGCATGGCGCTGGCACCGTGGGGGGCTCTGGGCGGGGGGAGATTCAAGACCAAGGCGCAGCGGGAGGCTTCATCCCGTGAGGGACGGGCGGTCGAAGCTAGCCAGACGGAGAAGGATGTCAGCGATGTGTTGGAGAAGATTGCGGAGCGCAAAAACACGCTGCTGACGAGTGTGGCACAGGCCTATGTCACGGCTAAAGCACCGTATGTGTTTCCCATTGTGGGAGGGAGGACGGTGGAACATCTGAAGGCGAATATTGCCGCACTAGAGGTGAAGCTAACGGCCGATGATATCCGGGAGATTGAAGGGGCTACGCCATTTGATGTGGGCTTCCCAAACAACTTTTTCTACCGCAACGGGGAGGTGGATGAGCCGGGCAACGTGACTCTGCTGGCCATGGGCGGAACAAGGTATCATGTTCCGGAGCCGAAGCCGTTTGGGAGGGCGTAACGACTGCCGGGAGTGTATTGAGGAGATACGAGCCTAGATGACACGAAACATGTTTTCCTTCACTGCTCGCTTCATTGCTACAGGTTGGCCATTTTCGTATTCCACGCCGGCCTCTCCCCCTTCGCCTGAGATGGCGTCGAGTTTTTGACGCAGTTCTTCATCAAGTTCGGCTTGTGTCTTTTGTGTGGGCTTAGTCTCGCCAGGTTTGACGGGCTTGTTGTTTTGTGGCTGCCGGACAGGCGGTGCGTGTATTGTGAGGGTCTGGAAAACGATGAGAGTGCGGTCAGAGAGCGGAGAATTGCGCTTACCCGGGCTGCACTCGTGACTGAGCTCAGTCGGGGAATGAGCGGAACTTTGGACGCCATCAGACCTGCGTGGCGTAACGGCGAGGGTAGAGTCAAATTCGGCGACAGTGTAGGTATGGTGATTGACAATAGTACTGGCGCTGGTGCAGAGTTGGTGCTGCCGGAGGAAGTGTGGAGATGGTGATGTCATTGAGACGGACGACAACTTGGGTCCTGCACACCCACTGTTCTAGCGTGTTGTTCCGCCCACCTCATCGAACCAGATGATAAGATTCACCCAAGCGCCCGGCTTGGAAACGCGTACCGTTGCAAGAATAGGCGTTGAAGTTGGCGCGACAGAGATGCGGCTGCATGAGACTAGCGCCCAAAATCCCACACTCGTATATCGCAACTTGGCGGTTCCGTCCCTGCGGATAACCGATGCAAGGCGAGATAACCTAACCCAGCAAGATATCCCAATGTAGCTCTCGTCTCGCTCTAGCCGTTTCTGCACTTTTTGTACGACGAACCTAACCGGGTGAGTCGTTGTATATCACGATGGACGTGAAGCTGTCGGGTCGTGCAGGACAGCATCGGAACTGTCTGGCATCAACGGTGATATAAACTGAGACAGGACCTGATGTGGTCCTCTCCCCCATGCCAGAGTCACGCACCCGATCTCGACAGTAAACATGGCCAACAAGTCCAAGTCCTACTTTCCCCTCAGCGGCCTCGCCTCAGACGGATACTCAACTGAGACTGAAGCCACTGCCACATGTTTCTGCGGTGCTGTCCAGCTGGCGTTTGTACGTTCTCGTCCTCGTTACAGGATGGCCACTAACGTCAACAGCCAACACAGGGTCCTGGTCTTATCGGGACTTTCATCTGCCATTGCTCCGATGTAGGCCACATCCCAAGTGAGACACTACTCATGCTCACCAGTGACAGTGCCGGAAAATAACCGCCTCAGTCTTCACCACCGCGTTCATTATCGAGGATTCGCATCTCAAACACCTTCGCGGTCGAGCCAACCTTACCGTCTTCAGCCAGTCACACACCATCCCGACGGGGAATACCATGGCAAACTATTTCTGCAAGACCTGTGGGTCCCTGATGTATCGCGTTGGGTCGGGATATCCGGGGGTGAGCTTGCTGAGGACGGGGACTGTTGATGACTTTCGTCTGCATGAGACCAAGCTGAGGCCAACACAGGAGCTGTTTGTCGGGGAGAGGGTCGACTGGCTGAAAGAGGTGGACGGGCTGCAGCAGATTGAGGGTTTGCCAGCGAGGCCAGCGGCATGACCTTTGTGTCGTTCATCCTTTGGTAGTCAATTCGTTTGCACTCTTTTCTCTCATCTTCCATTCCTCCAACTGCCTGACGTGTAAACCCCGGTGCCTGACATTGAGCCCCGGCAGACCGTCCCTTGGTCGCTATCCTCGGACCCGACGGGCCCGATGGCCGAATGTGTGCTCAGCTCCAGTGAGGCTGTTCCCTGCCACCCATTGCGGTTCCTCGTAATCAGGGGTATCCGGCCCAGACCGGGCTGGTCGAAGAACCGGGAGCTATTCCCGGCGTGCGGGGTACAGTAGCTCACCCCCACGGTCCCACCCTGTTCCCGACCCCGCCGTATTTGGAACTTCGTAACCACCCGCAGATAACTTCGTGCATGCTGCATTCATGTCCCGTCTTCCCCTCCGCCTTGTCCGAAATTTCGCAAACATGTCCGGCGACGCCTCTCTCCGAATCTTTTTCCAGTCTTCCAACTACGCCGTGGTGGGCGCGAGTAACGACCCCGCCAAGTTTGGTCACAAAGGTAACTCTTTCTCCACATTCTCGAGCAAACAGAGTCTAACGATGCAGTCTTCCGCTGGTATCTGGATCACTCCCTCCCGGTCACACCCATCAACCCTTCCTCCAAGACGATCAAGGTCGGGGCGACAGAACACGACGCCGTCACGTCCCTGGCACAGCTCCCCAAACCGACCGAGACATCCGTCTCCATCATCACACCACCCTCCGTCACGCGAAAGGTCCTCGACGAGGCCAAGAATCTCGGGGTGCCGGCCGTATTCCTCCAGCCAGGCACGTACGACGACGAGGTGCTCGAATTTGCTCGGGCAAACTTTAAGGCCGCGGTGGGTGGAGATGGGGGGTGGGGGAGTGAAGGATGGTGTGTGTTAGTTGATGGGGAGAGGGGACTGAAATCGGCAGGAAAGCTGTAATTCGGTAGTGATATACGCCGCTGCGGCTAGGGGGATTAAATGATCACCAGTCTTACCCCTAAAAGAGTGTTTGCGCGGTACTTGACAGCTTGGAGCAGTCTACCTTGCCTATAAGCCAACCTACCTAGGCATTTTATGCATTTTCAAGGGCCAGTGAGCAGGTTCGACGCTATGACGAGGAATCTTCAAGGCCCCCAATGTGTTGGAGGTAAAGCCTTAATGTTCTAGCTTGGCCCATCGCAAAACAGCTTCCCAGCTGTTCATATATCGCACAAGCCCCTCCCAACTACTCACCATATTCTCTGGATTCAAAACGAGGCTCCCGTTATCATGTACTGGGCCCCAACTTGAAGATCAGGCATATACGCTTTGCCCATTGTTTTTTCCCCCTTTAAAATTGTCTAGATCTCTCTTTGTCTCCCGCGTAACTTTTTCGAGATTTCGGGCAAACGTAATCTTGGTTCGCAGTTTACCCTTTTCTTGACTTTTCGTGTCACAAAAAGGATGACTCGCAACTAACAACAGCGGCGGCGACGGCAACAGTCGGATACCTGCTTCCTCGTCGGGTATATTCGCATTAGGCGGACTGGAAACTGCTGAGTACGCTGGGTGCGATTTTTACTGCGCAGCGAGAGGTAAGTAGCTCCCAGGATGGTACGGAAACATTTGAACGTCGCAGCTCCTCAATCGCCACGTGGAACATACGGGGCCTGCTCCTCACCCTGCTGGCGCTAGATCGTTCGCAAAAAGACCAACCTATTAAACGCGGCGCAGCAGTTCGCACCGGCGATATCCTCGGGCGCCCGCAGATTCCATACCAACCGAGAGAGGCTTCGCCATTACGGGGGGCAATTGGAAGAAGTCCCCGATTATCAAAACTCTCATACCGCCGAAGACCTCATCTTGGCGGCGCGGGAAGATCTCCCGCAGGCGTTGATCAATCCACGAAAAGAGCTTAAGGCTGACCATGCTCTTCTCGCCGAATAACCGCTAATTTTGGCTTCTCTGCTCTGCGGTGGGCGTGGTACTGCCGCAAACTTGCCCTTTAAGGAAGAAGGAGCGGTCCTGGGCCAGGAAGGTAGGTAGCTGGCGCGGGTGGTGACTATGTAGGTAGAAAGACCGTATTTGTCTGGTTCCAGATTACATGTTGGGTGTCAACGTCCTCACCTTGTCGTGATCCACGGCTGATCCCGTCGGCCTCAGTCCAAGTTACAGTACAAGGTCAGTAGCCGTTCACTACATGCTGGGATTGGCTGTAGATTAAGGGTTTGACATTGGAACGGATCGTTTGGACGTTACCAGGACGTATGATACTCACAAAAATATGGTCGTAGTGGAATTTTGGTCCTGCTAAAGCTAGGTAGACATTGATATCGGTCACCTGAGTCGAAAGTTTCGACAGATTCCTCGATGAGTCTAAAGTCGTTTGCTAGTACTGTAGCTTGTATTTTGTCTTGTCCGGGGCCAAAATAGCACGGAATCTTTCGGACAATTGATCAATGTCTGCTTCTTTTTCTGGAACCTTTGCGTCTCACTGACTCCAGAATAGTCAATTGGGTCACGTCTTGCATCTTCAGCACGGCAGAGATAGTGTTGCGTGCCATAGGGCGGTCATCCTTGTTCTCCCTGGCTAGGTGCTCACATATAGTGACAGACCCAACATGGGATTCCGCGCTCTGCAACAGCTCATCTGGTTCTAAAATCGAGAATCGAGCTCGGTTTCCCGATTTTGCAAGGCTCCATCGATATGACAAACGTAATTCCCAGTCAGTCAGTCGGTCGGTCGGTCGGTCGGTCGGTATCGCCTACCCCCGTAGAACTAATGCTGGACGTAACGCCAGGGATGCGATGCGATGCGATATGCTGTTCTGTAACCGCACCTATCGGCACATTGCCTGCAAAAGTACACTGCATTTGTTCCCTTCCCTGCTACCCTGCAAAACATTCACTCGTGAGTCGTCCACGTTACTGGTTACTGGGACTCTGTTTCCATCTCTAGCTAGCTCTGCATTTCCCCGCTATTTCCAATGCTGACATCAACACAGGGTTCCGAGGTAGCGAGTCAAATACGAGATACGTCTGCCTGCCTGGAAGCGGCCAAGAATTGACATTAGCAATGCGTCTACTCTTTGGGCCTTGGACATTAACTAGACTACCTATCTTTCACCGACTGACGCATACGACCTGGACTTGCCCCGGTCGAGGTGGGCAGTTACATCTGCAAGGTCTGCAAGGTCCTCCAATATTACAACCCGCAATGGGGTAAGCTGGATTGCGTTGCATACATGGATGCCGAGGAATATTCCCGGCTTACCGTTCCGTCATTGGGGAAACCCGTCCCTCCTACTCCTACGGATTATTTTCCTATGTTACATACAGCTTAATCCCCAGCCCTTGTCTTGTCTTCAGCTCTATCAAATCGTCAGCTCTTCCAAGTTCAAAATGCTGCGATTGGCGGGTGTCATCGCGGGCCTTTTGTTCGCCAATGCCGTGGCCGACAAACCCGCGCTTGTACCCAGGACCTGGAATGGCAAGCAATATGGCTGCAAGTGCTACTTTGGCGATAAGTGTTGGCCTGCACCAAAGGAATGGGACTCCTTGAATAAGACTGTGGATGGAACCCTCGCTGTTTATATCCCGCCGGAAGCGTCGTGCCATAACTTTTTCAACGGGACATTGGGGACGGTTCCTACCTACGACAAAGGGAAATGCGACGCCTTGAAGGTTAACTACAACAACGAGAAATGGGTGTAAGTTGCACGGGCTTCAAGGGGTTCAAGCTGACCATTACAGCACCGACCAGGACATGATGCTCCTCTGGACATATTGGAGCAATTCGTCATGTTTGCCCGCGACAGAACCATCTGCGCCATGCACCTTGGGATATTACGGTGTCTACCTCCTCAAAGCAACAAAGAAGAGCCACATTAAAGCCGGTGTCGACTTTGCACGGCGGAACAACTTGCGTCTTGTCATCCGCAACACGGGACATGACTTTGTTGGTCGCAGCAACGGCTGGGGATCGCTGGTTATCAACACACACGGCTTCCAGGACGTCAAGTTCGTCAAGCAGTGGGACGGGCCTGGGTATTCTGGGGGTGCGGTGACCATCGGATCTGGTGTGCAGGGCCGACCACTCCTGAAAGAGGCGGTCGCCCAGAAGCCGCCAGTCGCGGTTGTGGTTGGTGAATGTCCAGTATGTGTCCCCGCCTCACATTTTTCTCATGCTGACCTCCCAGACCGTCGGAGTTGCAGGCGGTTATGTGCAAGGAGGTGGCCACGGCCCACTCACCACAGAATTGGGCTTCGCTGCAGACAATGCCCTTTCTTTTGACGTCATCACCGCAGATGGTGAGTACGTGACAGCCAACGCCAAAGAGAATTCTGATCTCTTCTGGGCTCTCAGGGGAGGTGGTCCCGCCGCTTTTGGGGTCGTCGTCTCGGCTACCTTCAGGACGTTCCCTGAGGCGCGCTCCGCCGGTGCCACTTTATACCTCAACTCGACCGGAATCGGCACGAACGAGACGTTGCTCTGGGAGGGCATTCGTATCTTCCACCGACACTCCAACGCCTTTGTTGATGCCGGCCTGTATGCCCTCTTTACCATCGCGCCACTCCGTCTTCGTGTCCGTCCGTGGGTCGCCTTCAATAAGACTGCCGCTCAGCTCGACACCATTCTCGCGCCTATGAAAACAGAGCTCAAGAAAGCGGGGGTCCCCTTCGAAGATACACCAGCACGCGAGTACCCCACGTTGTATGACTTGTATCTCGACCTGTTTGAGGACGAGTCTGGCAACAATGCGCCTATGTTGACGAGTGGATGGATGTTCTCGCGGCGCGACGTGGCGGAAAACAACGACGGGATCATTGAGGCATACAAGAAGGCCATCAGCCCGCGGGCTGACTTCGTTGACAAGGGATACATGGTTGGACATTTGTGGAATGCCGGCTATGGCGTGTCCAAAGACAAAGGGAGCGAGAGCGCCGTCAATCCGCGGTTCCGGGACGCGTCGGACCTCATTCTCTATAATCTGCCGCTGCCCAACAATGTGACTGCGACGATCGCGGAAAAGGATGATTTGCAGGCGTTGATGGCGAGTTTGGATCAGACGATGATGAAGGCTGGGCCGTACGGGGCGGCGTATATCAACGAGGTGAGCTTCCTGAGGGGATGTCAAGACACTTGCTAATTCGTGCAGGCCAACCCGTTGTTTGGAGACTGGCAAACTCACTTTTGGGGGAAAGAGGTGTATTCCAAGCTGCTGAAGATTCGGAAGAAGTGGGATCCGGAAGGGGTGTTGTATTCGCCGTCTACTCCGGGGACTGAGGATTGGGAGGTGATCGAATATGGGACGAGACTTTGTAAGAGGAAGGCGTAATACGGGTGGAGAGAGAGAATGGATGGAAGGAAGATGTGGAAGAGGGCGTAGCAAGGAAGCCGGGATGGTTTGCTCGCGGTCTGGACCATTTGGTTTTGGGTGTGAACGTCCAGCCTGCCACCCGAACTGTCAGCTTTGTAATGTAGGAGCTCGCTATGCGATCGGCATCGGTGAAGATAGCTTGTGAGACCTCAGGGGCTGAAGAATGGTAGTGTTGCAAGTAAGATGGCGCCTAGGTATCCTAAGTAGCGCCAGGAGATTGACCAAGAAACGTGGCACCGGAACTCGGCCGGCTGCTCATGTATATCCGGAGAACGGGGCCGCCCAACTACGATTTCCATCCACAAGTCAACTCGGAGTGTCCCCATGATGAAGTCTTGTTTTATCTGGACTCGAAAGACGTGGCCTCGGTCATTACCATTCTGGACAAATATTACACCCCCCAGTACACCTTGACATGCGAGGGGTTTTCCCGGGGATATGTTGACTCGATCAACGCAACCCTCAAGAACCATGACCACAGCAATAGTACCCAACTCTGTCCAGCCAGCTTGATGGAACTCATTTACATGAAGAAGTCATGGCAGCTCGCCATGCGCAGGACTTATGCCGTTGCCCGCCGGTATCACGACAATGGCGAATGAGGTACTGGGTTTGATGGGAGATAACGGTGACCACTAGGCTTCTTTTTGTGGGTCCTTAAGCCTTTGATTCCAGCAGCCGAGGTCTCTAGAGGCTGGGCTTGAAGCGTGATGATGGGCGGTCATTAGGTGTTTTTTTTTGGGGGGGGGGCAAGGCATTGGTTTTCTCGAGTCGATGAATGACATGACAGTTGAAGAAGAGCTTCCAGGTAAGCCTCCTAGGCAAAGAGTGTCCATTGAAAATACATACAATATTGCAATTC
>Ga0247760_1001529_pt1 | contig 20999 bp, 15 predicted proteins | sample UWRJL171409R4_FD_179936 | JGI IMG/M metagenome (GOLD analysis project Ga0247760, IMG submission 179936) | Plant litter microbial communities from Arlington Agricultural Research Station in Wisconsin, United States - UWRJ-L171-409R-4 | ecosystem: Environmental > Terrestrial > Plant litter >... | reverse complement strand
CGTGCATACAAGTCTGTCAGAGGAACTATGGGAGGTCCCGTCTGTGACGTGCGGCCAGTCTGGTGAGGGAAGGTGGTGGTGTATGAGGGGCAGGCTGGCCGGAATCGGGACCCGAGACCACTACTACATCACCACACAACCTTGAGATGCTTGCCTCGACTGAAACATGGGAAAGGTAATTAGAGCTTGTAGAACGCTCGCTTCAGCAACGACCCTGGAATTAAATTACTGACTGGTGTCAATTAAGCTGTCACCAGACCTCTTGTCCCCAGCGTTCCACAGCAGAAGAGTAAACGGCCAGGTGAGATGTGAAGATGACAAGTCGGCCCGGGCCGTCCCCGCCCGCCCTTATTCCTTGGGGCCCATGGTCGTAGTTTGCGATCAAACCATGCGTGGCGGCGATTGGCTTAGGTGCGTAGGTGGGAAGTTGTCGATGCTTGAAGACGGCATGGCCATGAATGCCAAGCCCGGGACGCACGTCCCACCCGGAGCAAGGCCGGCTCAGGGCCAGCCCCGGATGTCTAGACACGGGCAGCCAAACACTGCATCGGGAAGAAGGCTGCACATGGTTGTTATTGCTTGCACAACTTTCGAATTAAAGAGGCACAACGCGTCTCATACAGACACAGTCGAAATGCATAAGATACTATACGGACGACGAGAATGAAACTCTTGTTTAGGAAGAAAACTGAAACTGAAGTTTGAGGGGCGCCGATAGATGGGACTCGATCAAGAACCTGGATCGGAGTGCGCACAAGTTCCAGACAGCTCAGTCCAGATCGCGGGAGCCTGGCCTTCTCGAAGGACGGCAAGTGCCGTAGAACCTCAGCCGCTTCTTCGCCCCCAACCAGTTCCCGCCTGGTACCCTAACTTGAGGTCATGTGTGGGCACTGGCTGTTGCACATGCCCTGGTGCCGCTGTTGCCGTTTCGCTGCAAAACTGGGGCCCGAGCCCGATCTACCGCTCCCCCAAACGAGAGCTGAGAGCTCTGCCGTGCGGGGATCTCCCTGTCGCTGTCTCTCAAGCAACGATGAAGAGTAACCGTGTGCTCAGTCTGGTGTCTCGCGCAGATGCAGGCGTCATCGGCCGTCTCATCGTCGTGTTCAACCTCTCTTTTTCCGTCCATGTCACGTGAAACACCGTCGGGCCTCGCTGCTCGTTGGCTCTCGTCTGGGGTGGTTTCCATTTTTGCTGTCATCTGCACATCAGCCAAGATTTCAGATTTTTTCCCCCAGTCGTGCGAGTGCGGTGTTGTGTTGGTTGCCCGCACTTTGGTGCGCATTTTTGCCCGCGCCCGCCAAAAGCGTCAGCTGCGCGGCTTGCGTCTGGATTAGCCAGCCCTAGATGCTCCTTCCTTCGCTACCCCAGGCTTCCAAGATGGATTGTGGGACGAGCACTAACCGGGCCATTGAGCAACGGTTTCAGAGGGGACAGTCAGGTTTTGGGCTGGGCGACAGTCATCCGATCGAGTCACCGCCTCCTTGCTGAGAGCGGAAGAGAACTCAGACTCCAATCCCCGTGCTTCGTGTCTCTCGCCTCTCTCTGCCGAGGGCATCCGTGATCCACGGTCCACAGTCCACGGATCCCCTCTTAGGCGCCTTCTTTCGTCAGTCGCTGCTGCCCAAAGGCAGACTTGGGAGGGCAGGCAACCTAGAAGGTATTTAGGTATTTATTAGGCTCGCCGAAAATTTTCAATGCCGCACCCCAGCGACGAGCCAGGGCATTCGGTTCGAGCACGCTGCATACAGCTTGGGTTCGCTGGCATGCAATAGGGGGCCTGCTAAGGCCAATCACAGTGCTGGCCGGCTCCTGCCTCCCTCCTGCCCACGCAGACCCAGCACCGTGACCAACCAGGCACAACCATCTGGCCGTCTCCCCCCCGTCACTGCATCCCGCAGCTTTGTCGCTGCGTCGACAGCGGAGCCAAACACGCCAATCTCAGGCCAATCTGAGAGTCGAGGCTGACTAAGGAGCCAATCCGGTTGCAGGCATCCCCCAAGCGTCTTTCACGTCGATTTTGCCGGGGCGTCCATCGGACCACACGAAAGCTGCGAGCACGCTACCAAACCGTCGTTTGCTCCGCCCAATTCATTGGCCCTCGACCAGCGAGCGACGCACCCATCCGTCGCCTCATCGGAGGGGGAACCGCCATGGAGATATAGAGAGAGGCCCTTGACAGATGTCAAAGCGTCGTGCATCGTTTCCCCATCATCACTACCGCAGCTCGCTGACCGACCCCATTGCCACAACAGCCATCGACCCCACCCCACCGCCTCCCCTCAGGACAGACACGACACGCACATACACACATATCCACGACACGCTAGGGAAAGAGAGAGAGACGAAAAAGAAACAGGACAAGAAACCCGCTCAATCTAGGCGACACACGCCGCACTCCACAAGGAGACTGCATCACCCGTGAGCATGCGAGTGCCCAACCCTTCAGCGCCCATGTTGGGAAGGTCGTCAACCACTTCACATCACCATCGCCGTCCCGCGTACATCTACGAGGAAGACGACGACGATGACGAACCCCCTCCACCCCCGCGGTCCGGTCCCGGAAGCCGCCCAGCTCGCTCTCGCCGTGCCGTCAGCCCCCAGTCAGGCCGTCACTATCGGTCCACCCCCTCCCGGCAGTCGCCAAGGACCTCCGTGTCCGAGTCCGAGTATGAGACGGACGTGACGATGGATTCCGACGACGAGAGAGCCATGTATCCGCCCCCACCGCATGACAAGGTCGCCGAAGTGGCTCCCGTCTCCCGCACTCTCATGCATGAGCGTCTGAACCGGAATCGGGATGCCGATTTCGATGACGGCCGAGACCGCCCGCCGCGGGATTCTCGACACGCCCCCTCAAACGGGCGGCATCCGCCACAGTCGCGCCAGCCCTCACGCCAACCTTCACACCGTTCCTCCAACAAGCGGGACGAGTACCGACGCCCCCGGACCCAGGATTTCCGAGACGATGCAATGGTGATGGACGACAGCCGATCCTACTACGGATCTAAGAGGTAGGTTCCAGCTTTTATATACGCACGGCTGACTGTGGTGCGCTAATGCATCTGTCAGGCCGTCTCGAGTGTACCATGAATCCGAAGGTTTGGATCAAAAACCACCGGCCATCCGCAGAGCCCATACCACCGCTGGATCCCACATGGCCTCGTCCCACAGCTTGGGCTCGTCAGCCAGGCGCTCCACATATGACCACGGCTTCGGTTTCCCGCTCCAGCCGCAGGCGCCAGACAGGCCCACAACAGGGTTTGTCTCCACCGCTTTCCGTGCCGCCACGAAGCACCGCCCTGACCGTCGCAGCAGGACCACTCTTTCGTGCATCGTCTGTTTGGACGATGACATGACGCCGCAGGAGGCCGTAAGGCTCAAGTGTGGCCACACCATGTGTAACCGCTGCCTGAGGCGCAACTTTAGGCTGTCCCTTACGGATCCCCAGCACATGCCGCCACGGTGTTGCACTGCCGACCACATCCCGCTCAAGCACGTCGAGCGCCTCTTTGACAACGAGTTCAAGCGCAAGTGGAACCGCAAATTCGCCGAATACTCGACACGGAACCGTCTGTACTGTCCATCGCGCCATTGCGGCGAGTGGATCCGGCCCGAGGACATCCGCGGCGACGAGGGCTTCCATCATGGCAAGTGCAGGAGCTGCAAGACCAAGGTGTGTTGTGCCTGCAACAACCGCTGGCACTACCCCCAGGCCTGTCCCCGCGACGCCGAGACGGACCAGTTCCTTGAGCAGGCCCGCCGCGAAGGCTGGCAACGCTGCCACCGCTGCAACGCCGTCGTCGAGCTGAAGGAAGGATGCAATCACTTGACCTGGTATGGACCACCCTTGCATGCCGCACGCCGTGCCTCCGCTCCCTCTGCCCTTATTAACAAGTGGTGCCCGAATAGCCGCTGCGGAGGCGAGTTTTGCATGATCTGCGGGTCTAAGTGGAAGTCGTGTGATTGCCCCTGGTTTAACGAGTCGCTCGACAGCGAGCCGGCCGACTACATGGATGTCTCGATGGATCCCATGTCGACAAACCCCTTCGCCGGAAATCGCTTCGACGGCCCCAAGCGCTTTGAAACCCCCTCGTCACCCCGCGACTTCCGCTCCGAGGCCGGTCCTCCATTTACGAGCACCGTTCGGCCGCGGCCTTCCAGCTATGAGGAGGAGATGATGTTACACCGCCTCCAAGAACGGCGCGATGCCGACCACGCCTCTCAGAAGCAGCAGCCGCCACCACCGCGGACGTTCCCCGATTTCCGAAGCCAGGGCCACCCGGGCCAGGCCCGGGATGACGACCGCCCGAAAGTGCGATCCAGTCGATGGACCGAACATGAGCAACGCTACCCACCCCACCATGGTCAGCCCACCGCTAATGAGTATCGTCGGCGACCGGCAACGGTGATTGTGCCGCCGCCACCCCAGATGCATCATCCCACCGTTCCGCCGCCGCGCTCCGCCTACGAAGGACCCAGCGACTATACTGCTGGCTTCGGCCGATCGCACGGCATGCGGTACGCTTCCCCCGAAAGGTGGCACGCCCCCTCGGAGCCCCCCATGTCTCCCGAGTGGGACAGGCGCCATGCTCCGTCGCGGCCACAATCGCCAGACAGGATGATGTGGCGGGCTTCCACTCGTGCTCCTTCACCAGAACGGGGCAGGCGGTGGCGCGCTCACTCTAGAATGCCCTCCCCGGGCAAGGAGCTATGGCGTGCTCGCTCGGTAGGCAGGCCTGTTTACGACTCTCCTGAGCGGGAGCAAAGTCCCTCCGTCGAAACCCCTCGACACCACTCGCGATTTCCTTCGCGAGCGGCTTCACGAGCTGCGTCTCGAGCTGCGTCTCGAGCTGCCTCCCGTGCCGCATCGCGGGTTCCTTCGCGAGCGCCGTCTCCTCCGGATACTCACCGCGCCCCGTCGCCACCACCCCCGCGGCGAGCCCCCTCTGCTGCTCCTTCCCGACGAGCCCGGTCACCTGAGTTCCAGCGGGTGCCATCACCTCCCGTCACTCACCGATCACCCTCTCCTGATCACCGACGATCAAGAACACCAGCTAGGAGTCGTGCTCAGACACCGGATCGAAGGCGAGCCCATAGCCCTGACCAACGGCGCGCCACATCGATGGAGAGGCGCCTTGCAGACCGATTCAACGCTGACGTCCGACAGAACTCGCCAGCCATGGTCGGACCGCTCGCGCCCATCGGGCCGGTGGGACCTCTAGGTCCGATGATGATGATGGCTCCCCCGGCACCCCCGCCGTCACATGCCCCTACTCAGTATACCACGGGGCCGGCTATGCCCATGGCACCCATCCCGCCTCCTGCTGCGACACCCAGCATGGGTGGGATGCGGAGGCATATGATGGAAGATGAAGTGTACACTGCCATGCCCACTACCCGAGGCAGGTACCACGAACAGCAGGAGGGTTCCCACCTCGGTGGCGGATCTCCCCACGCTCCTCATGTCAGGAGGCGCCCGCCCCAAGCAACCCGGGTTCACAGTCATGACTTGCCGAGACCATCGGTCCTGGCTGGTCTGGCTGGCGTTGGAAGGGGCCCGCACAGGGTGTTTGAATGGCGGAATTATGTAGAACCTGGTATTCCCGAGGGGGAACAGCCTCCGTCTGTTGTCGCAATGTAAGCTGGACGGGTGGGTCATGTATATTTGGAGTTATGTAGCGATGTGAGCCGTGGACGTGATGTCATAGCTTGTGAATGTAGATTGACCTCTTTCTCCTAATGTGGGGCGAAGTAGGTAGTTGTATGTAGCATTACTAGGATTTTAGAAATATTGGTTGGATGTACCATTCTCGCAAAGCTTGAGTCTCGTCATAAGTGTTTCTCAGTCACTGTAAATTTCGGGTGGGTGCTCTTCGCTTGGCGCATGCTTGTACTGAGCCGATGGAGCTTCGGTTGCGGCGACTCAGAATGCGCGTACTAAGTGAGAAGGAGTAAGTAGAAGGAAGAGAGCAAAAGCAGGTTCAGCCATTTTACTTTGGTAAGGTCAGGTATTTTTTCAACCGACTTGAGATCTCTAAAGCTCAGGTGTGGTTCGCACCGAAGAAGGTTTCGAAAAGGTATGTGTTGTGTCGACAATCCATTGCACAAAGGAGTCGCGGTAATCACATTTGTCATCGCCTTGATATCCTGCTTCCATCACCAGAGCTGTGGCAGACTCAGCAGTCTTGTCATCTGCTTCCATCTTGCTTGACCGTTTCTCGACTTCTTCGAGAAGAGAGGGTTGACAGACTCGTGCCTCATAAGGCACAGGTAGAAAAGAAAAAAAAATTGAGTGGTCTTCGTGGGTGGGTGGGCCTTTGTTAGGATGACTGGTGATTAGGTTTCCTTCAGAGGACCGGTTTAGATAGAATAGTATATTCAACACTGTATTAAATTCAGAAGGCTGCGTGGAAAATCGTTCGTTCCCCATTTCTGTTGTGATGAATGACCGTGCAACCCAAATTCAACATCCAATCCATATACCATCCATCTCAACGTAGAACAAGCCTCCTCTGGGCAGACACACCCGCGGAATCGAGGAAAGTAGCTTCAGGAGGAACACGCTACTTTTTACTAACGGCTAGCCACATTACCAAGAAACTAACTCACAACTACGCTGCACCATCTCAGCCACCTTAACTTGGAGGAAGGAAAAAGTCTATCGGTGCTATGTTTCCGCGAGATAGAACCAATAACCCTAGCTCCATTGCCCAAGACTTCTCAACGCAAACAAGCCAAAAGAAACGGCTCGCCTTGTCTGGAGTAACAAAGCCACCTACGCCGAAACCATGCTGATGCATTCCCATCACTTGCGTGTCGTGTACCACCAGAGCGTGAAAGCTATTATTACAAAAATTGAACAGCTTGTATCTCTCTGATCTTGACCTTCTACCTCTCAGTAGGTAACGAGAAGAGCAGGTCAGATCGATGCGTTCTGCCCTTCATCTGGCGGGTACCCTGCCGCAAACGTCAGCTTCGGCTTCATCCAAGAAAAGGTAGACTTACACCACGAACACACGGCAATGATGCAATAGAGACACATCAACAGCATACCCTCAAGCCAGTGACTCTTGCCATCGGCAATGAGGTAATTTACTAGAAGCACCGCAACAAATAGCACCGCGACCTGGAACGGGTCAAACGACAGGCTCATGGCATCCACGCCCATTCCCCAACCGATGATGACGAGTAGGGGAATGACGAAGAGAGCAACCTGCATCGATGAGCCAACGGCGACGCCGATGGCCAGATCCATCTTGTCCTTGATAGCCACCGTGACGGCGGTGGCGTGCTCGGCGGCGTTGCCGACGATAGGGAGGAGGATCAGACCTACAAACTCTTCGCTTACCTTGCCGTTGGCAGTGACGGCACTGATGCCGTCGACCATGAACTCGGCGCAAAAGGCGATGATGATGGTGGAAACGGCGAGGGCGGCGACGGCCACGATAAAGTGGAGTTGGGGCTCTTCGACGTCGCTTTCCTCGCTGAGAGACCCCTTTGGTGGCGTCGTAACTATGTCGCGGACCTTTTCGTGGCACGAGGGGCGCGTCAAGGCGTGGCCGCTCATGATGCCGGCTGGGTGCACAAGCCCCTGAACGACGGCTCCCTCTTTCAGAGACCTCCCGAAAGGCTTGGCCTCAACTTTTTGACTCTCCTCGGCAAAAACGGCCGAGTGGGTCTTGAGCTGGAAGAGCAGGTATCCGCAGTAGACAAAAAGGAGGATGAGCGAAGTACCGCGAGATAGTTTGGCGACATCGCTCTCAGGAGCTGAGCTAGCAATATCGAAAACCGTGGGGACAATGACACCAGCAACGGCGAGCGCGAGTAGACTGGCGGCGGTTTGTGCAACAGTAGTGTTGAAGAACTGCTCCCGTCGTCGGAGACCGCCAAAGAAGAAACACATTCCCATAACGAGAAGGAGATTCGAAAGGATGCTGCCGATGAGGGAGGTCTGAACGATAACCACTTCCTTGTGTGCCAGCGCGATAACAGCAACGATCAGCTCGACAGCGTTTCTGATGTGGGTCAGCTGGGTACTTGAACCCAGGAACATGGAGGAACATACCCAAATGTGGCATTGAGAAGACCACCCAAAGTCTCACCGGTTCTCAGCGCGATCTCCTCGGTAGCAAAACTGAGCATGGCTGCCAGGGGAACGATGGCGATAAAATTGACTACAAAGACTGCCACCCTACTGACCGCCTCGATGTAGTTGATGGCAATGCCCACCGGGGCGGCGATCAGGAGCAGGTTGATCCATGATCCAAAGATAGTCCGCTGTAACTGGTTGCGAACGGTAAATGGCTCCTTGGGTTCGATGTGCTTGAAAAAGGTTCGCTGCTTTTTGGGCCTTTCTACTTCAGCCTGGGAGCCTCTCGGAGCTGGCTCGTCATCCTTGCCAGTAGATCTCCTGCGCAGCTGATCCTGGGTGCCGCTGCTTGACCCCGCAATGATGCCGTTTGCTGCGCTGCCAATTCCCTCCCTGCTTGACCCAGGATCTCCGTTGCCGCCGGGCTGTACGGTAGAGGTTGGTGATGGTTGTGCCTCAAGCTCACCCCCTATAATAAACCGATCCGGTTGCGAAGAGGAGCCGAATAAATTGCGGAGGAAATAATGCCAACCGCCGTGGGCCGCCCTGCGGGCTTCTTTCAAGATCTGGAAGGAGTTGACTGTTCGCATCATGATGTTAGAACACTTGATTGCCATTGATGTGAGCAGTATCGAGATCCGAAAGAGAGAAAGGCTAGAGAATATATACTCCTACCAACCACTCGATCCCATCTCTGGTCACAACGGTGACCCCAAGATTAATCCAAAGAGAAGGTGAGTGATGTATCACACGTCAACTCAACCCCGCAGCCAATCTAGCCAGGTTTCCCTCTCAACAGGAGTGAGTCAAGTGACGCAAGGCCGAAATTCAATGCGAGGTCCAAGAACTCTCATACGAGCATAAAGAAAGAGAGATAATGGTAAACAGCCGACACGTGGGAATTGAAGCCCAAGCTATCCCACGTGATACATGACCCCCGGCAGCGTATCCAATTCACCGCCGAGGTATCCCGAAGGATTGTGCAGAGTAAAATTTCGGAACAGCCACAGGCATATATAGGTGCATGCATGCAGTAGAGCCAAGCAAAGGGGAAGAGATGGACCAACAACGAAAATAAAAGGTAACTTACATGTAGACATTGCGCCAAGTGGGCAGAGCTAAACGGAGACGGTGTGGATAATGGATCAGAGTTTAAATTGTGGATAGGGCTTGGCTTAGAAGGAAATTTATCAATGGTGAGGGCTCGTTTGCTGTTTGTTCTGTTGTGGAAAACCAGTTCAGTCACCATGCTTGCAGGGTGGGAAGGTGCTGGATGCTGGGGACCAAATTATGGGATAAGAGTAAACAGGAAACCCGAAACCGAAGGACTGTGACAAATTCAGTCCGGAAAAAAAAATGAAGGGGGGAAGAAGGAGCGAATGGAGTTTAGCGCACGTGTGTTCTCTTCGGGCATATTCCTCCACCACAGCTAGCAAACGTAGGTCAATGGGAATTCCAGCAAGAGTGAAGACTGGCCGAGAGGTCCTCCCCCTCCCTAAACCACGCCAACAAGTAGCAAGCGAAACCCCCGAGTTATGATGGCCCGTAAAAATTAACCTTCCGCACCAACCTTCCTGCGTAATGACGTAGCCCACCGGCTCATCCAACGCCCCCCCTCCAAACGGTTTCACTACGTACTTCATCTCAATGGCCGCACCAGTTTTGATACTAACAACGCTGTTAAGTAGCATGACGCCAAGTCAAGCAAAGACAAGCTTTCGCCAAGTTAACGGGTCAGCGGGAGACCCTTGTCTTTCGCCAACAAAGGCCAAGGGACCAAGGTGCGGGTCGATGCTTGTTTTTCTCGCTTGGTTCCCCGAGGTGAAACAAACCCCGGAAATCGCGTCAAGATCCATGTCCTAGTCTGAACTGGTAGCGTGGCTCGGTCTATCCCACGACACTGATATCCATTGCTGAGTGGGATTGGTGAGACGACTTAGCTTTGGTGTGTTCAAAGTATGGACCACGCGGGGTTTGGTTCCTTGGTAACTTCCGTGCGTCCAACTTCAGTTACACAGTAAAGTACAATACCTACTGGTGCCGTACTTTGGAGGCCTCCCGTTCTCGGGAAAGCTTCTTCTCACCCATCATCTCAGATTGGCCAGTGGTTACACGTGACCGCTGTGACAGAGGACAACCCCACAGTCTACCAAACAAGACATGTTACACAATACAAGTTTCATTACGGCATTACCCATTATCTACGCCTCAATTCATCACTAAGCTCGTCTTTCTATACGAAAATGTCCACTGGGTCAAGATGAACCCAGGATCCTTGAATATGCGTCTTCGACCTCGCCAGCAAGTTCCAGGAGCGACACAATGACAATTTGATGCGTCAGGTTCGGCAGCCTGTCTCGGTGCAGACCAATCCATTCGAGCGGTGGCGTTGCCTCGCCCATGTCGCGAAGTTGGGGTGTCTCGATGATGGGTGGTTTCAGAGCTGTGTAATCGTATTTCGACTGCGGCACCTTGACTTCGGCTGTGATCTTGTTGGTGGCCTCACTCACACCCAGCCCCTTGTCTTCCTGTTTCTGCTCCTCCGGACTCTCGGGCACTCCTGTCACGCGGATAGCCGTCACAGGAGGCAATTCTCTTCCCCACGTCTGGGCCAGCGTCTTGGAGTGGTTGGCCCACATGCCCCGAATGTAGCTGATGCGGCTGTAGTTCCACCCAACTTCGACCTTTCCTTCGAAAGCGCTCTTGAATATGTAGTCAATGTGTCGCCCCTCAGGCCGCTGCCACGTCTGCATCACAGCTTCAACTTGCGGCACCTTGAGGATGGTGCCGCCCCGGGATCCTGTCGCGCTCTGTACCACGTCCTCGACTGACAGCTCACTGACCGTCTTGGGGGCTCCTGTTCGCACCGACGCGAGACCGATGCGCAGCTGCCCCAGCGTCAGGCCGAGAATGCTGCGGATCCGCCTGTCGTCCTCAATATTCGCCGCGAATCGTGCCTGCGCATTGAGTGCCTCCATCTTGAACACTTGGTGGTCCGAAAAGGTGCTGGGAAAGACACCCAAGTTTAGCGCCTTGAGTGTCACCACCACGTCTGTGTCCAGCGAGATTGGTGATTTGAGCCGACCCTCGTCCTCGGGTGTCGTCTTGGCGATGCTGAGCCGCTGAATCACGGCTACTGGCGCCGAAACGGATCTCCGCTTCATAAACCTCTCGATCTCCTTCAGCGAGGTTTCAAAGTTGGCCTTGCGCTCTTGCACCAAGCGCTGGAATGCCTGGTAAAGTGCAACCCCTTGGGCAGCCGAGCTGGTAGTCCCAAATACTTGAACCGCCTCGCCATCAAAAATGGCCACCAGCCGGTCACCGCTCCCGTCCCGGGTGCGCCTCACATTGTACATGAGGAATTCGAGTGATGTGATGTCGGCAACAAGGAAGGCTTGGTAGTCGAAAGCAGCCTTGACCCGGAACTGGCTGAATCCTACTGATGCTTGAATCATGGGCGTCTCGTTGAGCGCCTGCTCTCGTTCCGGCCACTCGATCGACGTGCGTAGCTTGAAGTCTTGGAGCGCGACAAACCCGCTCATGCGCCCTGTGCTCTCAACACCAATCATCTTGAACCCAAGGCACAGGTTCTGCTCCCAATCTGATGTCTTCTTGGACGACACCCAAAAGTCCTCAATGGCGAAGCGGGCTTTGCCCAGTGCCTGTCCGAGGTCCACCACAATCTTCAGTGCCGAGATAGAAATGCTCGCGGTCCACGGGAATGCAGCTGTCGCCGCCACTTGTTGGTAGCGTTGCACAAGGCGGCCCTGCGATGTCTCGGTAGCCAATTTTGGCACAGCAGCAGCTGTATCATCGGCCAGGTCCTTGGGCATCCAAATCTCTCGGAAGAGCATAAAGTCTTGAAGCTGCTTTGCGTTCACTGACACCTCCATAGGGCTAACCTTCAGAATGGCAGACACGCCATTGGTGCCGCTGACGTGCTTGCTGTTCATAAGCGAGAGCACAATACTATCAACGTTGAAGCTGCCTGTCGACTCTCTGGAGTAGACGTGCTGAACCGACGCCTGGAGGTTGGTAAACGCCCCAGAAATTGCAAAGAAATTGCCCTGGTCCACTGAGTAGACCGTATTCGCTGTGAAGTAGACGTCTTCGAAGCTAGCCGTTGACGCCACGCGCGCAATCGGCTGACAGCTCAGAGAGAACTCCTGTTTGCGGATGCGCAGGCCGAGATTAAGCTTCATCCGCCCGAGGACGGCCGCCGGGTCAGCGGCAAGAATGCTGTCTTCCTCGGGAAGCTTAGGTTTGGGTTTTGGGTCTCCTGGCTGAGTGCTTGGCTTAGGGCCTTGGTCGCGACTGCTAACCACCACCTTGACGCTGTTACTAATGTCCACAATTAGAGGCACGACTGACGGGTACAGAGTGTTGCTCGATGCGTCAATCTTGATCTCGCCGTAGAGAGAGGGGTCGTCTTTTCCATTGTCCCGGAATTCCACCTTCAGGGCAAGCCCCGGGGTTCGCAAGGCTGTACTACCACTTGATTCCTCTTGGCCCAGATGCCCGCGCCTCCCGGGCGTGCCAGCCCTGTCTGACCTGGTTGCTGACACCATATCTTCAGGGGTTCGCTGGCCCGTCAAGTACACGACTGCGCCAGCAAAGTCAGCGTCGATCAAGAGCGACTCGAGTCTTCGGCTGCCTAGGATGCTCTGTTGCCGGATTTGTTGCCGTGGCACAGTGGTGGCCACTGGTGCCACAGCTGGCAAGACAGGATTCCAGTTCTGAGACGCCCGCTGTGCGTTCTTGAGCGACAGGCTGATTGAATCGTTGATATGCGCCGCGGGGATAATAAAACCTGACGTGATCCGGAAATCGACAGACTTTCCAACCGCTTGGAACCCTAATCGGCGAGTCTCGGCCGTGGAGACATACTTGACGTTGAATATGACTTCTGGGAGGAGTGCCGAGTTCGCCGAACGAAGCCTCCTGTCATGCCTTGGAGGGACCATTTGCAACTGAAGATTTTCAATTGTCAATCTCGCCGAGTTCCTCGTCCGCGTGCCGAACTCAATTCGCTCGAGGGAAAGAATGAGATCCTCCTTGCCGAAACCAGGCTCTTGGTTGCCTCCATTGACAAGCCAAGCGAGCTGTAGGTTGCAGATTTCAAAGGTATATGTGATAGACGACAAGAAGGCATCAATAATGTCGGCCTCCTCCACTTCTTCTGCATCGTTGATGGTAATTCGAGGCTTGGACTGCCTCAGCTTCCTAAGGTATTCAACCTCGCGGGACGTATCTAGGTCCTTTATCTTATCATTCATGTAGCCCAGGACGTCTACGACTGTTGACACTGTTTCGGGCGAGAGGTTAACCTCAAACGCGTCACTTTTGACGTTGAAGAATCTCTTTTCTTTCCCGTTTTCACCTGGCCGCGAAGATGCGGTAACAAGCGCGCCAAAGGCCACGTTTCCACACGACTCCATGGCCTCGATCGTGCCCTTCTGGATCTCAAAAGCGATGTGTCGGAGGTTTACGTGAAACTCGGGGTATGCGAGCGTCGGTCCATGCTGCTCAACGCGGTTGACAAAGCGAAGATGGATTCGATCCAACGCGAACAAGATACGGGCGAGAGGTGTGTCCTCTGGTTTGAGTGGGCTGTTTCCAAATACCTGCAAGCCGGCAAATGTAAGATTCACCGCGTAAGCAAACACGGCTCTCTCTTTTTCGGGCTGGGAAGTCGTAGGCTGTTGATCTCCCGTCAACTCCTTGATGTGCTCTTGGATGATATTGGTCTGTTGTTGTAGTTCGTTTAGGGCGTTCGAGATCTCAGGCCTGTTGAGCGCCGACAGAAGACTGTAAACGGCCGATGCATCGAGTTGAACGAGTTCAAGAGAAGCAAACACAGTGAGGGAGTGCTCGCCACGGTCCATGTGGCTCCTGATACGACCGTTTGTCGGTGGGATCTGGAGAAGCGATATGCTCCGGGCAACATTGTTCACCTTGAATTGCATGTCGTGCGAATTCTCCTTGATGTCGAAGTCGAAGATGATTTCCTTCCCAAAATTCGCAGCCATGGCCGCTCTCGAAACGGTGCCGTTTACAGTGTACGTGAGGTTTCGAAGCAGGGGTAAGCTGACAGTGTATTCATCCATGAACATAGCAAGATTGACCCTGAAGGCCGAGAGACGATCGGATATTTTTTTCTTCTTAGGCGGGTCCGCTCGCGGTGATGTCGAGAGCTGGTTTTTCAGTCGATATAGTTGTGCGATCTCGTCCTGGAGGACAAGATCTAGCGTCTCGGCTAGGTTGATGGGGTCTTGCTTCACCACGAGACTCAAGTAACGATTGCTAGCCGTTGCCTTGATTGTGTGCAAATCTGTCGTGTGCGTCGTATGCAGTTCGTGAGAGACAAAGAGGCTGGGGCTCTCCATTGAGAATTTACCTATGCTTGAAGCGTGGTTTTGGAGGCTGGAACTGACTGAGTCGAAACTAAGAATGAAGTTCGTATCCATCGAGTCACTCGCCCCTTTCCTGGTCAGCAACGAGGCTTTGACACCGTGGCCCGAAGAAGCAAGGTGTAAGTTAATCGCCTCGAACGTGGCCGATCCGTGACCTAAGAACAGCACACAGTGCATGGCCTGATTTGAGGTTTTCTTGGGGACCACTGGAGGCTTGTCCGCTTCTGGGTTTGGGGACGGCTGTGGTTGCATCCTCTTGATCATCTTTAATATGCTACCTGCCATCTCGCACAGCTCCCAGTTTAGATTGATGGCTGCGTCACCGCAATGAATTGTTGCCATGACAAGCGGAGTAGTGTCCTCAGCATCGCCTTCTCCCGAGTTGTCACTTGGGGGTTTCGATTTGCGCTCAACCCGGAGAGTTAGGTCAAAGAGGCCGACTTCGTTCTGCTTCGGCCCGGGATCCAGTGCCAATTGAAACCGCGTGAGCTTCGCAACGGCGAGGATTGGCCTGTCGGGAAACGACGGTTTGACTCTATCTGGGGATGGGCCAAACGCCAGGTTGAGCAGTACGCTGTCTTCGACATCTTCAAGGTCCCAGCTGCGCCATTTTTTAAAGGACGAGACAACATCTTTTCTGGCTTTTAGCATATCAAGTTCCTCAACAGGGCTCAAGCATTCAATTCCTGCCTGTTCCTTGTCGGCCACGCTCTCGACAGCCCACATCTGCCGGAGTCTCATGGCCAACTTCCACGAGTCGAAAGTGCGCAAATGCTGGCTCGCCGAGCGCAGCGTAGCAGAGGGCCGGACCAACATGGACGGGTCGGGTGCGCCTTGTCCGTGTTCGACGAGTTGACGTATTAGGTTTTGCACCCGACTTTTTTCTCGTAATGAAATCTCAGCGAAGAGCCGCTCGACTTCCGACACCAAGACGCTGGTCCGATGGGCCATGGATGCAAGGAATTCAATCTTGTCTGAGGACGCATTGCCTTGGACATTTCCGATTTCCACATCGAAACAGTTCACCCCTTTGCTCCCAACAGACACCATGACGTTTTCGATCAGTGCCAAAGCAACAGCTTGGGCACTGTTTATAGCGCTGTACCGCTCTGCAGCGGAAATTTCGGTGGATTGAAGTCTGAGGTGAAAAGAGCCTCGCGATTCCTTGCTTTCGGGTTTAAATGCATCATCCCACTTGCTCTCAGTTCTGGACGCCAGAGCAATTTTCCTACAGGTGATATCGAATCGGTCATGCTCTCCCGCCCGAGGATCGAGATCGCCGGAATCAGAGTTGACAAAGCGCACACTCGCGCGGGGAAGTCGAATCAATATGTCCCGGATGCTGCCCTTCATCTTCTGCCCCTTCTGCATGTCAAGGATTTTCTGCATGGAGTCAGCTTGAAGCGAGTCTAAGATGTCCTCTGGGTGTGTTGACTGGAGGGCCGAGAGTAGTGCAGATACACGCCGTAGAGATGTGGGGTCGAAGAATGCCGATACCCCAGTGGGTAACTCGACGAGGAGGCTCAGGTACGCACAATCCTCGCTCAGAAGACTGGGGTCAACATCTCCGAGATCAAAGTCAAGGATGTCGTCTTCTGCATTCTTTGGTTCGTTCTCCTCAATGCTTGGCATCGCTGCTTCCTTGTGATCCGGCCTAGCATTCTCCAGAGGAAAATAGGGTGCGAAGTACGGGCTCGAGAAGGCAACCGTGTTGTGGGACACATCCTGGCGGTCGGGATGATCCCCTGATGCGCTGTGGAAAGCGGAGTGGCGTGTTGACACCGATAGTTCCCGGACATGTGTTTTGACTCGAGAAGGCTGCTCCAAGGTCCTAATCGGGCGCAGGTGATCGCCGAGTCTGGTTTTGATACTCGAGCGTTTAGAACTGTAAGGTTTAAGCACGCTGCTTGCGCTAGAGCTGCCGAGCGACAGAAAGGAGCTCTCATGACGCAGACCCCTTGAGCGCCTAGACGTTCCTCTAGAATTCAAGGATGCTCCATCATCCTCGATGTCTTCTGCGGTGATGGGCAAGGGGACGGGCGGTACGCCTTGGGCTGGGGGGTCAACCGGATCTGGAACGAAGTCTTCCAGTAGTCCTGGAAGAATTAGAAAGGGTGTTCTCCGAGTCCGCTGATCCTCGCGGCGGACCAATTCTTGCTGCAGCTTTCTCTCGGCCGAAAAATTGACCTTCCGCCCAAGAATTGCCAATTTTAGGTCAGTTTCCAGCAGGGCGTTTGTTTCAACGTGGTTATGAGACCTAATCTTCCATCGGGTTGCCGTCTCGGCGTTCACGCATGACAGCTTAATGCCCGGTATGTTGATGTCAGCTCTCCGTGAGTAGTGCGAGCGTGCCCAGTCATTGTAGTTGGCATCGACCCGCCCTGTCGAGATGAGGAAGGCGGCTTCGTCTACATGCAGCCAAAGTCGAACTGACTCCACGTTCGCCCGCAGAAATGTCACGTCGTAGACAATGATGGAGGACAGAGAAATTAGAGCGTTCTCGTCGTCGTCGAACGAGAAGGCGAAAGCTTTTCCTCCATTAGCAAGAGTGGTCAAGAACTCGCCTGTGCATTCGCCGGTGACAGCCCCGGCTGAGATGTCCCAATTACAAAGATAAGTAGGTTCGGTGGGTGGCAAACCGAAGAGGCGATGGCCATAAATATGGAGACCGTCAACGAAAAGCTGCGTGCTCGACGTTGAAGCGACCGGCGTTTCCGCTCCAGCTTCAGAGTTACCCAATGAGAAGTTCAGGGGAGCGATGACAAGGTCGAGATCCATGTAATAACTTGTGAAACGTAGATCTAGGGATATACAAGCTGTGTCGATTTGGATATGTCTTTGTGAGGAGTACAGGTTCGCCGGAAGCAGGATTTTAGGATCGTCCGCCCTCAGGCTGAGAATGACATCTAGATCGTTGGACTTCTTCGCTGGGGGCCTGCTGGCAATTTCGTCCTCAGGATTGGTTTGTTTAAGGCGTAGCATATCCTGGTACTCCTCCAAGGTTTTGAAGTGAATGTCATCCCCGAAATAATTGTCTTTGACCTTTAAAAAGTATCGCACCATGAAGCCGTAAAGATGGGCGCTTGGCGACTGACCACTGATATTGAGTATGAGGGTATCAGTATTCGACGGCGATGTGGTCGCGTTATAAGTGTAACTTCCATCTAGCATAAAGTTTTCAAGGCGGCCAATCTCCTTGGATGAAAGGAAGGCAGCCTGCGTATTCCAGGGCGGCACATGTAGCTCGATAGACCCAGCGTCAGCACGGATATCGAAGGGAATGGTATTCCAGCTCGGCCGGTAAATATCAATGGGGATGCAAGTTGTGACCTGCAGGAGAGGACTGGTAATGACAATATAGGCGTTATCGTCAAGGTCAGTAGGTTTGTTGACAATGTTTGCATCATTGACGTTCAGAAAGAGCCGGACGTTGTGCAGATCGAAGTCAAGGTGGTACTTGAAAGGTGTAAAGACCAAGTAATCTGTTGGTGGCCCGCTGGTCCAATCATCGACAAGGTCTATCAGAAGGAAGACGTGGTCACGGAGTAGGAAGAGGTTAAGGTCTTCACTGATAATCTTGAAACGCCACTGCCGGAGGGTATTCCACCTCAGTGGGTTCGAGAGATCACAGGATATCCTCTGTCGACCAGACCTCCAGAGAAGCTCGTGGTTTAGACTGCTCGATATCTCCGTAGCTGGCAAATCTAATTTGAGGGTATTGGAGTACCCGGAAGTGCTCGCTACCATATCCATCGAGTACGAGGCAGTTGAGTTGGCGGGGATTTTAATGTCGAGCCATCCCGGGAGCCTTTCATGCACCGCCGAAGGTTTTTCTGACTTCCTAGATTTGGCTTTCGGTTTGCGTGGTCCACGAGTACGTCCGTCTTTGGGATCAGGCTCTTTACCCTTCCATCTCCAGTTTTTGGATTCTTCCCTTATCGGGACACGAAGTGTAACGTTGTCTTCGAGCTCTATGTAGAACTTGAACTGCGTGGGCGTACGAGGCGTGCCCACGAGCAACCGGGCCGCTGGAACAGCGTCTTTGCAGAGACTGGGGGCAAACATGCGCTGGAGGTCTGCTCTTTGTCGGTCTGCCCATGGGCCATAGTTGACTGTGCCGCCATTGACCGAGACGTGAACTGCCCATGCTGGTGGCTCATCCCCGTTGACATTGTTCGCCACCTCTGGACCTTTTTCTTCTGACGACCCGGCGCTATCTTCGACCAAAGCCACCACATCCCAGAACATAGTCAGTGATGCTTCGGGGCTGTCCAAGACAGTTGTGACCGCAGCATACTCGGAAGAGGCCCACCGAGCCTTCTGGTCTTCAACGTCATCTAAATATCGTGATAGTCCTTGCCAATGGCTTGCAGGTATGTGGCTCGCAGCGGTCCCAATTCCTCGGCTTGAGCTGAGAGAGATGGATTCAACCGATCTCTGCCAATACGGAACAAGGTCCCTGAGCGTGCCCAACAACCTTCGCTTTTGTTGATGCAAGAAAGACCGTTTCGGAGGAGATGCTGTGACCAGCACGGCGTGCTTGTCTCTAGTAGCTCGATCTGCTTGTTCCTCTTTGAAGTCTTGGTTTTCTTTCATCTCAATGACGGGATGTTTGAACTTTAATCGATAATATTGACGGTACAAATCTGGGGTCTTGGTCTCAGAAGCGTCGATCTCGCCGGTGAAAGATTCCGTCTTCACAATAAGGATAGCCTTGGTGTTTTCGTTGCCGATGACCACGGCTGCCTTGTCGCAGAATAGGTTGATCGGAAAGAGCTGTAGCAACAGCGGCAGCTCGTTGTTGGCGCCGTCTGATTCTTCCACCTGCACCGGCCCCAGACTTGACCCGGATATTCGTTCGCTAGAGCAGCATTGTCGACGGAGGCTATTTTTAGGTGCATCATCAAACATGCCGTGAACAATTTCTGGCATCCCAATCCGGCCGGGATACTCACCCTGATTAGCTTCGGATGCTTCAAATCGCCTTGGCTGCCTCTTCCTCATTTGGGCTGGAGTTGTCATCTTGTCGCCGTCATCCCCATCCTCTTCCGCGGCCATTCCGGTCGCTGAGGCATCTCCCTCGGCAAGGCTGGTTAGTATGCCCTCATACGCCGGGGTCCTGTTGTAGATAAACCACTCCAAACCCAGCAGTGAAACATTGACACGGCAAGGAAGCTTTGATTTATCGTTTCCTGCAACGGCATCGCCGTTCCGTCCCGTCGCGCCTTTCTTGTGTATGTTCACTTCGCGTACCCTGCGCAGCCAATAAGACCAAGTGACATGGCCATTCTGCACCAGTATTGTCTCGTTATTTCCATGATATCGAAGGCCAGTAAAGAAGATACGCCCAGCGAGGAGCGAGATCTGTAGGGCCTGAATGTCGATGTAGACACCATATTGGTGCCAGGTCCACGTCCGTATTCCCCAAGAAACGGCTGAAGCAAAGAGTCTGTTGAAGTAGAGGAGGAAGACGACCGACAAAACTCCGCATCCGACTAGGGTCCCGAGAAACAAACTGTTGGAGACGGCGGAGTCAGTAGTGCAAAAAAAAATTCAAGGTGCACTGAGCACGCAAACGACATTCTCACCCATTAAAATCGGGCCCCAGATTAGATGTTATCGAAAAGTCATTGCTGTCCATGGCTGCCCTCAGCGGCCCCTCGCCGCTTCACTTCTGGCCGATATTCGCAATGGTTCCCCGACAAATAACACGTCGCGCGTCCTCCATATCATCCTTGATCCAGAGCAAAAGTGACGTCTTTCAGTACTAAAGCTATGCCATGTCGTTCGTAGGGTATTCAGATATCCGCAGCTTTGCACGTTTCGTGGCCGATTTCCAGTTCAATTCTTCACCAGAGAAGAGAGCTCTCTTCAACACACGTGCACATGCTGGTTCCTGGCGCGTCAATGGAGGTGTTCCTCGGAGGCCGTGCGCCAGCTCTTCCTGCCCCACTGGCAGGGGGCAAGTTGGCACGGCTGGTTCAAACCGAACCTGGTTGGTGGGGAGGATGGGTCGAAGTGGGGATAACTAATGCGATAAATCCTGGTCGCCCAGGGTTAGGGTTGACCCCAGGTCATGGGGCCCACCTTTGGTAGGCACCACCCATTTGGATCCAGGGCCCACAGGGCTTCTTCCCAGGATCCATCATCACAATACCACTCCCAATTTATAGTATTTTCCACACACCTTGAGCGTACCATATTAATAACTTTAATTTGCTGGCCTTTCTTTATACATCATTCTACGGTTTTTTTTTTTTAAAAAAAAAAGAACTTTTCACTTTCTCTAACAGGTACTTACCAGGTCCCTAAGTAATAAACTTTATACACTTTGATTATAAGCGAAATATTTCTTATATTTACTTTCTTGATCCTTAAAGAACATTACACTTGTTGAAATTACAGCCCAGTTGCCCTGTAGCTACAGCACCCTTGGGTGCTGTAGCCTAGTTGATCTACTACCCTGGGAGTGCTGCCGACTGCACTATGGCAAAGTG